>Ga0306922_10000096_pt1 | contig 58245 bp, 55 predicted proteins | sample sta12Cox44000082_FD_203758 | JGI IMG/M metagenome (GOLD analysis project Ga0306922, IMG submission 203758) | Lab enrichment of tropical soil microbial communities from Luquillo Experimental Forest, Puerto Rico - statoxic.12C.oxic.44.000.082 (v2)... | ecosystem: Environmental > Terrestrial >... | reverse complement strand
TGGACAGTTCAGGGCGGCGTCTGTAAGCCCTATCAGTATGGTCCGTGGGACTACTATGGAGGGACGCACCAACAGTGGGGATATCGATAACATATACGGAGGCCGCTTCGGCGGCCTTCTCTTTTTGACCTTGTGCGCCAGCAATTAGGATCGACCCCAATCCTCCTCGGCGGCGCGCTCCGCGCGGCCAATGCAATCTTGAAAGTAAAAAGCGAAAGGGACCGGCCTCCTGAAGCCGGTCCCCCATCCCCCCAGAAACTCACCTAGCCTTTGGTAGCAACCGGCGGTGGCGGCGGGGCCTTGCCCTTGCCGTAGAACGGTCCGGTTTGTGCGGAGGCCGCGACGCTAAGGAGAGTCAGCGCCGCTGCCGTCAGTAGAGCGAGTACTTTCATTGCGCCCCCCTTTGTCATGACGAACGGGAAATCAGTAACCGACGGGATGACCCGGCCACTAGTGCTGAAAAGACACTGTGGGCATTTCAACTAAGGCGGATCGTGGCTGATTCGCATCAAAAAAATGCAGTGCCCTCACCACAAAAACAAACCCCAAGTGCGGGTGCACAAGGGGTCGAAGTCTGTTGCCTCAGTAGGCCGCAGCCGTCGGGGGACGGGGGAAGGCTGCGCACCTAACGGGTGAGAGCATAGGGCCGCGGCGGTCAAACTCAATTATGCGCGGGTGTGGGCTTCTTGGCCGTTGGTATAGGGGGCTTATAGGGATGCGTCCTGGCAGACTGCCTTAGCGCCAGTGAGGCTGCGACTTCAGTAGTTCTGGCAACCTGGCGAAGTTCACAGCAATCCGCCGCGCCTCATCTTTGGTGAGCAGGTGCCCGGCAACGTCATATTAATTCGTAGAGGCGTAGATTGGCCGCAGGAGAGGCCAAGTTGAGGGGGTGCTCATGGTGCAGGTGCTCGCGTTCGCGCTAACAGCAGAAATCCAACGGGAAAAGCTATTGCGCCAGATTGAGGAAAGCCTCGCACATTCCCATGAACTCATTGCCCAGATCGAGGACGTTCGGCGAAATCGGTCTGCCTGGCTGGCGCAGGCGCGGCCACCGCTTTAAAAACCGAGCAACAGCTGCGGCAACTTCGCCATATTGACCGCAATCCTTCGCGCCTCGTCCTTCGTGAGCAACCTGGCCGCTGATCGCCGCCCCGGCTCATCCTCGAAATAGACATAGGCGAGTTGCTGACCGCTCTGGTCGCGCACGACAAAGGCCGCACCAATATCCTCGACGGACCAAGGCGGCGGGAAGCGGCGAGTTGTCATTGCGGATTCGGAGCAAAGCCGTCGGGCAATGTCAAAACCGACGGCTTTGCCTTGTCGCCCTGAACGATGCGTTGCGACGCCGAGGAAAGTTTACATCGTCAGGACCAGACTGGAGATCACCGCCCGGTCCGACCAGAGAAGTATACGCCCGCGTGCGCTCGCTTTCAGCTGGTCTTTCGGTGTGCCTCCCGTCACAGCCGTAGCCGTGAAAACGGTCTACCTCTCTAGGCGTGATTTGGTGGACGCATCATAGGGGAGATGCGATGGACAATACGGTGACTAGCCAAGCTGAAGGCGACGAGCAAATACTTACCTTCGATATTTCGGATGACGCGCTAGAGCGCGCTGCGTGTGCCGAACAGACAGTCGTCACTGCGGTGTATTGCACTTACGACTGGTGCAACAGCTCACCACAGTAGGGTTTTAGCGCGCTAGCTCCCGCAGCTTGGCGATATTCACCGCAATCCGCCGCGCCTCGTCGCGCGTGAATATCCCCGAACTCTGTCTGGTCCCCGACAATTCTAGGAACAATTATCATGCGCGTCAGTTTGACGGGCAGGAAGTGAAAATGGAGGAGTTTTCGAGATGGTCGCACCGTAAGTGCCGCGTTACTGAACGCCGCCACAATAGTGAGCGCGTCTGCCCAGCCGAATCCCAGCAATTCAACTTCGAGCATCAATGGTGATTGGCTGCCCGGCCAGCGCCCGTATTACCATCATGCCACTCGCTACCGCCATTATCATGGGCTCTACATGAATGCACTGCCGTATTACCGCTACTCGCGCGGGCGCGTGCCGTATTACCGCTACTAGCGTTATTGAGCGAGCGATCTCGGCCGCGCGGTCAGCAACAGACCACGGCGGCGGGAAGCGGCGGCGTGCCTACCGAGAAAGAGGTCGAGGATTATCAGGAGCGAAAACGGGTAGACGAGCGCAAACAGTGGGATGCCGATTTCGGCAATTCCGAATCCGACAAAGCGATGGACCGGCTGCGGGAGCTGCGAGTGGAGAGGGGCAGACTGAAAAAGTGATCGCTGAGGATGAGGCCGTAGCGCTGCGGTAGAATAAAATTCCCGCGCTATCACTTAGTGCTAATCACGAAAAGTTATTCTCCGTCGATTCGACTCGACTCCCCACAACTGAATCAGACTGAATCAGCGTGCAGCCGATTCGGCCGCGTAATTTTTGGAGATAATCACTATGGAAAGTCGATACGCCAAAGACTTAAAGAAAGCCGCGCTTGCTGAACTCGAAGAAGCCGCAGCTAGCTGGCGGGACACTCTTGAGAAGTATCAGCTTGAAGGGGTGGATGACCCGTGTATGGGCGAAATCTGTCTCCCTTGGCAGATGGATGACTATCGTGACGCCGATGTAATGGCGGACGAGATCAAGTCTTACGCCCGGGACAACATTCAGATTCTTACCGACGCCATGCTCGACATGGAGGAGTGGGCGAAGGTCGAGGTTCTCCGCATCAAGGCGCGTGACAAGGAGAAGGTCGCCGCCTGACCCGGCGACGATCCAGAAAAGCCCCCGGCACCACGACGCCCGGGGGTTTTCTTTTGTGGGTAGCGTCATGGGTAGCGACTAGGCCGCAGAAATTAACTCGTTGAAAAACAACGGCTTGAATCGTATTTGCGCAGAAATCTACTCCGCAGTCGCTCCGGTGGTCTGCACCACCTTTGCCCACTTCGCGGTTTCCTCGGCGATCACTTTGCCGAAATCCTCGGGCGTGCCGGGAATTAAAACGCCGCCGAGGTCGGCGAGCTTTGCCTGCATCGCCGGATCGGCGAGCGCTTGATTGATTTCGCGATTGAGCTTGTCGATGATCGGACGCGGCGTGCCTTTCGGCACCGCCATGCCGAACCACGCGCTGGCCTCGTAACCCGGCACGGTTTCGGCCACGGTCGGCACGCCCGGCAACGCCTTTGACGGCGTTGACGTCGTGACCGCCAGCGCGCGTAGTCGCCCGCCTTGAATGTGTCCGATCGAGGACGGCAAATTATCGAACATGACCTGTACCTGATTGGCGAGCATGTCCGTCAACGCCGGCGCCGCGCCCCGATATGGCACGTGTACCAGCTCAACGCCGGTCATCATCATGAACAATGCGCCCGACAAATGCACCGACGTGCCAATACCGGAGGAGGCCAGATTGACTTTCCCCGGATTGGCCTTGGCGTAGTCGATGAATTCCCTGACTGTGCGCGCCGGCACGTTCGGGTTCACTTCCATCACGTTCGGCACGCGGATGAAGCCGGCCACAGGCGTCATGTCGCGGATGAAATCGAATGGCAGGTTCTTGTAGAGGCTGGCATTGATGGCATTGGCGGGGTTGACCAGGAATACGGTATAGCCGTCGGGCGGCGCGTGGGCGGCAATTTCGGTGGCGAGATTATTGCCGGCGCCAGGCTTGTTCTCGACCGCAAATTGCTGATGCAGATGCTCGGATAGATATTGTCCGATCAAGCGCGCGCAAATGTCGGTCGAGCCGCCCGGCGGATAGCCGACCAGCCAGCGCACCGGATGATTTGGATAATCGTCGTCGGCAGCGTCGGCTGTGCCGACCGACGTTGCCGCAACCCAGGCAAGCGCCAGCGCCGCAATTAGCGAGCTCAAAATTCTCATTCCAATCTCCCCATCCCGTTTCCGCGGTAAGCATTTTTGCCGGTCGACGTGAAGCCTAGGCGCGATTGGCGCTCGCACACAAGTGATCGCTACGCCACGCCACTATGTCGAGGCATGCCTTGTCGGCTTTATTCGCGCCCGATAGTTTCACCGCCTTCGTAATCTCCAAAGCGGAAGTCGAGGATATTGCCATGATCGACCTGTATGCGTTGACGAGCCCCAACGTGCAGAAAATCTACATCATGCTCGAAGAGACCAAGCTGCCCTATAAGGAGCACTTCGTCGATGTTTGGAAGGGCGAGCAGTACAATCCGGATTTCATCAAAATCAATCCAAACTCGAAAATTCCGGTGATCGTCGACCACGAGGGCCCGGGCGGCAAGCCCTACACCGTGTTCGAGTCCGGCGCGATCCTGATCTATCTCGCCGAGAAAACCGGAAAATTCATCCCCAAGGATACGGTCAAGAAATACGACGTGCTGCAATGGCTGATGTTTCAGCTTACCGGCGTTGGGCCGATGTTCGGCCAATTCACCTATTTCAAGCTGTTCGGACCGAAAGACAACAGCAACTCGATGCCGCGGTATCAGACCGAGGTGAAGCGGCTTTACGAGGTCATGGAAAAACGGCTGGCGCGCTCGCCCTACCTTGGTGGCGACGAATATTCGATCGCCGATATCGCGACATTCCCGTGGACGCGCAACCACGACATGCAAGGCGTCAAATGGGAGGACAATCCCAATCTGGCGCGTTGGTTCAAGTCAATCGACGAGCGGCCCGCGGTGAAGGCTGCGCTCGCCAAAGTTGGCGCTATCAAATCAAATCGCGACACCGCGTCCGAAGATCAGAGGGATCGGTTCTTCAACCGTGGCCGCTACGCGCGGGCGTGACGCAAAAAATACAAATACAAGTCTTTGCGCTTTCCCTCCCCCGCGAAGCGGCGGGGAGGGTCGGCGAGTTTCACGTCAGTGAAATGAGCCGGAGTGGGGGATGAAAGCGCAGCGTCCCCACCCCCAACCGATGCTTCGCATCGGCATCGTTTAGTCAAGTACGGCGGCCGCAGGCCGCCTACGCCCCTCCCCACCATGCGCTACGCATAGGCGAGCGAAGCGACTGCCGTTCTGCGAACGGCCATGGGCGGGAGGGGCACACATCTCGTTCTCGCGGTGCGGTTGAGCACCCGAGCTGTGGAGAAGGGCGAATAGAGACGCTACTTCAGACGCTATTTCGCCGGAATGGTCTCTTTGGCCGGCAGCACCTCCGGCTGATCGGCCTGCTTGTTGGCTTCGCTCAAAAGCTTATCGATGAGATCGGCGCGTTGCTCTTGCGCACGCTGCTTTTGCTTTTGTTTTTCCTGCGCTTCTCGTTCGGCGAGCCAGTGGTAATCCATTTCCCAGCACATCGGATCCTCCATCGTGGTGGAACGACAGTTGACAACGCGGCCACGGGAGCCGCAGTTCCGAGCCCCCCTGTCGAAGCCGCTTGCGGCTCTGCCGCCGGCCCTTGATGGCTGCTATATGAGCGGCCGAGTCGAGCGGATGGAGAAAGCGGATGGAGAAAGACTTGGCCGACCATTCAGCCAATGACACGACGCGGGCGACGGCGAGCCTGCCTGGCTTGGAAATTGAGTTAGTGCACCGCAAGCCGCGGGATGCCGAGGTCGAAGCGTTTTCGATCAATCTGCAAGCGATGCCGTCGTTTGAGGCCTTCGAACATTTCCTCGAGGCCGCGAACCCGTTCGCGTTCTGGGCGCAGGCCTTGCAGATGGCATGGCGGCCCTGGCTCGAAGCAAGCCGCGCGCTGACGCTGCCGTGGACAGTCGCCGCAGGCATGCTCAATCCGCCAAAACCTCGGAGCGGCAGAAACGATTAATCGTAAGAGGACTGGGCGTTCCGTCTCACGACACCCATGCGTGCGCCGGTTTGCTCAGATCGGACGGCCCGCCCAAAGACGTCGGAGCGATGATCGAGCCGCAAGGTCAAGCAGCACGCCGACCCGCCACTGCGCAAAAAACCATGCAGCGGCGTCTCCACAACAGCATAGCCGCGCTCTTGCAAGATCGATCGCAGCGCATTGCTGCAGGCTGAGAGCACGATCGTATTACGAATGCAGACCGCGTTGGCCGCGAAACGTTCAGCGTCGGCGCGATCAAGCGTAATGTGATCTTCCGGTGCGACATTGGCCTCAATAGCGGCTCGCGCAGCCGGCGTGAACGCGTCGGGATAGTACATCACGCTGCCGCACGGCAGGGCGCAGAGCGCTGTATCCAAGTGATAGAAACTCGCCTGCGCCAGAGGCAAGCTCAGGCAAGGCCGGTCGAATTGTCGCGTGAGGAAAGTTGCGGCCGCCGCGTCCGAGCGAAAACCGCAGCCGAGCCAAAATAAGCGCCGCTTGGGATCCCAGATGCAATCGCCTGCGCCTTCGAGCACGATTCCATCCGGTAGGCGCAAAACCTCGTCGACCACGCCGCGGGCAGCGAGCACGGCGAAACCATCCGCAAATATCGGCTCCTCATTACGCCGTTGCGGATAGCGGAACCGCGACAGCACGACCTTGCGATCGAGCACCACGGCGGCATTGGCGGTGAAGACCAGATCAGGCAGACCGGGCGCGGGTTCGATCGTTTCCACCAGCGCGCCGGCGGCGGTCAGCGCATCGTAGAGCGCCGCCCACTGGTGCTCCGCCTCAGCATGCAAATTGCCGCCCTGATCGGCCCACGATTGCGGGTCCATCCATGGATTGATGCTGTAGGTCACGGCAAAATGGCGCGGCGGACACATCAACAGATGAGGCCGCGCGCCAGCCTCGGCGAGCGTCGCGTGAATGTTCATTGCAAGCGGTAGTCCCCTCAGCCGATACCGCTCGACTCGAATCGAAGCGGCTTCAAGTTGCATCGCCCCATATATGGTGTTGTTGCTCAGTCCGCAAATTTTTTCCTCAACTGCGGAGGAGTTTTCACGTTCCGGTCGCGTCAATTGCCGAGCGCCAGCAACTTTTAGTCCTTCACCGTCTCCATCATGCCGCGCATGAAGCGCACGGCCGCGGGCCCTTTGAGCGCGCTCGACCACAAGACGCGCGCCATCTTCTCGTGCAGCGCCAGCGCCTCCGGCGCCGAGGTGATCATGGCGACGCCGACGCGGATATTCGGCTCCTCGCCGAGGCGGAACGGGCTTAGCGCCAAGATTTTGCGGTCGGGCTGACGGAAAATCTGGAAGCTCGTATGTGGCAGCGTGTCGAGGACGATGCCGATCTGCACGCCGATCGGCTCGTCTTGCATCAGCGAGATGAAATGCTCGGCCTCTTCGCGAGCGAGGCGCCGGCGCTCACCCCGCACCGGCTCGGGAAGATCGAGGCGGCCGACCAGGCCGTTGCGCAGGAAGCGCTGCATTTCGCCGGCGGCGATCAGATTGACGATTGCCGGGCGGCGTCGGCGATAAGTTTCCTTGCGGCTGTGCAGCACCGCCATCAGCTCATCGATCTGTGCCAGCGCTTTGGTGTTTTTGGCAACAGCCTCGGGCACAGATTCACGCAACACTTCGCCGAGCGTGCCGTCGAAGCCGTCGGACGCAAGGACATAAGAAATCGGACCGGCGAGCACGATGATGTGCTCCGCGCTCTCCTCGATCTGCCGCATACGCTCGAAATAGCTCACTGCCGAGGCGATGTATTCGACGCCAACGCCGAGCAGCGTCGGCACGGAAACCTCAAGAAGCTCGGCGAGCTTCTCCAACGTCTCGATCTTCGCGAGCTCGCCCTTTTCGAATCGATACAGCGCGGTGCGCGAAATGCCGAGCTTGCCGGCGATCTCCTCGGCGGAGAGCCCCGAGCCGAGCCGAAACGCTTTGAGACGGTTGCCGATATCGTCGAAGCGCATGTTCGGAGGACGGACGACAGAGGACAGATATAGCATGGCTGCAACGCCGAGTTCTGCCGTCGGGCGTCTGTCCTGCGTTGTCCAGCGTTTTGACTCCAGGGCTTGAACGGTGCATGCATTTACCATGAAACCCGCTTCATTCCGCTATCACGCGCCGAAAACGATCGACGAAGCGGTGGCGCTGCTCGCCGAATTTGCTGAGGAGGACGGCCGGGTCCTGGCCGGCGGCCAAAGTCTCGTTCCGACCATGGCGTTCCGGCTCGCCAGGCCCGCGCACCTCGTCGACATCAATGGCGTCGAGGCGCTCAACCGCGTTGCCGTCACCGACGGCAAGCTCGTTATCGGCGCCTGCGTTCGTCACGCCGCATTCCATCAACCGGTCTGCGAGGGCCCACTGGGCAAGCTTTTGACCGATGTGGTCCATCACATCGCGCATTATCCGATCCGCAATCGCGGCACATTCTGCGGCAGCCTGGCACATTCCGATCCCGCGTCGGAATGGTGCCTGGTACTCGCCGCACTCGATGGCGAAGTCGTCGCCAAGAGCGCGCGCGGCGAACGCGTCATCGCGGCGCGCGATTTCTTCAAAGGCATCATGACCACCGCGTTGCGCGACGATGAGCTTCTGGTCGAAGCGCGGCTGCCGCTTTTGCCGGCCGGCGCACACTGCGGCTTCTACGAGTTCAGTCGCCGTGCCGGCGATTTTGCCCTGGCGGCGGCGGTCGGCATTTATCGCCTCAACGGCGGCAAGATTGCCGAGCCGCGGCTTGCCATCGGTGGCGCCGAAGTCAATCCGCGGCGCATCGCCGACGCCGAGCGTGCGCTTGACGGCGCCGCGCCGGGCGACAAAGCCTTCCGCGCCGCAGCCCAAGCAGCCATGTCCGCCATCGATCCGATGGAGGACATTATCAACAGCGCCGAGTTCCGGCGCGATCTCGTTCTTGCAGTGGCGCGCCGGGCGCTCGAACGCGCGGCGGCATGAATTCGCCTGTTCAGAATGCACCGTGGATCGGGCAATCGGTGGCGCGGCTGGAGGACCCGCCGCTGGTCACCGGACGTGGCCAGTTCGCCGGCGACATCAATTTTCCGCACCAACTGACCATGCGCATCGTGCGCTCGGCGCATGCCAATGGACGCATCAAATCGATCGACCCCGCCGCCGCGCGCGCATTGCCCGGCGTGTTCGCGGTGTGGACCGCCGATGACATCGCCGACGTGCCGCCGGTCGATTTTCGCGAGGGATCGATCCCGGCACTCGCCCCCTATCGGCAGCCGGTGCTCGCCAAGGACCGCGTGCGCTATGTCGGCGATCCCGTCGCCGCCGTGTTCGCTGCCGACGCCTACGTCGCCGAAGACGCCGCCGATCTCGTCGCGATCGACGTCGAAGAGCTGCCGGCGGTTCTCGATGCGGTGGCTTCGCCGGTCGAATTCTCGGCCGGCCATTCGAGCGAAGCGGCGGTGATCCGCCAAGGCTATGGCGACGTCGAGGCGGCATTCCGCGACGCAGCGCACATCGTCGAACTGGAATTGACGATCGGCCGGCATTCCGGCGTGCCGCTCGAGACCCGCGGCGCCATCGGCCGCTACGATGCCGCACCCGGCGTACTCGAACTGCATGGCGCGGCAAAGGTGCCGCACCGCAATCAGGAGCTGTTGGCGCGCATGCTCGAGCTTCCGCCAAGCGCGATCCATGTTCACGAATCCCATGTCGGTGGCGGCTTCGGCGTTCGCGGCGAGCTCTATTCCGAGGACGTCCTGGTCTGTGTTGCCGCCAAGCGCTTCAACCGGCCGGTGAAATGGATCGAAGATCGGCGCGAGCACCTGATCGCCGCCAATCATTCGCGTGAGCAGTTGCATAAAATCCGCGCCGCGGTCGACGCCAATGGCGTGATTCTGGCGATCGACGACCGCTATTTTCACGATCAAGGCGCCTATGTGCGCACCCATGCGGCGCGCGTGGTACACATGACGGCGGGAATCTTGCCCGGCCCGTATCGGGTGCCGGCCTATCGCGCGATCGGGCACTTCCGCCTGACCAACAAGACGCCGGCCGCGACCTATCGTGCGCCCGGACGATATGAGACGACCTTTGTTCGCGAACGGCTGGTCGACGCGATCGCGCATCAGCTCAAAATCAATCGCATCGCGCTGCGCCGAAGGAATACGATTGGGCCAAAGGAAATGCCTTATCCGCGCCCGCTCGAGGCGCTGGGCGAGGAGATCAAATATGACAGCGGCGACTATGCCGGTCTGCTCGACAAGCTTCTCGCCAAGATCGGCTGGGATGCGCTCAATACTGTGGTCAATGAGCGCAAAGCCGCCGGCGAACGCGTCGGCATCGGCTTGGCGATGTTCGTCGAGAAGAGCGGGCTCGGTCCGACCGACGGGGTAAAAATCTCGGTCGACACGTCCGGCTTGGTCGACGTGCTGACCGGCGGCGCCTCGCTCGGGCAAGGGTTCGAGACCGTAATGGCGCAGGTGGCCGCCGACGCACTTGGCGTCGATTATCGGCGCTGCCGCGTCATCCACGGTCAGACCGACCGCATCGCTTTCGGCATTGGCGCGCATGCCTCGCGCGCGACGGTCATGACCGCTTCCGCGACCCACGTCGCGGCGTTAAACGTGCGGCGCAAAGCACTCGCGATGGCGGCCGACCTCCTGCAAACCTCACCTGATACGCTCGACATCGTCGCGGGCGAGGTGGTGCGCAATGACGGCAAACCCGGGCCTTCGATCAGCCTCGGCGCGATTGCGCAGAATTTGGCGCCGACCGCAAAAGCAAGAGGCGACCGCGAGCCCGGCCTTGCCGCCGAGGGCTGGTTCAAGACCGAGCATCAGGTTTACCCCTACGGCAGCCATGTCGCCGTGGTGCGGGTCGACGCCGAGACCGGACGCGTCGAGATCGAACGCTACTGCATCGCCTATGACATCGGCCGCGCCATCAATCCGGCGCTGGTGCACGGGCAGATTGTCGGCGGCTACGCGCAAGGGCTGGGCGGCGCGCTATTCGAGGAATTCAGCTACAGCGATCGCGGCGATCCCTTAGCCGTGACGTTCGCCGATTATCTCCTCCCGGCGCTGCACGAAGTTTCTGCTCCGGACGTTCTATTACGCCAGGACTACACTTCGCCGCTCAATCCGCTCGGCATCAAGGGCGCCGGCGAGAGCGGCATCACTGCGGTCGGTGCGACGATCGCCTCCGCCATCGACGACGCCATTGGCATTCCGGGTGCGGTGCGTGCTTTGCCGGTCACGCCGCAGCGGCTGCGTCGGCTGTTGGCAAATAAAACTTAATCCAGCCGCACCCCGATCGCCTTGACCAGAGGCGTCCAGCGCGCGAGCTCGGAGGTCATGAACGCGTCGAATTGCGCCGTGGTCCAATCCGGCACGGGATTGACCGCAGCATCGACAAGCGATTGGCGATAGGCGGTATCCGCCATGGCGCGATGATTGGCGTCGTCGATTTGGGCGATGATTGGCTTTGGCGTTCCCGCTGGAGCAAACAAAGCAAGCACCTGTTGCGAGAAAAGACCCGGTACGCCGGCTTCGACCGCAGTCGGGATTTCGGGCGCGAGCGGAATGCGCGTCGGATTAGTGATCGCCAACAAGCGCAGCTTCCCGGTGCGGTGAAATTCGAGAACCTGATTGGTCATGGCCGGAATGATCATCGGAATCTGGCCGCCAATGGCGTCGGCGATTGCGGGGCCGGCACCGCGATATGGCACGTGCGGCAGGTCGGTGATGCCGGTCAACGATTTCAACAGTTCGCCGCTGAGATGATTCAAAGTCCCGGTGCCGGCGGAGCCAAAGGCGAGCTTGCCGGGATTGGCTTTCACATAATCCACCAGTTCAGCGAGTGAATGCACCGGCACCGCGGGATTGACCACGACGGCAAAGCAGGTGATCGCCACCGTCGATATCGGCGTCAACTCTTTCATCGGATCGAGCAGCGGGTGCTCGCGCAAGATCATTTCGGTGAGATGGATCGAGGAGGCGCCGAGAAAGATCGTGTAGCCGTCGGCCGGTGCGTGCGCGACGAGCTGCGCGGCGAGCGATCCGCCAGCACCCGGTTGATTGTCGACAAAAACCGAGCCAAGGCTCGCCTTTACTTTGTCGGCCCAGGGCCGGCCGACAATGTCGAACACGCCGCCGGGCGGAAACGGCAGCACCAGCCGGATCGGCCGATCCGGATAGAGCGCCGCGGCGGCCGAGCCCGCGCCACCGGAAAGCGCTGCCGCGGACGCTGCAAGATTTAGAAACTCCCGGCGCGCCAGTTTCATAGGATCCTCCCCCTGCGGCGCCAATTGTTTGCGTACCGCTTCAGTTCGCTTTTGCGCCTGAAAACTTCACGACCCTAGCCCATTTCTCGATCTCGTCGCCGATGAAGTTTTTGAATTGCGCCGACGGCATCGGCTCGGTGTCGCCACCCAGTTCCCTAATCCGCGCTTTGAGCCGCGGCTCGGCCAGCCCTGCGGTGATATTAGCGCTGAGCTTGTCGATGACAGCGCCGGGCGTCGCTCTGGGTGCGCCGAATCCGTCCCAGGCGCTCGCTTCGAAGCCCGGCAGGAATTCGGCAACGGCAGGAATTTCCGGCAACACGTCGGAACGATTTGCGATCGTCACCGCCAGCGCCCGCACCTTGCCGGCGCGCACGAAACCGATCGCGGTCGATAGTGTGATGATGAAGGCTTGGACTTGTCCGCCGAACAGATCGGTGAAGGCTGCCGTCGGACCGCGATAGGCGACGTCAACGAGATCGATGCCGGCCTGAAGCTTCAATAGCTCCGCGGCCACATGCATCGGCGTACCGACACCGGGCGAGGCAATATTGATCTTGCCTGGATTGGCTTTGGCGTAAGCAACGAACTCGGAAAAGTTTGTGGCCGGGAATGACGGACTAACCAGGAGCACCATCGGCAGCCGGATCAAGCCGGCGACCGGCACGATGTCGCGGATGAAATCGAAATCGAGTTTTTCGTACAGTGTGGCGTTGATCGCGTTGGCCGACACCACGGTCAAAAGCGTGTAGCCGTCGGGCGCCGAGCTCACCACCACTTGCGTGGCGATATTGCCGCCGGCCCCGGTGCGACTCTCGACCACGAACGGCTGACCCAAACGCTCGGACAGCCACTGCCCAACCAATCGCGCCACCAGGTCCGGCGTACTGCCGCCGCCAAAGCCCTCGATGATGCGCACGGGGCGGGTCGGATAATCCTGCGCGTGAACAATGCGCGTGGTTGCGGGCACAATCGCGGCCGCGCTTGCCAGACGCAGAAATTTTCGACGTTGCAGCGGCATGACCGTCCAGCGCTTTGCGACGCGAGCCCGGCTGCAGAAAACCCCGGTCGCGACAGCCTAACGTGACGGAAGCGGCCCGAAAAGCGCCGTCCGCCGGTCGATTCACAATCAGGAGCGCGTGCGGTGAAATGCTGCGCTATCTCTTCCGCGGCACTTTCTTGCCCTTCTCTCGCGCCTTTGACAGGCCGATGGCAATGGCTTGCTTGCGGCTTTTGACTTTGCCCGCCCGGCCGCCCCTGCCGCTTCGCGCCGAGCCGCGCTTATAGCGGTGCATCTCGCGCCTGACCTCGTCGCCGGCGCCGCGGGAATATCTTCGTTTTCTTCGCTTGGCCATTCGATTTCCTCCAAAAGTGTTGCAAGCAATTGCAAGCGTTTTGTGTTGCAAGTGTTTTGCTTCGCGAGTGTTTTGCGTCGCGAGTGTTTAGCGTCGCAATTTCACTTGGCCCACCTCTGACAACCGCTGCATGTGCAACAGGTTGCGTCATGCCTTTGGCTGGCAGGACCTTGGCCGGCAAGAGGTGAATGGGGATCGCGCAGCCGCACAGTTCCGGACGGTGTGGAACAGTGATCGTCAGTTGTAATGCGGGTCAGCATCGAGCCGCGCGACCAAGCCTTCCAGGCCAGTTTTGGCTGCCGGGTAGCGTTGCAACACCAAGGGATCGTGTCCCGGCACGACGTGCCGGGACGTGGTCGCAAGACGCTTTAAGGTCTCGTAGCCTTCCACCACCTCTTCGACATTGTAGGTGATTGGAAACACCCGCCCGCCGTCGAGATGGGCATAGAGATGCGTCGCGTCGGCCGCCAGCACCACGTAGCCGCGGCGTGTCTTCACTCTTACGCACTGCAAGCCTTTGGAGTGACCGCCGATGTGATGCACGGTGATGCCGGGCGCGACCTCACTCGCGCCGTCGTGGAAAGTGGCGCGGCCTGAAAAAACCTTGCGCACCATGGCGATCACATCTTCCACCTCGAACGGCGCGCGCAGCGCCTGATGGCACATGCAGCGGCCGGTGGCGTAAGCCATTTCGCGGTCCTGCAAGTGATAGCGCGCTTGCGGAAACAAATCGTAATTGCCGCAATGGTCGTAATGCATATGGCTGATGATGACGTTCTTGACCGAATCCGCGGCAATGCCGAGTGCGGCAAGGCCGTCGCGCACCGGCTTGATCATTTCGCGTTGGCGTTTTTTGCCCATCGCCTCGTCAAAGCCGGTGTCGACGACAATCGCACCGGATGGACCGACGATCGCCCAGACAAAAAAGTCGAGCGGCTGCAGGATGTCGTGCGGGTCGCCGTCGATAAAATTGGCCGGCGACCGGCGCGAATGACGACCATAGCGGATGGCGTAAACTTCATGAATATCGTCAGCCATGAACTAACCCCTCCATTGATGTTGGTTATGTTAAAGCATGATCCCGAAAAGTGGACACCGGTTTTCGGAAAAGATCATGCTCAAATAACAAGCTAAAGCGAAATACCGAATCTACCTAAAATCATCTCGCTTTAGCACCGCGTCATTATGCACGCCTGAAAAAGAAAACCCCGGCGCACTAGCCGGGGTTTTTACGCAAACGCTACGTCTGACGAAGCTACACGCTACGCTTCACGGACGCAGACATCTCACTGACGTTACGCATCACGCACGCTTACCGAATTTGCGATGGCGGCGCGATTACAATTGGCCGTATCTGCGGAGGACGGCGCGGCATCCGTCGCCGACGCGCCAACTGTGAGCGGCAAGCGTCGCGCCGCAGCGCAGGAGATTGTTCCAGGTCATGCCGCCCGCGCGATCACACAGCCGCGCCGCAGCTGGTTTGCATGGGGCGAGCTCGGCAAGATCGATGGCGTTGGCGGAACCGGAAAGCACAAGCAACGGCCCGATCAGCAGGCATGCAAAAACGGCTGTCTTCATCCTCAATCGTCCCCTCGCTTTTTGGGAAGCCGTTTGAATAACGATTCGATGACAAAAAGGCCAGCATTTTTGTGCATCGCACAAGCTTCGGCTAATTGCCTGAAGAAATAAACGAATTAGCTAAACGCTTGTATGAATCTTGGCGGGCACTGCCGCGCTTGTGCCGCAATTGGCACCTTGGGGCTAGTCATTGCGAGGAGGCCGCGGGCGACAAAGCAATCCAGTGATTCTTCGTGGAGCTTGTCGTCGGGCCGGCCACTTCGGCTCGGACCGGCTGGCTCGCAATGACGAAGGACTACCGGCAGGCGCCCTGCGCACGCGCGGCATCAAGCACTGACCAAGCGGCAAACCAATCAGGCAGCCCAACCGCAATCTTGGCCCAGCCGACGCCCCAGGGCGTGCCGGCGCTGTCCCACCAGACCCGGCACCAGCCGTCCTGGAAACGAACCACCGCAAAGTCGGCGCGCGCCGGGGACGCTGCGAAACCAATAACCAATAAGCCGAGGACAAAAGCCAAGCGTCTCATCGCCGATCTCCTTCTGCGCAAGCCGCATGCGGAGTCGAATTAGGCTGCAGCTGCCAAATTGCCGAAGCGTTGCAGATTCTCTTTCTGCTTGGCGTTGCGCGGCGGCAGTTTGAACAGCCGCGCCGCGGTGCCGCCAAGAATGTTGTGCTTGGCCTTTTCCGACAAGAACGGCAGGTCCCAGATCGTCGACGGCAGGTCGAAGTCCCAGTGCGGATAGTCCGAGGAGTAGAGGAGCTGCGTCTCGGCATTCATCATGCGGAAGGTGCACTCCATCGCTTCGTAATCCTGGATCTCCATCGGCTGCGTTGAGTAATACATGTCGCGCATATAGTCGGACGGCTTCTTCTTCAGAAGCGGCGCCTCCGATGGCCGCAACATGTATTCGTGATCGAGCCGCTGCATCAGGAACGGCACCCAAGCAACGCCGGATTCAATCCAGATGACCGGCAATTTGGGAAAGCGCTCGCCCATGCCGTTGATCACCCAGTTGGTGCATTGCAGGATGTTATACCAGGTGAAGCCGAGCGCATGCGCAGAGAGGAAGCGATTGCAGCTCTTGTAGATTGGCTCGCCCCAGTTCGGGCCGGAATGGAAGGACAGCACTAGGCCGCGCTCTTCCATCGCCCGATAAAGCTTCATATAGGCGTTGTCGTAGACGGCCATGTGCGAGCGCACCGTCGTCACCATGAAGCCGCCGACATGCTTGCGGTCGCCGAACGTCTCGACGTGGCGGAGCGCCGCTTCTGGATCGGAGAACGGCAGGCACAGCATCGAGTAAAAACGCCCGTCGGCTTCGGGCATGACTTTTTCGGTGAGCCAGCGGTTGTAGGCCCAGCACAGCTCGACTTCCATTTCTTTTTGCGGATGCATTCCGATATTGAGCATGCCGGTCGGGAACAGACAGGAATAATCAACGCTCATTGCGTCCATCCAGCGATGGCCGAGTTGCACATCGCGCAGCGAGCCTTGATCATCAGTTTTTTCGGTCGAACGCATCAGATAGCGCGTCACTCGCCCGCCTGAGTCCTGATAGCCGATCTGGGTCGGCGCCACGTTCATGCGGTTACGCTTGCGGCCCGAGATCGTGAGCTGCCGCAACACGTCGTTCTCCATGTACGGCAGGAATTCCTCGTAATTCTCGTTTTCGTAATGATGGGCATCGACGTCGACGATGAGGACGTCGTCGAGATTGCGCGCATGCGCCTGTTTGCGCGCGTGCGCCAGCAGCCGGCTAGTGTTGAGTTCCTCGATAGTGACGCGGCGGCCGCGATCGGCAATGAGATCCATGAGAGTCCTCCTGGCGTTCTAGTTCGTTTGTCCTTTGGTCATTGCGAGCGATAGCGAAGAAATCCAGTCTTTCTCAATCTAAACTCTGGATTGCTTCGTCGCGTTGCTCCTCGCAATGACGTTATTTAACGTCCTGTCCAGCTCTGCCACATGCCTAGCTCGAAGACCGCGAGATCGGCGGCGCGCAGCAAGCCGCTCGCGGTCAGCATGACATCGGTTGCGGAAATCGAATGTTTCGGCACGGGAGTGAATTGCTCGCCAGCCTCGGTGCGCGCGCTGTAAACGCGACAAGCGGCGGCAATCAGCTTTTGCAGCGCATCGGCGCTGAGCAGATCGAGCCTGCCGTCGACGATACTGCGCTCGAGCATCGCGGCGAGCCGCTTGGCGTCAGTCGATGCGCCATTGCCGGCTGGTTTCGCCGCAGGCGGCACGTTTGTTCGGCCGCGCGCCACTGCCTTGCCGGCGTGTTTGCCGTTTGCGCGACTTGTAGATGTTTTCACCGCGCGCTTAGGCGATGACATAAAGGTCATCCCCCTTTTGCACCGTCTTGTATTTCTTCAGCTTCAGCTTGCGATTGGCGACGCATTCGCCGGTCTTCATGTCGTATTCCATGCCGTGCCAGGGGCAGACGAAATGCATTTCGTCTTCGGAGAAATATAGACCCATCGAGGTCTTGTCCGGCCGCAATCGCTCTTCCACCCTAGCGATGGTCAGGCCCTCGCAAGCGGGCCCGCCCTGATGCAGGCAGAAATTGCTGTAAGCGTAGAATTCGCCATCATGCCGAAATACGCCGATTTCGTTGTCGCCGACAAACACGATCCGGCGGTCGCCGTCCTCGAATTCGGCAAGTTTCGCCACAAATTTCTCGGCCATAAGCGTCACACCTTGGGTTTTCGTCCTGTGCGCCCGATTGGCTTCAGGCTTTTATTTGTTGGAGCATGATCCCGAAAAGTGGACACCGGTTTTCGAAAACGATCATGCTCAAACTACAAGCTAAAGCGAAATGGCGATTCAACCTAATCCCATTTCGCTTTATTGGTTTCGACGCGCGCCCCGACCATTTCCGGTCACGCGGGCGACGACGTGGTTTTAGCATAAGCCGACAACGCGCGCGACGGGCTAAAGCGTATGCCCAGCTATGCTGCCGGCTTGCGCCTGCTTTTTCTCCGTCACCCTGAGGAGGCCGCCAACGGGTCCGGCCCGAAGTGGCCGGCCCGATGACAAGCTCCGCGGCCCTCGAAGGGCGACGCAGCCAAGTCGGCTATTGCCGACTCGGGCAATTATGGTCCGAAATCGGAATACCGATTTCGGTTGGCCGTTCATCCTTCGAGGCTCGCTTCGCTCGCACCTCAGGATAACGGATCAAAACCGCGCTTCGGTTTCGATCGATTAACCCCCCTCACACCATCCGGTTTTCGATCTCGCCAATCTTTTCGATCCAGAGCTTGACAGCGTCGCCGGCCTTGAGAAATTCGCCGCGCCCGGCGCCGACGCCGGCCGGGGTGCCGGTGAGAATAACGTCGCCCGGGTGCAGCGTCATGCCGGCGGACAATTGCGCGATCTGCTCGGCCAGCGTGAAGATCATTTCGCTGGTGTTGGAATCCTGCTTAAGCACGCCATTGACCCATAATTTCAGCCCGAGCTTTTGCGGATCGCCAATATCGCTCGCCGGCACGATCCACGGGCCGAGCGGGCACGAGCCGTCGAAGGTCTTGTGCTTGGTCCAGTCCCATTTGAACGGCGAGGCGTCGGGCATGTTGGCGCGGCGGCCGCGATCGCGCGCCGAAAGATCGTTGGCGATGGTGTAGCCGGCGACATAGCCGAGCGCTTTGTCCTGCGGCACGTCCTTGGCGACGCGGCCGATCACGGCCGCAAGCTCGACCTCCCAATCCATCTGTTGGCAATAGCCGGAAATCTTCACCCGCGTTCCGGGATCGGCCAGCGCCCGCGACGCTTTGATGAAGTGCCAGGCCTTAAGCCCCAGCGTGTGCGGATCGGGCGGCCGCGGCCTGCCATCGCGCGCCGCCATTTCCGCGGCGTGGTCGGCATAGTTCGAGCCAGCGCAATAGATCGCCGAGGGAAAGCGCACCGGCGCGAGCAATTTGGTCTTGGCCAGCGGCCGGCCTTTGCTCTTGCTGCCGCGTTTTCCTGAAGCTTTGCCGACGCTCGCGGCGGCCTTGCGCAACGCCGCTTCCGCCGCGCGCCAGTCGGCAAGAATGCCGAGCACGCTGGCATAGGCGGGTTTGCGGGTCAGCGCCGCGGCGTCGAACACCTGGTCGCCGATGACGACGCCGGCGCGCGGTCCGTCGCTTGCCTGATAGGTCGCGAGTTTATAGCCGGCGGATTTTGCCATCATCCCCTCCCTTTGATTGGCCAGCGACCAAACCGCGATCCGAGCGGCTTGGCAAGGGTGAGGGGGCACCGTCGATCTCGGCGATCTCCCTCTCCCCGCGTGCGGGGAGAGGGTGGGGGTGAGGGGGCTTAGCCGTTGCGCTCAGAATCGCGGGAATGCCCCCCCACCCGGATTGCTTTCACAATCCGACCTCTCCCCGTGCGACGGGGAGAGGTGTCACGGGTGCTTGGCCATCTTGCCCTCTCCCCGCGTGCGGGGAGAGGGAGCGTGGTCTTGAGTTGGCCGCCGCGCAGTGGTTGATTCACGCCGACAACACCAAGCGCAAAACTAGGGACAAGGTTGGAGACGAACAATGATCAAGCCCCGGCGCATCGGCCACGCCACATTCGAAACGCCCGACATGGAACGGATGATCGACTACTACACCGAAGTGGTCGGCCTCATAGTCGCCGAGCGCGAGAAGGATCGCGCCTTCATGGCAAGCAAGGTCGGGCTCCTCACCGTGCAGATTAACAAAGGCGCCGCCGAGCGCTGCACCAGCCTGTCGTTCGAGGTTGCGCCGAATTCGGATTTCGGCGCACTAGCCCGCGAACTCGAGAAGGACGGGATCAAAAGCGAGTTGCGCAACGATTCAATTCCCGGCATCGGCCCAGTGCTCACGTTCAAGGACCTCAAAGGCACCACCATCGCGCTGTTCAAGGAATGGAGCTATCTCGGCAAGCATCTGCAGCATCATGGCGTCGGCCCGCTCAAGCTCGGCCATGTCGCCTTCGTGGTCGAGGACCCGAAGAAGACGGCGGAGTTCTATTCGAAGGTGCTCGGCTTTCGCGTCTCCGACTGGATCGACGATTTCTTCGTCTTTATGCGCTGCAACACCGACCATCACACGGTGAATTTCATCCGCGGCGGCACCGTCAAGCTGCATCACATGGCGTTCGAGCTCAAGGATTTCATCCACCTGCAGAATTCATGCGACCTGTTCGGGCAGAAGAAGATCCCGATCATCTGGGGACCGCTGCGCCACGGCCCGGGCCACAACATCGCCACCTATCACCGCAATCCGGACGATCAGGTGATCGAATTATTCTGCGAGCTCGATCAGATGGTCGACGAAGAGCTCGGCTATTTCGAGCCGCGGCCGTGGCATCAGGACACGCCGCAGCGGCCGAAGACATGGGTCGCGGGCAAGACCAATATCTGGGGCCCGCCGCCAGGGCCGGATTTTAATCGCTCGGAAAGCAACGCCGGCGTCGCGCGCAGCGGGCTACATGCGGGTGGGCATGCTTAGGTGAGCAATGTCTGACAATCCCAAGCCAGTTATCATCAGTCTTTATCCGAGCATGGAGACGCCGGAAGCTATCGAATTCTATCGTTGGCTGGGAATTTGCGTAACCATTTGGGCCTACATAGATCGGCGGCTATACCAAATCTTTCATCACGCCACAGGCTTTCAACAAAAACAGTCTGCACTTGTTTTCTATGCAAGTCGCGCATTCAACAACCGACTTCGATTAGTCGATACCGCGGTCAAAATGTTTTTTACAAAAGATTAGGTACGATAGCGAATGGAAACCACTACATGATGAAATCGTAAAGTTGTCTCACACGAGAAATATTTTTGCACATCACCCGACTATGCGAGTAGGTACCGCTCGAAAAGGAAGACCCTTTGATATTTATTCTATTCACATTGAGCCCTATGAGCGTGTTTCGAACAATGATTATCCTGGCCTTCGCGGTAAGACGGAGTTGCTGGTCGAAGATCTAAAATTGCACGACAATAAAGCGACCCAATTAGAATCTAAACTACATGATTTCGCGTGGCGAATGGGTGGTCGAAGAGCTAGTGAAAAAACCAGCGTAATCGGCTGAATAGACTAGATTGCTGCCCCACCCCGCATCAGCTCCTTCTGCTCGCCGTAGAGCCATTCCATGCCGGCCATGGCGTCGTCCGGCGTGCGCGAGCCGAGCATGAGATTGCGCAGCTCCTTGGCGACGCCAGAGGCGTGATAGAACTCGCCATAGACGCGCGCCATGATCTGCACGCGGCCGGTACGCAAGTAGCGCGCCTGTTGGTAGGCGCGAAACGCGGCGGCGTAATCGCCGTTCATCTCGACTGCTTTGTCGGCGAGGCAGACCGCGTCCTCGACCGCCATGCATGCGCCCTGCCCCAGATATTGCAACATCGGATGCGCGGCGTCGCCGAGAAGCGTGATGCGGCCGCGGCTCCATTCTTTGATCGGCGGCCGGTCGCACAGCACCCACATGCGCCAACTGTCGATCTTGTTGAGAAGCATGCGCACCGGCGCGCAGGTCTGCGCGAAACGCTCGTGCAATTCGGCGGGATCGCCGTAAGAATCCCAGCCTTCCTCGTAGCGGTTGGAATGAAACACGGCGACGAGGTTGTAAAGTTCGCCGGTGCGCAGCGGATAAAGCACGAAATGCACTTTCTCGCCGGCCCACAAGGTCATGTCGCGCCAGCGATACTGTTCCGGCACTTCGAACGTCGGCGGCACGGCGCGATAAGTGATATGGCCGGCGGGCTTCGGCTTGCCGTCCCCGACCACGATCTCGCGGATGGTCGACCATAATCCGTCGGCGCCGATCAAAGCCGCGCCGCGATAGTCCCTGCCGTTTGCGGTTTTTGCGGCAATTCCGCCATTGCTTTCCTTGACTTCGACGATCTTCTGCGACGCGTCGAGCCGGATGAGATTGGATTTGCGGCAGGCATCGAGCAGCACGCGATGGAAATCGGCGCGATGGATCAACGCATAAGGATGATGGAATTTTTTGCGGAACGTGTCGCCGAGCGAAATGCGCGTGACTTCCTCGCCGGTGATCGAATCCAGCATCACGAGATTGTTTGGAAACACCGCGAGCGCGCTGATCGACTCGATCAGGCCGAGCTTTTCGAACATCCAGAACACGTTGGGCCCGAGCTGGATGCCGGCGCCGATCTCCTTGAATTCGGCGGCCTGATCGACGACCTGCGAAGGAATCCCTTGCCGCGCCAGCGCGAGCGCGGCGGCGAGCCCGCCAATGCCGCCGCCGACAATGAGGACTTGTTGGTCTTTCCAGGAGGTCATCTGAATTTTCCCAGTCGCAAACACTGTTCCCCTCCCCATTGTGGGGGGGGGTTAGGGGTGGGGGTAAAAGGCACTGTCGCGAGCGTCGTCGCTTGCACGCTACCCAATTACCCCCCTCCCTACCCTCCCCCACAAGGGGGGAGGGAATAGAACGACACCCCACTCACTCGCGCCTTTTTTAGTCCGAAGTTTGAGAAAGCGCTTTCAGCACACGCTCGGGCGTGATCGGCATTTGTGTGATCGGCGCGGTGCCGAGCGGGCGGAGCGCGTCGTTGATCGCGTTCATCACGCAGCCCGGCGCGCCGGCGGTGCCGGCTTCGCCCGCGCCTTTCGCGCCAAGCTCAGAATCCGCGGTCGGCGTCACCACATGGCCGATTTCGATGTCAGGCATTTCGGCGGCCATCGGCACCAGATAATCCATCATATTGGCATTGAGCATCTGGCCTTGCGCGTCATAAAGGCAATGTTCGAACAGCACAGCGCCGATCCCTTGCACGATGCCGCCGCGGATCTGCTCATCGACCAGCTGCGGATTGATCACCGTGCCGCAATCCTCGACGCACCAATGCTTGAGCAGACGCACCTCGCCGGTGCCGATATCGATTTCCAGATATGAGGCCTGCACGCCATTGGTGAAGGCGAATGGATAAGCGCGCGGCACGTAGTGCCGCGTCGCCATCAATTCCGCCTGAAAGCCCGGCGGCAGCGTATCGGGACGGAAATAGACGATGCGCGCGACTTCATCGAGCGGCATGCGCTCCCGGCCGGAATCGGCATCGACGACGATGCCGCCCCGAATATCGAGCGCTTGCGGATCGGCTTGAAGGATCGAAGCCGCGGCGGCGAGCACATTTGCGCGCAGCGCCTTGCCGGCCTGCCACGCCGCTTCGCCACCGATGCCGGCGGCGCGCGACGCCCAGGTGCCGCCGCCATAGGGCGTGTTGTCGGTGTCGCCGGTTACCACGCGCACGCGCTCGATCGGCACGCCGAACGACGACGCGACACATTGCGCCAGCACCGCTTCGGCGCCCTGCCCCTGTTCGGTAACGCCGGAATGGCAGAACACCGCGCCGGTGGCGTCGAGCCGCACCGTGGCGCCGTCTTGCGAGGAAATGCGCGCACCGCCGACTCCATAAAACGCCGCCGAAGGATTGGTGACCTCGATGAAGGAGGCAAAGCCAATGCCGCGATGGATGTTCTCTTTGCGCAAGCGCGCCTGTTCGGCGCGCAAGCCGTCGTAATCCATCATGCGCAAAATCTTGTCGAGCGAGGCGTGATGCGACAGGCACTCGAATTTCAGTCCTGCCGCGCTTACCGCCGGATATTTGTCGTCGGGGAACAGATTGCGGCGCCGGATTTCGGCTGCATCCATGCCGATCTTTGCCGCCGCAAGCTCGACCAGGCCCTCGGTCACCGCGGTCGCGATCGGATGGCCGACGGCGCGGTATTGGCACATCACGTTCTTGTTTTGAAACACGACGCGGGCGCAAGCGCGATAATTGGCACAGGTATAGGGACCGCCGACCAGATTGACGATCTGATTGGCCTCGATGCCGCTGGTGCGCGGATACACGGAATAAGGTCCGATTCCGGTCAGATCGTCGATGGCAAAGGCGGTGATCGTGCCGTCGCGCTTGACGCCGATCTTGGCGTTGACGCGATGATCGCGCGCGTGGATGTCGGTGACGAAGCTTTCCAGCCGGTCGGCGACGAATTTGACCGGCCGCTTGAGCAGTTTTGACAGCGCCACCGTGGCCATCTCATCGGCATAGATGTGCACCTTGATGCCGAACGAGCCGCCGACATCCTTGGTGACGACACGGATCTGGTGTTCCTCGAGCCCGAGATGTTTGGCGAACAAATTCAATGTCATGTGCGGCGCCTGCGTGCCCTGATAGACCGTCAGGCGCTGCTCGCCGGCATTCCAGTCGGCGACGATGGCGCGTGGCTCGTTGGTCACGCCGGTGTGCCGGCCGAACAAAAACGTGGTCTCGACCACTGCGTCCGCCTCGGCGAAGCCCTTGTCTACATCGCCGGCATTGAGCACGCGCTCGAAAGTGAGATTGTCGCCAAGCTCCGGATGGATCACCGGCGTTTTGGCATCGAGCGCGGTTTCCGGATCAGTCACCGCGGGCAGCACTTCATAGTCGACCTCGACCAAGGCGCAGGCGTCCTCGGCTTCGGCGCGGCTCTTCGCCACCACGGCACAAACCGCCTCGCCCTGCCAGCACGCGCGCTCAATAGCGATCGCGTGCTGCGGCGCCGACTTGATGCCCTTCAAATGCGTGAGCACGCCGACCCACGGCGTGATGACCTGGCCAAGTTCGGCGCCGGTGACGACGGCGACGACGCCGCGAGCCATGCGCGCTTGTTGCGTGTCGATCCTTGCGATCCGCGCATGCGCGTGCGGCGAGCGCACAAACGCGACATGCACCATGCGCGGCAGCACGACGTCGGTGACATATTGGCCGCGGCCTTGCGTGAGCCGCGTCAGATTTGGCCGCGGCACCGAGCGGCCGATATAGGAATTCGGCCGGTCGAGCGCGGTGAGGCCGGACGGCTGGTCGTCGGCGATTTTCATCGCGGCGATGCTACAATCCGCTCGTTCCCGCGCAAGCACCCTTCTTCGTCACCACCGGGCTTGACCCGGTGGTCCATGCTGAATGCTCGCCGCCTCCATGAGAACGGCTGCACGTCACTATGGATTGCCGGATCAAGTCCGGCAATGACGAAGGCAGGAAGCGAGTGTTTGGGATCGCGTCTTTTATAGAAACCGCGTCGGCCACATCAGCGTACGCCACATATGGGCGGACGGCGAATTGTCGAAGCCAAGGCCCTCCTCGGGCTGGCGGAAGTTGCGGCCGATAATATCGACAAAGTCGTTGAGATCGACCTTGGCGTTGGGATCGAACGAATAGACGTCGTTCACGCAGATCAATCGCGAGGTCATGTAGTATTTGTGATTCCGTGCGCGCTCGTATTCGGCGACGATGTACGGCTCCGGCTTATAATCGGCGCCGAAATATTTGATGTACATTTCCGGATATTCGTAGCCCACCGACGGATCAGGAAAGAAGCGCAGCGCCTGGTGCGTGCGGACCGCCCAGCTCACCTCCTCGTCGACATAGGGCTCGATCATCTGCGCGCCCCAATACCCGTGATCGGCGCGAATGAAGCTCGCCACGCCGATGTCGTGCAGCAAGCACGCGAGGATAACCTTCTCATTGTGGCCGCCCTTGAGCGCATGCGTTGCGCTTTGCAAAAGATGATTGAGCGACGCAAAGCGATTGTTGAAGAAGTCGATCAGCGTCGGCTTCTTCGGCATTTTCGGCAGGCGGGGATCGGCGCCCATCAGAAAATACTTGTCAGGATTGGCGGCTTTGAGCGCCGGGCCGCTCGGCATCTCCACCTTGCCGTCGGCGATGTGGAACAGCGTCGACTTGACGGCAATGCGCTCGTCGAGCTCATGCATCATCTTTTCTTCGAGCTCATCGGCGCGCTCGGACAGCGTCTGCGGCGTTGCGTGTTCGTTCATGGTCAGGCCTCCATGGTCAGGCGTCTGTCTTTCGCACCCGCATCTGGGCGACGGATTCGATCGCATCAACGATCGCCTGGTAGCCGGTGCACCGGCAATAATTGCCGGAAAGATGTTCACGGATCATATCACGGCTAGGCACCCCGCCGCGCCCCAAAAGTTCCTGCGCCCCGATCAGCATGCCGGGCGTGCAGAAGCCGCATTGCAGCGCATTGCGCCGCCGAAACGCGTCCTGCAGGTCGGCAATGACGCCGGAATCCGAAATGCCTTCGATGGTTTGTACGTCGGCGCCGTCGCATTGCACGGCAAGAACGAGACAACCGCGCACCACCGCGTCATCGAGAAGCACCGTGCAGGCGCCGCAGGCGCCCTGCTCGCAGCCGATATGCGTGCCGGTCAGTCCAAGGTCCTCGCGCAGGAAATCGACGAGCGTCTTGCGCGCCTCGACTCGTTCGCGAACCGCCTCGCCATTGACGCGCAGCGCAATGTCAAAAATGCGTTCGCTCATGGGGAAAACCGACACGTGGGTTTGCGCGCCTCAATAGCATCCGGCCGACGGAGGCGCCACGCCGCAAGGATGTTTAAACTGGCTTTTGTTTAGCATGATCTTTTCCGAGAACCGGCGTCCGCTTTTCGGGATCATGCTGTCGTGACGATATCGCACACGATATCGATGGCGCGGCGCAACAGCGTCATTGACGCCTCCAGCGTGCGGAACGCGGCATGGGCGGTCAGCGTGACATTGTCGAGGCGCGCCAGCGGGTTGTGCGGATCAAGCGGCTCGACGTGAAACACGTCGAGACCGGCATGGCGGATGCGGCCGCTCGTCAAAGCGTCAACGAACGCGGCCTCGTCGACCAGCGCGGCGCGCGCGGTGTTGACGAAGATGACGCCCGGTCTCATGCGCGCGAACTCGGCTTCACCGAGGAAGCCGCGGGTCTCGTCATTGAGCGTGAGATTCATCGAGATGACGTCCGACCGCGCCAAGAGTTCGTCGAGCGCAACCAGCGGGGCGTCGGGCCGCGGCGACCGGTTCCAGGCGATCACCTCCATGCCGAGCCCGCGGCCGATACGCAGAACCTCGCTGCCGATGCCGCCCAGCCCGATCACGCCAAGCGTCTTGCCGAGGAGCTGAACGCCTTCGTGCGGGACCCAGGTGCCACCCCGCACTTCGCGATCCATGCGAGCAATATCGCGGCAGGCGGCAAACAACAGCGCAATCGTATGTTCGGCGACTGCGGTATCACCGTAATTTCTGATGGTGTGGACCTTGATGCCGCGCGCGGCGAGCTCGGCGAGATTCATATAGCTTGCCGGTCCGGTGCCAAGAAAGACGACGTGCTTGAGCGCATCGCAGCGCTCGACCAGGTCGGTTGGCAAATAAGAATGGTCGTCGATGCAGATGGCGTAGCCTTCGAGCACTCGCGGCAATTCGGCCAGCGGATAGGGTCGCCGATTGACATCGATCGGCGGATCATCGGGCTGCACAACCTTTTGCCAGACCGGCGCCAGTTGATCATTGCAATCGAGAAACAGCGCTTTCATTTCCCCTCTCTGCTTACCTCCCTCTCCCCGTTTACGGGGAGAGGGTTGGGGTGAGGCGGCCTGTCCCTGAGCGCTGCTGTGAGAATTGTCTCCCAGACACCCTCGATATTTCCCAATACCTCGTTATTCCAAAAGCGAAGAACCCGGTACCGATGATCAATGAACCAACGGTCGCGAATAGCGTCGCGACGCCCTATTGCGTGTTGGCTGCCATCGACCTCAATGACGAGTCGCCGTTGACGACAAACAAAATCCACAACGTGTGGTCCAATAGGCTCCTGCCGAACAAACTTGAAGCCATCAAGCGATCGCGAGCGTAGGTACTTCCATAAAAGCTTTTCAGCGGTGGTGGAATTGCGACGAAGACGCCTTGCTATTCGGGTCTTCGTTACGTTAGCTCCACGCATACGATTAAGCCCCCTCACCCTGACCCTCTCGCCGCACGGCGGGGAGAGGGACCCCCGACCCTCTCGCCGCAGAGCGGCAAGAGGGAGATCGTCATTGACGGTCGATGCGGCGACTTTTAACACATCGCTCCCGAGGAATGGGGAGCATCACCTATGCGTCTTGCTAGCTATGCGTTGCGCGGTCGGCCGAGCTTCGGCGCGGTCCTCGGCGATGCGATCGTGGATTTGCGGCCCCGTCTGCACCGCTTCCAAAGCCTCACCGAGGTGTTCCGGGCCAAGGCTGTTGATCAGGCCAAAGCGGCGGCAGACGGTGTGCGACCCGACGTGCCGCTCGCCGAAGTCGAGCTGCTGCCGCCGCTCGCAACGCCGGAAAAGATCCTCTGCATCGGCATCAACTATGCCAATCGCGGTCAAGATTATAACGTCACGAACAACCCGAAATATCCGAGCATGTTCTACCGCGCCCCGAACTCGCTGGTCGGATCGGGACAGAATCTGGTGCGGCCGAAAATCTCCGAGCAACTCGATTACGAGGGCGAGATCGCCATGGTCATCGGGCAGGACTGCAAACACGTGCCGAAAGAGCATGCATTGCCAATGATCGCCGGACTGACTTTGTGCAACGAAGGAACCATCCGCGACTGGACGCGGCACGGGCAATTCAACGTCACCCAAGGTAAGAATTTCGACGCAACCGGCGCCATCGGCCCATGGATCGAAACCGATTTCGATCTGGGAAGACCGTTGCATCTTGTGGTGCGCAAGAACGGCGAGGTAACCCAGGAGGATACGACCGCCAGTATGATCTTCTCGTTCGCCGACATCATCGCCTACACGACGAGCTTCATGACACTCAAGGCAGGCGACGTCATTTGCACCGGCACGCCGGTGAAAAAGACGGCAAAATCCGATCCGCCGGTCTGGCTCAAACCAGGCGACACGATCGAAGTCGAGAGCCCGGAGATCGGCGTGCTGCGCAACAGTGTGGTGGATGAGGCGTGAGCCAGCGCGCGCGCGCCGCTTGCGTGATCGGCTGGCCGATCGAACATTCGCGCTCGCCGCTCATCCATAATTATTGGCTCAAGACCTACAACATCCCTGGCGCCTATCGCCGCGAGGCGGTTCCCCCGGAACGGTTTCGCGATTTCATCCAATCACTCACAGCGCACGGCTATGTCGGCGCCAATCTCATCTTCCCGCACAAGGAGGCGGCGCTCGCCTGGTCGCTGCCCGACGATTGTGCGCGGGCGGTTGGCGCCGCCAATACCCTGTGGTTCGACGGCGTGCTGCGCTCCACCAATACTGATGTTGAAGGTTTTTTGCATAACCTCGACGCCTGCGCTCCTGGCTGGGATCGCAATGGCAAAACCGCGGTCGTGCTCGGCGCCGGCGGTGCCGCGCGGGCGGTGATCTACGGTTTGTTGGAGCGCGGCACCGATCGAATCGTCGTCATCAACCGGACACGGCAGCGGGCGCAATCTCTGCAAGATTATTTCGGCGCGCGCGTTCGTCCGGCGCCGTGGGACGAGCGCGACCGCTGGCTCACGGAGTCAAATCTCCTGGTAAATGCAACCAAGCTTGGGATGCCAGACCAGCCCGATCTCGTCCTCGACATTGCACGCCTGCCTGCCGGTGCCGTAGTTGCTGACCTCGTCTATGTGCCACTGACCACGCCGCTATTGCGTGAGGCGAGCGGACGTGGCCTGCGCATTGCCGATGGCGTCGGCATGCTCTTGCATCAGGCAGTGCGCGGGTTCACCTTGTGGTTCGGCAAGAAGCCGGAAATCACCAAGGAATTGAGGAGCCTAGTGGAGCGGGACTTGTCGGTTTTGCAGCCGCCCGCCCAGGAATAAGGTGGTGCGATTGGGGTTTTATCGCTGAGCGAATGAGCCGCGCATGCGGAGAGGAGGATCACGATGACGACCTGGAGAGTCTTGAGCGCAACCGCCGTTGCTTTGCTGCTCGCCGCATCCATGCCAGTGCAAGAGCCGGCTTTGGCTCAGGGTATGATGCAGCAATCCGCGCCACAGCCTCCGCCGCCCGTGCGCGTACGCGCCACGATCGAGAAAGTGGACGGCACAACGCTGACCGTCAAAGCGCGCGATGGCGCTGAGATGACAGTTAAGCTCGCCGACAACGCACCGGTGAACGAAATCGTCAAGGCTTCCCTCGCTGACGTGAAACCCGGCTCTTACATCGCGGTCACCGGCATGCCGCAGCCCGACGGCAGTCAAAAAGCGCTAGCCGTTTTCATCTTCCCGGAAGCCCAGCGTGGCCTCGCCGAAGGTCACCGGCCTTGGGATTTTGCGGCTAACAGCACGATGACCAATGCCACCGTCGATAGCCAAGTCGCGGGAGTGCAGGGCCAGACTCTCGCCGTAAAATACAAAGACGGCGAACAGAAGTTCCTGGTGACGCCCGCGACCCAGATTACTGCCGCCACGAGAAAATCCGCCGCTGACCTCAAGCCCGGACAAAAGATGTCGGTTTTCGCCGCGAAAAAACTTTCAGACGGCACGTTGGAAGCGCCAAATATTTCATTCGGCGATTACGGCGTGTGGCGATGACGCGTTTTCCCAATCGGGTATGAGATGAAAACAAAGCCATTGCTCATCGCGGCTGCGCTGATCGGCGCAGCCGCCGCCGGCGCGGCGCTCGCACAGCAGCCGGCGTCACCACAGCCGCAAACGACCCGCTTGCGCGGCGTGATCGAGAAAGTCGACGGCCGCGACATACTGGCTAAATCGACCAAAGGCGAGGAAATCAAGCTCAATCTCGGCGACAAGGCGCTGGTGGTCGCCGTGGTCGAGGCATCGATTGCGGATATCAAACCAGGAATGTTCATCGGCAGCGGGGCGATGCCGCAACCCGACGGTTCGCAAAAGGCGATCGAAGTTCATATTTTTGCCGATTCGATGCGTGGTACCGGCGAGGGATTTAGGCCCTGGGACGGCGCTCCCAATTCCACCATGACCAATGGCACGGTCGACGCCAGCGTGTCCGGTGTGGACGGGCCGGTTGTCACCGTCAAATACCAAGACGGCGAAAAGAAAATCATCGTGACCCCGAACGTGCCGATCGTGCGCTACGAAGTCGCCGACCTAAGCGCGATCGCGCCGGGCGCCCCCTTTACCGCGGTGGCGACCGGCAAAACGGCTGATGGCAGTTTCGCCGTTAGCCGGATCAATATCGGCCGCGACGGCGCTTCCCCGCCGTAAATCGAAGTGGGGCTAGGTCGAGCGCTGCCGGCGGGCAGGCCATATCCGCTCTGCGCCAATCCGAAGATCTGAACGCCCGGCTTTCCTGCAACACCCCTGTTGCTGGCTTTTCTGGCACAGCCCTTGCTAGTGGTAACGCATAGCCACTGTATGCGAGGAGATGTGCCATGACGTCGGCAATGACACGAGCCGAACTCACCGAAAAGCTGCTCGGCATCAAACGCGAAAATGGCTGGACCTGGAAACATATTTGCGCCGAGATCGGCGGCATGTCGCCGGTTCTCATCACCGGCGCCATTCTCGGCCAGATGAAACTCAGCAAGCCGCAAGCGGCAAAAGCGTCAGAATTGTTTGGACTGAGCAAAACCGAACAGGTGCTGCTCAATGAGGTGCCGCATCGCGGTTCGCCAATGCCGCCGACCGATCCGCTGATCTATCGGTTTTATGAGCTGGTGATGGTCAACGGCCCGGCATTGAAAGTTCTAATCGAGGAGGAGTTCGGCGACGGCATCATGTCGGCGATCGACTTCGATCTGGCGATGGAGCGTCAGCCCGACCCCAAAGGCGATCGCGTCAAAATCTCGATGTCGGGGAAATTCCTGCCATACAAGTATTACGGCGCGACCGGCAATGTGCCGACATACGGGTACCGGGAAGAGTAGCTGTTCCCGCGGGCGCCCGCGCCGAAGCCTCTAGTGGAACGATTGGCGAGTGGCTTACCAATGCCTGTTGCAATGGCGATGAAAATCGCTGTCGGTCCAGCAATGACCTCTGCTGATCGAGGGTCCCCAGAACGGCTTGCCCCAGACGGCGCCGACAACGCCGCCGACTACCGCGCCGGGAGGTCCGGCGACGATGAGGCCGGTTCCAGCGCCCGCCACGGCGCCAACGGTATCGGCGTGCGCCGTTGAGATCCCAATCGCCCCGGCAAAAATTGCCGTCGCCAAGATTAGCTTACGCATCACGTCCCTCCTCCACCCCGCATGCCGCCTGCCTTCGCTAACGCTCCAGCGGGCACTCGATTGACGGCGGGCGTCGGCAGAGCCGGCCCCGCCTCATTGGTTAACTATCACACTATACCTTTTCATAAGGTTGACGGATTCGCCACTCGGCGACGTTGCCGCGATTGATGTCGGCAACCCGCGTCACGCCCATCAGCCCCATCGTAACGTCGAGCTCGTTGCGCATGATTTCGATGGCGCGCGCGACACCCGCCTGCCCCGCGGCGCCAAGCCCATAAACATAGGCGCGGCCGCTCATGCAGGACCGCGCGCCATATGCCAGCGCTCGCGCGATGTCTTGTCCCGAGCGGATGCCGCCGTCGAACATGACCTCGATGTCGGTCCCGACTGCATCGGCGACCGCCGGCAAGACCGAGATCGATGACGGCGCGCCGTCGAGCTGACGGCCGCCATGATTGGATACGACCAACGCCGCCGCGCCGGTCTTAACCGCAATGCGGGCATCCTCGACATCGAGAATGCCTTTGAGAATGAGCTTGCCCGGCCACAGGCTTTTGATCCATTCGACGTCTTTCCAGCTCAAGCTCGGATCGAACTGCTCTGCGATCCATTTCGACAAGACGGTCACGCCGCTCATGCCCGGATAATGGCCGGCAATATTGCCGAACGTCTTGCGCTTGCCGCGAGCGATGCTCAGCAGCCATGCTGGTTTGGTAGCGATGTCGATTATGTTCTTGATCCGGATCTCGGGCGGCACGGTCATGCCGTTCTTAATATCGCGGTGGCGCTGGCCAATGACTTGCAAATCCACAGTGAGAACGAGCGCGCTGCATTTGGCGGCGGCAGCGCGTTCGATCAAGGCGCGGATGTAACCGCGATCTTTCATGACGTAGAGCTGGAACCAGAACGGCTTTTCGACGGCGCCGGCGACGTCTTCGATCGAACAGATCGACATGGTCGAAAGCGTGAATGGAATGCCGGCGTCATGCGCCGCTCGGCAGGCGAGAATTTCACCGTCGCCGTGCTGCATTCCGCATAGCCCGATCGGCGCCAGCGCCAGCGGCAGCGCTACGGGTTCGCCCAGTATGGTCGTCTTGGTGCTGCGGTTGCAGACGTCGCATAGGATACGCTGGCGTAAGGCGATGCGCTCGAGATCGGCGCGATTGGCACGCAGTGTCTGTTCGCCATAGGATCCGGATTCGGCGTAATCGATAAAGGCGCGCGGCACCTTGCGATGTGCAAGCTGCCGCAAGTCCTCGATGCAAGTGATGGCGCTCATACGATTCCCAGCGCTCTTGTGGTCGTCTTGATAGCACAAGGCAACCGCTTCTTAACGGGCAAACCCCAGAGGAACACGCACCCTGTAAAAGGGTTATCTTAAAGCGGCCGACTGCGCCCAAGCCTTTGCCAACAGCTGCTCGCCTAGCCGCCGGAACGAAAACCGCAAAGCGCCACGGTGAGCGATTGGACGGGATGCCAATTTCAAGGATTTCCAGTACGGTCGCGACAAGGATTCCGAAGCATGGATCGCCACGGCAAGCATCGCAGCGGTAAACATCGCGAGGGTGGAGCGCGGCGGGACGAAAAGCTTGAGGAGGCCCTCGAGCTTGGCCTGGAAGAGACCTTTCCGGCTTCAGACCCGGTTTCGGTCGTACAACCGTCGCCGAGCGTCCACGACAAGCACGAGGTGCAAGGGCGTTAAACGAGATTCTCCGCTATGCCCTTGATTTGATGGGGCCCTTGAGCTGAATGCCGCATTGCCGAGAAAGGTAAAATTAGCGAATATTTTTTGAACCGGCCGCGACCAGAAGCGGCTAATATCCCGGCCGGAGATAAAGCGGGTGGGGCCGCCCAACATGGTTCGCAAATATTTCGGCACCGACGGGATTCGCGGTCGCGCAAATGGCGTGATTACGCCGGAATTGGCGTTGAAGGCGGGGCAAGCGGCGGGGCTCCTGTTCCGCCGCGGCGATCACCGCCATCGGGTCGTCATTGGCAAGGATACGCGCTTGTCTGGCTACATGATTGAGACCGCGCTGGTCGCCGGCTTCACTTCGGTCGGGATGGACGTGCTCTTGCTCGGTCCGATGCCGACGCCCGCCGTCGCCATGTTGACGCGATCGATGCGCGCCGATCTCGGCGTGATGATCTCGGCCTCGCACAATCCTTACGACGACAACGGCATCAAGCTGTTTGGACCGGACGGCTACAAGCTATCGGACGAAGTCGAATCCAAGATCGAGGCGCTAATGGATGCCGAGATGACCAAGCGACTTGCCAAGAGCGGCGAGCTTGGCCGGGCAAAGCGCATCGACGGCGTACACGACCGCTATATCGAATTCGCCAAGCGCACCATGCCGCGGAATCTCTCGCTCGATGGCTTGCGTGTCGTCATCGATTGCGCCAACGGCGCCGCCTATCGGGTCGCACCCGATGCGCTATGGGAGCTCGGCGCCGACGTGGTTTCGATCGGCGTCGAGCCGGACGGTTTCAACATCAATCGCGACTGCGGCTCGACGGCGCCGGAGACGATGTGCCGGAAGGTTCGCGAGATGCGCGCGGATATCGGCATTGCGCTGGACGGCGACGCCGATCGGGTGGTGATCGCGGACGAGCGCGGCCATCTGGTTGACGGCGATCAGCTCTTGGCGGTGATCGCGGAAAGCTGGGCGGAGGATCGCCTTCTGACCAAGCCGGGCATCATCGGCACGGTGATGTCCAATCTCGGTCTCGAGCGGCATTTGCAATCGATCAATCTATCCTTCATCCGCACGCCGGTCGGCGACCGCTATGTGCTCGAATATATGCGCGAGCACGGTTACAATGTTGGCGGCGAACAGTCGGGCCACATCATCCTGTCGAATTTTACCACGACGGGAGATGGTTTCGTCGCCGCATTACAACTGCTCGCGGTGGTCAAGAAGAAGAACAAGCCGGTCTCGGAAGCCTGTCACCGGTTCGAGCCGCTGCCGCAAGTCATGCGCAACGTCCGTTATCGCAGCGGCAAGCCGCTTGAGAATTCCAAGGTCCGCAATGCCATCGCCGACGCCGAGAACAGGCTTGACGGCCATGGCCGCTTGGTGGTGCGCCCGTCCGGCACGGAGCCGGTCATTCGCATCATGGGCGAAGGCGACGATAAGGCCATGATCGAGGAAGTGGTCGACGGCATAGCCGAGGTGCTCGCCGCACACGCTGCGTGAGTGAAGTTCTTGCGCGCAAATACAGGCAAGATCACCCTCGCGACTTGAGAAACTGCGCGAACGCCTTGAGCGTGTGCTCGGACACGTAGTGCTCGATGCCCTCGGCATCGGCTTCGGCCGCTTCGCTCGAAACCCCGAGCGCCCGGAGCACATCGACCACCAGCCGGTGGCGCAGCCGCACCCGCTCCGCAAGCGCCCGGCCCTTTTCGGTCAGAAACACCCCCCGGTAAGGACGCGCGGTCGCCAACCCTGCGCGCTTAAGCCGCGCAATCGATTTGATCGCGGTGGCATGAGAAACGCCCAGCCGGCGCGCAATATCGGTCGGCCTCGCCTCACCTTCGCCCTCAAGCAGGTCGGCGATCAGCTCGACATAATCCTCGTGCAGCGCGGTCGATTGCGCCGAGCGCGTTTTGCCGAAGCGGCGCGCCTGGGTTCCTTCCGCCGGAAGCTTGCCCATAGGTTTTTCGCCCAAAACGGCCTTGGCCCTCTCCCCGATCATAATATTCTTGCCGTGTCAAAATGTAGCCTCGGCTACAATATGAGCCATTGACCTAAGACAACGCCGCACTTAGACTGTAGCTTGAGCTACATTTTGCAGTAACGGCTTCAGCGGCGCGCGAGTCGAAGGGAAGATGCGGCAAGACGCGACGGCTAATCCATCAGCTTTTGAACGGCCGGCGCGACAATCGCTGACCGTGCGAACCCTTGCGCACGCGCAGCAGGTGCTGGCCGGCGACTCTGGCAGGATTCGCACCGCCATCGCGTTTGGCGGCCCGGCGATCATCGCTTCGATCGCCTACATGGATCCGGGAAATTTCGCGACTAACATCCAGGCCGGCGCGAAATACGGCTATGAGCTGCTGTGGGTGGTACTGCTCGCCAATGTCATCGCGATGCTGTTTCAGGCGCTTTCAGCCAAGCTCGGCATCGTCACCGGCCGAAACTTGCCCGAGCTGTGCCGCGACCACTTTCCCCGTCCGGTCGTGTTAGCGATGTGGGGGGTCAGCGAGATCGCGGCGATGGCAACCGACCTCGCCGAATTCCTCGGCGGCGCCATCGGTCTGTCATTGCTGCTGCACATCCCGCTCCTTGCCGGAATGGCGGCGACGGCGGCGATCACCTACGGCCTGTTGATGTGCGAGCAATTCGGCTTTCGGCCGCTTGAACTCGTGATCGGCGCGATCGTCGGCCTGATCTGCATTTGTTATATCGTTGAGATGTTCAACGCGCCGATCGATTGGAGCGCGGCGGCCTTTCACACGGTGACGCCGCAACTCGCCGACAGCGAAGCGCTGTTGCTGGCGGTCGGCATCATCGGCGCGACCGTCATGCCGCACGCGATCTACCTCCATTCGGGCTTGACGCAAGCCCGGATTCCGGTCCGCGACGACAATGACCGCCGCATGGTCTTGAGATTTTCGAACCGCGAGGTCGTCATTGCGCTCAGCATGGCCGGTCTCGTCAATATGGCCATGGTGATGATGGCCTCGAGCGCCTTTCATGCCGGCCACCCCGAAGTGGCGCAAATTGAAACGGCCTATCACACGCTCACGCCGCTTCTTGGCGCGGCCGCGGCTGGAATCTTCCTGGTGTCGCTGATTGCCTCGGGCATTTCGGCATCGACCGTCGGAACCATGGCCGGGCAAATGATCATGCAAGGCTTTGTCGGATTCCGCATCCCGCTTTGGCTGCGCCGGCTGGTGACGATGATTCCGGCTTTCGCCGTCATTGCGCTCGGCGCCGAGCCGACCCGTGCCTTGGTGCTTAGCCAAGTCGTGTTAAGCATCGCACTGCCGCTGCCGATGATCTCGCTTGTCATTTTCACCAGCAGGACCGACGTGATGGGCGCATTCACCAATAGCGGCTTGACGCGCGCTTTGGCGATCTTCGCCACCGTGCTTGTGGTCGCGCTGAACGCGGTTTTGATTTACCTGACTTTGATATAAGCGGCACTGCAGTCATTGCGTCGAGCAACGTACGGCGGAGGAATTTCAACTTCGAAATTCGTCATTGCGAGCCAACGGATCCGGCCCGAAGTGGCCGGCCCGATGACAAGCTCCGCGAAGCAATCCAGAAACTAGCGAAAAAATCCTGGATTGCTTCGGCGGACTCATCGCTCCTCGCAATGACGAGTGACCCGAAAACAAAAACCCCGGATCGCATGCCGCAATCCGGGGCCGCATTTTCAAGCGCGATCGAATTACGACCGCGTCGCGTGTTACATCGCTTTAAGGTTCTCAGCGGCCGACTTGCCGGTCTTGCGGTCCACCACGACTTCGAAGGAAACACGCTGGCCTTCCCTCAGCTCGCGGAGACCGGCGCGCTCGACGGCGCTGATATGGACAAAGATGTCCTTGCCGCCGCCTTCGGGTTGAATGAATCCATAACCCTTCTGCGCGTTGAACCACTTCACGGTGCCGTTGTTCACGAGTCTCTCCTCATAGACATGTAGATGTGAGCCGCGCGATTGTGCCCGGCTCGGTTCGCTCGAGATTTTGGTGAAAGATCGTCAGTCAGGCGCGCTTATTTAGTCGCTGCAAGGCCGAGTCATTCGGCCGAAAGCTCGATGAGAGCTTTTTAGCGGTATGCCCGGGCGTCTGCAAGGCCATCATGGCATCGATTATGACAGTTCCGCAAATGTCTTAATAAATAGAATCCTCTGTTTTCATCGCTTCATCGCTGCCAAATTGCTTGCAAATTGCTTGGAAATTACTTGCTCATGGCTCGATCAACAAAGTCAGCCGAACTGTTGCGCTCGGCGAATGGGGATGCGACAAGGCCGCTCTGCCGGAACACCGCGCTTGGCGCGCGGCGCTTAATGTCCGGCCGTCGCAACGCCGGGGAGGAAATCGTCCATGCGTACCGTTGCCCTTGAGGAGCACTTCGCCGTGCCCTCGCTCAGTCAGCGCATCGCCAAAGATATCATTAGCCGTCGCGGTTATCGGCCGCGCAATCTAACGCCGGGCGCGCCAAATCCGTTGGAGCTGTTGCCCGAAATCGGCGCGGCCAGGCTCAAGTCAATGGACGAGACCGGCATCACCGTGCAGGTGCTTTCCAATAGCGGCCCAGGCCCTGATTTGCTTCCCGGCGCCGACGGTGTCGCGCTCGCCCGTGAGCTCAACGATCATCTGGCTGCGGCAATCGCGCGCCACCCCGACCGCTTCGCCGGCTTCGCCAGTTTGCCCCTGCAAAGTCCTGACGCAGCCGCGGTCGAGCTCAAGCGTGCGGTCAAAGAACTCGGCTTCGTCGGTGCAATGGTCAATGGCACGACCGAAGGCCGCTTCCTCGATCACGCGAGCTTTGACGGCCTGCTTGCCGCCGCGGCAGAGCTTGACGTGCCGATCTACATTCATCCGCACATCCCGCCGGAGCCGATCCGGCAAGCCTATTTTTCTGGTCTACCGGACGGCGCCGACCGTGTGCTCGAGACCGCCGGTTGGGGCTGGCATTCGGAAACGGCAGTGCATCTTTTGCGCATGGCGGTCGCCGGCACGCTCGACAAGCATCCACGGCTGCGTTTGATCGTCGGCCACATGGGCGAAATGCTGCCGATGATGATGGCGCGCATCGATCAAGTGTTTAAGCACGATATCGGTCACCTGAAGCGGCCGATCACCCGCGCCATTCTCGATCAGGTCTGGCTCACCACCAGCGGCATTTTCGACGCGCCGCCGCTCCTTGCCGCGCTTTTAACCTTCGGTATCGACCGCATCATGTTCTCGGTCGATTATCCCTATGCGCCGAATATCGCCGGCCGAAAATTCCTCGATCGCATCGCGCTGGCGCCGGCCGACATGGCAAAGCTCACCCATGCCACCGCCGATAAGCTTTTGAAGCTGAAGGTGCCGCCTAAGGCGTAAGAGCGAGGTCGGCTAGAACATGATCCGGAAAAAGCCTGCCCTCGGACCACGATCCGAGGGTGGATTCTTGTTTTCGGAATAGACCATGCTCAAACAACAAACCAACGCGAAATGGTGACTGCAGCCTCATCCATTCAATCGGCGACACAACCCATGATAGCATTACTCCCGCCAACTGAGGGGCGGGAGGAAAATTGCCATGACGATCGTGTCGCGTTTGTTTGCTGTGGCGCTTCTTAGCATCGCGTTCTGCGCAACAAGTTTCGCTGGAGGTCCATTCGGCATTATTCGCGTTGGCAAATGGCAGGGCGCCGCCTACACGACCGAGAAGGGAGCGTTTTCCCACTGCACTGCGGTCGCCAAATTTGACACCGGCTCCGCGCTCGTCCTCCTGCAAAATGCCGACCACACCTGGATCGTTGGCGTAATTGACCCGTCCTCGCGTGTTCGCGATGGCGAATCGCTGTCGCTCGCTCTGACATTCGATGACCAGGCGAAGTACGAGATTGCCGCGACTGCCGGACCGAAAAAAGTCGTCCTGGGAGTTTTGCCCAGTGCGGCACTGAACGCATTTCGCAAATCCCATCAGCTCGTCGCCACCGCGAGCAAACAAACGCTGCAATTCGACCTAAACGCAGCCGGCAACGTTATCGCGGCGATCGAATATTGCGTCGATAAAATCAACACCAACGGCATCGCCTCGGCCGGCGATTTTTCCAATCCAAAGCCAAAGCCGTCGGCGGCGAAAGCCTCCGCGAAATCGGAAGAAGAGACACCGGACACCTCGTCCGACTCAGGAAAACTGGTTGAAGTCTCGGGAAGCGGTTTTGTCGTCAGTAAGAATGCGCATATCGTCACCAACAATCACGTCGTCGCCGACTGCGTCGGTGATATCCACGGCAATCTCGCCGGGCAGGCGCCGGTGAAATTGCGCGTCGTTTCCACCGACGAAGAAAACGACCTTGCGCTGCTGCAAGGAACCAAAAAATTCAAAGAGAAAGATATCGCCACGATCCGCGCCAGCGCCGTGAACTCCGGCGATCAGGTGGTCGCAATCGGTTACCCGCTGCACGGCCTGCTCACTTCCGACCTGACGGTGACGACAGGCATCATCAGCTCCTTGGCGGGGGTGCATAACGACACCCGCTTCCTACAGATCAGCGCGCCGGTTCAACCGGGCAACAGCGGCGGGCCCTTGCACGACACCAGTGGCAATATTGTCGGCGTGGTCACCGCCAAGCTGAATGCGCTGCGGATTGCCAAGGCCACGGGCGATATCCCCGAAAATATCAATTTTGCCATCAAGACCGGGGCACTGCGCGATTTTCTCGACAACGGCGCCGTGCCTTATCAGACCGCCGAACCTGCCGGTGAGACGAAGACGGCGGACATCGCGAGCGCGGCGCGGACATATACGATGCTGATTTCATGCACGGCGCGCCACGGCGGGAAATAATTCTGCCAGGTTTAAGTGCGGCTGCACCCATCGAGTCCCATGGTCGGGGGCAATTCGAGTCTTCGCAGTGTGCTGGCCAAGAACATACGCCAGCTCCGCAACGGAAGGAGAATTAGCCAGGAAGCTTTGGCAGATGAGGCCGGGCTTCACCGGACTTACGTTGGCTCAATCGAGCGGGCAGAACGTAACGTATCCGTTGACAATATCGAGAAGCTGGCACGCGCGCTCCAATGCGATCCAGCGGCGTTATTTGCAGGGTGGCGCGCGCGATGAAACCCCACGCCGACAAACGGTTGATGGACTCAAGTAGAAGCGTAGGGTCGGCTAAGGCAGCGCGCCGTGCCCACGTTTATCATCGCCGTCATCGATTAAGACGTGGGCTTCGCTACGCTCAGCCCACCCTACGAAAACTACTCAATCGTCATGCCCGGCCATAGCCGTTCGAAGAACGGCGTCGCTTCGCTCGCCTATGCCGAGCATCCGCGTCTTTGGTTGCGGCCTTCAAGACGTGGATGGGGGACAAGCCCGGCCATGACGTGTCACCGACAAATTTATGTCACTGCATCGTTGACATTCGTCCCCATTTCGGTTACATATAGCTCCGAATCTCGCCCGATGTTCGGTCGCGGCCTGGAGGCATTCCGGGCTGCGAGGGCGAGTGCGGTGCCCGCGGGCGGACTTGCAACCCGCTCCCGGGCGGCTTCGGGTACCCGCCCGACCGGCAATACGACCGGTCTGCGAGGAGCTTCGCTGTACTGAGACGGACCGGTTTGCGGGTAACGCCCGCTTACGGGCCCCATCCCAGGTAGCGCGGACTGAAGCTGAGCGGTGGCGTTCGGTCGCCTAAGCAAGAACCGTGGTGGAACGCCGATAGATGTGCGCCTCCCGTATGGAGGCGCGGCCGTGCCCGTACGGCACGGCGAACGACCGTTGCGTCTGTCGGCGTTTCGCCTCCGAATCTTTTTTCGTTCTTTCCCTTCTCCGTCATGCCCGGGCTTGACCCGGGCATCCATGCAGAAGTCACGCTCACGAAGCGCTTCCACCGGCGCTCGTAGGCTGCATCTCAGCATGGACCACCTGATCAAGTCCGGTGGTGACGAGTCTGAACAGTGGCGTGGCATAACTCGGGCGCTCACACGCGCCGCGAGAACAATATCACTCACCCTCCCCTGGAGGGCCGTACTGTTCAAGCAACGCCGATGCGAAGCATCGGCTATCGCACCGCAGATGCGCGGGATGGGGGAGTTGTTTTGAGCACGATGCGAACGGCAAGGTCGTGTTCACCCCCTCCCGCTCGCTCCGCTCGCGACCTCCCCCTCCAGGAGGGGGTGAAGAGTGAGACGCATCGCGAGAACGATGAAGCTTGTCCGCGCGGCCGCGCTACGTCGGTCACAAAGGTGGCCACCAAAGCGGCGTTTCGTCCTTTGCGCGCAAGCAATATGTTTGAGCGGACTTTGCGCCATTGACCCGAAAGTATCTGCCTCGAAGGCATCGGAGCTGAAGGCACATGTCGACCTATCGACTCGACAGGCTGTTCGCGCCGCGCTCCATCGCCGTGGTCGGCGGTAGTCCGCGTGACACTTCACCCGGCCGCGCGGTCTTGAAAAATCTGCATAGCGGCAAGTTCGCCGGCACCGTCCATCTCGTCAATCCGCACTACGACAGGATCGAGGGCATTACCGCGGTCAAGTCCTATGACGCGCTCCCGGGCACGCCGGACGTCGCCGTCATCGCCGTGCCGCCGCCAGCTGTGGCGTCGGTCGTGCGCGCCGCGGCCGCGAAGGAAACCGCCGCCGCCATCATCTTGACCGCCGGTCTCGGACACGGGCCCGGATCGATTGCCGGCGAATGCGAGCAAGCCGCGCGCGCCGCCGGTATGCGGCTGGTCGGCCCCAATTGTCTCGGCGTGATGGCGCCGCCCGCAAATCTCAACGCCAGCTTCGCCGCTTCGACGCCGCGGCCTGGCGATCTCTGTGTCATTTCGCAATCAGGCGCGATCGCGACCGGACTCGTGGAATGGGCCGCGTTGCACGGCATTGGTTTCTCCGCGATTGTCTCGATCGGCGACAGCGTCGATGTCGATTTTGCCGACCTGCTCGATCACTTCGCCCTTGACCGCGGCACGCGCGCGATTCTGCTCTACATCGAGTCGGTCAAGGACGCGCGTAAATTCATGTCGGCGGCGCGCGCTGCGGCGCGCGCCAAACCGGTGCTGGTTGTCAAATCCGGACGCCACGCCGCCGGCGCCAAGGCGGCGATGACGCATACCGGCGCGCTCGCCGGATCGGACGCCGTCTATGATGCCGCGATTCGCCGTGCCGGCTTCATTCGCGCACTTGATCTCGACGAACTGTTCGCCGCCGCCGAAACGCTGGGTCATGTAACCGCGCTCGCCGGAAACCGCCTGGCGATTTTGACCAATGGCGGCGGCATCGGCGTGCTCGCTGTCGATCGTTTGGCCGATCTCGGCGGCGCATTGGCCGAGATTTCGCCGGCGACGATGAAGGCGCTCGATGCCGCGCTGCCGCCGATCTGGTCGCGCGCCAATCCCGTCGACATTGCCGGCGATGCCGACGCGCAACGCTACGCCGTGGCGCTTATGAATTTGCTCGAAGATGACGCGAACGACGCCGTTCTGGTCATGAATGTCCCAACCGCGCTGACCTCGGCCAGCGATGCTGCGCACGCGGTGGTCGCCGCGACCAAGCAACATCGGCAGAAAGGCTTTTTGCCGAAACCGGTATTCGCGGTCTGGGTAGGCGGCGACGAACACGTTGCGGAAACTTTCGATGACGCGGGGATACCCGACTACGCCGCCGAAACCGACGCCGTCGCCGGCTTCATGCACCTGGTGCAATACCGCGAGTCCCGCCGGCAGCTGATGGCGGCGCCGCCAAGCCTACCGCAAGATTTTGCGCCGGATGAGCGCGCCGTACGCCCGATTATCGACGCGGCGCTGCGCGAGGGCGGCGAAACCCAATATGTCTGGCTCGAACCGATCGCGATCTCTAAAGTGCTCTCCGCCTACGGTATCGCCGTCACGCCGGCAAGCCTCGCGCGCGAAGCGGACGAAGCCGCTGCGGCGGCACGGCCACACCTCGCCAGAGGTGACGCGGTCGTCCTGAAAATCCAGTCGCCCGATATCGTGCACAAATCGGAAGTCGGCGGCGTCAAGCTCAATCTCACGACCGAAACGGCGGTGCGTCAGGCGGCGGCCGACATCTTGAGCCGGGCGCGCGCCGCCAAACCGGACGCGCGCATTGCCGGTGTGACGGTATTTCCAATGGTGGTGCGACCCAAGGCGCGCGAGCTCATTGTCGGCGTCGCCGACGATCCGACCTTCGGCCCAGTCATTGTATTTGGCCACGGCGGCACGGCCGTGGAGGCGATCGACGACAAAGCGCTGGCTCTGCCGCCGCTCGATCTTGCGCTTGCCCGCGGACTCATCGCGCGCACTCGCGTCGCGCGTATTCTCAAGGCCTATCGCAATGTGCCGGCCGCCGATGAACCTTCGATCGCGCTCCTTTTGGTCAAGCTGTCACAGCTCGCCGCGGACTTCCCGGAAATTCGCGAAATCGATCTCAATCCGGTATTGGCCGACGAAACCGGCGTCATCGCGGTGGACGCCCGTATTGCGCTCGCCATGCGTCGAGAGCGCCGTCCCGGCCCGGCTTCGGGCAATCCGCGCTTTGCGATCCGGCCCTATCCAAAAGCCTGGGAGCGCCACCTCGCTTTGCCGGACGGCAGCGAAATATTCATTCGCCCCATCCGGCCGGAGGACGAGGCTCTCTATCCGGCGTTCCTGTCCGCCGTGACGCAGGACGATTTACGGCTTCGCTTCTTCGCGCCGGTGAAGGAATTTACTCACCCTTTCATCGCTCGATTCACCCAGATCGATTACGCGCGCGCCATGGCGTTCATCGCGCTACAAGCCGCGACCGGGCGGATGCTCGGCGTGGTGCGCATCCACGCCGATTCCGAATATCGAAGCGGCGAATACGCCATCCTGGTTCGCTCCGATCTGAAAGGGCACGGTCTCGGCTGGCTGTTGATGGAGCTGATGATCGAATACGCACGCGCGGAAGGATTGGAATCGATTTGCGGCCAGGTGCTGCATGAGAACAGGACCATGCTGCAAATGTGCCGGCAGCTCGGCTTTCACATCGCTCCTGACCCGGAGGAAAACGAGGTCGTTGTCGTGACGCTGCCGCTGAACCGCTAAATCAAGCCGAACCGAGTCGTCTGCCTGACGGACTGAGGCACGTAAAAAATCAGGCTAGCTTTTCGGTTGAACGCGCGCCATCTGTTTGACCGTTGAAACGATATCGGCGCGCAGCTTCGGGTCCTCTACTATCAAGAAAGTCTTTAACAGTTCTAAGCTTTCTTCAGGTTTGACTGTAAAAGCCATTTTCGCATTATTGTCATGCTTCAGTTCATTCATGACAGTTGCATCCCCAAGGAGCCGCACGGCTCCTCGGCAGTTGTGCCACGCTAGCGCTAGTGACGCAAATGGGACGCTGCTAAAGCGCGCCTAGTTTTGCAGAGAATTCTCTGGGCCGGCTGTGAGTTCGGAGTCGCTGCTCAGACTCTCCGCTTCTGCGACGACAAGATGAAGCAAATAAGCGAGTAAATCCAAAGAGGCGCCGTTGGCCATTTTTGCCATTTCGCGGCTCATGTCGCGGATGTAGCGGACGCGTTTGGCCTTATCGGCTGACATCGAACGAATATTCATTTTTATGATCTGAGTCACGCAGTAGCTCCCGTGACTAAGCTGCGTTGTACGGAGACGCGCACACGCTCGGCGCTGTCATGAAATGCGCGTGTCGATGCGAGGGTGTTCTCGTTAATTGCCATTTTGACCGCGATCGACCATTCTCCATTTATCAGTTCGGGAAGTCCGAGGGGGGTCAGATTCCACCCCATGGAGTGGAATAGCGGTAGCCAAAACATCTCAATGAGAGCCGTTAGGCCGGTGATATCATTATCGAGGCAGTGTTCGAGCACGCCGCATATCACCATTCCCCGGGTCTGCCCGCCCATCGTCCGACCCTCGCGCCGGCCCTTGATGACAAACATTCGCGTCCACTCATAGATATCAACCGCCCTTGGTAAACCGCGAACAACTGCAAGATGCGGAAACACTTCGCTGAGCAGATGCGGCCGCGTTGTGGGCACAAGGCGCGAACCTCCTATGATTTGGCCGTTCTCGCTCGCCAGGATATAGGTGGCGTCGTTATTATCGAATTGGTCGCGCTCCAATCCGTCAGGGCTGGCTAGATTGGTCCAGTTTCGCTCCACGACATAGATCTCATGGCGTAATCGAAAATGGGCCAACAATTCGGGCTCGTAAAGGTGCCGATTGTCGCTCGTGATCACATGGATCATGCCTTTGCCCCTCGCGGTATTCACCACGGAGCAAAAGCATTTTTGCTTGATTAGACGACTGTCAGAACTGCCAGTTGACAGCCTGAAATTCTGCCTAGGCGAAGGGCCTAAGCCACAATTTTGAGTCGTCGATAACCATTTGAGCCCTAAAGACTACTAGCCCTGCTATCCTAGGAATCTAGGATAGACAGCCGACACATTGATTTTTCACAAGGAAATTTTGCCTAGCCGGATCGCTTGAGCGACCGCATGTGCGCGCCGAAAAGCATAGATGTCGCTTCCTTTGTCCATCGAAGCTACCTCTGCCAGTTGACGGCTTAAATCTCGCCCGACCGAAGCGCCTTTATCACGGCCTGAGTTCGCGTCACGGCATCCAATTTTTTCTTCGATTGCTCAACGTGCCAGTTTACGGTGCGCTCGGTGACGCCGAGAATGGTCGCAATTTCCCAGCTGGATTTGCCTTCGGCTGCCCATGCGAGTACGTCGCGCTCGCGTTCGCTTAGAACACGCCGACGCTGACCATCGGGCTCGCAACCCATCAGCGCAGTACAACGTGCATGTGCGTACATGCTGATGAGGTGAAGCGCGCGCTTCGCCCTTGGTTCGAAGTCGGGTCGCTCGCCGGCCATCGTGACGCAGGCCTGAAATCCCGTGCTACGAACAATAGGAACGAGGAACCCTTTATTGAAGCCGAATTCTCGAGCGACGGCCATGACCTCGGCGGCGCGCGGCGAGCGCACGGGATCGAATGGCGCTTGCGACCATTCGAAGGGATTCACCGTGCGGCGACACCACGCTGCCACTGGATCGTCTGCGTAGTAGTTTGATCTGGTGTAGTGCTCGGTCCAGCCCTTGGGCCAACCGTTGAGCAAAATATAAGGCTCAAGCCGCTGTGGCGGCTCAGGCACACCCGTTATTAGAAACGATGTGTAGCCAAAATCGGCCAAGGTCGCCGAAACGCGAGTCATCACCTTATCGACCTCGGTCAAGCGATCCAGGTCGTCGATGAGATCGAATGCAACCTTTACGTAATCGTTAGCTTGGCCCATCACGCGCCACCGGCGCAAAATCTTCTACGCTTTCAAAATCATAACAAAGCAAGACCTACAAAGTGAAAATTTTATCTGTTGTGCGTTGCTCACGAAAGTGAGAACACCTACATTCTCAAATGAATTTATTTCTTCCATGTTTGCGTCGTGCGCGTCCACGCGGATTCCGAGTATCGCACCGCTGAATACTCCATTCTAGTGCACTCTGAAAAGGCACGGTCTTTGCTGGCTCGACTTTCACATCGCTCCTGATCCGGAGGAAAACGCGATCGTTGTCGTGACGCTGCCGCTTCCATCGTGACTGTGTTCAAAACTGATCGAGCGCAGCCGGCCGCTGGCGAAACGGGCTTCGGCGCATATCTGTATGAGGGCTGAAACGGCTGACATTGCCTGAGGAGGACACGTGGCGACCAACTTGAAAGAAATGATGAATGCCGCCAATGCGGCGGTGCCGCGGATCACGCCGGCGCAAGCGCGGGAGATGATGGCGCAAGGAAATACGCTCGTGGTTGATGTGCGCGATGCAACGGAAGTGGAAAAGAGCGGCAAAGTCGCCAGCGCCGTGCATGTTCCGCGCGGTTTGCTGGAATTTCGCGCCGATCCCGACTCGCCCTCGCACGACAAGAATTTCGTCAAGGACAAGAACGTGATCGTTTATTGCGGCTCCGGCGGACGCGCGGCTTTGAGCGGCAAGACGCTCAAAGACATGGGTTATGAGCACGTTTACAACCTCGGCGGCTTCAAGGATTGGGCCGACAGCGGCGGCGAGGTGGAAAGGTGAGCAAGCTGGAGAAGTGAGCAAGCCGGAGAAGTGAGCGACCGGCGAAGGGAAGTTACCCTTGTCTGAGTTCAGATAACGCGAGCAAGCCGTCAGAGTTTATTTTCTGAGTGTGCGAACTCGGTCCGAAGATGTTGCTGTGCACTGAGCGCGAGCGTGTCTTCGTGTATGCGCTCGCGACGGGACTAGCGAGCAATGCGAGTTCGGCCCTACGATTCGCGGGCTTCGGAGGCAAGTCCAAGAAGGGGTTGCATGTTACCGCCAGCAAGATGATGCATCGTGAGCGTGTGGTTGAGGCGCTTCAAGAAGTTTGTCGGTCGCACTTCTTCGGTATTCTCCCGCACGCTGTGTCGGCGGCGCGGGCTTTGGTTTTGGATTCCAAGCACCGTGATCATGCGAAGGCGGTGCTTTCGATGTTGTCGCGTTTTGGTTTTGGCGAACGGACGCAAGTGGATATGAACGTGGAGGTGAAGGTGGAGGATCATACGAAGGCTGCGGTTGAAGATTTGCGGCGGCTAAAGGCGATAGGTGTGCCGAGATCGGAGTTACTTGCGACTTTTGGCGAGATTGGTTTAGCGCGTTATGAGCGGCTATTGGCCAATGAGCCGAAAGTCATAGAGCATCAGCCTGCGCCTGTCGGCGCGGTAGAGACGGCGCCAAATCCAATGGAGGATGAGGAATAGGCCGGGAAGGGTTTTGCCGGACGGGAGGGATTATGGCGATCATCGGCACGGCGGAGCACTACGCCGCGTTTATCAAGCTATGCAAACTGCGGATTGAACAGCTCGGGATTGCCGCAGCGCAGAATGTCTGCTTTTGGCACACAAATCGGACATTGCCACCGTGCCGAACGATGTCCGCTTTTGGGGGTAAAACGGACATGGGCGGGCGGCAATCCGATGTCTGCTTTTGACCCAAAGCGGACATGAGTGGCCGACCGGCCTCGGCACTGTTCAAGGGTTAACAAAGATGGGATCGCTTGGCGTGGTGGCCTTCGGCTGCGATCCATTGAAGGACGACGAAGCCAGCTGGAAAGCGTTGCGCAACCGCCAACGTTACTGTGATCTGAGAATGTGCGATCGTCACTGTGAGCGTCGAAAGATCGGGATTAATGTAGTTTCTGTTTGACCCCATTGAAGTTTCCCGCAAAAGATCCAACGCGTACAATTCGGCTTGCATAAATCGGCTTTTAGATACTCATGTTTCACGAGCCGCGACGCTCGGCCGTCCACGTGCCCGAGCAGGAATTGCTGTTCCAGGACCCGCTGCCCGTATTGCCGGCAAGCTGCCCGAGGCCATTCGCGCTCGTGTTGCCGTGACTTACGGTCACTCGGAGGAGACCGGTCGGGCCGACTTTGCCCGCGATGGCGAACACAGTGTTGCCAGCATTACTGAGTGTGCCGCGCGTAGTGCGGATTGGATAACGGTAGCCGCGATCGCAGTCGCCCTTTTCGGTCACAATCAACACGCTCCAAAGCCCATCGTAGTTTGGCAGCGCCATAGTCGGTGTCGCTGCGAAATTTAGTGAGGCTGCGTAAAGGGCGAACGCTGCAAGTGAACCGAGCATCCCACGATCGATATTTTTTCCGGAAGCGATCACTGTCATGGCGGAGACTCTGCCAAGATATTCTTGCTGTTCAGATCACGTGACGCAGTAGTTGAGCAAGTTAGGTCTCCCCGGGTCGGCGAACGGACTAAAAGCCCGCTCGCAGCCGGGCGGCGTGTGCTTGGAAGAGATCGCCGTTTTCGCTGAACTAGAATTATGCTCAGCGCGCTGGATTATCCTTAGTCGGTCAGTCTTATTGGACCGGTTGACTGAAGTGGCAGCAACGGCTGCGTTGTTGGCAGTAACCGGGCCCGTTAACGCGCAAATGGTGCCTGCAATGAAGGAGCTCAAAAGACCGGCTGCGACTATTTTGTTGAGACTATAGCCAGATGCCCTGCGCAGGACGCTTCGGCCAGGTCGTAGGTTTCGGTCGCAAGCGACCTGCTGCATGAATTGGCTGTTATCAAATTTTGACATTGCTCCCCCGTCGCACATCCTGATTGTGCTTATCTTGATAAGAAAGTTAGAAACGTCGGGTGCCGGCGATTGGCCTGCGATTTGACGCGAACTTTTCGCGCATGGCCGTCTGAATTTTTCAGATCACGCAGGCAGGCGTGGTGGTAGAAGGGCCAGTCGCCGCACAAAGGTTCATTCGGCTGTTTGTCGAGCCGATCACCCTTTGTAGCGACTTGTGACGAACTCGCCCTCACCTCGCTTTCCGTTCCGAGGACATTGAGCAAGACACCTAAAAGTATCGTGGCCGCAATGCCGACCGTTAGAAACTTGATCATGTCCCGCCTTCCCCGCAATCTTCAGCGCGATTGTTGTAGGAGAAGGCTAGTACGCGCTCCGGCACGACCACTATTGTGCTTTGTCTGCGTTTCCTAATCGGAAGTGCAGGTGGAGCCTATACTTCGGTATAATATGATTGATATGCAGTGATCAGAAAGAGCAGCTCCTTCGCCAGCAAGCAGGGAACAAGATGCGACGACGTTCTAAATCAGTCGGCAGGTCAGCCAAAACGCGACTTCGCAAACCCGCCACGCAAAAGCGTCGTCACGGTTCAATAACCCAGCGCCGGCGCATATCGCGCACCCTCGGACATGAGACTGAGATCGAGCCTCTTGCCCGCGAGATGAGCACGATAGCTGAACAGCAGCGTGCGACTACAGAGGTGCTCAGGCTCATCAGCAGCTCATTCGGCGATCCCCAGCCGGTTTTTGCCAGTATCTTGGCGAGTGCCGTTCGGCTCTGCGATGCCGACAACGGTATTATCCGTCGCTGGGATGGCGACGCTTTGCATCTCGTCGCAACACACAATATTCCGCAGGCGTTCGTCGAACTGCGTGAGCAGTCGCCTTATAGGCCGCTCCAGTACTCTCCCAGCGGCCGTATGCTGGCGACCGGGAAGCTTGTTCACATCGCAGATTTAGCCACGGATCAGGCTTACATTGAACACAACCCGCCGGCTGTTGCGGCCGTGGAAATTGGCGGTATCAGAACGATGCTTGCGGTGCCACTGCTGAAAGATAGCGAACTGATTGGTTCGTTCGTAGTCGGTCGCAAGGAGGTCCGGCCCTTCGCCGATAAACAGGTCGAAATTGTTCAGAATTTTGCCGCCCAAGCTGTTGTCGCAATCCAAAATGCGCAGTTACTTCGTGAATTGCGGGAGACACTGCGACAGCAAACCGCTGCCGCCGATGTGCTAAAGATCATCAGCCGTTCAGCATTCGATTTGCAGGCTGTGCTCGATACCGCGGTTGAATTGGCCGCAAAGCTTTGCGATGCGGATCAGGCGGCCCTGCTCCCAAATCGCGCGTATTTTCGTTCCTTCGCGACATATGGTGGTCCCGCTAGTTACAACGAAACCGTTGGCAGAGTTGTCTTTGAGCCTGGCCGGGGCAGCGTTTTGGGGCGTGTGGCTATAGAGGCAAAGCCAGTGCAGGTCGCAGACGTGCTGGCTGATCCCGAATACACGCTTCACGAAGCGCAACGGAAGATCGGATATCGCACCTGCCTCTGCGTTCCACTGCTGCGCGACGGTTATCCTATCGGTGTCATTTCGCTGATGAGACTTACTGTTCGCCCGTTCACGGACAAACAGATCGAGATCGTTCAGAACTTTGCGGACCAGGCCGTCATCGCTATTGAAAATACGCGGCTGATTGCCGAACTGCGTCAACGCACAAACCAGCTCGACCGCTCGGTAGCGGAGCTGCAGCGTGAACGAAACAACAAGCTCATGAACCTGGAAGCGATGGCAGCATCAATTTCCCACGAGGTGAGGCAGCCTCTTGCGAGCATCGCAACGCACGGCGGCGCGGCCCTGCGGTTTCTCGAACATATGCCACCCAACGTCGAGGAAATACGGTCATCCTTAAACTGGATGATCAGCGACAGCCACCGAGCAAGTCAGGTTTTTGACAACATCCGAGCTTTGTTCGGGAAAGGCGATGCGGGGTACGAGCCCATCGATGTAAACGAGCTGATCCGAGGCGTGCTATCGACTGTTCAGGGAGATTTAGACGATCACGGGATTTTAACCAGCGTCCGGCTATCGGAAGATTTGCCGAAAGTTACCGGTCACAAAGGCCAGTTAGAGGAGGTCCTCCTCAATCTGGTCCGCAACGCAATTGAGGCAATGCAGACAGACAAAAATGATCATCGGGTTCTGCAAATCAGCAGCGGAGGTGGCGGCGATAAAATCGTCGTGGCGGTACAGGATTCGGGCCCCGGGATCGACCCAGATCAGGCGGAAAGCATCTTCGATGCGTTCGTTACCACGAAGTCCCATGGGATGGGGTTGGGGCTTGCCCTTTGCCGGATGATCATTGTCCGACACTCCGGAGAACTTACCGCGTTGCCGGCCCATCCGCGCGGTTCAATTTTCCGCATCGGCTTGCCGATTTTGGCCCCGACGAGATGATCGGATGAAGCGGCGCATGTCCGCTTTTGGCACAAAGCGGAAATTGCACGGCTGAGTTCCAATGTCCGCTTTTGGGGGTAAAGCGGACATCAACGGCGCATTTGTGAAATGAAGATTGCTGCGTGAGTTTTGTCGAATGATTTCACCCGTTGTAGTGCGGGCGAACATGACGATACGAATGTCTCAGGCGATATGCGCGATAGTGAACAGGAGAACCCGTTCCAACCGGATAAGCCACATACTGTGGACCGATCCCGAGCGCACCCTCAAAGCCGCCTACGATTCCCCCGACCGCGCCACCTACAACAGCACCAATCGGACCTGCCGTATTGCTTCCAACGTATGCGCCATGAGCGATTCCGTCGGGTACTCCCTGGGCATAGGCGGTGGACGGCGAAATGAGCATCACTCTCGCAATGGCTGCGAGTAAGACCCGGTACTTCATAGTAGGGACCTCATTCTTCTCGTTAGGGGGTGAGAGTTAAAGTTGAGGATTCGCGTCAGCGGGGGCGGCGATGTGAATGCACTTCGCGAGTGCAACATCGCCGCCTCACGGCGGATTAAGCGGGCATGGAATCCCAGGGCAGCCGTTCGCCCGCAGTAGCTGTTCGTCGGCATTCTTCAATGGTCCAGAGTCCACATTCAGCGCAGCCGTAGCTTCGGATGTCAGCAATCCCGCCGGTGCTTTTAGTGAGCTGCATGGTCCGGCCACAGCTTGGACAGGGATCGGGTTGCCTCCAAACCTGCTTTTGAAAGGGTTGACTCGTCTCGCGTGATAACCACATGGGGACCTCGCCCGTATTCAAACGATGGTTTGAATTTCAAACATTCGTTTGAGACTGGGCCGAGTTCAAAATTGGGAAATTTAGAGGCCTTTCAGTTCCCGAATTAGGCCGCGGTTAGATCGCTACCATTCGTGCTGCCATCGTGGCTGAAGATGGTCATCGCGTCGCGCTAGTTGTGTTGGCTTGGTACCCGGCATGTTGTCCGCTTTTGGGGGAAAAAGCGGACATTGGTCGGACTTATCGAAATGTCCGATCAACAGCGCCACGCCAAAACCGGCAAGGCCAGGAACGGCGTTCGCTAGCACCGCGGTCGTGGCGGGACCGCTGACACGGCCAAACGTCACCGCGGCGGCAGTCGATGTGCCATAGTGCGCGTCGTGTTCGGCTCTTGGAGGCCACCGCTGGTGACAAAGAAGGTGCAATTCCTCGCGGGTCTCTTCCTGGTCTGCATGTGCGTTCTGATGCTGCAGATCATGGAGACGCGCATTCTGTCGGTCATCAGCTTCTATCATCTTGCGTTTTTCGCGATCAGCATGGCGATGTTCGGCATGACTGCCGGCTCGCTGATCGTCTATTTCAATCCAATGTTTTTTGCGCCCGAACGGCTGTTCGCCAATCTGGTTTGGATCACGGCGGCGTTTTCTGTCGTCGTCGTGTTGTCGACGACGATGCTGATCTCGACGGTGGTGATCGATCCGGCCACGGGCTTTTTGCTGGCAGTGCTGTTGTGGGGCAAGGTTATTGCCCTGCTGGTTCCGCCCTATGTGTTCGCCGGGATGGCGATCTCGCTAGCACTGACGCGTAGTCCCTGGCCGGTCGGACTCGTCTATGGCGCCGATCTTGCGGGTGCCGCATTCGGCTGCCTCGGGGCGCTCGTGCTGATGAGCACACTCGATGGTGTGTCCGCCATGCTGATGGTCGGCGCGATCGGTGCTGTGGCCTCATGTGCCTTCGCGCTCGCTGGCCGCGACTATGCCAGAAGCACATTGCCGCACTGGCTTGGCGTCCTGCAACGTCCCGGAACGCTCGCCGTCGTGTTCGCGCTCGTTGCGCTCGGCAATGCGGCACTTCAACCGAACGGTCTGCGCCTCACAGTGGCCAAGGGCCAGATCGAGGACGTCGGCAATTTCGACTATGTCGGATGGAACTCCTACTCGCGCATCGTGGTGGAAAAGACTTCGCGAAATTATCCGATGATGTGGGGCGGTTCGCCAAAAGTGCAGTACGAGAAGATCGACCAGCGCTACATGAACATCGACGGCGATGCCGGCACTGCTATGTACCGCTTCGGCGGCCAAATCGACGAGGTCGCTTTCTTAAAGAACGACATCACCAATCTCGCTTACTACATCCGCAACCGTGGACGCTCCGCGGTGATCGGTGTTGGCGGCGGACGGGACCTGCTGGCGGCCTATGTCTTCGGCTTTCGCGACGCGACCGGTGTCGAGCTCAATTCGATCTTCGTCGATCTGCTCATACGCCGGTTCCGCGACTTCAATCATCTGGCGGACCTGCCCGGAGTAAAATTCAAAGTCGACGAAGCGCGCAGCTGGTTCGCCAGCGCCGGACGCAATCGCGGTTTTGACCTCCTGCAAATGAGCATGGTCGACACCTGGGCGGCCACCGGCGCGGGGGCGTTCTCGCTATCGGAAAATGGACTTTACACCGTGGAAGGCTGGCGCAAATTTCTCGATAGCCTAGCACCGACGGGCGTGTTTACGGTTTCGCGCTGGTACTCGCCGAAAGATGTGGACGAGACCGGGCGGTTGTTGAGCCTCGCCAAGGCCACTCTCCTCGATCTCGGCGTGCCGGACCCACGGCGCCATCTCGTGCTGGCAGCGTTCGACAATCTGTCGACACTAATCGTGAGCCGCGCACCGTTCTCACGTGACGACCTAGCGCGGCTGCACGACATCACCGCACAAATGGGCTTCTCGATCCTGGTAAGTCCAGACGCGCCGGAGCCATCGGAGGTGCTGCAGCAAATCATGGCCGCGCCCGATGTTGCAGCGCTGCAGGCCCTATCGGCCAAATTTCACCTCGACGTTTCGCCTCCGACTGACGACCGTCCATTCTTCTTCAATCAGCTGCGCATCACAGATCCGGCATCGATGCTGCGTGCGATGCAGGCGGATTCGGGCGTTATCAAAGGCAACCTCGGAGCGACAATCGTGCTGCTCATCATCATTGCGCTGTCGTTCGGCCTGGTGGTGCTCACCATTGTGCTGCCGGCGCTGCCGTCGATTAGGCGCGTGTCGCGTCCGCTGATCGGCGCGGGCACGGTCTATTTTTTGCTCATTGGTTTCGGATTCATGTTCGTTGAGATCGGCGTAATCCAGCGGCTCTCGCTTTTTCTCGGGCATCCCGTGTACGGTCTCGCGATTGGCCTGTTCGCGATCATTCTCTCGACCGGCGTTGGCAGCCTCATCAGCGACCGTCTTCCGCTCGGCAGTTCACGCCGCGTCATGCTGTGGAGTGCGTCGCTCGCCTGCTATCTCGGGGCACTGCCATTCTGGCTGCCGTTCTTCGTCGGCGTTTTCGAAGCGAGTCCAATCGTGATCCGCGCCGCAGCGGCGGTCTTGATGGTTGCACCGCTCGGACTGCTCATGGGATTCGGTTTTCCCACCGGCATGGCGCTCGTTAATGCGCTCGACACGCGACCCACGCCCTGGTTCTGGGCGATCAATGGCGCAGCCGGCGTGCTCGCAGCAAGCATCGCGGTCGCCGTCAATATCGCCTTTTCGATCAGCACCAGCATCTGGCTCAGCGCCATCTGCTACCTGCTCATCGGCGCGGTGGCACTCGCTCTGGTGAGGGGATCACCCGTTGCGCGCGGTGCCGTGGCGGCCGCGGCCTGAAGTTACCGACGTTCTCTGGTCGTTGATAAGGACGGCCAATTAGCCGCTTTCTTCTCAGAGATAAGGTCGATGTCTCTTTTTGGCACAAAGCGGACATCCGAGAGCACTCACCTGATGTCCGCTTTTGGGGGTATAGCAGACATCAACCGTTCGGCAATCCGATGTCCGCTTTTGACCCAAAGCGGACATGGCTCAATCCCGGGAAAACCGCACTGACACCTCACCGATCGGATCAATCGCATGGGCGATTTCGGTCTCGTCCGGCTCAATTATCACGGGTGGCGTAATCGAGCCGGTGATAATGATATCGCCAGCCGATAGCTTCTCGCCGAACGCTGCCAGACCATTAGCGACATGAGCGACGACATCAATAAGCTTGCCGGTCAGCGCTTCCGGATCGGTGCTGCGCGCCATTTCCGCTCCGCGTCGGATCAGGCGTGAGGTGAGGCCTTCTGTCGAGCCGCCGACGCGCGTGCTCGCACCGAGCAGCACACATCGCTGGTAAACATCGCCTTCGAGCACCTTGTCGAGATTATCGGGCGCCGGCAATGGATCGAGATCGGCTAGCTCGATCGCCGGCATGATTTCCTTGATTGCCGCAGCGGCTGCTTTCGCCGTAACCCCGCCGGGCAGATCGCGCGCCATGCGCACTCCAATCTCCGGCTCCATCACCGGCTTGATGTAACCCCTGAGCGATACCTTGCTGCCGGAGGCGAGCAATGCGCGCTGCATCAAGAAGCCGATCAGCGGCGCTTGCAAACCGAGTTTCTGCATCGTCGTCGGCGAGCCCAGGCCCACTTTCCAGCCCAGCGGCTTTTCACCGGCAGCGATGCGAGCGCGCCGCGTCGTCAATTGCGCGGTCATGCCCTTCTTAATAAGCGGATTGACCAAGTCGTTCATTTGTGACTGTCGGGATGAACCTCATGACCGGAGCTCCCGAACCAAGCTGGATGATACTGATTTTCTAAGTTGCTCGGAAGCGTGCATGGGAGATTTGGAGGGATCGCGGCATTGTGCTCAGCCAATGAAATGTCCCGCTTGCGGGGGTAAAGTGGACATTACTTCAAGTCACCACGATGTCCGCTTTTGATCCAAAGCGGACATCGCGACATCCCTGAGCCGCATTCCGCATCTCAACTTTCCCCTTCACTGTGCTGAATCGGTGACAGGCCCCCAGCGGGCCGCATGGTATTGTTTCTGTGTTTCCGCATATTTTCGGGGGCCGATAACGTCGCGCGTCGGACCAAACTGTCAATTCCACTGACCTGATTACGGTCTCGGGGGTAGCCAATGAAAAGCAATCAGAAATCTGAGGTGCACCTTCGCGAAAGAGCAGTCCATGAATTAAAGGAGTTTGCGGTGATTGCTGCGTATTTGTTCGTGTGCTTCACCGCAATGGCTTATCTGAAGGCGGCGATTTTAAAGGCGTATGGCATTTCATTCTCTCCGTTTGCCTTTGCCGCCGTCAAGGCCCTGATCTGCGCTAAGTTTGTTTCGATGGGACAGATCTTCCATCTTGGGGAAAGATTTAAGTCCCTGCCTCTCATTTGGCCGACGATGTATAAGTCACTTTGCTTTCTTTCTATGTTGATCGTGCTTAATGCCCTTGAGGAGGTATTCGTGGGTTTCCTTCACGGGCGAACCATCGTTGACTCTATGGCTGACTTTGGTGGCGGGACAACGGATCAGCTAATTGCCACAAGCTTTATTGGTTTTTTGATGCTAATGCCCTTTTTTGCCTTTAGGGCCCTGGGCGAGCTCGTAGGCGAGCGCAATCTTGTTCAAGTGTTTTTTCGCGGTCGCCACGTTGTCCAAAAATCAGTTCTAGGCGCCAGTTATCAGTCCTCTAGTCGTCTTGGTGCTCAAGCGACTGAGCCACGAGCCTGAATTTCCAGACCCACTTTGTGGGTTGATGTCTGCCTCTGCCACAATGCGGACATCCAACTGCATCTCGTCGATGTCCGCCTTCGGGGGTAAAGCGGTTGCAAATTCGCCCAATCCTGTCCGCTTCTGACCCAAAGCAGACATCGAGGCTACCTAACGAATAGCCGACAGCCTTAATTGGCGAGACTCATCTAAACAAGTTGGCCTCTGTGCTCCACCGAGAACACGTGTGCATAGAGATTGGCAATCCACTGTTGGCCCTCTTGCGTGACTCGAAGGTAGCGCAAGGCATCTCCGATATAAGGCCGGACCGTTTTCCAGAAGAAGTCTGGATAGTTGGCTCGCAGATCTGCGACGCTATCGTATTTCAGTTTATTGGTCATTCCGGTTTCGCGAAACTCGTTAAATAAGGCAGCCTGCTTTCGCAGGTAGTTGATGTCCGCTAGCTGCCCGATCAGATCGGCAGCACGTACCAGGCCCGGAAAATCGTCAGTGGACTCGTGCTGCTCATCCTCGGGAACCGGGAAGCGGGTGTGTTCGATGTTGGTTTCGATCGCCGTGATGTCGAGGTGGACAAGGGCCTTTTCCGCACGTTCCCGTACAAACAGTTTGGACCGGGCGA
>Ga0306922_10000090_pt1 | contig 61573 bp, 58 predicted proteins | sample sta12Cox44000082_FD_203758 | JGI IMG/M metagenome (GOLD analysis project Ga0306922, IMG submission 203758) | Lab enrichment of tropical soil microbial communities from Luquillo Experimental Forest, Puerto Rico - statoxic.12C.oxic.44.000.082 (v2)... | ecosystem: Environmental > Terrestrial >... | reverse complement strand
GCTCGCGCGGCGCGACTTCGCCTTCCGCGTGCTGGCGCCGCTGGCCCACGGCGAGCTGGCGGTGTTCGGCGACGCCCGGCTCTTCGCCACCGCCGGCGACCGGCGCATCCGGGCGCTGCGCGCAGGCGCGCGCGGCGCCGAGCTCGACGTGCTCGGCGCACCGGGCGAGCAGGTGACCATCCTGGGCTGGTGCCCGCGCCCCGTGCGCGCGCAGAGCGACGGACGCGAGTGCCCGGTCGCGCGTGACTCCGCGTCCGGGCGCTTCACGGTCGCGCTCGAGCTTCCCGACCGCGGCTGGTCGTCGCTCGCCCTCTCCTGAGGGATCTGCGGTGGACAGCGGGGCGCTCCGCCCTTACCGTCCCGCCCGCTCATGCGTGGCCCCCGCAAGGACATCCGCAACCTCGCGATCATCGCGCACGTCGACCACGGCAAGACCACCTTGCTCGACGGACTCCTGCGCCAGACGGGCACCTTCCGCGCCAACCAGGAAGTGCAGGAGCGCGCGATGGACAGCGAGGACCTCGAGCGCGAGCGCGGCATCACCATCCACGCCAAGAGCACCGCGGTCGAGTACCAGGGCGTGCGCATCCAGCTGGTCGACACGCCGGGTCACGCGGACTTCGGCGGCGAGGTCGAGCGCGTCATGGGCATGGTCGACGCGGTGCTGCTGCTCGTGGACGCGGTCGAGGGCGTGATGCCGCAGACGCGCTTCGTGCTGGGCAAGGCGCTCGCGCGCGAGCTGCGGCCGATCGTGGTGGTGAACAAGATCGACCGCCCCGAGCAGCGCGCGCACGAGGTCGTCGACGAGGTGTTCGACCTGCTGGTGGAGCTCGGCGCGAACGACCGCCAGCTCGACTTCCCGATCGTGTACACCTCGGCGAAGCAGGGCAACGCCTCGCTCGACGCCGACGGCCCGCGCAAGGACCTGCGGCCCCTGCTCGACTTGATCCTGGAGCAGGCGCCGCCGCCCGAGGTCGACGTCGAGGGACCGCTGCAGTTCCAGGCGGTGACGCTGGGCTGGGACGAGTTCGTGGGCAGGCTGGTGATCGGAAGGGTCGAGCGCGGCACGCTGCGGCGCGGGGTCACCGTGGTGCGCATGCCCGAGCAGGGCGAGCCGCAGAGCTTCCGCATCACCAAGCTGTTCGCGCCGCACGGGCTCGAGCGGGTCGAGCGCGAGAGCGCGTCCGCGGGCGAGATCGCGATCATCGCCGGCGTCGACACGATCGAGATCGGCGACACCGTGTGCTCGCCCGACGCGCTCGAAGCGCTGCCGCGGATCGCGATCGATCCGCCGACGGTGGCGGTGCGCTTCTCGGTGAACACCTCGCCGTTCGCGGGCCAGGAGGGAAAGTTCGTCACCAGCCGCCAGATCGGCGACCGGCTGCGCCGCGAGCAGCTCACCAACGTGTCGATCCGCGTCAGCGGCGGCGAGGCGACCGACACCTTCGAGGTGGCGGGCCGCGGCGAGCTTCAGATCGCGGTGCTGGTCGAGACCATGCGCCGCGAGGGCTACGAGTTCGCCGTCTCGCAGCCGCAGATCATCGAGCGCACGATCGACCACGTGCGCTGCGAGCCGGTCGAGGACGTCGTCGCCGAAGTGCCGCAGGAGGCCACCGGCGCGGTGATGGAGAAGCTCGGCTCGCGCCGCGGCCGGCTCACGCAGATGGAGAGCCGCGGGTCGCGCACGCTGCTCAACTTCATCGTGCCCAGCCGCGGCCTGTTCGGCTACCGCACCGAGTTCCTCACCGACACGCGCGGCGAGGGCACGCTCTATCGCACCGTGCGCGGCTACGAGCCCTTCGCGGGCGAGCTCGCGGGCCGCGGCGTCGGCGCGATCGTCGCAAGCGAGACCGGGCGCTCCACCGCGCACGCGCTGTTCAGCATCCAGGAGCGCGCCACCATGTTCATCGGCGCGGGCGAGAGCGTCTACGAGGGCCAGGTGGTCGGCGAGAACCGCCGCGCCAAGGACATGAACGTGAACGTGGCCCGCGCCAAGAAGCTCACCAACGTGCGCAACACCGGCCACGACGAGGCCGAGATCCTGACGCCGCCGCGCCGCTTCACGATCGAGTCGGCGCTCGAGTGGATCGACGAGGACGAGCTGCTCGAGGTCACTCCGAAGAGCCTGCGCCTGCGCAAACGGGTGCTGCCGTCGAACCTGCGCAAGAGGTGACTCCCCGCGCGCGCGGGGAGTCGCCACGGCGACGACTGCGAGGCCGATGCCCACCAGGGTCAGGATGCCTGGCTCGGGCAGGGACGAAGTCGCGACCGCGATGCCCGCGCTGAGCGCGGCGTGCGCCTCGGGCGCGAGTGCAGCGCCGGCGAAAACAAGGGCGAGGACCAGGGGGAAGGGGATCCGCTTCGGCACGCTGTGACGAGCCGGCGAGCGGGAGCAGGGCGGCGCAGTCTACAATCCGCCCGATGCGGTTCTCCGGAGGCTGCGCGTGCGGAGCGATCCGCTACGAGTTCGAGGGCGAGCAGCTCGCGGCGGTGAACTGCCACTGCCGTGACTGCCAGCGCGAGTCCGGCAGCGGCTTCGAGCCGGTGCTGATCGTGCCGTTCAAAGGGTTCGCGCTGACGCGCGGGAAGCCGAAGAGCTTCACGGTGACTGCCGACAGCGGCCTTCCCACGACGCGCAACTTCTGCGGCGAGTGCGGCTCGCCATTGTTCGGGCTGCCGGAGACGGGAGAGTCGGACATCGTGACGATCCGCGCGGGCAGCCTCGACGACCCGAGCGTCTTCCGGCCCACGCACGACATCTACGTGGCCAGCGCGCAGCCGTGGGACGCCATGGACCCGGCGCTGCCGAAGACCTTGAAGCTGCGCTAGCCGCGCAGCAGTCCCCCCAGCTCGGGGACGATCTCCGTGAAGATGCTGAAGTGTCCCAGGCCCGCGCAGATGCGCAGGCTGGCACCGGGAACCAACGCGGCGGTGTGGCGCGCGTGCGCGACCGGGACGATCGAGTCACTGTCGCCGTGCAGCACCGTGACCGGGCAGGTGATGCGCGTGACGTCGAAGCTGCCCCAGCCCGGACCGTCGGCCAGGCGGTCGTCGACGTAGCCCGCGAGCCCCTGCGCGAACATCGCCGGGAAGCTCGACATCATGCCGGACAGGAACGCGGGGTCGCGCAGCAGCGCCTGGTCGGCCGGCGCCAGGTCCGGCCCAGCTGCGCTCGTCAGCATCTTGCTGCCGTCGCTGCCGAACACGTCGGTCGCGATCGCGAGCGCCGCGGCGCGGTCGGCTGCACGCCAGATCTCGACCACGCCGGCGCCGCTCATCATCGCCTTGCCCTCGGGCCAGCGCATGTCGGTGAGCGCGCAGCACGCGAGGACGCCGAGCACCCGCGCCGGCGCCTGTGCGGCGACGGCGAGCGCGTAGGCGCCGCCGGTCGACACGCCCACCAGGGCGAACCGGGGCAGTCCGAGCTGATCGGCGACCGTGAGCGCGTCGGGCACCCAGTCGGCGATCGTCCGGCCCGGCCGGGGCGTCGAGCGTCCGTAGCCCGGGCGATCGATCCCGATCAGCCGCACGCCGACGCTCCCCGCCGCCTCGGCCACCGCGGCCGGCTCCAGCCTGCTGCCGGGCCCCCCGTGACACCACAGCGCAGCGGTCGCGTGGCCGCCGCCGTAGTCGGCGTAGCCGACCGTGCGCCCGTGGAGCGCGAGCTCGCCTTCCTGCATGGGCGCAGCCTAGCCGAAGCGCGCGCGGCGCGACCAGTGTGCTACCAGCAGCTCATGACGAACGCTGCCCGAGCGGAGCTCCTGTCGGCCGACCGAGCCTTCTTCGAGGCACTGCTGCGCGGCGACGCCGTCGCGCTCGACGAGCGGCTCGGCGGCGACTTCCTGATCGTCGACGTGGCGGCGGGCAACGTCACCGAGCGCGCGGCGTTCCGCGAGGCCGTCGCGTCGCGGCAGGTCACCTTCGCGGCGATCGAGACGAATCCGGACGAGGCCGTGGTGCGTCTCTATGGCGACGTCGGAATCGTCGTGGGAAGGACCCGCATGAAGCTCCGCCTGCCGGACGGCGCCGCGATCGAGGTCGCGAGCCGCTACACGCACGTGTTCCACCGCGCCGGGACGGCCGGCTGGAAGCTGGTGTCGGCGCAGGGCACCCAGATCGCGAGCTAGCCGTGCGGGGGCTGGTGCTGGTGCTCTCGCTGGCCGCCCTCGCCTTCGACACCGCCGCGGCGCGCGCGCAGCCGGACGGCGCGGTCCAGCGCATCGCCTATGCAGGCGACGACCCGCTCCAGTACGGCGAGCTGCGCCTCCCCGAGGGCGCGGGCCCGTTCCCGCTCGCGATCGTGATCCACGGCGGCTGCTGGCGTGCCGAGATCGCCTCGCTGGACTACGTCGCGCCCCTCGCCGAGGCGCTGCGCCAGGCGGGCGTCGCGAGCTGGAACGTGGAGTACCGCCGGGTGGGCGACGCGGGCGGCGGCTGGCCGGGCACCTTCCTCGACGTCGCCGCGGCGACCGACCTCGTGCGCGCGCTCGCGAAGGACCACCCGATCGACCTCCGGCGCGTGGTCGCGATCGGACACTCCGCGGGCGCACAGCTCGCGCTCTGGGACCTGGCGCGCGCCAAGCTTCCGGCGAAGAGCGCGCTCTACCGCGACTCCCCGCTCTCGCTCCGCGGAGCGGTGGCGCTGGGCGGGCCGGGCGACCTGCGCGGAATCGCCCGCGCCGCGGACTCGTTCTGCGGTGGCGGCGTGATCGAGTCGCTGCTCGGCGGCAGCGAGCACGCCGTGCCCGGGCACTACGCCGAAGCCTCGGCCGCCGCGTTCCTGCCGCTCGGTCTGCCGCAGGTGCTCGTCACCGGAAGCGACGACCGCATCATGCCGCCCCGCGCGGCCGAGCCGTACGTTCGGGCCGCGAAGAGCGCGGGTGACTCGGCCGAGCTGGTCGAGATCCGCGGCGCGACTCACTTCGACTTGGTCTCGCCCTCGTCCGCTGCCTGGCCGACCGTGAAGTCCAAGCTGCTGGAGCTGCTCTCCAAGGGTATGATCGGCCCGTGATCCGCGCGCTCGACCACGTGATCGTCGCCGTCCGCGACCTCGCGGCCGCGACGCACGCGTATGCACGGCTGTTCGGACGCGCGCCGTCGTGGCGCGGCGAGCACCCGGGCTGGGGCACGGCGAACTCGCTCTTCCGCGTCGCGAACTGCTATCTCGAGCTGATCGGGGTCACCGGCGAGGGAGCGTTCGCGCGCGAGCTCCAAGGGCGGCTGGAGCGCGACGGCGAAGGTCTCGTCGGCATGGCCTTCGCCACCGACGACGCGGATTCCTGCGCCGCGGAGCTGCGCGCCCGCGGGCTCGAGCCGGCCGCGCCGCGCCAGCAGGCGGGCCACGAGCGCGACAGCGGGGCCAAGCGCGAGTGGCGCAACGTGTTCCTGCCCGCGAGCAGCACCCGGGGCGTGATGCTGTTCGCGATCGAGCACCTCTCGCCTGCCGACGCGCTGCCGCTCGCGCGGCTCGACGGCGCGCCGGTGGCCGGAGCCGTCGAGGCGCTCGACCACGTGGTCGTGCGCAGCGCCGACCCCGATGCGACGCGGGCGCTGTACGGCGACAAGCTCGGCCTGCGCCTCGCGCTCGACCGCAGCTTCGAGGAGCGCCGGGTGCGGCTGATGTTCTTCCGCGTGGGCGGAGTCACGGTCGAGATCGCGAGCAGGCTCGATGCCGCGCCCGAGACCGCCGCGCCGGACCGGCTCTGGGGTCTCGCCTGGCGCGTCCCGAATGTCGACGCCGCGCGCGCCCGGCTGTGCGACCTCGGCTTCGCGGTGACCGAGGTGCGGCCCGGCAACAAGACCGGCACACGGGTGTGTACGGTCGAGCGCGGCACCTGTGGCGTACCCACCCTGCTGATCTCGCCCGACTGACTTCGCTAGATTCAAGCGCGTGGGGCTGTTCGGGAAGCCGAAGTACGACCGCAGCGAGTCGCTCGCGCGCGCCGCCAAGGCCGAGGGCCGCGGCAAACGCAAGAGGGCGATGGCGGAGTACCGCAAGGTGCTCGCCCAGGAGCCGGACAACCCCGGCATCCTGGTCAAGCTCGCCGCGCTGCTCGCCCAGACCCGGCAGCTCGACGAGGCGCGCGCGAAGTTCCAGCTCGCGGCGGAGATCTACGCGAAGCAGGAGTTCGACGACAAGTCGCTGGCCGTCTACCGCCAGGCCGTGACGTACCTGCCCAAGCGCGTCGAGATCTGGGAGCGGATCGCGGAGCTCGACGTGAAGCGCGAGCGCGTGCCCGAGGCGATCCGCGACCTGCTCGAGGGCAGCGCGAAGTTCCGCCGCCGCGCCGAGCGGCAGTCCGCGATCCGGCTGCTGCGCGTGGCGGTGAAGATCGAGCCGTGGCAGTTCGAGGCGACCATGCGGCTGGCGCGGCTGCTGGCGAAGCAGGGCGCGCGTCCCGAGGCGCTGCGGCTGTACGACGGGCTGTGCGAGCGCAATCGCTCCGTGCGGCTGCGCAAGATCCGCGCGGCTCAGCTCCGGCTCTCGCCCACGCCCGCGGCGGCGTGGCGCTGGCTGCGCGCCGCCCTGCGCGGCGTCTAGGCGCGGCTCAGGGCTCGACGGTTCGGCCGCGCACCCGGATCAGGTCGACGCCCGCGGCCTCGTTCCGCTGTACCTTTTGAGCGCAACGAGTTACGGTCGTGAACGCCAGCAATCTCGGCGAGATCGCATACGGAGCTGCATGTACTAATGATCGCGGCGGAGCAGCTCCACGAACAGGTCCATGGCGCGGTGGATCGCGGCTTCGGTGCCCTTGCGCGGGACGCCCCACTGCGGGAAGTGGCCGTCGACCGCCATGCGCGCGAGGCCGTACGAGAGCGCCTTCGCCACGAGCTCGACCAGCGCCGGGTCCGCGGTGCGTAAGGCTCCGCGCGCCTGTCCGTCCGCGACGATGCTCTGCACCAGCGCGCGGATCGCGTCGTTGTCGCGGCGCAGCGTCGGCGAGCCGTCGAAGTCGATCAGGCTGCGCGTCGAGATCACGCGGAACTGCTCGGGATGGTGCAGCGCCCAGCGCGCGTAGGCGCGGCCGAGCGCGGCCAGGCGCGCAGCCGGGTCGGCGCGCTCGACGGTTGCCTCCGCGCGGGCGATCTCCGCGAGGAACCGCGCCATCGCCCGCTCGGCGACGCCCGTGAGCAGCGCCGCGCGGGTCTCGAAGTGGCGGAACGGCGCCCCGGGCGAGACGCCCGCGCGCCGCGCCGCCTCGCGCACGGTGACCGACTCGGGACCTGCGGCGTCGACCATCTGCTCCGCGGTCTCGAGCAGCGCTTCGCGCAGCCGGCCGTGGTGGTAGCTGCTGCGCCGCTTCGGGCGCGTTCGCGGGGCGCGCTTGGCCACGCGCCGGTGGTAGCACGCGCGGCCGGGCCGATGCAATCAGTGATTATTTTCTTGACCGGCGCCGTCGCAGCATGTAATCAACGCTCTCATTCGGAGGTCGGCATGGTCGGGCGCGCCACCCTTTCGCTGCTGCTGCTCTTCGCCGCCGGAGCGGCCTCCGCGGCCGGGATCGAAGGCCGCTGGCTCACCGCCAGCGGCAACGCCGAGGTCGAGATCAAGCCGTGCGGCGCGGCGCTATGCGGCACGATCGTGCGCATCGTGGCGAACCGCTCGATGGCGGAACCGAGCCGAGCGATGGCGGACCGCCCCGGGCTCGGCCTGGTCGTGCTGTCGAACTTCCTGCCCGCGGGCGACGGCAGCTTCGAGGGCTTCATCTACGACCGCGAGGCGGTGCAGACCTACCGCTGCTCGCTCGCGCTCGACGCGAACGGCCGGCTCGTGGTCCACGGCTATCTGGGCTGGTCGTGGATCGGCAGCACCCAGCTGTGGACCCGGGTCGGCGACGAGGGCGCGGCGCGCTCGGACGCGCCGCAGGCGCCCGAGTTCGCGGGCATCGAGCGCTGGCTCAACTCCGAGCCGCTCAGCATGCGCGCGCTGCGCGGCAAGGTGGTGCTGGTCGACTTCTGGACGCTGGGCTGCGTGAACTGCATCCACACGCTGCCCACGGTCGAGAAGTGGTGGGAGACCTACCGCGACCGGGGTCTGGTCGTGGTCGGCGTGCACACGCCCGAGACGCCAGAAGAACGCCAGCTCGAGCGCCTGGCCGAGGCGGTGCACCGCTTCGGGCTGCGCTACCCGATCGCGCACGACGCGGACTCGGCCACCTGGAAGGCCTGGGACAACCACTACTGGCCCGCGTTCTACCTCGTGGACGCGCAGGGCCGGATCGCGCAGCAATGGTTCGGCGAGGGCTCCGACTACGCGATCGAGGCGTCGATCCGGGATCTCTTGGACCGCGCCGGCGCCTTAGGCACCGCCGCGCAGCTGCACTAGCACGAGCGCGATCGCCGCGGCCACGAGCGCGGTGCCGATCGCGCGATCGCTCCACTCCCGGAGCCGCCCGGCCGGCGCGAGCTTCTCGAACAGCACCATGACCGAGAGCGTGGCGATCACCGCCAGGCTCATCACGCCGCCGGCGAACAGGATCAGCATCAGCGCCCAGCAGCAGCCCACGCACCAGGCACCGTGCGCGGCGCCGATCTCGAACGCACCGAGCGCGCCCTTGCGCCAGTGCTCGACGATGAACGAGGCCGGAGTGCGGCAGCGCGCGAGACAGGCGCGCTTCGCGCGGCTCCACTGGTACGCGCCGGCGATCCCGAGAATCGCGGCAGCCAGGTACGGGCTCGCGCTCTCCATCATCGGCGTCAGGAGCGCCGTGCGCGCGAGCAGCGCCTGCAGCGCGGTCGCCGCCGCGCTGAAGGCGGCCCAGCAGGCGACGTAGCCGGCGGCGAACAGGTACGCGCGCAGCACCGGGCGGTCCGGCTCGGGCCCGCTGCGCGCCACGCGCGCGAAGATCAGCACCGCGGGCACCGCCGACGGCAGCATCATGCCCGCCATCATCAGCGACCACATCGCGAAGATCAGCGCGCAGTAGGACGCATCCCAGCTCGCGTGCATCATCCAGGCGGCGGGGCCGGTCATCGCGCCGTACATGTCGCGCGAGGCGCGCACCAGGTACAGCCAGACCGGTGCCAGCACGCACACCAGCCCCAGCCAGACCAGCGCGCGATCGCGCCGCAGCGCGCGCTCGAGCGCGGTCAGCGGACTACGCCGTGCGTGCTCCAATGGATCCGCGCCAGGTGCGCGTGCGTGTCGTCGAAGCTGAGCTCGATCGGACCCTGCGTCCGGCACTTCCCGGTCGCGAACTCCGCCTCGGTGAACTCCATGCCTTCGGGCAGTCGGATGCGCACGCGGTGCGGAGCGCCGGTGACCGGGTTCTTGATCGGATGCGCATCCGCTTCGATCAGGCCGGGCACGCGCACCCGCCCCGTCGCGCGGTCGACGTCGATCGCGAGCTCGATCGGCTTCACCTGCATGGGCAGGACGCGGGTGATCATGCCGGCGAACACCTGCGTGATCAGCGCCCCCGGCTCGGTCTCGCGACCGAGCGCGATCGCCTCGAGCGCATCGCGCTGCTTGGCGTCGGCGCGCTCGTCGATCACCAGCATGTAGGTGCCATCGCCCAGGTGGATCGGGCCCGGCCACCAGGCGAGAAAGCCGAAGGCCAGCCCGTCGAGCCGGGTCTGGCCGAAGTGGCCGCGGTCGATGCGGAAGAAGCTGTGCGCGCGGCAGTTGCCGTGGCTCGGCAGCGCGTTGAACTGGCAGGGACAGCCCGTGTTGCAGTTGCAGTGGCCGTACTCCGCGCCCTGGATCTCCCACTCGACGAAGGCCATGCGTCCCTCCCTGCGCTTCGATGCTATCACGGGTATTCTTGCGCGGCCTGCGAAGGGGGAGGGGAATGGCGCTGGACGCGGCGCTCGCGGAGCTGTGCGATTTCGCGCGGCTCGGCCGCTGGATGGACGCGCAGGGCCTGCCGCGGGGCGAGATCGAGCAGGTCTCCAGCATCCCGGGCGGAACCCAGAACGTGCTGCTGCGCTTCGCTCGCGGGGGTCGCGAGTACGTGCTGCGCCGCCCGCCCCGGCACCTGCGCGCGACCAGCAACGAGGCGCTCCGCCGCGAGGGGCGCGTGCTGGCGGCGCTGGCCGGCTCCGCCGTGCCGCACCCGCGCTTCATCGCCGGCTGCTTCGACGAATCGCTGATGGGCGGCTTCGTGTTCTACCTGATGGAGCCGGTCGCCGGCTTCAACCCGATGACGGGGCTGCCGCCGCTGCACGCAGGCGACGCAAAGATGCGTCACGCGATGGGCATCGCGGCCGCCGAGGCGATCGCCCAGCTGGCGCTCCTGGACCACGCCGCACTCGATCTCGGCGGCCTCGGCCGACCCGAGGGCTTCCTCGAGCGACAGGTCGCGCGCTGGCTCGGCGAGCTCGCGTCGTACTCGCGCCACCCGGGCTATCCGGGTCCGGAGGTCCCCGAGCTCGAGCTCGTCGCCAGCTGGCTCGAGCGCAATCGCCCGGCGCACTCGCGCACCGGGATCCTGCACGGCGACTACCACCTCGCGAACCTGTTGTACGCGAGCGACGGGCCGGAGCTCGCGGCGGTGGTGGACTGGGAGATGTGCACGATCGGCGATCCGCTGCTCGATCTCGGCTGGCTCGTCGCGACCTGGCCCGACGAGGACTTCGCGATCGGGCCGATGGCGCCGCTCGCGGAGCTCGGCGGCTGGCCGAGCTCCGACGAGCTCGCGGCGCACTACGCGGCCACGACCGGCCGCGACGTCTCGGCGCTCGATTGGTACGTCGTGCTCGCGTCGTTCAAGCTCGGCATCATCCTCGAGGGCACCCACGCGCGCGCCTTCGCGAAGAAGGCGCCGCGTGCGATGGGCGACTTCCTGCACTCGGTGACGCGCGCGCTGTTCCGCCGCGCCGCCGCGCGCATCGCCGCGCTCTAGCGTTTCAGCCCGTCGGCACCGCTGTGCGGACCCGGGCGCCGGTACGGTGCGAGGTAGGCCGGCAGCTCCACACCGCGCGGGAGCTGCGGATCGGGCACCGGCGTGCCGAAGCGGGTCTCGATCGGCACCAGCCCCGCCCAGCAGCCGAGCGCCAGGTCCTCGGCGTCGTCGATCACGCCGTCGCTGCGGATCTTGGCCGAGCCCTCCGCGATCGGGACGCGCAGCACCAGCGTCTTCTGGAACTCCTCGAGGTTCGGCTCGCGCACGTCCTTCCAGCGCCCCTGCGCGACGTGCTCGACCACCCGCCGCAGCGCCTCGTGCTTCTCTGCGGCGTCGCGCACCTCCTCGGCCTGTCCGTAGAGGATCACCGAGCGGTAGTTCACCGAGTGGTGGAACGCGGAGCGGGCGAGCACCAGCGCGTCGACGTGGGTGACCGAGATGCAGGCGTCGTTTCCCGGCTCGCACAGGCTGCGCATCATGCGGTTGGCCTGAGCGCCGTGGATCAGGATCCAGTCGCCGGCGCGCGCGTAGACCGTCGGCACCACGCAGGCCTTGCCCTGGTGCACGAAGCCGACGTGGCAGACGAAGCCCTCGTCGAGGATCGCGTCGATCGCGGGGCGGTCGAAGTGGCCCCGCTGCGGCCTCCGCTTCAGCCGGGTCCGGGGGGTGGGTGCGAGCTCGCTCATGATCGGCGCTCCTTGCCTGGGCGTTCGGGCTTGCACTGTTTGTAACAGAACATTACTATGTTCGTGATGGCACATAATATCACAGGTGCGAGCGCTGTCGAGATCGCGGCCAGCGTCGAGGCGGCGGTGCGCGAGGGACGGCTCGCGCCGGGCGTGCAGCTGCCCACCGTGCGCGCGCTGTCGGCGCAGCTGCGCGTCAGCCCCACCACCGTCGCCGCCGCCTACCGCGGCCTGCGCCAGCGCGGACTGGTGGTCGCCGCCGGAAGGCGCGGCTCGGCGGTGAGCCGCCATCCGCCGATCGGGGTGCAGCGCGCGCCGCTGGTCCCGCGCCACGCGCGCGACCTCGCCTCCGGCAACCCGGATCCGGCGCTGCTCCCCGCGCTGGGCCCGGCGCTGCATGCGATCGATCCCTCGCCGGTGGTGTACGGCAGCGAGGTGTGCGAGCCCGAGCTGATGCGGCTGGCGCGGCGCAGCTTCGCCGCCGACGGGATCCCCTCGCGCGCGGTCACGGTGGTGAGCGGCGCGCTCGACGGGATCGAGCGCGTGCTGTGTGCATGGCTTCGGCCGGGCGACCGCGTGGCGGTCGAGGACCCCGGCTTCCCGGCGGTGTTCCACCTGCTCTCGGCGCTGGGTCTCGGCGCGGTGCCGGTCGCGGTGGACGAGTCCGGTCCCGTTCCGGACGAGCTCGAGCGCGCGCTGCGCGGCGGAGTGCAGGCGCTGATCGTCACCACCCGCGCGCAGAACCCCTTCGGCTCGGCGCTCGACGAGCGGCGGGCGCGGGAGCTGCGGGCGCTCTTGCGCGCGCGCCCCGAGCTGCTGGTGGTCGAGGACGACCACGGCGGCGCCGTCGCGGGCGTCCCCGCGGTGAGCCTGTGCAGCCGGGGAACCGAGCGCTGGGCCGTGGCGCGCTCGGTATCGAAATCGCTGGGCCCGGACCTGCGGCTGGCGCTGCTGGCGGGTGACGCTGCGACGATCGCGCGGGTCGAGGGCCGGCTCTCGCTCGGGATCCGCTGGGTGAGCCACCTGTTGCAGCGCACCGTGGCGGCGCTGCTCGCCGACCGCGCGGTGGGCCTGCAGCTGCGCGAGGCCGCCCACACCTACACCGAGCGGCGTCAGGCGCTGATCGAGGCGCTGGCGCGGCGGGGCGTGGCGGCGTCCGGGCGCTCGGGCATGAACGTGTGGGTGCCCGTGCCCGACGAGCAGGCGACGGCGTCGGCGCTGCTCGCCACCGGCTTCGCCGTGCTGTCGGGCGCGCCGTTCCGCATCCGCAGCGCGCCCGCGGTGCGCGTCACCACCGCGACGCTGCAGCCGGACGAGGCCGAGGTGGTTGCGGACGCGCTGGCCGCGGCGCTCGCGCCCGCCGGCCGCAGCAGTGCGGCCTAGAGCAGCGCTCCGCCAGCGCTGCCTACAGCAGCGCTCCCCTGTACACCGGGGTGGCGGGGCCGGTCATGCGCAGCTCGTACTCCGGTCCGATCTCGATCCGCAGCGAGCCGCCCGGCATCAGCACGTCGACCTTGGCGTCGACCAGACCCAGCCGGTGTGCGGCGGCGGCCACGGCACAGCTGGAGCTGCCCGAGGCGAGCGTCTCTCCCGCGCCGCGCTCCCAGATCAGCGCGGCGATCTCGCTGCGCGAGCGCACGTGGGCGAGCTGCACGTTGGTGCGTTTGGGGAACATCGCGTGGGTCTCGAGCTGCGGGCCGATGCTGCGCAGCACCTCGGGGTGCAGGTTGGGGACGAAGCGCACGCAGTGCGGGTTCCCGACCGAGACACAGGTCACGCGCAGGTCGAGTGACCCCACCCGCAGCGGCTCGTCGATCACCTCGCGGGGCGGCCCCAGCATCGGCAGGTCGCGGCTCTGGAACGAGGCGCGCCCCATCTCGACCCGGATCGTGCGCACGTCGCCCTCGCTGACGGAGAGCTCCGCCGACACCACCCCGCCCGGCGTCTCGATCGCGAGCTTCTTGGAGCGCACGTAGCGAAAGTCCCAGAGAAAGCGCGCGAAGATCCGCACGCCGTTCCCGCTCTTCTCGGCCTCGGAGCCGTCCGGATTCCAGATCCGCAGCTGCAGCGCGGTTTTGCGCGGGCGGTGCAGGGCGAGGATCCCGTCGCTGCCGATGCCGGTGTGGCGGTTGCAGAGCGCGCGCACGCGCGCGGCGTCGAGCTTGGGCCGCACCAAGTCGCCGTCGACGACGACGTAGTCGTTGCCGAGCGCGTGGTACTTCGCGAACTCGTCGCGGCCGAGCGGCATCCCCCCGCTAGGCTACACCAGATTGCAACACTCACGCGGGCTGTTGTTGGGTGAGACAGTGGACCGCACCCAGGCCGCGCACCAGCGCGCACGAGGGGATCCCGACCACGCGGCGGCCGGGGAAGAGCCGGCCGAGTGTCTCGAGTACGGGGCCGTCGCTGGCGGCGCCGAACACCGGCACCAGCACTGCCCGGTTCGCGACGTAGAAGTTCGCGTAGCTCGCGGGCAGCCGGTCGGGGCCGGCCCGGACCGGGGGCGGCATGGGCAGCTCGATCACCTCGAGCCGCCGGCCGCGGGCGTCGCGCGCGGCGCGCAGCCTGCGCGCGCAGTCCTCGAGCGGCGCGTGGTTGGGGTCCGCAGGGTCGGGCTCGCTCGCGCAGACCACGTGCCCCGGGGCGACGAAGCGCGCCAGGTCGTCGACGTGTCCGTCCGTGTCGTCGCCCTCGATGCCGGGACCGAGCCAGATCACCTGGCGCACGCCGAGCAGCTCGCCCAGCCGCTTCTCGACGTCGCTGCGCGAGATGCCGGGGTTTCGCTTGGCATCGAGCAGCGTGGGCTCGGTGACGAGCAGGGTGCCCTCGCCGTCGACCTCGAGTGCCCCGCCTTCGCAGACCAGGCCGGGACGCTCGCAGGCGACACCGCAGAGTGACGCCACGCGCGCCGCCACGGCGTCGTCGCGGTCCCAGGGCGCGTACTTGCCGCCCCAGGCGTTGAAGCTCCAGTCGAGCGCCAGCAATGCCCCGCCGTCGCGCACGAAGGTGGGCGCGATGTCCCGCATCCACACGTCGTCGGTGGGGATCACGTGCAGCCGCACCGCGCCCGAGCTCGCCAGCCCGCCGAGCCGAGCGGCCAGCGCCGCGGCGTGGGACTCGCTCTGCGCCACCAGCTCGACGCGCTCGGACGCAGCGAGCTCGCGCACCAGCGCCTCGAACTCGCGCTCGGCCTCGGCCAGGCAGCCGGGCCAGGTGGTCTCGGCGTGCGGCCAGGCCACCCAGGTGGCCGCGTGCGGCTCCCACTCCGCGGGCATGCGCAGCGCGCGCACTCTAGCGCCGGAAGCGGGCGAGCAGGTCGCCGTAGGCGTCGATGCGGCGGTCGCGCAGGAAGGGCCAGCCGCGCCGCTGCGCCTCGATCCGGCCGAGGTCGCAGTCGACCACGAGCACCGCCTCGTCGCGGTCCGAGGCCTGGGCGATCAGCCGGCCCTGCGGATCGGCGACGAACGAGCTGCCCCAGAAGCGCACGCCGCCGCCCTCGTCGCCGACGCGGTTCGCCGCGCACACGAACAGCCCGTTCGCGATCGCGTGCCCGCGTTGGACCGTGAGCCACGATTCGCGCATCGCGGCGTTCTCCGAGTCACTCTCTCCGGCGAGATCCCCGATCGCGGTCGGGTAGAAGATGAGCTCGGCACCGTCGAGGGCGAGCAGGCGCGCGGCCTCGGGGAACCATTGGTCCCAGCAGATCAGCACGCCGATCCGCCCGGCCGAGGTGTCGACGCAGTGGAAGCCCGTGTCGCCCGGCGCGAAGTAGAACTTCTCGTAGAACATCGGGTCGTCGGGCACGTGCATCTTGCGGTAGTGCGCGAGCTGGGTGCCGTCGCGCTCGAACACCACCGCGGAGTTGTGGTACAGCCCGGCCGCACGCTTCTCGAACAGCGGCACGATCAGCACCACGCCCGCGTCCGCGGCGAGCTTCGACATGCGCTCGGTCGTCGGTCCGGGAATGGTCTCGGCCAGCTCGAAGAGCGACGCGTCCTCGACCTGCGGGAAGTAGTGGGTGCGGAAGAGCTCCTGCAGGCAGACCAGCGCTGCGCCGCGCCCCGCGGCCTCGCGCACCGCGCTCTCGGCGCGGGCGAGATTGCGCTCGAGGTCGCTGCCGACCGCCTGCTGCACGAGGCCGATGCGGCGGATCGCGCTCACGTCTTGGTTCGCGCTGCCTTCCGGCCGTCGGCCTTCTCGGCGCCACCGGCCTTGCGCGCGCTGGGCGCACGCGCGCCCTTCTTCGCCCCGCCCCCCTTGCGCTTGCGCGCAGGCTCGGCTTCGGCCGCGGAGGAGTCCGGGGCTGCGGCGTCGGCGGTCGGCTCCGCGGCCGCGGGCTGCTTCTCGGCTTTCTGGCGCGGCTGGAACTCGAAGCCGTGGCGGCCGTTCTCCTTCAGGAACAGCATCGCGGCGAACGGCCGGCCGAAGCGCGAGGTGAAGTCGGTCAAGAGCTCGGTCTTGCGGGCGGGACCGATGAACTGCAGCGCCTCGTCGCGCGTGATCTCGCGCTTGCAGACGGTGCGCGGCAGCAGGAAGGGACACGGCTTGTCCGCGTCGGCGACCTTGAAGCGCTTGCGCCGCTTGGCGTCCTTGGGCTGGGTCACCTCGAACGCGCGCGCCTTCTCGGCGTTCTCCGCTGTCTTCGCGATTCCCGCCTGGCACTGGAAATGAGTCGGAGTCTCGACCACGAGTGACCCGCAGCCCATCGGACAGGGGCCGAGCGGCTCGTCGTCGACCTCGTACTCGACCGCCTCGGTGACGCGCTCGCCTGCGCTGCCGGCCACGCCGTGGATCACCACCTCGCCGTCCTCGAGCGTGAGCCGCGCGTTGTAGGTGCGGCCGTCGCGCGCGGTGAAGCCCTCGAGCTCCTCGGTCTCGCCCTTGTCGAGCAGGATGCGCACGGTCTGGCGGTCCATGTAGCGACCGGACTTGTCCTTCCAGATGCGGAAGCTGCAGTCGGTCTCCTCGGTCGCGCCGGGCACCTCGAGGCAGCGGTAGAACCAGGAGCGCTCGAACACCGGCCGCCCGCACAGCGGACACTTGCCCAGCGGCTCCTCGTCCGGGTACAGGTCCTCGTACTGGAACGATACGGCGATGTCGACGATCTGCCGCGTGTAGTCGACGATCTCGTCCATGAACTGCTGCGCGCGCAGCGAGCCGCGCTCCACGCGCCGCAGCTCGTACTCGAGCTCGCCGGTGAGCGCCGGCGACGCGAGCCGGTCGATCTTGATCCGCCGCAGCACGTCGACCAGGCGGATCCCCTTCACCGTGGGGCGGAGCGACTTGCCGGCGCGCACGAGATAGCCCTTGGCGATCAGGTTCTCGATGATGTCCGCGCGCGTCGCGGGCGTGCCGATGCCCTTCTCCGAGATCGCGGCCGCGATCTCCTCGTCCTCGATCTCCTGGCCCGCGGACTCCATCAGCGACAGCAGCCGCGCCTCGGTGATCCGCGCCGGGGGCTTGGTGCGCTCGGCCGCGAGCTCGACGTCGAGCGTGCGCACCTGGACGCCGTCGGCCTCGTCCTGGCCGGCGACCAACGGCGGCAGCGGCTGGTCCTCCTGCTCGGTCTGGCCCATCACTGCGCGCCAGCCGGGCTCGTCGAGCGTGCGCGCGCGCGAGCGGAACGACTCGCCGCCGATCTCGGTCACGCGCTCGACCCGCGTCCACACCGCAGCCGGGTGGAAGTTCGCCAGGAACCGGCGCGCGACCAGGTCGAACAGGCGCTGGTCGTCGCCCGAGAGCGAGGCGTCGGGGATCTTCCCGGTCGGGATGATCGCGAAGTGGTCGGAGACCTTCGCGTCGTCGAAGGTGCGCTCCACGTTCTCGAGCCCGCGCTCGACGAGCTGCGCCGCCTCGGCTTGCAGCGGCCCGTCGGCCGAGAACGCCTGCAGCACCTGGTCGACGTTCGCGCGGTAGTCGTTGGGCAGGCAGCGCGAGTCGGTGCGCGGATAGGTGAGCAGCTTGTGCGCCTCGTAGCAGCGCTGCGCCGCGTTCAGCGTGCGCCGCGCCGACCAGCCGAAGCGGCGGTTGCCCTCGCGCTGCAGACTGGTCAGGTCGAACAGCGGCGGCGCGGTCTCGCGGCTCGGCTTGCGCGTCTCGCGCGCGGCGCCGGGCTTGCCGCTCACCGCCTCGAGGATGCGGTTCGCGCGCTCGCTGTCGAAGATGCGGTCGTCGCGCTGCTCGCGCTCCTCGCCCTCGGGCGCGCTGAACGCCGGATCGAACCAGGTGCCGGCGTACTCGGCGTCGCCCGCGCGGAACTTCGCGTGCAGCTGCCAGTAGGGCTTGGGCACGTGGGCCAGAACCTCGAGCTCGCGGTCCACCACGATCGCGAGCGTCGGCGTCTGCACGCGCCCGGCCGACCAGGCGGTCTTCTCCTTGCGTCCCTTGAGCCGGCGGGTGAGGGCGCGGGTCGCGTTCATGCCGATCAGCCAGTCCGACTTGGAGCGGCAGGAGGCCGCGGCGCCCAGGCCGTCGTACTGCGAGCCGTCGACCAGGCGCTGGAAGCCGGCGCGGATCGAATCCGCGGTCATCGACTGCAGCCACAGCCGGCGCGTCGGCTTGTCGCTGCCGAGGAACTCGAGGATCTCGCGGAAGATCAGCTCGCCCTCGCGCCCGGCGTCGCAGGCGTTCACGACCGACTCGACGTCCTTGCGCGCGAGCAGCTTCTTGATCGTGCGGATGCGCTCCGCCTGGCCCTGCTTCTGCTTCAGCTTGAACTCCCCAGGAAGGATGGGGAGCGTGTCGAGCGTCCAGCGCTTGTACTGGGGGTCGACGTCCTCGGGCGAGAGCAGCTCGACGATGTGGCCCACCGAGAACGTGACGACGCTGTCGTCCGACTCCCAGTAGCCGTCGTGCTCGGTGAATCCGCCCAGCGCGGCGACGATGTCGCGCGCGACGCTCGGCTTCTCCGTGATGACCAGCGATTTTGCCAATGACTCTCCCGAGGCCGAGCCGCCCCTAATAGCCCCCGGCGCTCGTGGAGGCAAGCTCGACGTCCTTCTTCGGGGATCGGGCCGCGGACCCTGAGGGCGCCGCGTCACCACCGTCAACTCCGCGTCGAGCCAACGGATTTACAAGCTCGCGGGACTCGTGGTAGAGGGTCGGCATGACGCGTGAAGAGCAGCTCGAGGCCGTCCTGGGCATCTGCCAGGGCGAGAGTTTCGCCGTCTTCGCGTTCGCGGGAGACGGCCCAGGGGATCCGCCGTACAGCTCCGTCATGTTCTTTGCCCAGACGCGCGAGCTGCGGCTGATCTTCGCGACCAACCCGAAGAGCACGAAGGGAGCGCACCTCCGGCCGGGAAACGGCGCCTGCGCGCAGATCGACACCCGGGGCGTCGGGCTCGCGAACATGAGCCAGTTCTCGCGCGTCACGGTCCAGGGCCGGGTGCGTCCCGTCGCCCCCGCCGAGCGCGAGCCGCTGCTCGCGGTCTACCGGGCGAAACTGCCCAACGCGAAGGCCTTCCTGGAGCTGCCCGGGATCGAGCTCTACCTGCTCGACCCGGAGCGCGCGGTGTGCGCCCGGGGGCTGTTCGAGCGCTTCGAGCTCGAGTTCTAGCGGCGGTGGAGCGAGTCCGGCTCGACCGCTGGCTGTGCGCGGCGCGGGTGTTCAAGTCGCGCACCCAGGCGACACAGGCCTGTGTTGGCGGCCGGGTCAAGGTGAACGAAGAGAGCGTGAAGCCCCACCACGCGCTGGGCGCGGGCGACCGGGTGCGCGTGCAGACCGAGCGCGGTCCCCGCATCCTCGAGGTGGTGGCGCTCGCCGAGAAGCGGCTCTCGCCGGCGCTCGCGCGCGAGCTCTTCGTCGACCACTCGCCGCCGCCCGAGCCGCGCCCGGCGCGCATGCCCCGGCGCGATCCCGGCGCCGGGCGGCCGACCAAGCGCGAGCGCCGCGACCTCGAGCGCTTCCGCGGCCGCTAGTCAGTGGAGCCGCGGCGCGCTGCGCGCGAGCTCGACCAGCTGCGCGCGCACGGCGTCGGCGCCCGGGTCGCCCGGCGCCAGCGCGAGGAAGCGGCGCAGGTCGGCCTCGGCGGCGGCGAAGCACTCGAGCCGCGCGAACAAGAGCCCCCGGTCGCGCAGCTCGTAGGGCGAATCCGGGAGCAGCAGGAGGATCCGCTCGGCGCAGGAGAGCGCACGCGGCCAGTCCTCGGCCGCCAGCCAGATCTGCTTCAGGTTGCGCAGCAGCCGCGCCACGATCTCGCGCGCCGGGGTCGGCTCGAGCATGCGCGGGTCGAAGCGGACTTCGCCGCCGGCGTTCTCGCGCAGGCGCGCCGCGCACTCGGCCCGGCTCAGCACCGCGCCGCCGAACGGGTCCACCAGGGTCTCGACCGCGTCGTCGCAGCGGACCAGGAAGTGGCCGGGGAAGCCGACGCCATGCGCGCTCAGCCCGGCGCGCCGGGCGATCCACACGTAGACGATCGCGAGCGTGATCGGAATGCCCTTGCGCCGCTCCAGCACCTCGTTCAGGAAACTGTTGCGCGGGTCGTAGTAGTCCTCGCGATTGCCGGCGAAGCGCTCCTCTCCGTAGAGGAAGGCGTTCAACCGCTCGATCGCCTCGAGCGTCCCGCGCGCGCCCTCGAGCCGCGCGGAGGCCGTCGCCGCGAGCTCCCCCAGGTGCGCGAGCCAGCGCGCCACGTCGAGGCCGGGGTACTCCTCTGCCGCGACCCAGAGCGCGGCTTCGGCGAGGTCGATCTGCGCGTCGGGCGTGCGGGCGATGCGCTGGAACGCGAGGCGCGCGGAGGAGTCGGCCAAGCGCCTGGGCGGGCGAGGGCGCTCGCTAGCCCTTGCCCGCCACCTCCCGCTCGAGGTAGCGGACGATGTCGGCGGACTCGTGCATCCAGCGCGCTCCGCTCGGGCCTTCGATGCGCAGACACGGCACCATCTGCCTGCCGGTCGCGCCCACCAGTTCCTCGCGATGGCGCGGCTGCTGGTGGATGTCGCGCAGCTCGAGCTCGATCCCGAGCCGCCGCATCGCATCGCGCACGCGACCGCAGTAGGGACAGCCTTCGAAGTGATACAGGGAGAGCCCGGGGACCTTCATCGTCTCCTCACCCGCAGGGAGCTTACTAGAGGCGGAGCCAGTAAGGTACCCGTCGCCATGCGCCGCTCGATCGCCTTCTTGCTGCTGCTCCTCCTCGCCGCGTGCGCCAAGGCCCCGGCTCCCCCGCCCGCGGAGGCGACACCGGCGCGTAGCAGCGAAGGGCCCAGCGAGCCTGCCCCGCAGCGGCTGCTCTCTGAAGAGGAGCTTCCCGGTGCGCTGCCCGCGCGCGCCGACCTGGTCCTGCGCGACGGACATCTGTTCTGGCGCGCGGCGCCCGGGCGCGAGTACGCACTGCTGCGCGCGCGCGAGCGCGACTGGCTCGAGCTCGAGACCGAGCTCGGGCCGCTGCGCGTCAGCTGGGGTCTGCTCGCGGCCTGGAATCCCGAGCCGCTGCACGAGCTGCCGCGCCTGCTCGAGCTCGCGCGCGGCGCAGGGCTGCACGCCGCGGACCTGGTGCTCTACGAGGAGGAGCTCTCCGGCGCGTATCTGGTCGGCCAGCACCTGTTCGTGATCCGCGAAGGCGTGCTGCGCGAGGCGCGGCACTCGGCGGTGGCGAAGGAGTCGCGCGCCGCGCACCAGCGCGCCCGCACGCGCGTGCAGCGCGCCGTCGACGCGCTGATCGCCGCGCTGCCGAAGACGCGGCTCTCGCCCGAGAGCCAGGCGGCGACCTCCGGCATCCTGGCCCAGATCCCCCTCGAGGACGCGCAGAACGATCCCGACTACACGCCCCCGAGCTTCGCGCGCCGGCTGGTGCGCACGGGCTGGCTCGCGGAGCTCGGCGCACCGCGGGTGCTGTGCGACGAGCTGCGCCGCGCGGTGGTCGAGGCGGAGCAGCTGCGGCCCGTCGCCGTGTACTCCGGCGCGGGCGCGCGCTTCACGCTGGTCGAGGACGCGTACGGCCTGCGGGTCTGGACGCTCGTGACACCGCAGCGTGTCGGATACTCGCGCGCGGCGCAGGCGCCCGCCTACTTCACCAACACCACGCCGGCGCGGCTGGTCGTGCGGCTGCCGCTCGGCAGCGACCCGCTGCGTGACGCGGCGCGCTGGCAGTCGGCCGAACTCTGGGCCGGGGCCGACCGGCTCGCGACCTGGTCGGAGGCCGCCGGCTTCCACGCCGACGAGAAGGCCTGGCGCAGCGCCTTCCCGAGCTCGGGCCCCGGCGTCGAGTGGGCGGCGCTGTCGGACTCGCTTCCGCCGCACCTCCTGGTCGCCGCGCCGAACGGCGACGTGCTGGAGCTGATCACGGCGTCCGGCGTGCTGCAGCCGGCGCGCAGCGGCTCGCCCGCCGACGCGGAGAAGTTCATCGCCGAGGCGGTGCGCGCGCTGCCGGATCCCGCGCACCTCGACCTGATCGGCGAGTACCTGCTGATGTACGCCTTTGACAGCCCCGACCCGCGCGCGCCGACGCTGCTCGGCACGCGCCTGGTCTCGGGCGACATCCACCAGACCTCCGCCGAGACGCTCGCCACCACCGCCGGCGGCATGATGCGCGGCGACTGCGACGACCTGTCCGAGCTCGACCAGGTGATCGCCGAGCGCCAGGGCCACAACCCGCAGATGATCGGCCTGCCCGCGCACGCGGCGCTGGTGTGGGCGGAGAAGAAGCCGGACGGGAGCTGGGTGACCTATCTGCTGCAGACGGGACAGCCGCTGGTCTTCCCCGGGGCGACGCTGCCCGACAGCCTCGAGCTCGCCTACAAGAGCTTCGGCAGCGGGGAGCTGTTCGACCGCACCAAGCTGGAGATCCTGCTGCGCTTCTCCGGCGAGAACACCCGCTCGAGCTGGTTCCTGTCCTACCGCATCTTCGAGGACCCGAACTACGCGCGCACCATGATCGACGTGCAGCGCGACTGGCACTTCCAGACCTACCAGCGCGCGATCGTGAAGATGCAGGCGCTGATCGACGGCGGCGACCGGGACCCCGCCAACTACACCGAGCTCGCCGGGCTGTACCACTACACCGGCCAGTACGATCTGGCGGCGGCCACGCTCGGCGAGGCGATCCAGCGCACCGATCCCGGCGAGACGCGCGTGTCGATGGAGATCGACCGGGTGGTCGCGCTCGCCAGCGCCCACCGCCCCGACGAGGCGCGCGGGTTCGCGCGCGAGCTGCGCGACGACGAGATCCCCGCGCTCGAGAAGAGCATGGGCTCGCGCCTCGACGAAGCGCGGCTGTCGCTCGCCGATGCGCTGATGGTCGAGCGCTGCGATCCGGCGCTCGCGCTGGACGTGCTCGCGAACGACCTGACGCCGCAAGTGAACGCGGAGATCTCCACGCTCGACGAGTCACTGCAGGCACCGAAGCTCGACCTCGAGACCTGGCGCACGCAGACCGAGCCGCTGCGCGACCGGCTGCGCTGGTACGTGTCGTCGAGCGTCGGTCTGCTCTACACCACCCGCCAGGGCGAGCTCGCCGACTCCCCGGCGCGGGCAGCGCTGGTGGGGGCGGTGCGCCGCTGGATCGACGCGATCGCCTTCCGCGAGCTCGATCCGTCGGAGAGCCCGCTCACGCGCTACGCGGTGATCGGGCGGCTGCTCGAGGCGACCGGGGATCCGGCGCAGGCGCTGGCGCGGATCGAGACCGCGCCGCTCCCGGCCGACCCGAAGGTCGACCACCGCAAGCGCACCAGCGGGCCCGAGCAGGAAGAGCGCGACCTCTCGTTCACGCGCATCTCGACCAGCTTCTATTCGGCCGAGCTCGCCGCGCTGTTCGCGAAGGAGAACGTCACGCTGGACCCGGCACGGGTCGCGGACCTGGCGGCGCAGGCAGAGCGCGCCCGCGACGAGGCGCGCTCGCTCGGGCTCGACCACCAGAGCTTCGAGCACGAGCTGCGCGAGGACCGGCTGGTCGCCGCGCTCGCCACCGACGACGAGCCGCGGCTGCGCGCCGCGCTGCACCAGATCAAGCTCGAGAACGACCGGCGCGTGCGCATGAACGCGGCCAGCTGGATCGCCACGGTCGCCCGCTTCCAGAGCGTGGAGCGCTTCTCGCGCGTGGTCGAGATCTGGCGCGAGGAGGTCGACTACAAGCCGATGTGGTTCTGGATCGCCTGGAGCGCAGCGCTGAACGGTGCGCCCGACCAGGCGCTCATGGTCGCGCGCGTCGCGGCGCACGAGTTCCGCGACGACCGCGCGTTCGTCGAGGAGTACCACTTCATGCAGCGCCGCTATTCGCCTCGAGCTGCCGATACGCCGCCGCGTGCATCAGCGCCGCGATCATCCAGGCGGGGATCACTCCGACCAGGAGGCACAGCACCCCGACCACGGGAATCAGCACGGACAGCAGCGCCAGCACCGCGCAGATGAGCTTCTGGTCGCGCGTCTTCTCCCACGACGTGCGCAGGGCGTCGGCGGGCGCGAGCCCGCCCTCGACCACGTAGTAGCTCGCGAACGCGAGCCGCGGCATCACGCCGAACGACCAGAACAGGTTCAGGAGCGCTCCCAGGAACGCGAGCAACGCGGACCCGGTCAAGCGGGCGAAGATCCCCAGCGACTGACCCGCGACTCCGATCAGGAGATACAGGATCAGCAGCACCAGCATCGCGCCGAGCACGCGCCCGAAGTCGGAGAAGCCGCTGAACAGGTCCGCCACCTCGCCGCGCCCGTCGAGCACGTTCAAGAGCAGCCGCAGCGATCCCCAGAGCAGCACGGGCACGATCAGCACGAGCCCGACGACCGTGGCGGCCGACAGCGCGGCGACCACGAAGCCGGTGACCCCGGCCAGGAACAAGAGGCCGAAGTGCGACCACGTTCCGTCCCAGGCCTCGCGGAACGCCTCGCCCAGGTCGATGCGGCCGCTGCCGCGCCGAGACACTGGCTCGGTCAGCGGCGCGGTCGGCGGTGCGTAGCGGTCGTCGGACATGACTCACTCCTACTTGCGTCCGAGCTGGGGCGCCCGTCCGAGCTGCGCGTCGAAGAGCGCCTGGTTGCGCCCGTAGGTCTGCTGGCCGCCCGCGACGTTGAACACCTCGCCGGTCACGTAGCTCGCGGCGCGCGAGGAGATGAACACGACCGCGTTCGCGACCTCCTCGCGCGTGCCGAAGCGCGCGAGCGGGATGCCCTCGAACACTTCGGCGATGTGCGGGTCGTACGCGTCGCGGAAGCCCTCGGTCTCCACCGGTCCCGGCGCCACGCAGTTCAGCCTCACCTTCGGCCCCCATTCGTAGGCCAGCGTGCGCGTGAGCTCGAGCACTCCGGCGCGCGCCGCCGCGGTGTGGGCCAGCCCCGGAAAGCCCCGGCCCACCACCGCGATCACGTTCGTGATCGCGCCGCCCTGGCCCTCGAGCATGCGCGTCCCGAACACCTGGATCATGTTCCAGGTGCCGGTGAGGTTCGTATCGACCACCGCGCTCCAGCCCTTGGGCCGGAAGTCGCGAGCCGGCTGGGCGAACTGGCCACCGGCGTTGTTCACCAGCACGTCGATGCGCGGAAAGAGCTCGCGCGCGCGCAGCTCCAGCGCCTCCACCGCCGCGCGGTCGCGGATGTTCACGAAGGCCGCCTCCACGCGCCGGCCGGTCGCGCCGCGGATCTCCTTGGCCGCCGCCTCGAGCCGCTCGGTCTGGCGCGCCGCGAGCAGCAGATCCGCCCCGGCCCGCGCCAGGCACTCCGCGATCGCCCGCCCCAGCCCGGTCCCCCCACCGGTCACCAGCGCCGTCTGCCCGGCGAACAGATCCCCTGCAAAAGGAAACATCCAACGAGTGTACCCGGGCAAGGGCGGCTGGTTGACCCGCGCGTGCGCGCGTGGGAGCTTTGCTCACATGGAAGGCGCGAAGACGAGCTTGGACGCGCTGGCCCAGCGGGAGGGCGTGATCCTCGAGCTCGAGCGCGCGCGCGCGGCGATTCCGGTCGCGATCGCACAGGCCGAGGGTCGCGCCCAGGGGGCGCGTGACGCCGCGGCGCAGAAGCGCGCGGAGCTCGACACCATCGACAAGACGCGTCGCGCGCGCGAGGCCGAGGCGCAGGACGAGGCGGCGAAGCGCGACAAGCTGCACGGTCAGTCCGCCGTCATGAAGACCAACAAGGAGTACACGACGCTGCTGGCCGAGATCGACGCGCACCAGAAGCGGATCGCGCAGATCGAGGACGACATCCTGGCTGCGATGGAGAACGCGGAGAGCGCGGGCGAAGAGGTGCGTCGCGCCGACGCCGCGTCGCGCCAGGTCGCGCAGGAGGTCGGCAAGGAGACCGACGAGCTGCGCGCGCGCCTCGCCGAGGTGGAGCGCCAGCTGGCCGCCGCCGTCGGCGAGCGGATGGAGATCCTCGGGGTGCTCGGGCCGCGGGTGCAGGCGCTCTACGCGCGCGCCACGAAGGCGCGCGGCAACGGCATCGCGCGCATCGAGCGAGCCACCTGCTCGGGCTGCCACCGCTCGGTGCCGCCCGAGGTGGTGAATCGCGTGACGGCAGGAGAAGTGCACATCTGCGCGAGCTGCCAGCGCATCTTCGTGCTCGCCGAGCCGCACGCCTGAGCAGCCCCGCAGCGGGTGCGCTGCCCGTCTCGAGGGTCTAGCTTTTCCCTTTATTTTACGATGGGTTACGTGGTTGGCTCGTCGGAGCGCCGCGCAGCAGGCACGGTTCCCGGTTTGCTAGTATGGCGCCGGTCCTGGGGGCACGACATGCTCGATCGAGATCGCTACTGGGATTGCCTGGACCAGGCGATGGAAGCGTCCTCCAACGGCCAGACCGACGAGGCGCTCGCCTGGCTGGATGAAGCGCTCCGCGCGAATCCCAGCGGCGCCGAGGCGCACAACAGCCGCGGCGAGATCCTGTGGGACAACTCGCGCGCGGAGGAGGCGCTCGAGGAGTTCGAGCGCGCGATCGAGGCCGACGGCGAGTACCAGCCCGCGCACCTGAACCGGATCGAGATCCTGGTCGAGGAGTTCCAGGAGCACGAGGAGGCGCTCGACCTCGCCGACGATCTGCTCCAAGGCACGCTCGAGAAGCCGATCGAGGCCGAGATCTACTACCTGAAGGCAAAGGCGCTCTTCTACCTCGACGACCTCGAGGGCGCGCTGTTCCTGCTGCGCCGCGCGATCAAGATCCAGGGCGAGGTCGGCATCTACCGCGGCTTCGAGGGGCAGGTGCTGTTCGAGCTGGGCAACTTCGACGAGGCGCGCCGCTCGCTCGAACGCGCGCTGGCGCTCGAGCCCGAGTGTGCGCACAGCACCTATCACATGGCGCTCGTGCACGAGCACACCGGCCAGCTCGACAGCGCCGAGCGCGCTTTTGCGAAGGCCGCGCGGCTCGCCCCGGAGCTCTACCCGCTGCCCACGCGGATCGACGACGCCGAGTTCGAGGCCGCCGCCGAGCAGGCGCTGCGCAGCCTGCCCGAGCCGATCCGCAAGTACACCGAGAACTGCCCGGTGATCGTCGAGGACCTGCCGAGCGAAGAGCTCGTGCGACAGGAATTCGTGTCACCTCAGGTGCTAGGGCTGTTCTCGGGGGTGCCGGCGACCGAGCCCGGCGCGAGCCCGACGCTGGGGTCGCTGCAGCGGACCGACACCGACCGGATCCTGCTCTTCAAGCGCAACCTGGAGAAGATCGCGATGACGCGCGCCGAGCTCGTCGAGCAAATCCAGGTCACGGTGAAGCACGAGATCGGCCACTTCCTCGGCATGGACGAGGAAGAGGTCGAGCGCCTCGGCCTTGCCTGAGATCGCGTGGGCACCCACCCCACGCTCCTGATCCAGCAGCTGCGCCGAATCCGCGACGTCGCCGAGGTGCTGAGCCGGCCCGCGGAGCTGTTCGCCTACGAGTCGGACGGGCTCACGCTCGAACGCGGCGAGCCGCTCTGCGTCGCGTTCCCGACCACGACCGAGGCGGTCTCGGGCGTCGTGCGCGCCTGCAACGAGGCCGGCGTGCCGTTCGTGCCGCGCGGCGCGGGCACCGGCCTCTCGGGCGGCGCCACGCCGGTCGCGGGCGGCGTCGTGATCGAGTGCGCGCGGATGAGCCGCATCCTCGAGATCGACGGAACCAACCGCACCGCGACCGTGCAGCCGGGACTGATCAACGAGCAGCTCTCCGCGGCGGTGAAGCCGCTGGGGCTGTTCTACGCGCCCGATCCGTCGAGCCAGTCCGCGTGCACCATCGGCGGCAACGTCGCCGAGAACAGCGGTGGTCCGCACACGCTGAAGTACGGCACGACCAGCCCGCACGTGCTCGCGGTCGAGGTGGTGCTGCCCGACGGCGAGATCGCGTGGCTCGGCCGGCGCGACGGACACGCGCACGGCTACGACCTGCGCGGCGTGTACGTCGGCTCGGAGGGGACGCTGGCGATCGCGACCGCGGTGACGGTCCGGCTGGTGCCGCTGCCCGAGAGCGTGCGCACGCTGCTCGCCAGCTTCGCGAGCCTGCGCTCCGCCTGCGAAGCGGTGTCGGGGATCATCGCGCGCGGCATCGTGCCGGCAGCGCTCGAGCTGATCGACGACCGCACCATCGCCGCGGTCGAGGCGTCGGTGTACGCGGCCGGCTACCCGAGCGACGCGCGCGCCGTGCTGCTGGTCGAGCTCGACGGCGCGCGCGCCTCGGTCGAGCGCGAGCGCGGCGAGATCGAGGCCGAGTGCCGGCTGCGCGGCGCGCTCGAGGTGCGGGTGGCGCGCGACGAGGCCGAGCGCCTGGCGCTCTGGCGTGGGCGCAAAGGGGCGTTCGGTGCGATGGGGAGGCTCGCGCCGGACCTGTACGTGCACGACGCGGTGGTGCCGCGCACCAGGCTCCCCGAGGTGGTCGAGGCGATCAACCGAGCGGCGCTCGCGCGCGGCATCCGCATCGCCAACATCCTCCACGCCGGCGACGGCAACCTGCACCCGAACATCACCTTCGACCGGCGCAACCCCGACGAGCTGCGCACGATCAAGGAGGTCGGCGCGGAGATCCTGCGCATCTGCGTCGAGGCGGGCGGCGTGCTCTCGGGCGAGCACGGCATCGGGCTCGAGAAGCGCGCCCACATGTGCCTGCTGTTCTCCGAGGCCGACCTCGAGCCGATGCGCTGGGTGCACGACGCGTTCGATCCGCAGGATCGCTGCAATCCCGGCAAGCAGATCCCGGCGCCGCGTGCCTGCACCGAGAGCAATCCCCGGCACCGCGGCTACGGGCAGGTGAGCTTCTAGCATGGGCGATCCCTTCGAGGCGATCGTCGGCGCCGCGCACGTGTCGCGGCCCGACGCCGACGAGCTCTGCGGCGCTCGCGTGGTCGCGGTGGTGCGGCCGGGCAGCGCCGAGGAGCTCGCCGCCTGTCTGCGCGCCGCGAGCGAGTCGCGCATCCCGGTGGTGCCGGTGGGCGGCGGCTCGAAGCTCGGCTTCGGCAACGACCTCGATGCGCGCGAGTGCGTGAGGCTCGAGCTCGCGCGGCTCCCCGCGTCGATCGAGCTCGACCCCGACGAAGGCGTGGCCGACGTCGCCGCGAGCGCCGCGCTCGAAGCGTTCGCCCGCGCCGCGCGCGAGGTCGGCAAGGTCAGCTCGCTCGAGCCGCTGCACGCCGGCGCGACGCTCGGCGGCGCGATCGCCGTCGATCCGCCGGGCCTGGACTTCTCGCCAGACGCGCGCGCGCGCGACGACCTGCTCGGGATCGAGGTCGCGCTTGCGAACGGCGAGCTGGCGCGCGCCGGTGGCCGGGTGGTCAAGAACGTCACCGGCTTCGACCTGGTGCGGCTGTACTGCGGCTCGCTCGGGACGCTCGGGGTGATCACGCGCGCCTGTGTCCGGCTGCGCGCGGCGCCGGAGACGGCGGCCACTGCGCGCGCGCGCTTCGCCTCGCTCGACGCAGCGCTCGATGCGCTGGCCCGGTCGGGGTTCGCCGGGCGCGCGGCGCTGCGCGTCGACTCCGGCGGCGTGGAGCTGTGGTGCCGCTTCGCTGGCGCCGCGGCCGACGTCGAGGCGGAGCGCAAGCTCGCGCCCGGTGAACCCGGAGCCGCCGGCAGCTGGGACACGCTGCGTGCCGAGCTCGCGGCGGTGCCGGCGCCGGGAACGGCGCGCGTGCGCCTCGGCGCGCGACCGAGCGACGTGGCGCTCCTGTGCCGCGCGCTCGGCGCCGCGGTGCGCCTGGCGCTTCCGCGCGCGGGCCTGGTGTTCGCGTGCGCCGAGGCTGCCGCACTGCCCGAGCTGGCGGCGCTGGCCGAGCGCGCCGGGGCGGCGTTCGCACTCGAGCGCGCGCCGGGCGCGGGGCCCGTCGGCTGCGACGCCTTCGGCGCCGCGCCGCCCGCGCTCGCCCTGATGCGCGCGCTGAAGGCGCGCTTCGACCCCGCGCGGGTGCTCTCGCCCGGCCGCTTCGTCGGGGGGATCTGAGCGGTGGGCGAGAGCTCGCGCCTCGACTACGCAGCGACACTGGACTGTGTCCACTGCGGGCTGTGCCTGCCGCACTGTCCGACCTACCAGGAGACGGGCCGCGAGAGCAGCTCGCCGCGCGGCCGCATCTACCTGATGCGCGGCGTGGCGGAGAACCGCATCGCGCTCGACGACCTGGTCGCGGGGGAGATGAGCTTCTGTCTCGCCTGCCGCGCCTGCGAATCGGCCTGCCCGGCGGGGGTGCGCTACGGGCACTTGATCGAAGGCATGCGCGCGGAGATCGACGCGCGCGGCGCGCGCCGCGGACTCGGGCCCGGGATCGAACGCCTCGCGCTCCGCGGCGTGGTGGCCCGGCCGCGCCGGCTCGCGGCGCTGTTCCGCGCGCTGCGCGCCTATCAGCGCAGCGGCCTGCAGCGCGCGGTGCGCGCCACCCGGGTGCTGTCGCTGGTGCCGCCGCTCGCGCGCATGGAGCGGATGCTGCCTGCGCTCGGCGCGCCGCATCGGCCGCCGCTGCTGGTGCCGGCGCAGGGCGTGCGGCGCGGGCGGGTCGCCTTCTTCGTCGGCTGCGTCATGCCCGAGCTGTTCGGCGCCGCGAACGCGGCCACCATCGACGTGCTGGCGCGCAACGGCTTCGAGGTCGAGGTCCCTCCCGGCCAGGTGTGCTGCGGCGCGCTGCACCGCCACGCGGGCGATCCCGACACCGCGGACGCACTGCACGCGCGGAACCGCGCGGCGTTCCGGCTCGACGCGATCGACGCGGTGATCTCGAACTCGGCCGGCTGCGGCGCAGCGCTGAAGGACGCCGGCGACGCCTTCGCGCGGAAGCTGCGCGACGCCACCGAGTTCCTGCACGAGGCCGGCCTGCGCCCGCCCACGCAGCCGCTGCACCTGCGCGTGGCCTACGACGACCCGTGCCACCTGCTGCACGGCCAGCGCATCGCCGCCGCACCGCGGGCGCTGCTGCGCGCGGTGCCGGGGCTCGAGCTCTTCGACCTGCCCGGGCACCGCGACTGCTGCGGCGCTGCGGGGATCTACAGCCTGACCCAGCCGGCGATGTCGGCGACGCTGCTCGCGCGCAAGGTCCAGGCGCTGCGCGAGACCGCGCCCGACGCGGTCACCACCGGGAACCCCGGCTGCCTGCTGCAGATCGGCTCCGGCGTCGCGACGGCGCGGCTGCCGGTCGAGGTGCTGCACCCGCTCGAGCTCCTGGCGCGCGCCTACGCCGACTGACTCGGCTCACTCGTAGAGCAGCTCGTCCGGCGCGGGCTCCGGCATGCGGATGCGCGGGAAGGCCGCGAGACCGAGCGTGTCGATGTCGCCCTGCAGCACGATGTCGACGGGCAGGATGCTGTCGCGCGAGTGCACGAAGCCGTACTTCTCGTGCGTGCTCTGGTATACCGCTTCGGATCGCGCCGAGCTGCGCGGGTCGGCGCCGGCCAGCCCGAGCCGCGCATCGCTCAGGAACTCGTCGCGCGCGGCGTCGGGGACGGCCTTCTCGCGCTCGTCGCGCTCGAGGCCGGCGCGGCTGGTCTCCTCGAGCAGCGCGACGAAGCGCGCGAAGTCGTCCGGCGGGACGTGCGCGACCATCGGCTCGCGGTCCTCGAGCTCGAGCTGGATCACGTTCTTGCCCAGCAGCGTCACGCCGCGCTCCGCGATCTCGCCGTTCGCGCGCTTGCCGTCGAGCAGCTCGGGCGCGATGCCGAGCGCGCCCGGGCCCCACAGCGCCGGGTTCTCGACCAGGAAGTCGTGGGTGAGCCGGATCTTCTGCGGCGACGCGTCGGTCTTCTCCTTGTGGAACTTCTCGCGCGCCTCCTTCGCCGCGGGGGTGTCGCCGAACTCGCGCAGCACCGTCCCGAGATAGGCGAGCCGCACGTCGACCCGCTTCTCTTTCTGTGAGCTGTCGACCAGCTGCTGCGCGAGCGCCGCGCGGTAGCCGGCGACGGCCTTGGCGTCCGGGCTCTGGCGCGCCTCCGCGTGGCGCAGCGCCGCTGCGACGTAGCCGCGCTGCGCGTAGAGCTCTTCGAGCTCGCCGTGCACCTGCTCGGCGTGGACGCCCTGCGGATAGCGCGCGACGTAGCGCTCGCCCTGGATCACCACTCCGCCGGCGAAGTGCGAGCGCGCGCCCGGATACTGGATCATCCGCAGGGGAAAGCTCGCCAGCGTCATCGCTAGCCCCGGGACGTCGAGCAGGGTCTCGAGCGGCCGCCACAGGCCGCGGTCGGGAAAGCCGTTGGCGAACTGGCCGAGCGCGATCCAGCGCCAGCGCGCGCGGTCGTCGGCGCTGCGCGCCTCGAGATAGTGCGCCCAGGCGTTGCGGCTCGAGTCGGCGAGCAGCGCGCCGGCCTGACGGGAGGCGGTATCGGGCGCGTCCCGGCTTCCGGGCACGGCCGCCAGCGCGGCCGCGGTGGCGTCCTCGTCGCCGCGGCCCAGCGGCTCGAAGCTCTCGAGCAGGCGCAGCTCGGGCGCGAGCTCGGCAGGCGCGCCGGCGGCGGCGAACAGGCGCGCGTCCCGCGCGACCTCCCCCGGCGGCGCGACCGCGGTCGCCCGCGCGAGCGCGAGATAGCGCTCGCTCTGCTCGGGCGAGAGCGAGGCGGGCACGAGCTCGCGCACTGTGAGGCTGCTGTGCGCGCGCGCGTCCTCCGCGGCGAGCTCGCTGCGCGCCGTCGCGAGCAGCCGCTGCGCCTCGCTGCTGTCCGGCGTCTGGCGTAGCGCGCGGCCTGCGAGGATCTCCACCACGTCCCACTCGTGGCGACCCGCTGCCGTGTTCGCGCCGCGCAGGTCGCGGCGCGAGCGCTCGCGCGCCAGCTTCTCGCGCAGCGTGTCGGCCTCGGCGCGGACCTCCGCGCCGTCGGGCGACTCCGGATGCCGCGCCAGCCACTCGTCGTACTCGTGCAGCGCCTCGCGCTCGCGCGGGCTCGCGCTCGGGAACGACCAGGCGGTGAGCAGGGTCGACAGCGCGCCGCGCGCGGCCGCCACGGGATTGATCGCACCGGAGATGGCCAGCGTGGAGAGCGGCTCGACGATGCGGTTGAACAGCGAGCCGACCTTGAAGCGCAGCTCCTCCGACAGGCGCGTGTCGGCGATCGCGAGCGGCGTGGTGTCGCGCGCGTGCTCGAGCCGCCTGCGCAGCGCGGGGTCGAGATCGTCGCGCGCGAGCAGCTCGTCGACGTCCTGCGGGAAGGCCTCGCTGCCGTCGCACGCGGCGATCAGCTCGGCCGCGTTGTCGGCGAGCCCCGAGCGCTCCTCGCCGCGCGCCTCGCGCGCCGCGTCCTCGCGCTCGAGCGCCGCGCTCTCGGCCTCGGCGTCCGCGCGCCGGCCGGCGAGGGCCGCAGCGGCAATGCGCACCGCGCTGCGCTCGGCGTCGTCGGGAAGGGGCTCGCGCGCCGCGTGCGCCGGCGGCGCCAGCGGCGACCATTCGGCGGGCTTGGGCGCGCGCTCGCCCGCGCAGCCGGCGAGGAGCGCCGTGCAGGCGAGCAGGGAGAGCGCCTTCGCGGCGCTACTGCGGCGGCAGCTTCTCTTCATGGACCTGCAGCATGTAGCTGAGATACGCCTCGAGCTTGTGCGCGGCTTCGAGCTTCTCGACCGTGCCGTCCTGCTGTGCGACGACCTCGTAGAGCTTGGTGGCGTCCTCGGCGTACTCGTCGAAGGTGGCGGGGTCGAAGCCGAGCGACGCGGGCGGGTAGCGGCGCGCGTAGCGGCGCGACAGCTCCGCGTACAGGTCGGCCAGCGCGAGCATATGCCGGTTCTTGTTCTTGCTCTCGCGGTGCACCTCGACCAGCTGCGTGGCGCGCTGCAGCGCGGTCGGCTCCAGCCGCGGGTCGATCGCCGCCTGCGCCGTGAAGTACGCCGATTCCGCCGCGTCGCCGCGCTCGATCTCCTCCTCGACCACGTAGCGCCAGTGCTCCCCGGCCACGTCGCTCTTCAGCTCTTCGAGCTGCCTGCGGCGCTCGGTCCAACGGTCGGCCACCTCCTGCGGGGTGCGGTCGACCGGCTTCGGATCGGGGGCGGTGGCGAGCGCCAGCCGCCGGCAGACCGCGTAGCCGCGCCGCGCCGGCTCGGTGAGCTCGGTGTCGAGCTGGAACACCCGCTCGTAGTGCAGCGTCGCCAGCTCGTACTCGCCCAGCCGCTCGAGCGCCCGGGCCTTCGAGAACCACAGCACGTCGGTGGCATAGCCGCTGGACAGCTTCTCCGGGTGCGCGGTCTCCAGGCTCTCGAGCCGCTCGAACGAGGCGCGGTAGACGTTGCGCCCCGAGACGTCGCGCGCGGGCGGGAACCGGTAGGTGTCGTCGTCGACGTGGAGCCGCAGCACCGCCACCACCTCGAGCAGGTCCTGCGTGGGCTGGTCGGTCGGAGCAGAAGGCGGGACCCAGCTGTGGCAGCCCGCGAGCCCGAGCGCGACGAGCGCCGCACAGGCGCGCGCGCCGAAGCGCCTCGCGCCCGCGCGGGTCAAAGCCGTGCCGCACGGCGCGCCGCGAGCAGGTTCAGCATCTTCTCCGTCGCCACGACGGCGGCGGCGATCTGGTCGGAGTCGACGCCGAGCGTGCTGAACGGCTGCGCGCGCGCACTGGTCTGCCAGGTGATCAGCGTCTCCACCAGCGCCCCGGTCTTGCCGCCGGGCGGGATGCGCACCTTGAAGTCGACGAGATCCGGGAGCTTCAGCCCGAAGCCCCGCGTGGCCTTCGCGAGCGCCTTCATGAAGGCGTCGTAGCCGCCGTCGCCGTTCGCGCTGGCCGACTGGGTCTTGCCGTGGAAGCGCACCGACACCGAGGCCGAGGGCAGGCCGTCGCTGGTCGAGCGCGTCTCGTAGCGCTCGATCCGCACCAGCTGCTCGACCGGCGTCTTCAGCACGTCGGCGATCAAGAGCGGCAGGTCCTCGGCGGTGACCGAGTGCTTCTTGTCGCCGAGCTCGACGATGCGGCGCAGCACCAGGTCGCGCTTCTCGGCCGGGAGCTTGATGCCGAGGGTCCGCAGGTTCTGCTCGAGCGACGCCTTCCCGGCCATCTTCCCCAGCGCGTAGCGCCGGCGCCGGCCGAAGCGGGAAGGCACGAGCCGGTTCGCGTACAGGTCCGCCTTGGCGTCGCCGTCGGCGTGGATCCCGGCAGTCTGCGTGAACACGTCGCGGCCGACGATCGGCGCGTTGTCGGCCACGGTCTTGCCGGAGAGCCGCGCCACCAGCTCCGAGATCGCGATCAGCCGGCTCTCGTCGACGCCGGTGCGGAACGGCGTCAGGTCGTGGAGCGCCGCGACGATCTCCGCGAGGCGCGTGTTGCCCGCGCGCTCGCCCATGCCGTTCACGCTGGTGTGCACGCCGCGCGCGCCGGCGCGCACCGCCGCCAGGCAGTTCGAGGTGGCGAGACCGTAGTCGCCGTGCGCGTGGAACTCGAAGTGCACCTCGGGCCAGGTGCGCGTCATCAGCTCGACGTAGCGCGCGGTGTCGTCGGGCGTGAGCGTCCCCAGCGTGTCGGGGATGTACACGCGCCGCACACCCAGCCCGGCGAGGTTCTCGACGTGCCCGAACACGTAGTCGAAGCTGTCGCGCACGCCTTGCGACCAGTCCTCGAGGTAGACGTTCACCACGAGCTTGCGCCGGCGCGCGTACCGGATCGTCTCGGCGATCTCCTTGAAGTGCGTCTCCGGCGTCTTGCGCAGCTGCAGCTCGCAGTGCTTGCGCGAGCCCTTGCTGAGCAGGTTCATCGCGCCGCCGCCGTGCTCGCAGATCCAGTCGACCGAGCGCTTGCCGTCGACCAGCCCCAGGATCTCGATCCGCTCGCCGTGGCCGGCGCGGCGCGCCCAGGCGGAGATGCGCCGCACCGCTTCGGCCTCACCCTCGGAGACGAACACCTGTGCGATCTCGAGCCGGTCGACGCGCACCTCATCCAACAGGAGCCGCGCAATCTGCAGCTTCTCGGACGGCGCATACGCCACGTTGGGCGTCTGCTCGCCGTCGCGCAGCGTCGTATCCATGACCTGCAGCAGGGGGGTCCGCGGCATGGCCGAAGGCTAGCTCTCTAGCTCCCGAAGAGGTACGGGCCTCCTCGCTCGAGCGCGCGCTTGTAGGCGGGCCGCGCGTGCATGCGGTCGAGGAAGCGCGCCAGGTTCGGGAACTGGTCGAGCCCGTGCAGCAGCCGCGCGGCCTGGATCGGGAACGAGAGGTTGACGTCGGCCGCCGTCAGCTCCTTGCCGACGAAGAAGTCGGAGTGGGCGAGCTCACCCTCGAGGAAGCCGAAGTGGTTCTCGATCTCGCTGGTGACGCGGGGAGCGAGCGGCGTGCCGGCCTCGCCGATGCGCGACAGGTAGAGCTTCAGCATCACCGGCAGCATCGCCGAGCCCTCCGCGTAGTGCATCAGCTGCAGGTAGCGCGGCCACTCGGGCGAGGACTCGGCCGGCGCCAGCCGGCCCTTCCCGTACCTGCGGACGATGTACTCGAGGATCGCGCCCGACTCGATGAGCACCAGCTCACCGTCCCGCACGACCGGCGACTTGCCCAACTGGTGGATCTTCTTCAGCGACTCCGGCGCCAGGTTGGTCGTCGCGTCGCGCTGGTACTTCACCAGCTCGTACGGCAGGCCAAGCTCCTCCAACAGCCACAGCACCCGCTGCGAGCGCGAGTTGTTGAGGTGGTGGACCTCGATCACGAGAGCAGCTCCGGCTCCGCTTCCTTCTTCGCGCGCGCGTCGTGCGCCTTCCTGGCGTCCAACAGCGCCGGGATCACCCGGTCCAGGTCGTCCTGCGTCCACAGGTGCTCGGTCTTGAACGCACGGATCAGCGCCGGCTGCTGCATGATCGCCACCTGCCCGCGGCTCACGTGGATGATCTGCGAGGTGAGCTCCTGGGCCTGGGGCGTCGCGAGCCAGGTCACCACCGGCGCGATCTGCTGCGGGCCGACCAGCGGATCCTCGAGGTTCGGCTTCACGCCGCGGCCCTCCATCAGCGGGATGGTCATGCGCGTGGCCGCGCCGGGCGAGATGGTGTTCACGGTGCAGCCGTACTTCGCGAGCTCGAGCGCGAGCACGCGCGCGAAGCCGGCGATGCCCGCCTTCGCCGCGCCGTAGTTCGACTGGCCGAAGTTCCCGAACAGACCCGACACCGACGAGAAGCAGATGATCCGGCAGCCCCGGCGGTTGGTCTCGCGGATGTAGCGCGCGAACGGCTGCGAGCAGCAGAAGTGGCCCTTCAGGTGCACGGCCATCACCGCGTCCCAGTCGGCCTCTTCCATCGAGAAGATGGTCTTGTCGCGCAGGATGCCGGCGTTGTTCACCAGCACGTCGCAGGCGCCGAAGGCGTCGAGCGCGGTCTGGAAGATCTTCTTCCCGCCCTCGACCGTGGCGACCGAGTCGTAGTTCGCCGCGGCCTTGCCGCCCGCAGCGCGGATCTCCTTCACCACGTCGTCGGCGACGCGGCCCGAGCCGGTGCCGTCGGCGTTGCCGCCCAGGTCGTTCACCACCACGCTCGCGCCGTTCCGCGCCATGTCGAGCGCGATCTCGCGGCCGATCCCGCGTCCGGCGCCGGTGACGATCGCCACCTTGCCCGTGAGCACTGCCATTGTTCGCCCTCCGTTGGGGCGACCATTCTACTCGTTAGCGGTGCGGGGCATGGGGATGGCCCTGCAGGCGGCTGCGCTCGCGCAGCTGCTGGCGCTGCTCCGGGGGCAGCTGCTGGAAGTGCTGGAACTTCTGCCGCACCCGCTGCTTCTCCTCGGGCGAGAGCTGTTGCCAGCGCTGGAAGTTCTCGCGCAGCTGCTGGCGCTCGTCCTTGGGCAGCGAGTGGAACTGCTGCATGCGGTTGCGGATCTCCTGCTGGCGCTCGGGCGGAAGCTTCTGGAACTGCTGCCAGCGCTGATGCAGCCGCTCGCGCTCGTCCGGGGTGAGCTTCTGGAAGGGCGGCGCCGGCGGCGGCGCCCCGGGCGCCGGAGCGGGGGGAGGCGCCGGAGGCGCCGGGTTGTCCGCGCGCGCGGCGATCGGAGCGGCGAGCAGGACCAGCGCGAGCAGGCTCGCGCCGAGCCGACTAGCTCGGTGGGGCGTCGTTCGGCGAGGCATCGTCCCAGTCCTCGAGGACGTCCACCATGGAGATCGCATCCATGTCGGGGTCCTGGACCATCTCGAAGTCTTCGCTGTTGGCGACGATCGGCGCATCGGCCGCCGGTACGTGCAGCGGGGAAGGAGCGAGATCCGTTCCACCACGGGGGATGAGCAGCAGCACGGCCACGCCTGCAGCGGCGAGGCCGAGCGAGAGCACGCGCGGGCTGAACCAGCGGCGCAGCCGCGCTACCACACCCCGGCCGGCCTCGGGGTCGCGCTCGCGTGCAATGCGCGCCCAGAAGCGCGCCTCGAAGTCGCCGGGCGGCTGGACCTCGGGCAGGGCGGCGAAGAGCTCGCCGAGCCGGCGCTCCGCGGCGACCTGCTCGCGGCAGGCTGTGCAGTCCGCGAGATGGGCCTCGAGCTCCGCGCGCTCGGCTGGGCCGAGCTCGTCGTCCACGTAGGCCGCGATGTTCTCCGGGTTCCTCCGGCACTCCATCACGCGTCTTCCTTCGCCAGCGCCGCGAGCAGAGTCTCGCGCGCGCGGTGCAACAAGCTCTTCACGCTCGAGACCGAGGTCCCGAGCGCCTTTGCGATCTCCTCGTAATCCAAACCCTGCTCGCTGCGCAACAGCACGGCCGCGCGCTGGCGCTCGGGCAGGTCCGCCATCGCCCGCTCCAGTCGCCCGCGGGTGCGGTCCGCGTCGAGCTGCTCCTCGGCGCCCGGGGCCGGGTCGACCGCGCCCAGCTCCGAGAGGTCGGCTCGCGCCTGCTCGTGCTTCCGGTGCGCTCGCGCCAGCTCGTTCAGAGCCAGGTTGTGCGCGATCCCGAACACGTAGGTGGAGAAGCGGGCCCTCGCCTCGTACCGGTCCACTGCGTTGTAGATGCGCACGAACACGTCCTGGGTCAGCTCCTCGGCGCGAGCCCGATCTCGCACCATCCGGGTGAGAAAGGTCAGGACCCGCGGCGTATAGCGTGCGAACAGCGTCTCGAAGGCCCGGCGATCACCGCCCTGGAAGGCCAGCATGAGACGCGCGTCTTCATCTTGCGTCCGCGACGCCACGACCACGCGGTCTTACCGCCGTTGAAACCGGCCAAGCCGGCTGCGGTTGCGGCGCGGGGCCGAGGGTTCATGAGCCGGCAACTTGCACCTGCCCGCAGACGAAGCGCCGGACCTCTCGCACGAAAGCCTCGGGCTGGTCCAGGTTGAGGACGTGGCCCGCGCCCGCCAGCTCGACCCGCTCGACGTGGGGGAGCTTGGCGGCCATGACGTGAGAAGCGCGTTGGAAGTTCGCGTCCTTCTCGCCCACCAGGATCAGCGCGGGCTGGCGGATCTCCCCCAGGACGTCGACCAGGTTGGGCACCGGGCCGGCCACCCCGCGCGCGAACCGCTGCAGGCCGCCCACGGTCGAGGAAAGCACCCCGCGGCGCGCCTCCGCAGCGAGCGATGAATCGGGGTCGAGGCCGAGCAGCTCGGCCCGGGCGCGGCTGCCCTCGAGGTATTTCTCGATCCCGACCTCTCCGAACTTTGCCGCCGAGCGCTCGAGCATGTCCTGCCATTGCGCCAGGGCCTCGGGGTTCTTGAAGCCGGGGCCGGTGTTGCAGAGGACGAGCCCGCGCACCCGGCTCGGCTGCGCCCGGGCGTACGCCAGCGAGACGATGCCCCCGACGGACAGCCCGGCGGCGAACGCGGGCTCGTCGCAGGCGGCCGCGGCGTGGACCCGAGCGAGGTCGTCCACCACCTGCGCGAGCGTGTAGCGCGTGAGCTCCTCGGGCGCGTCGGAGCGGCCGTGGCCGCGGTAGTCCCAGCTCACCACCCGCGCGAAGCGCCCGAGCTCGCCTTCCTGGCCCGCCCAGTGCAGGTGGGTCGAGAACGACGCGCACGAGAGCAGGAGCGGCGGCCCCTCGCCGGCCGCGCGCCAGAAGATCTTCGCGCCGTCGCTCCCCTCGACGTACGGCACGGCTAGCGGCGCTCGAGTCGTTCGCGCAGTGCTCTCGTCATCTGCTGGAGCTGATCCTTCATCGGCGTCCGGATCGTGAACTCCGGCACGAGCGCGCGCGTCGTGCCCTCCATCGCGATCTGCACCCGGGTCGTGACGTCGTTCACGGACAAGAGCCGAATCGCACCTTCGAGCGAGCGCCAGACCCGGCCGTCGCAGATCTTCTCGAAGCGGAGCCCGCCATCGGGCGCGTCGCGGAACACGAAGCGCACCGTGGTCTCGGCGCCGAGCGCGTTGACCCGGGTCCGGGTCTCGCGCTCCCCGTTGCGGCTCGACACGATCTCGGTGTCCGGGAAGAGCTGCGTGACGGTGGCGTCGCTGCCGAGGATCTCCGCGACCTCGGCCTGTCCCCGCCGCACCACGAACTCCGAGTCGAACTTCACCGCGCCAGAATAGCGGGCGATGCGGCGAAAGCGGGCGACCGGGCATGCCTTGCGGCCGGACGCCGGCGCGAGATAGCCTTTCGCGCCGTGACATACGAGCCCGGATCCTTTTCGGATGCGCGGCCCTGGCGCGTGGAGCCGGATCGGATGCCCTGGCGGACCGGGATCCAGGCGCTGCGTGCCGAGACCGCGGCGAAGCTGCCCGGGCTGGTGCGGGCGCGCGGACTGCCGCCACTCGACCGCTTCGCGGGAGCGGGTCTCCGGCTCGGCGTCGCGCTCGCCACCTGGGCGGCGCTGGAGAGCCGGCGCGCACAGCCGCTCGCCCGAGCCGCGCTCTCGCGGCGGCTGCGGCGGGCGTTCGAGCAGCTCGGCCCCGCCTACATCAAGCTCGGCCAGATCGTTTCGTCGGGGCGCGGGCTCTTCCCGGACGAGGTGGTCGAGGAGTTCGCGACGCTGCGCGACCGCGTGCCGCCCGAGCCCTTCGCCGCGGTGAAGGCCGTGGTCGAGGAGGACCTCGGCCGCCCGCTCGAGCAGGTGTTCGAGAGCTTCGCGCCGGAGAGCCTCGCCGCTGCCTCGATCGCACAGGTGCACGCCGCGCGGCTGCGCAGCGGCGAGGACGTGGTGGTGAAGGTGCAGCGCCCGCAGGTCGCGAAGCTGGTGCGGAGCGACCTGCGCGCGATGGCCTGGATCGCGCCCTTCCTCGTGGGCCGCATTCCCGTGGCGGCGCTCGCCAACCCGCCCGCGCTGGTCGAGCTGTTCGCCGAGACCATTTCTGAGGAGCTCGACTTCCGCCTCGAGGCGGAGAACATGCTGGACATCGCGCGGCTGCTGCAGGAAGCGGGACAGACCGTCGTGGTGGTGCCGCGCCCGCACCCGGAGCTGGTCACGCGCCGCGTGCTCGTGATGGAGCGGCTGCAGGGCTACACGATCGCGCAGGCCGAGGAGATGCGCGCCGCGGGCATCGACACCGCTGCGGTGCTGCGGGCGCTGCTGATCGCCTTCCTCGAGGGCGCGATGATCCACGGCGTCTTCCACGGCGACCTGCACGGGGGGAATCTGTTCGTGATGCCGGACGGGCGGGTCGCCCTGCTCGACTTCGGCATGACCGGCCGCATGACGCTGCGCCAGCGCCAGGCATTCCTGCGCATGATGGTGACCGGCTTCACCAACGACATGCCGAGTCACATCGCCGCCTACCGCGATCTGGGCGCGCTTCCGGACGACGTGGACATCGCTGCGATCATCCGCGACCTGAAGATCGACAAGCCGCCGGTCGACCCGACCAAGCTCACCGGTGAGGAGCTGGTCGCGGAGATCCAGGACGTGCTGAAGCACCTGCTCGCGCACGGCGCGCGCCTGCCCAAGCACCTGATGCTGTACGTGAAGGATCTCATCTTCATCGACGGGGCGATCGGCGAGCTGGCGCCCGACATCGACCTGTTCGCCGAGGTGGGCCGGATCTTCGCCTACTTCACGCTCACTCACGGGGAGCGCATCGCGCGCGAGCTCGGCGGCGACGCCTCGTTCGCGAACCTCGACCTGACCGCGTTCAAGGCCTCGCTGGGGCTGGCGAACGACGTCGAGAAGCTCACGCACCGCGAGCTGGTGAAACGGCGCGAGACCGTGCGCAAACGGCTCGAGGACGCGGGCGGTCCGCGGTTGTAGCGCCGAGCGTGGGTAGGGTGCCCACGCGACCATCGGACGCTAGCATTCGCGGGTGCTCGCGCGGCTCCTCCACGCGCTGTGGTGCTCCCTCCTGCTGTTTCCGATCGCGACGACGCCGTCGCTCGCGCGCGCGGACACGATCGAAGATCCGTTCACGCTGGTGGAGCTCAAGAGCGCCGGCCGGACCGTTGCCGCGGAGATCGCGGACTTCGACGGCGACGGCCGCACCGACCTGCTGCAGATCGTTTTCGTCGGGATCCCGCCCGACGACAAGCGGCTGGTGCGGCTGTGGCACCAGAGCGAGAACGGCGGGCTCGAGCCGAAGCCGAAGTACGAGGTCGCGCTGCCCGAGGGCAGCGCCGCCTACGACGTCGGCCACGTGCTGCCGGACCAGCCCGGCGAGCAGCTGGTGCTGCTGCGCCCGCAGGGGCTCACCATCCTGTCGTTCGCGAATCCCGGGCTGCCGCAGCGCGACATCCGCGTCGACGGCGGGACGATGGCCGCGGCCGAGGACGAGCGCGGCCTCGACCGCTTCAAGCTGGTGTTCAACGACTTCGGTTCCGAGCCCTGGCTGTTCGCGCCGATGCTGGCGCAGTCGGCGTTCTACTCCCCGAGCGGCGAGCGCAAGGCGCTGCTCGAGGTCGGCGCGCGCGCCAACTACTTCCTGCCCCCGCGGCCGGGCCCGCTGTTCGTCGACAGCGACCTGCAGATGCTGCTCGACGTGCCGCGCATCTCGGTGGGGGACGTCGATGGCGACGGCCGCACCGACGTGGTGGCCTCGGGCCGCCACGACGTGCGCGTGTTCCTGCGCCGCGAGGACGGCAGCTTCCCGCGCCAGGCCGACCGCGTGATGAAGCTCGCGCTGGTGACCGAGGAGGACCACATCCGCGGCTCGGGATCGGTGCGCGTCGAGGCGCGCGACGTCTCGGGCGACGGCAAGCTCGACCTGTTGATCTCGCACCTCGCCGGCGGAGTCACCGACGCGCACTCCGACACCAGCATCTACTTGAACAAGGGCGGACGCTGGGACCTGTCCAAGCCCGACTTCAACCTGCCGCCCACGCCGGGCTGGGGGGCCGACCAGCTGATCGACATCGACCACGACGGCAGGCCGGAGCTGATGCACGTGTCGGTGCCGTTCGGCGTGCTGGCGCTGATCCAGGCGCTGGTGACCCGCTCGATCGACGCCGACGTCGCGGTCTATCGCGGCGACGACTCGGGCAGGTTCTCGGCCGAGCCGTGGTTCCACCGCAAGCTGTCGATCGCGTTCAGCTTCGACACCGCGCGCCCGCTCGGCTTCGTGCCCACGGGCAACTTCGACCTGAACGGCGACGGCTTCGATGACCTGCTCACCGCCGGCAAGGGCGACCGCATCGACGTGTGGCTCGGCAGCGCGGGCGGGATGTCGACCACCGTGTCCGCGCGCCAGCGGCTGCCGTCCAGCGGCCGGCTGCGCGGCGGCGACTGGGACGGCGACGGGCTCGCCGACCTCGTGCTCTACGATCCGCGCCAGCCCAACGCCCCGGTCGAGATCGCGCGCAACCGCGGGCTCCTGCCTGGCACGCTGCCGCGCATCGGGGCCGCCACGCCGTGGCGCGCTCCCACCGAGTGAGCGACTAGCGCAGCTCGAGCCAGTCCGGCGGCAGGTACGCCACCCCGCCGCCGAGCGGCGGGAGCCACGGCAGCGCCGGGAGGTCGGGCAGCTGCGCCACGACCAGCGCGTGCAGCAGCTCGGGAGCGGCGTCGCCGCGCAAGACCCCGCGCAGCTGCTCGAACAGCCCCGGCGGCGCGGGCAGGATCACGCGCACCGGGTCCGGCTCGGCCTCGAGCTTCGCCTCCTTGCGCGCGCGCGCGACCGCGCCCGCGAGCCCCCCGAGCTCGTCGACCAGATTGTTCGCCAGCGCGTCGCTGCCCAGCCAGACGCGGCCGCGTCCGACCTTGTCGATCGCCTCGGTCGGCGTGCCCCGGCCCTCGGAGACCCGGCCCAGGAACTCCGCGTAGAAGTCCTGGGTGAGCTTGTCCAGCCGTGCCTGCTCGGCGGGAGTCAGTGGCGAGTCACTCGCCGAGATCCCGATCATCCCGCCGCGGCCGATCAGCTCGTGGCCGATCTCGAGCTTGTCGTACGCGCCCGAGAACGCCGGCCGCAGCATGAACACCCCGATCGAGCCGGTGAAGGTGGCGGGCTCCGCCAGGATGGCGTTGGCGGCGCTCGCCACGTAGTAGCCGCCCGACGCCGCGTAGTCGGCCATCGAGACCACCACCGGCTTCTTCTCGCGCACCCGCTTGACCGCGCGCCAGATGCGGTCCGAGGCCTGGACCTCGCCGCCCGGCGAGTTCACGCGCAGCACCACCGCGCGGATCTTGTCGTCCTTCGCCGCGTCGTCGAGCGCCTTCTCGGTGTCCTCGGCGGTGAAGCCGCGCTGGAAGCGGCTGCCCTCGTCGACGATCGTGCCCGAGCCGAACACGAGCGCGATCTCCGGGCCCTTGCGCAGCCCCAGCGAGCGCGGGTCGGTGCGCAGGTAGGCGTCGATCTCCACCTCGTGCGCGTCCGCGTCGAAGCCGCCGGCCTTGAGCTCGTCGCTGCGGCCGGCGATCTCGTCGGCCAGGCCCGCTTCGACCAGCTCCTTCGGCGAGCCCGGCGCCACTTCGAACAGCTGGCGCACGCGCTCGCCCGAGAGGTGCCGCCCGGCGGCGACGCCGTCGACGATCTGCGCGAACACGCCGTCGATCAGCTCGGTGTTCATCTGGCGCGCTGCCGGGCTCATCTCGCGCGCGGCGAACTCCTCGACCGCCGACTTGTACTCGCCGACGCGCGAGTACTGGACGCGGATGCCCAGCTTCTCGAAGAAGCCCTGCAGGTGGATGAACTGGCCGCCGACGCCGCCGAGCGGCGCGAGCGAGCCCGGGTCGACCAGCACGCGCGTCGCCGCCGAGGCGAGGAACAGCTCGCGCGTCGCGTTCAGGCTGGTCACCTCGACCAGCGCGACCACGCGCTTGTTCGCGGCGCGCAGCTTCGCCAGCGCGTCGCGCAGCTCCTCGAGCCGCGCGTAGCCGACCGAGAGCCCCTTCTCCTGTACGACCACGCCGTCGATGCGCGGATCGGCCGCGGCCATGTCGAGCAGGAGCAGCAGCGTCGGCAGGGCGGGGCCGCGCGCGGTCCACTGGCCCACCAGATCGGTCGGCGGCGCCTCGTCGAGGTCGCCCTCGAGCTTCAGCACCAGCACGGAGTGATCGGGCAGGTGATGGCGCACCGCGTAGAGCGCGAAGCCAATCACCGCCACCACCGCGAGCACGAGCAAGGCCAACACCGAACGCCGCATGCTTCCACCTCATCGGGGTTGGAGGTCATCGGTTGGAGCCGTCGGTTTCAACCGCGGCACGGCGCTTCCCGATCCGTGTGCGAGATGCGCGAAGTCTACATCGCTGCCGTCGGGCTCACCAAGGTCGACCTGACCGGGAGTGTCTTCGGCAACGTGTTCGACCTGTTCCAGACCGCGGTGCGGCGCGCGCTCGCCGAGTCCGAGATCCGCCGCTTCGACGCGCTTCAGGTCGGCATCGTCGATTCGGAAGAGTTCGAGAATCGTGCGAACATCGCCGCCACCGTCGCCGACCGGCTCGGGCTGGCCGGCGTTCCGGCGGTGCGCTCCGAGACGGCGTCGTCGACCGGCGCCGCCGCGTTCCACGAGGCCTGCTACAAGGTGCGCTCCGGCGCGGCGGACGACGTCCTGGTCGTCGCGGGCGAGCGCATGAAGACGGTCACGACGCAGGTGGCGACGGAGATCATGTCGAAGACCGTCGACCCGGTGGAGCGCCGCTTCGGCGCGACCATGCCGGCGCTGATCGCGCTGATGTCGCAGGTGTTCCTGCGCCGGCACGGCGTCGCGGACGCGCGGGTCGGCGACGCGCTCTCGCGCCTGATGTACCGCGCCCACGCGCTGGGCGCCGAGAACCCGCTCGCCGCGTTCGCCGGCCGGCCCGAGCCGCTCGCCGCCTGGTTCGACCGCGCGAAGAACCTGCCCGTGGCGACACCGCTGCGCCGCAAGGACTGCTCGCCGATCTGCGACGGCGCGGCCGCGGTGATCCTCACCGCGCGTCCCCAGCCGGTGCGGGTGGCGGGCCTGGGCTCGGCGACCGACTCGACCTCGCTCCTGGACCGGGCCGACCTCGCCTCGCTGCCCGCGACCCGGAGGGCTGTCGCGGCCGCGCTGTACGCCGCGGGGATCGCCGAGCTGCGCCGCGTCGAGGGGCTGGTGGTCGAGGCGCACGACGCCTTCAACAGTCTCCTGCCGCTCCACCTGTGCGACCTGGGGCTGTGCGAGCCCGGCGAGGCGGTCGAGGCACTGACGGGCAGCGCGCGCGGCGGCGAGCCGGCGAGCGACCCCTACACCGATCGGTGGAGCGGGCCGGCCGGCCGCGCGCCGGTGAACCTCTCCGGCGGGCTGAAGTCGCGCGGCCACCCGCTGGGCGGGACGGGGCTGTTCCAGCTCGCCGAGCTGTACCTCCAGCTGGTCGGCCGCTTCCCCAATCCGCGCGCCCAGGCCGCGGACGCGCGCCTGGGGCTGTCGCACTCGATCGGCGGGCCGGGCAGCAACGTGTACGTGACCCTGCTCGAGCGCGCGGACAGCCGGCGGCGGCGCGCCGAGCTGCCCCGTCCGCCGCAGCTTGCGCACGGCCGGAGCGTGCCGCAGCCGCCGCTCGCGCTCCACGGCCGCGTCGGCCTGATCGAGGCGGCGACCGCGATCCACGTGACCGCGTCGGGGGAGCCGCCGATCCACCTCGCGCTGCTCTCGCTCGAGGGCCGCCGCGTGTTCGCGACGCTGCCGCGCGGCGTCGACGCGGGCGAGGAGCTCGCAGGTCTGTCCGCGCGTTTCGTGGTCGGCGCGGATGGCGGCCACGGCTGCGAGCTGGTGGGAGAGCGCCGGAAGGCCGGCTAGCCGACGGGCCGCACCACCAGCGCCTGGCCCGGCGCGGGCGGCGGCGCGAACGCGGACTCCGCCGCCTGCACCAGCCGCAGCAGCGAGATCTCGCGCGCGCAGTTCAGCCGCACCGGCGGGCCCGCCACGCCGAGCCCGCGGTTCACGTAGAGCAGCGCGCCGCTCACCTCGTCGCGGAACAGGCCGCGGGTCCAGCGCGAGATCAGCCGCGACACGTTGTGGTGTCGGCCCGGCCCGGGCAGCGCGATCTGGCCGCCGTGGGTGTGGCCCGCGAGCGCCACCGGGAAGCCGAGCCGCGCCGCCTGCTCGAAGTAGCTGGGGCGGTGGATCAACAGCAGCCGGGGCAGCCCGGCGGGGATCTCGCGCGCGAGCCGCGCCAGCGCCCCGTGCGTCGCGTCGCGCTCGCTCCAGCCGTGGCCGGTGTCCTCGACGCCGGCGAGCGCGAGCACCGCCCCCGCGAGCTCGAGCTCCACCCACTCGTCGCGCAGCACGCGGATGCCGGTCCACTGGCGCAGCCCCGCAGCGACCGCGTCGGCGCCGGTGTACACGTCGTGGTTGCCCAGCACGGAGTACACGCCGAGCGGCGCGCGCAGCGAAGCGAGCTCGCGGCAGCCCTCTTCGATGAAGCCGGGATCGAAGTCGAACAGGTCGCCGGTGATCACGACCAGGTCGGCCTCCAGCGCGTTCACGCGCGCCACCAGCGCGCGCAGGAGCGGCGCGCGCAGCTGCAGGCCGATGTGCAGGTCGGAGATCTGCACCACCCGCAGCCCCGCCAGCGCGGCCGGAAGTCCCGGCAGCGGCAGCTCGACCCGGTCGATCTCCACCCGGCGTTGGCCGACGAGGTAGCCCCAGAAGATCGAGCCGAAGCCGAGCGCGACCGCCGCGCCGCCGGCCGAGACCAGCAGCGCCGTCCCGGTGCCGCCCGCGAACGGCCCGAGCCAGACCAGCGGCCCGAACAGCGCGAACACGGCGGCGAGCGGGGGTCCGGTGACCAGCGCGGCGACGCTCGCCACCAGCCACACCCGGCCGAACACGTAGCCGGCTCGCGCGCGGCGGGCGATGCGCGGCAGCGAGAGCAGCGTCGCGGCGTTGGCTGCGGCGAGCCCGAGCACGGCCGCCGCGAAGCCTGCGAGCCCGAGGCTGTGGCCGGTCGCGCGCAGCAGCCACTCGGCGATCAGCGCCTCGGAGCCCGCCGCGATGAACAGCGCCGACACCCGCGCGTTCCGCAGCGCGAGTCGCCCTCCGCGTGCCATCGTTCCCCGGCTCGCCGTCACGCGCGAGAGGATCGCGCCTCCGCCGCGCGCGCTCAAGCCGACGCCGCGCGCCGTTCGACCGCGGGCTCGTCGTCGCGGCACAGCGCCACGAGCTCGGAGTCGCCGACGCTGCCGCGCTGGTCCGCCTCGCGCTGGAAGCGCGCGAACGCGCGGTCCAGCGCCGGCCCGTCCAGCTCCACGCCCAGCGCGCGCACGCGCGCGGCGAAGCCGTGGCGCCCCGACAGCTTGCCGAGCACGATCTCGCTCCCGGTCGGGTGCCCGATCTCGGCGGGGTCGATCGCCTCGTACGTGTCGCGCCGCTTCAGCACGCCGTCCTGGTGGATGCCCGAGGCGTGGCGGAAGGCGTTGCCGCCGACCAGCGCTTTGTTCGCCGGCACCGCGATGCCCGAGTGGCGCGCCACCGCCTGCGACACGCGCCAGATCCCGCGCGTGTCGACGCCGGTGTGCACTCCCAGCGCGGCGCCGTGCACGCGCAGCGCCATCACGACCTCCTCGAACGCGGTGTTGCCCGCGCGCTCGCCGAGCCCGTTCACCGCCAGCTCGACCTGGCGCGCGCCCGCGCCGATCGCCGCCAGCGAGTTGGCCGTCGCCATGCCCAGGTCGTCCTGGCCGTGGAAGCTCGCGACCGCGCCCGCCAGCTCGGGCACGCGCGCGTACAGACCGCGGAACATCTCCGCGACCTGCTCTGGACGCGCCCAGCCGACGGTGTCCGGCAGGTTGATTGTGCCCGCTCCCTCCGCCAGCGCGGCGCGCACGACGCGCGCGACGAACTCGGGATCGGAGCGCGTCGCGTCCATGCAGCTGAACTCGACGTTCGCGGTGTGGCTGCGCGCGCGGGCCACGGCGGCGCGCGCCATCGCCACTACCTCGTCGGCGCCCCGGCGCAGCTGGTGGGCCAGGTGGATCTCGGAGCTCGACAGGAACACGTGGATGCGCGGGCTGCGCGCGCGGCGGATCGCGTCCCAGGTGGCGTCGACCTCGTCGGGCACGGCGCGCGCGAGCGCGCACACGCAGGCGTCCCGCACCTGGGCCGCGACCGCCGCGACCGACGCGCGCTCCCCCGGCGACGAGACCGGGAAGCCGGCCTCGATCACGTCGACCTTCATCGCGTCGAGCAGCTCCGCGATCTCGACCTTGGCGTTCCTGGAGAAGAACACACCGGCGGCCTGCTCGCCGTCGCGCAGTGTGGTGTCGAACACGCTGACTCGTTCCGAATGCATGGTGACCTCCGTGCGGATCCCCCAGCCGCTGGACCCGGGAGAGGTCGCGCGATTCGCCACCGTGGCGGTGCGCGGGCAAAAGAAAACCTCTCCGGCCGTCGCGGCGGGAGAGGTCCGATCTGCGTTTGCCCGGGCTCTAGCCGAAGAGCGCGGAGCGGACCCCACCCGCCTCGCTAAGGAGGAGGCCGCGAAGGCCGAGCAGGGTGTGGGTCCGCGTCTTCACGATCCGCGCAGCCTAGAGGGCGTGGCCGCACGCGTCAAGCGCTCACCTGAGCCATGTACGCGCCGGGGCGGCCGCCCGCTACGGCCTTCGCTCGGCTGCGCCTCGCTGCGCGCCCTGCGGGCTTGCGTCAGAACCTGTCGGAGGGCCAGTAAGTGAGCGACGGCGCTCCAACCAACGGAGTCAGAAGCTCCTCGTCGGTCTTCGACTCGGGCAGCTCTGCGAGGCGCGCGACGGCGGAGCGGTCGAGCACGCGCCACATCGGCCCGGGATCGCGCGAGAGCTTGGTCTCGATGCCCCGCTCGTCGAGCGCGGAGGCCAGCGCGGGATCGTGGACGTAGGGGACGTGGAGCGTCCCGGGACCGTAGGCGTGCGCCGCGAGCAGCTCCGCCAGGGCCACCGCGCCGCGCGAGTCGCGCGCGTACTCGAGCCCGCGCAGGCGGCCGTTGAAGCTCGCGATGCGCGCATAGGCGCTGATCTTCCCGCTGCGCTCGGCGACGCGGAAGTCCTCTTCCGGGGTGCCGGCGGTGCGCAGCTGCCCGCGCCAGTAGCGCTCGTCGCGCAGCGTCGGGCCCGACAGCTTCTCGGTGTAGCGCTCGTAGAGCGCGCTCACCTGGCCGAGGTCGCCCTCGGCGAAGGGACGCCCGGGCGCGGCGGGCGATTCTCGCGCCGGCTCGCGCGGCGAAAGCCGCAGCAGCGGCAGCGGGAAGCGCACCCAGCCGAGCCGCTCGTACAGCGGCGCGATCGGCGCGGCGAACAGGAGCGAGAGCGGCCAGCTGCGCTCGCGCATGCGCTCGACCGCGCGCTCGAGCAGCGTCGAGGACACGCCCTGGCCGCGCTGCGCCGCGCGCGTCGCCACGCTGCCGATCCCGCCGAGCTCGACGGCCTCGCCGCGCAGGCGGATCGTCTTGTGGAACACCTGCACGCAGGCGACGAGCCCCGTGTCTGCGTCCGCGGCGAGCAGGAAATTTCCCGGCGAGAAGTCGGGGTCGTGGTCCATGTAGCGGGCGAACAGCTCGCGCACGCCGAAGGCGTGCTCGAGCAGGTCGAGCACCGCCTCGCGGTCGTCGTGCCGCATCTCGCGGAGCTCCAAAGCCGCGCGACCTAGACCAGCGCGTCCGCCAGCGCGTCGGTGACGACGCCGGTGAAGCTGCGCGTGTCGAGCTTCCCGCCCACGTCCGCGGTCGACTTGCCGTCGGCGATCGCGTCGAGCACCGCCTTGCGCAGCGCGTTGCCGAGCGCCGCGTGGCCCGCGTGGTCGAGCGCGAGCCCGAACGCGAGCAGGGCCGCGGTGGGGTTGCACACGCCGCGCCCCGCGATGTCGGGCGCGGTGCCGCCGGCCGGGTCGAACATCGCGACCTCGATCCGGCCATCCTTCGCGAACGCGTAGTTGCCGCTGGCGCCGGTGCCGAGGCTGCCGACCAGCCCGCACGCCATGTCGGAGAGGAAGTCGCCGTACTCGTTCAGCACCAGCACCACCTGGTAGTCGTGCGGCCGCAGGATCACCTTCGCCAGCAGCGCGTCGAACAGCTCCACGCGGTGGCGCACGTCCGGGTAGCCGGACGCGACCTCGCGCACGATCGCCTCGAAGAAGCCATCGGTCGCGCGCTGGATGGTGTGCTTCGAGGACGAGGTCACGGTGAGGCCGTTCCTGCGCGCGTACTCGAAGGCGAAGCGCGCCGCCTCGGTGCAGGGGCGGCGCTCCACGATCCGCAGCGAGACCGCGACGTCCTCGCCGATGCGCTGGCCCGGGTCGTCGTAGGTGCCGCCGGTGGCGACGCGGACGATCTCCAGGGCGACGTCCTCCTTGAAGTTCGAGGAGATGCCGCGGATGGACAGCACGGGACGATGGATCACCGAGAAGCGGAGCCGCTGCCGCAGCACCGCGTTGGGGCTCTCCCTCTCGGTGACGGTCGGGTACTTGAGGGCGATCCGGGTGTCGCGGATCGACTGCTCCGCGAGGTCGTAGGCGGAGCCGCCGCGCCTTCGCGCCGCGAGCGACAGGTCGACGGGGATGAACTCCAGCGCCAGCGGCAGCGCCGCCGCCACGGCGTGCACGGACTCGCGCAGCTCGGGGCCGATGCCGTCGCCGAGCAGCTCGGTGATGCGAAGACGTTCCATGGTCCGGACTATCCGCTTGCTAGACTCGGCTCCGCAATGTCCGATCTGCGCGGCCTCTACCAGCAAGCGTTCGATCTGTTCGCGGCCGGAAAGCTCGACGAGGCGGTGCGCGCCTACCAGAAGGTGCTCGCCAGCGATGCGCGCTTCGCGCTCGCGTATCAGGGCCTCGCCGAGGTCTACAGTCGGCTGAACCGACTGGACGATGCGATCGCCACCATCCGCAAGGCGATCGAGTGCGATCCCGACGAAGCGCTGTTCCACACCAGTCTGTCGCGCTTCCTGCAGCGCCAGGGGAAGATTCCGGAGGCGGAAGAGGCGGCTGCCGTCGCCGCGCGCAAGAACGCGCACCGCTAGCGCGCACGGGATCGGATCGGAAGCTCGCGCCAGGGGAAAGGGGTAGGGGTTGAAGGCGCTCGCACTGGCGGCGCTGCTCGGCGTCGTGCACGTCCATCACGCTCCGTCTCACGACTCGAACGCGTCGTTCGCGGCGGTGCTGTCCGCCGCCGACGCGGCCGGGCTCGATTTCGTGGTGCTGACCGACCACGCCGACGTGTCGAAGCCGTGGCCGCTGCCGGGGATCGAGCACGCCGGCGTGCGCGTCGCGCCGAGCGGCCGGCGCATCCTGGTGCTGGTCGGCGCCGAGTTCGCCACGCGCGACGGGCATCTGCTCGGCCTGGCGATCGACCACGCGATCCCGGCGCACGGCCGTTCGGGGGCGGAGGTGATCCGCGACATCCACGCCCAGGGCGGCTTCGCGGTCGTCCCCCACCCGTTCTCGCACGGCGGCTGGCACGCCTGGAAGGCCGACTTCGACGGTCTCGAAGTGCAGAACAACGCCAGCGACCTCACCCGGCTGTACGGGCCGCTCCTGCCGCTGCGCCTGGTGCGGCTGGCGCTCGATCCGGAGGGCGAGCTGCGCGAGCTGTGGCGCCGTCCGGACCGCGAGCTCGCGAAGTGGGACGAGCTGCTGGCGGCGGGACGGCGCGTGCCCGGCTTCGCAGGCGCCGACGCACACCAGAACGTGTCGTTCTTCGGCTGGCAGCTCGATCCCTACACGCGGATGTTCGCGGGCCCGCGCATGGTCTGCCCCGACGCGCCGCTCGAGCCCGCCGCGGTCTGGCAGCTGCTGCGCAGCGGCGCCTGCTCGATCCGCTGGGAGAGCAACGCCGCCCGCGCGGCGGAGGCGGTCGAGGTGCACTTCGATTCGGGCCGCAGCGAGCGCCAGCTCGACGGCGGCGAGCGCCTGCTCGAGCTGCGCAATCCGCCGTTCGAGCCGCCGCTATACTCGCGGCCGTGACGCCGATCGACCTGCGCAGCGACACGGTCACACGCCCCTCGCCGGCGATGCGCGAGGCGATGGCGCGGGCCGACGTCGGCGACGACGTCTACGGCGAGGACCCGACCGTGAACCGGCTGCAGGAGCTGGTCGCGGCGCGCCTGGGCAAGGAGGCGGCGCTGTTCGTGCCCTCCGGCACCATGGCCAACCAGATCGCGCTGCGCTCGCTCACCGAGCCCGGCGACGGCGCGATCGCCGCGCGCGACGCGCACGTCTACCTGTACGAGGGCGGAGCCGGCGCGGCGCTGGCGGGCGTGCAGTTCACGCTGATCGGCAGCGACGGCGCGTTCACGCCCGAGGAGCTGCGGGCGGCGGTGGCGCCGCCCGACGACCACTTCGCGCGCACGCGCGTCGTCTGCGTGGAGAACACGCACAACCGCAGCGGCGGCCGGATCTTTGCCTTCGAGCCGCTGCGCCGGGTGACCGAGGCAGCGCGCGGCCGCGGGCTGCGGCTGCACCTCGACGGCGCGCGGCTGTGGAACGCCGAGGCCGCCACCGGCATCGACGCCGCGCGCTGGGCCGAGCCGTTCGACACCGTCTCGTGTTGCCTGTCGAAGGGGCTGGGCGCGCCGGTCGGCTCGCTGGTGGCGGGCTCGCGCGAGCTCGTCGCGCGGGCGCACCGCTTCCGCAAGATGCTGGGCGGCGGCATGCGCCAGGCGGGCGTGCTCGCCGCCGCCGGGCTGTATGCGCTGGAGCACAACGCCAAGCGGCTGGTGGAGGACCACGCCCACGCGCGGGCGCTGGCGGATGGGCTGGCGCGCATCCCGGGCGTGGAAGTCCCCGCCGCGCCAGAGACGAACATCGTGGTGTTCCGGCGCGCCGATGCGCCCGGGCTGTGCGAGCGGCTGCGCGCACGCGGCGTGCTGCTGGGCGCGATCTCGCACGACACGCTGCGCGCGGTGACGCACCTCGACGTCTCGGCGCGCGACGTCGAGCGCGCGCTCGCGGTGCTGCGCGAGGTCTCGGCTTGAGCCGCGCGCGCGGCCTGCGCTTCGAGTGCACCGGCTGCGGCGGCTGCTGCACCGCGCGCGGGGAGTACGCCCACGTCTACCTGAACCCGGACGAGCTTGAGGACCTGGCGGACGCGCTCGAGCTCTCGGTCCGCGAGTTCCGGCGCCGCTACACCTTCGAGGACGAGTACGGCTACACCCAGCTGCGCTTCCCTGACTCGACCTGCGTGTTCCTCGAGCGCGACACGAATCGGTGTACGGTGTACGGCGCGCGCCCGACCCAGTGCCGGACCTTCCCGTTCTGGCGCGACCTGGTGCAGGACGGCAAGTGGACCGCCGAGGCCCGCGCGCTGTGCGAGGGCGTGGGGCGCGGCCCGGCCCACCGGCTCGAGGACGCCGAGGCGCGCATGCTGGAGATGGAGCTCGCGGACGAGAGCTAGCCGGCGGGCTATCCTCCCGGCGTCATGTCGCGCAACCACCCTTCCGCCGGCTCCTGGGGTGACGTCGCGGCCCACCTGCGCGAGACCGCGCGCATGCGCGAGCAGCTCCCGCCCGAGCGGGTGGCGCTGCAGCGCGAGGTGCTGCGTCTCGCCGGCCGCGTCCACGGCCGGCGCGCGCTCGACGTGGGCTGCGGGAACGGCTCGCTCGCCCGGCAGCTCGCCGCCGCGGGCGCGCAGGTGATCGCGATCGACGTCTCACCCGCCGCCGTCCACGCCGCCGACCACGAGGCCAAGGAGTCGGGCGAGACGCCGCGCCCGGAGTTCGCGGTCGCCGACGTCCTGGCGCCGAGCTCGCTCCCGCGCGGGCCGTTCGATCTCGTCACCTGTTCGCTGGCGTTGCACGACAGCGCCGACCCGGCGCGCGCGCTGGCCGCGGCGGCGAAGCTCCTGCACCCTCGCGGCCGCTTCGTGCTCGCGCTCGAGCATCCGTGGCGCGGCTCCGCGGCGAAGGGTCCGCTCGGCAGCCTGCCCGAGCTGCTCGCGGCACTGCGTGCGGCGGGCCTGCGGCTGATCGAAGCGGCCGAGCCGACGCCGCCGGGCGCGGCCGAAGGTGAGCGCCCCCATCATCTCGTGCTGGCGGCCGAGCGCGTGGGCCGCCGCCCGCGCAACCGCGGAACCAGCGGATGATCGGGCTCGACCCGCCCGCCGGAGTGACTCGCCGCGCGCTGCTGCGTGCCGGCGCGATCACGCTCGGCCTCGCCGCGCTCGCTCCTCGCCGGCTGTTCGCCGCCGACGCGCCGTTCCAGCTCGCGCAGCCGACGCTCGACGCGCTGCAGAGCAGCAAGCTCGTGTACGTGTCGCCGCTGAAGAAGGACGGCAGCGAGAGCAAGTGCCACGGCGAGGTCTGGTACTTCTGGGACCGCGACGCGGTGGTGATCGCGACGGCGACCACGGGCTGGAAGACGCGCGCCGTGCGCGCGGGCAACGACCGCGCGCGCCTCTGGGTGGGCGACTTCGGCCCGTACGCGAAGGCGCGCGACAAGGTGCGCGCCGCGCCTGGCTTCACCGCGCACGCAGCGGTCGACCCGGATCCCGCGACCTTCCAGCGGCTGCTGGAGAGCTACGGCACCCGCTACCCCGACGAGTGGGGCAAATGGAAGCCGCGCTTCGAGTCGAGCCATGCCGACGGCTCGCGCACCGTGGTCCGCTACACGCCGGTCGGGCCGGCCTAGATCCCGCGATCGAGCGCGCGGTAGGACAGCGCCTCGGCGACGTGCGCGCTCGAGAGCGCCGCCGCGCCGTCGAGGTCGGCCAGCGTGCGGGCGACCCGCAGGCTGCGCACGAACGCGCGCATGGTGAGCCCGAGCCGCGCGACCGAGCGCTCGAGCAGCTCGCGCGCAGCGGGCTGGAGCGGGCAGTGCGCCGCCAGCGCCGCGTTCGGCAGCTCGGCGTTCAGCGCGAAGGGCTCGGCCGCGTAGCGCCGCGCCTGGCGCTGCCGCGCTTCGCTCACGCGCTCGCGGATCAGCGCGCTCGGCTCGCCGCCCGCTCCGCTGCGCAGCATGTCGCGCCAGGGCACCGGTGCGACGGCCACGTGCAGGTCGATCCGGTCGAGCAGTGGCCCCGACAGCTTGGCGCGGTAGCGGGCGATCTCGGGCTCGAGGCAGCGGCATTCGCGCGCGCTGGCGCCGCGCCAGCCGCAGGGACACGGGTTCATCGCCGCGATCAGCTGGAAGCGCGCCGGCAGGCGCGCCCTGCCGTGCGCGCGCGCGACGCGGATCTCGCCCTCCTCGAGCGGCTGGCGCAGCGCCTCGAGCACCGGCCGGCGGAACTCGGGCAGCTCGTCGAGGAACAGCACCCCGCGGTGCGCGAGCGAGATCTCGCCCGGGCGCAGTGGCCGGCCGCCGCCCGCCATGCCCGCGTCGGAAGTGCTGTGGTGTGGCGCGCGGAACGGCGGCTCCGCCAGCAGCGCGTCGCGCGCCAGCGTGCCGGCCGCGCTGTGGATGCGGGTAGCCTCGAGCGCCGCCGCAAACTCGAGCGGCGGCAGGATCCCCGTCAGCCGGCGCGCGAGCAGGGTCTTGCCGCTGCCCGGCGGACCGACGAAGAGCAGGTTGTGCCCGCCCGCCGCCGCGACCTCGAGCGCGCGCTTCGCGGCCTCCTGGCCGTGCACCTCAGCGAGGTCGGGCTGCGCGGGAGCCCCGGGCTCGACGGACGCCGCGGCCTCGCCGCGCTCGAGCGCCGCCTCGCCGCGCAGCCACCCCAGCACCGCGCCGAGATCCGGCGCACCCAGCGCCGCGACCGCCGGGCAGAGTCCGGCTTCGCCGAGGTTCCCGCGCGCGACCACCACCTCGCGGACCCCCTCGCCGTCGGCCGCGCCCAGCATCGCCAGCACCCCGCGCACGGGGCGCAGCGCACCGTCGAGGCCGAGCTCGCCGAGGAACAGCGCGCGCCGCAGCTTGTCCGCGTCGAGCTCGACGCGTGTCCCCGCGATCGCGACCGCGATGGGCAGGTCGAGGGCGGAGCCCACTTTGGGCACGCCGGTGGGTGCGAGGTTCACGGTCACGCGGCCGGGCGGGAACTCGAGGCCCGACTGGCGGAACGCGGCGCGGATGCGATCGCGGCTCTCGTTCACGACGCGGTCGGCCTGGCCGACGATGTGGAACGCCGGCAGCCCCGCGCCCGCCTCGACCTCGACGGCAACCCGCACGCCGTCGATCACGTCGAGCGTGGCGCCGAACGCGCGCACGAGCATGGCTCACCCCGCGGGACCGGGTGGATTCGTTCGTGAGTCGCGCCCGCCGCACTTTGGTGGCGCGCCAGCGCCGGTGTACCTTCGCCGCGTTGCCGAGACTCGCGCTCCCGGCCCTGCTCCTCGCCCTCGCCCTCGCGTGCAGCCAGAGCCGGGAGGGCGGTGCGAGCGCGCGCCCCGAGTTCAATGGCGACCGCGCGTTCCGCGACCTCGCCGCGCAGGTGCAGCTCGGCCCGCGCCCGGCGGGCTCGCAGGGCGCGGAGCTCGCGCGCGCGCTGATCCGCGACCGCCTGCGCCAGGCGGGCTGGGTGGTCGAAGCGCACGAGTTCACCGTCGCGCGGCCGCACGGCCCCGCAGTCGCGATGGCGAACCTGATCGCGCGGCGCAGCGCGTCGGGGCCGGCGCGCACGCTGGTGATCACCCACTACGACACCAAGGACATCCCCGGCATCGCCTTCGTCGGCGCGAACGACGGCTCCTCGGGCGTCGCGGTGCTGCTCGAGCTCGCGCGCGTCCTCGCCGCCGACGATCCTGCGCCGCCCGTCGCGCTGGTGTTCTTCGACGGCGAGGAGTCGTTCGGCGCGAACATCGACCAGAGCGACGGCCTCTACGGCAGCAAGGCGCTGGCGCAGCGGATGGCGGACGACGGCTCGCTCGCGCAGGTCGGCGCCGTGGTCCTGGTCGACATGGTGGGCGACCGCGACCTGAACCTGGCGCGCGACCTCGGCTCGTCCGCCGCGCTGCGCCAGCGGTTCGAGGCGGCGTCCGCGCAGCTCCACCTGCCGCCGCCGTTCGACCCCGACCAGGAGATGGACGTGATCGACGACCACACGCCCTTCCAGCAGAAGGGCGTGCGCGAGGTGCTGGTGCTGCTCGACTTCCAGTACGGCGCGCGGGTCTCGCCCGGGCCGCGCTGGCACACCGCGGGCGACACGCTGGACGCAGTCTCCGCGGACAGCCTGGCGCGGGTCGGGCGGCCGCTGGCGGTGATGCTGCGCGGGCTGGGTGCGAGCGCGCAGGCCTCCCCCTAAGCTGTGGCCCCACCGGGAGCGCCTTGAAGCCTCGCAGCCTGCTCGCGTCCGCCACCCTCTGGGCCTTCGCAACCACGCTTGGATGTGCGCCGGAGCCGCCGGCCGGCGCCGAGGCGAAGCCGATCCCTGTGGCAGAGAACGCGGCTCCCGCAGCTCCCGCTCCGGCGAGCGCGGCCGCGCAGCCGGCGGCCGCGGCGGGCGGCTATCTCGACGGGCAGGCGCGGGAGCTGGATCTGATTCCAGGAGCCGACGTCCAACGCAGGCGCGACGCGCTGATCGTGAGTCTGCCGGGCGACGCGCTGTTCCAGGGGAGCTCGACCGCGCTCTCCGCGGACGGCGCCGAGCGCATCCGGACCATGGCGCACACGCTCGCGCACTACCCGAGGCAGCAGATCATCGTAAAGGGGCACACCGACGACGCCGCTGCCGAGCGCTCGAGCCAGAGCGCTTCGGAGGACCGCGCCGACGCGGTGCGCAACCTGCTCGTCGCCGAGGGAGTGACCCCGTCGCGCATCACCGCGATCGGCCTGGGCGCGAGCATGCCGCTCGCCAGCAACACGACGGAAGAAGGCCGGCAGCAGAATCGCCGGCTCGAGATCGAGCTCCGTCCCGACGAGGAGGCGCTGGCCGGTGCGCCCTCCCCGTGAGCTCAGGGCGCGTGATAAGGTCGCGGGCCGCATGCCGCGCCCGCTGATCCCGAGCCTCGCCCGCGCATCCGGCCATGCGCTGTGCGCGACTCTCGCCTGTGCCGCTTTCGCTGCGCGCGCCGCCGACGACGACGCCGTGAAGATCGAGATCCGCTCGCCGCACCCCGGCGAGACGGTCAAGAACAAGACCGACATGGCGCCGCTCGCGGGGCTCGCGCTCGCGGGCGAGCGGCCCGTGAACTTCGACGTGATGATCGTGCTCGACGTCTCGGGCTCGACCGAATACCCGAGCGGCATCGACGTGAACGGTAACGGCAAGCTGGGCGAGACCGTGCGCTCGACCAACCCGGGCGATCCCGACGTCCCGAACACCGACCCCGACGACTCGATCCTGGCCGCCGAGGTCGCCGCCAGCAAGTCGCTGCTCGAGGGGCTCGATCCCAAGCGGGTGCACGTCGGCGTGCTGTCGTTCTCCGGCGAGGTCGACGAGGTCACCGGCCGCGGGCTGAACCGCGGCCAGGACGCGCTGCTCGAGCTACCGCTGTCCGCGGACTACGGCGCGGTGCGCGGCGCGCTCGAGGCCGTGCGGCTGCGCGGTCCCAGCGGCGGCACGAACATGGAGGCGGGCGTGAAGCTCGCGCTGCGCGAGCTCGCGTCGCTGCCGGGCGCGCAGTCCAAGCCGCGCGCCGACGCGAAAAAGGTGATCCTGTTCCTCACCGACGGAAAGCCCTCGCTGCCGTTCGGGCTGGCCAACGTCGAGGACAAGGAGGACATGCTGGCGGCGATCGACGCCGCGCAGCTGGCCAAGGTCGCGGGCGTGACGCTGAACGTCTACGGCCTGGGACCCGAGGCGATCGACTACCCGGTCGCGGCGACCGAGATGGCCAAGGCCACCGGCGGGGTCTACACACCGGTGCGTACCCCGGGCGACATCGTGAGCCTGCTCTCGGGCGTGACCTTCGCCAACGTCGAGGACGTGGTGGCGGTGAACCTGACGCTGCAGGAGTGGGCGGGGCCGAACGACATCCTGCTCTCGCCCGACGGCTCGTTCAAAGGCTTCGTGCCGGTGCGGCCGGGCATGAACCGCATCCGCGTCTCGGCGCTCGCCAGCGACGGCTCGCGCGGGTCGATGGAGTTCGACCTGAAGTTCGCGCAGCAGGGCATGACCGACCTCGAGCTCGCTGCGGAGCGCGACCGCATCCGCCAGCGCACCAAGGAGATCCAGCTGCGGCTCGAGCGCGACCGCCAGGAAGCGTTCCGCAAGCAGGAGCGGGAGCGCGCGCTCGAGATCTCGGTCGACAAGCCGGGCGGGTCCCCGACGCCGTCGCAGCCGGCGCCGTCGCAGTCGTCGCCTCCGACCGGCGGTGCCGGAGCGAACCCGCAGCACTGAGCCCCGGCGGAGCTCAGTTCACCAGGTTCGGGTCCGAGACCTCCTTGCGCACCAGCTTCCCCTTCTCGTAGTACGAGGTGACGTCGATCACGCCGTCGCCGTTGGTGTCTTCCTCGCGCTTGGTCAGCACGATCTTGTTGGGGTCGCTGGTGTCGAAGTACTCGATCACGTCGGGCTTGCCGTCCTGGTTCTTGTCGCGCTCGACGCGCGCCGGCAGGCCCTTCTCGTCGAAGTAGGTGCGCGTGTCCATCACGCCGTCGAGGTTGGCGTCCTCGATCTCGACCGTGCGCTTGCCGTTCTTGTACTCGATGCGCCGGTCGATGCGGCCGTCGTAGTTGTTGTCGTACTCCTCGTAGGCGAGCACGCCGTTCTGGTACTGCAGGAAGCCGTCGCGGCGGCCGTCGAAGTTGCGGTCGACCTCGACGCGCTGCGCCGTCTCGCTGCCCTCGTAGATCAGCCAGCGATCGGGCTTGCCGTCCTGGTTGGTGTCCTCGGCGCGCTCCTTCAGCCGCCCGTCGGGGAGGTAGGTGTTGACCGCGTCGAGGGTGCCGTCGAAGTCGGTGTCCTCTTCGCGGGTCAGCGTCTGGCCGGTCTTCGGGTCGATCGTGATGCGGATCTCGGGCTTCCCGTCGCGGTCGGCGTCGAGCGTCTTCACGATCCGGTCCTGGCCGTTCACCTTGACCGTCTTGGTCTCGAAGATCTGGTCCGGGATCTCGCGCTGGCAGGGGCGGCGCGGCGCCGCGGTCGGGTCGGCCGGCGCCTCGGCGGCGGCGCAGTCCTTCGCCTCCTGCTGCAGCGTCTTGTTGCTCTCTTCCTGCTTGTTGATCGCCGCGAGCAGGTCTTCCTGGTGCTTCAGCTCGGCCTCGATGTCGGACTCGAGCTCCTGCTGCTTCTTGAGCTCGTCGTCGACCTCGTTCTCCATCTGCTCGTCGGAGCCCTTCGCGCCTCCCGGCCCGCCGCCCTGCGGGTGCGGGTCGCTGCGGTGGCGGCCGCCGTCGAAGGGAACGTCGCCGGTGACCACGCCCCAGAGCCCGAACGCGCCGGCGCCCGCGGCCGCGCCGATCGGGCCGCCGATCTGCGCGCCGATCACGGCGCCGATCACCAGCCCCTCGAGCCCGGCCTCGACCCGCTGCTCGAGGTCCGTCTGCCGGCGGCGCTGCGCCTGCGTCTGGGTCTGACCGTGGTGGCCCTTCCTAGGCGGCGGCGGCGGACTGCTCGTGCCGGCGGCGTTCGGATCGGCGCTCGCGCTGGCGTTGGGATCGGTCGAGACCGGAGTGACACTGTTGTGTGTCGCGTTGGGGTCGCTCGCCGGCGCGGCGCTCGCGGGCGCGCTGGCGCTGGCAGGCTTGGCGTCGCTCG
>Ga0306922_10000089_pt1 | contig 61692 bp, 55 predicted proteins | sample sta12Cox44000082_FD_203758 | JGI IMG/M metagenome (GOLD analysis project Ga0306922, IMG submission 203758) | Lab enrichment of tropical soil microbial communities from Luquillo Experimental Forest, Puerto Rico - statoxic.12C.oxic.44.000.082 (v2)... | ecosystem: Environmental > Terrestrial >... | reverse complement strand
TCGGCTTTCAATGCACCGTTACCGCCGGCGTCGTCAGCGCCCTCGGCCGCTCATTGCGCACCCGCTCCGGGCGGCTGATCGACAGCGTGATCCAGACCGACGCTGCGCTCAACCCGGGGAACTCCGGCGGGCCGCTCGTTACCGCGTCGGGCGAGGTCGTCGGCATCAACACCGCGATCATCGGCATGGCGCAGGGCATCTGCTTTTCGATCTCGGCAAGCACGGTCGAATTCGTCGCGTCGCGGCTGATCCGCGACGGCAAGGTGCGGCGGTGCTATATTGGCGTGGCTGGACAGAACGCGCCATTGCCGCGCCGCGTCGTGCGCTTCCACGAGCTCATCCGCGAAACCGGCGTGCGCATCCAGTCAACCGCGCCCGACGGCGCGGCGCGCGCCGCCGGATTGACCAGCGGCGACATCATCGTTGCGGTCGACGGCATTCCGGTCGGCGATGTCGACGAATTGCACCGGCTGATGACCGAGGAGCGGGTCGGCAAGGCGGTCCCCGTGACCGTGCTGCGGCTGTCGCAAAAACTCGACATCGTCGTCACTCCGCGCGAATCGCCGCCGCGTCCGGTGGCGTGAAATGCCCCTCACCCTAGCCCTCTCCCCGGATCCGGGGAGAGGGAATCCCAACAATGCTCCCTCGCTCCGCGCGAGCGGGGAGAGGGTCGGGGTGAGGGGCGAGGGTGGTAGCGTCGAGACCCTACCCGCGCTAATTTCAGAACTATGCAGCAGTTGATCCGGATCCGCGGCGCGCGCGAGCACAATCTCAAGAACATCGATGTCGACCTGCCGCGTGACAGCCTCGTCGTGATCACCGGCCTCTCGGGGTCCGGCAAGTCCTCGCTCGCCTTCGACACGATCTATGCCGAGGGGCAGCGCCGTTATGTCGAGAGCCTGTCGGCTTATGCCCGGCAATTCCTCGAATTGATGCAGAAGCCCGAGGTCGAATCGATCGAAGGGCTGTCGCCGGCGATCTCGATCGAGCAGAAGACGACCTCGCGCAACCCGCGCTCGACGGTCGGCACGGTGACCGAGATCTATGACTATATGCGGCTGTTGTGGGCGCGCGTCGGCGTGCCCTATTCGCCGGCCACCGGATTGCCGATCGTCAGCCAGACGGTGTCGCAGATGGTCGATCGGGTCCTGGCGATGCCGAAGGGCACCCGGCTCTACCTGCTGGCGCCGATCGTGCGCGGCCGCAAGGGCGAATACCGCAAGGAACTGGCCGAGCTGCAGCGGCGCGGCTTTCAGCGCGTCAAGATCGACGGCAAGATGTTTGAGCTCGACGAGGTCCGCGGGCTCAATAAGAACCTGAAGCACGACATCGAAATCGTCGTCGACCGCATCATCGTCGATAGCGAGCTCGGCAACCGCCTCGCGGATTCGTTCGAGACCGCCCTCGAGCTCGCCGATGGCATCGCGATCACCGAAAACGCCGATACCGGCGAGCAGACGATCTTCTCCGCGAAATTTGCCTGCCCGGTCTCCGGCTTTACGATCCCGGAGATCGAGCCGCGGCTGTTCTCGTTCAACAACCCGTTCGGCGCTTGCCCCTCCTGCGACGGGCTCGGGACCAAGCTCTATATCGACCCCGATCTCGTCGTGCACGACCCCCGGCGGAGCCTCGCCGAGGGCGCCGTCAGCCCTTGGTCGCATTCAAGCTCACAGTATTACACGCAGACGCTGGAGAGCATTGCCCGCCACTTTCGCCGGAGCATGCATACGGCGTGGCAGGACCTGCCGGAGAAGATGCGGCGCACGATCCTCCACGGGTCGGACGGTGAGCCGATCAAGATGACCTATGACGACGGGCTGCGGAAATACACGACCGAACGGCCGTTCGAGGGCGTCTTGCCGAACATGGAGCGGCGCTTCCGCGAGACCGACAGCGCCTGGATCAAGGAGGAGTTGGGACGCTACCAAAGCGCCAAGACCTGCGAGGTGTGCAGTGGCAACCGTCTCAAACCCGAGGCGCTCGCCGTCAAAATCGCCGGCCGGCACATCAGCCAGGTCGCAGCGCTGTCGATCGCCGAGGCCGGCACGTGGTTCTCCGGGATCAGTGGCGACCTCACTCCGAGCCAGCGCGAGATCGCGCAGCGGATCTTGAAAGAGATCAACGAGCGCCTCGGCTTCTTAAAAAATGTCGGTCTCGAATATCTGACCTTATCACGCTCCTCCGGCACGTTGTCAGGTGGCGAGAGCCAACGTATTCGCCTCGCCTCGCAGATCGGTTCCGGGCTGACCGGGGTCCTCTATGTTCTCGACGAGCCCTCGATCGGCTTGCATCAACGCGACAACGGGCGTCTGCTCGCGACGCTCAAGCGGCTACGCGACCTCGGCAATACGGTGATCGTCGTTGAGCATGACGAAGAGGCGATCCGCACCGCCGATTGGGTCGTCGATATGGGGCCGGGTGCCGGGATCCATGGCGGACATGTCGTCGGCGAGGGCACGCCCGAAGCGATCATGGCCAACCCGGAAAGCATCACCGGGCAATATCTGACCGGTAAGCGCGAGATCCCCGTGCCGCCGATCCGCCGAATGGGCCACCCCGGTCAGATCTTGCGGATCCTCGATGCGCGCGGGAATAACTTAAAGGGTATCACCGCCGAGATTCCGCTCGGCACCTTTTGTTCCGTGACCGGGGTGTCGGGCGGCGGCAAGTCGACCTTGATTGTCGAGACGCTGTACAAGGCGCTCGCCAAGCGGCTCAATAACGCTCGCGAGCAGTCCGCGCCGCTCCGCGGGCTCGAAGGGGTCGAGTTTCTCGACAAGATCGTCGACATTGACCAGTCGCCGATCGGCCGCACGCCGCGTTCGAACCCGGCGACTTATACCGGCTGCTTCACGCCGATCCGCGATTGGTACACCGGGCTCCCCGAGGCCAAGTCGCGCGGCTATCTGCCCGGGCGCTTCTCGTTCAACGTCAAGGGCGGGCGCTGCGAAGCCTGCCAGGGCGACGGCGTCATCAAGATCGAGATGCACTTCCTGCCGGACGTCTATGTGCAGTGCGATGTCTGCAAAGGTAGACGCTACAACCGCGAGACGCTCGAGGTGCTGTTCCGCGGCAAGAGTATTGCCGACGTGCTCGACATGACCGTCGATGAAGGCGCCGATTTTTTCCGCGCCGTGCCGGCGATCCGCGACAAGCTCGTGACGTTGCAGCGGGTCGGGCTCGGCTATATCCATATCGGCCAGCCGGCGACGACCTTGTCGGGCGGCGAGGCGCAGCGCGTAAAGCTGGCCAAGGAGCTCTCCCGCCGCGCCACCGGCCGGACCCTCTACATCCTCGACGAGCCGACGACGGGCCTGCATTTCGACGATGTAAGAAAGCTCCTCGACGTGCTGCATGCACTGGTCGAGGCCGGCAACACCGTGCTCGTCATTGAGCACAATCTCGAAGTCATCAAGACTGCCGACTGGATCATCGATCTCGGCCCCGAAGGCGGCGATGCCGGTGGTCGCATCGTCGCGACGGGTACTCCCGAGGACGTGGCGCTGTGCGAGGACAGCTACACCGGCCAGTATCTGCGCCCCTATCTCGAGCGCCGACCAGCCCAGCGTCGCCGCGCGGGATAAGAAACAGAATGAGGCGGGCTATCGGAGCCTCGTTCAGAGGCCGTTGCCCCACCGGCGTGCTTGCTCCTCGGCATCGTGATAGGCCGGCGTCGCCCCGCGTGCGGCCCGTGCGACGCCGGCGAGAAGAGCCGCTTCGCCAACATCATCTCCTGCTGACGTCGAGCACCGATATCGGCTGCTATGTGCCTGCTTTCGGCATTCGAGGGGGCCCTTGGCCCGCACCCAGTCCGCTACTTTCTCCAAAGACGGAAGCACGTAATGGGCCCCTGGACGGATACCCCACAAGTGGACGGTCTTGTTCCCGACAACCCATGTCGTCGCATCGGTGACCTGGGTCACGGTACCGGATACGATTTCGGTCGAGGCCATCGCAAACCGCTTCGGTGCAGAATAGCTCTCGCCCCGTCCGTTGATCGGCTCTCCGTCATGCTCCGCTGAGACGCTGAGGGCTTGCGAGGTCGCGTCAGGCTGCGTTGTCAGCTCGGCGGGAGCACATTTCGCGCCGGAATCAGAGATAACATCTCGAGGTGAATGGCTCAGCGAGTAAAGGCCAGCGCCGAAGAAAGCACCGATAGTCGCAGCGGCGACCAGTGCCACGCAAAGAAGATAGAGAAGACCGCCGACCCGAAACTCCTGCTCGGGACTCGGAGCCCCGAAGCCCGAGGCTGATGCGCTCGCTCCGACTGCGATATCCGACAGTCCACTCGGTTTTCGGGGAACCTCACTTCGCCGATCGATAGATGGCCACATGCGCCGGAGCCTACGTGTGGACACCGAGTGGCTGCGATTTGGCGATCCATCGAGCGAGGGGTCAACTAAGGTTTGATTCGACATATCCCAACTCCCCTCATTCGGGCCGATTCGCTATCGGTGCCCGAAGACGGCTGGAGAACAGTTGAAGATTCGGCCGCCATTTCCCTTGAAAGGTTAATAAATTATTAAATGCAACGCAAAGGTTAATAGTGGTGATTTCCGCTGTGCTCGGCGCCGACCTCTCCCGGTCGGCAGTTCGGATAATCGCCCCCTATCCTCGGCACGGCCGGGTCCGTGAGCCCGGGGTCTTTCATCGCAATCCGAGCCGCCGCCTCGGGGGCGGGCGCAGCTTGCAAAACAGATGGTTGGGATCAAGCCAAGCTTGTCTCGGCCAGCCGGATCTTACAGCCGCGGCGCGACGCTATTGGACTCGCGCTGAGGGACCTTTCGGAGTGCCGCGCGAACCGCTGCAGCCAACGTTTCGAGCGTAAACGGCTTCTTGACCAAGGTCTCGTGGCCGAGGGACTCCGCGAACCGGGACATATCCGCATAACCGCTGGCGAACAGCACTTTGAGGTCAGGCCGGTTGCAGCGCGCCAAGCGGATCGTATCGATGCCCGATAATCCAGGCATCACCAGATCAATTACTATCAGGTCGCAGGGTTCGCCTCGTTCGAGGATAGCCAATGCGTCTTCGCCGCTCCGGGCTTCGGCTACGCTACAGCCGATTTCTCCCAGATCTTGAGCGATCACCCAGCGAACATCGGGATCATCGTCCACCACGAGGATGTGGGCTCCTGCGATTTCCGCGACCGACCCGCTTCTGGGCCGCGCCAACGTCACCTCCGCCGTCGCGCGCGGCAAATAAATCTGCACCGTCGTCCCCTCGCCCAACCGGCTGCAAATGCGCACCGTGCCGCCGGATTGGCTGACGACCCCGAACACCATCGACAGGCCCAGTCCCGTCCCCTTGCCGATTTCCTTGGTCGTGAAGAAGGGCTCGAAAGCGCGCTCGATGACTTCGGGGCTCATTCCGGTCCCGGTATCGTGCATCGCCACCAGGACACAATCTTGGTCTGCCAGCTCGTCCGGAAGTTTGTCGCTTATCGCAGCAATGTTCACGGTTTCGATCGCGACTTTACCGCCCCCGGGCATGGCGTCGCGCGCGTTGATGGCGATGTTGAGGAGCGCCGTTTCGATCTGACCAACGTCGACCAGAACCGGCCAGAGCCCGGGCGCCAAGGCATGGCTGATCTCGACGGAAGGACCGATCGATCGGCTCAGCATCTGGGTGATCTCGACGATGATGGTGTTGAGGTCCGCAGCGACCGGATCGAGGCGCTGTTTACGCGCGAAGGCGAGAAGCGACTCGGTGAGCTGTGCGCCTCGTGATGCACCATGCTGTGCCGTGCGGAGCAAGCGTAAGCTGCTCTCGTCGGAAATGCGCGGTTCGAGCAGCGACAAGGACCCAGAGATAGCGGCCAACAAGTTGTTGAAATCATGCGCGACACCGCCGGTCAGCTGCCCCATCGCTTCCATCTTCTGGGCTTGCAGCAGCGCCGACTGAGCTTGCTCTCGGGCGTCGATCTCCGCCCGCAGCCGCTTATTGGCGGCGGCGAGTTCATGTGTGCGTTTAGCCACCATGCTCTCGAGCTGCTCTCGATTACGCGCCAATGTGGCGGCAGTGGTCCGGAGCGCGTCGCCGACCTGGTCAAGTTCACGTACCCCGCCGCTCACCCGGCCGACCGGTTCGCCGCTTCCGAGTGCCTTGGTAGCGGCTGTCAGTGCCTCGACCGGCCGCCGGATTGCCCCGGCCATCCATCGAGCTAGGACGAGGCTCAACGCGAGGGCAGCAGCCCCGCCGCCGAAGATTACCGACCGCGCCCGGCGAAGCGGTGCCTCGACAAATTCGCTTGGGACGCCGATCGCCACTGTCCAGCCGGTCATCGACGATCGCCGGAATGTGGAATAAACGGGGACGCCTTCACTCGTCACACCGGGAAACCAGCTGCCCTCAACCGCCCAGGCCATGGCCTGCCGAAGGCTAGGTCCAACCGGCTTGCCGAGAAAGCGATCGGCCTCGTGATTGCGCGCTACGATAATGCCTTTGCGATCGAATATTCCGGCAATCCAATCCGGGGAGAGATCCTGTTCTTGCAGCAACGCTGCGAGAATTTCCGGCCCGATCCCCATTGCCAATACGTAGACGACCTGCCCGTCGCGGAATACCGGCACTCCCACCACCAGGATCGGGCGCCGCAGGACGGCCCCCATGATCAGATCGGAGATCTGCGGTTTGCCCGCCGCAACGACGCGGTCGAGCATCTCGGTGTTGGTGGCGTGGGGGAGCGGTTCGCCGAATAACCGGGCCGTGCTGAGGAGCTGTTGTCCGCGGGTGTCGTGCAAGACGATCGAGGTGCCTCGAATCGCCAGCGCCGCCCGCATTTGCTCGTCAAAGGCGCGGAAATCGCCGGTCTGCAGGCTCGGCGAAGTGGCAAGCACCTGAAGCTCCGCCTGGATCGCTCCGAATTGGCGATCTACGTCGGCAAGAAAGCTCCCGATTCTCTGCCTGACGTCACTCTCGATCTGAGCACGGCGGTCATCGACCATTCGGAGCATGGTTATGCTCGCGAGCGCAACCAAGGGGAGCACCGTCACGAGGGTCAGCAGCGTGAGCCGCGCCTGAATACCCAGCGTATGACGACGCCGCAGGATCCTTGTCACAGCTCCGATTCCCGAGGCCGTCAGTGCGCCGCTACCTCCTTAGAAGACCACCAAGGGCGTGACCTCTGCGGCTGCATCGAGAAGCGCCGCCTGTCCACGAGCGTAGGCGCATCAAAAAGACTTCGCAATCGTCAAAAACTTGTCCAGTCTCGCTCTCTCGCTAGGCGATCTGAGCTTTTAGAAACCCCGCCATGCGCTCCCACGCCTGGTTGGCGCAGGCGACATCGTAGGCGGCGCTGCGCTCGTTGGCAAAGGCGTGCGCGGCGTCATAGCGATAGATCTCGTGCTTGACGCCAGCGCCTTTCAGCACCTTTTCGAGATCGTTGACCGCGGCCGGCGTACACCAATCGTCCTTGTTGGCGAAGTGCCCCTGAAACGGCACGCGGATCTTGGCCGGGTCGGCAAAATCCTTGGGCGGAATGCCGTAGAAACAGACGGCGGCGTTGACTTCGTGAATATGTACCGCGGCGGCGATCGTCAGCGCGCCGCCCATGCAAAAGCCCATCACCGCTACCTTATCGCTGTGCTTCTGCAGTTGCAGTGCAGCCCCGCGCAGGTCTTGATGCGTCGCTGCCGGAAAAGATCCTACGCTTGGTACCCGGTTCGCGCAGCGGCTCCAACCCTACGCGATCGCGAATGGTAATCTCGAGGCTAAGTTCGACCTGTGGCGGGTAAGTACTCCGCTCTCATCAGCTCACACCGGGCTTTGCGTTTGCAACCGCATCCTGCCGGCGACAAAGACTGGTCGGTCAGGCCTTGTCCAGCCAGAACGTGTCGAACCGGACCACATCGTAGATGCCGAAATAATCTTTCGGGTTGTGGCCCTTCACGTAGTTGTACCAGACATCGAGGATATTCTCCCACGCGACGGGCACCAGCGGCGGGTCCTGCTCCATGATGTCCTCGGCTTGCCGAATCAGCGCCATACGCTTGCCGGTATCGACCTCGACGTCGATCTGATCGACGAGTTTGTCGAACTCGGCGTTGTGCCAGAACGAGTAGTTCTGCGGCCCGTCGGTGCGGTACCAGGCGTTGAAGTAATCGGAAGGGTCGAGCAGGGTCGAAACAATGGCGCCGACAGCCAAATCGTAGTTGCCGGCCGTGGCGTCGCCGAACCAAATCGATTCGACCGCCGTCCGCAGGTTGGCTTGAATGCCCATCTCCTTGAGCATCGCCTGCATGGCCTGGGCGAAGAGCTTGTGGTGGTTGAGGTCGCGCACCAGAAAATCCAGTGATCGCATGTTGCTCTGGCCAGCGGCGGCCAACAGGGCTTTAGCCTCCTTGAGGGCAGGACCGGAATCCTCCTGATAGCCGAGACGATTGGCGAGTTGGTCCCTGGGTGTGGCGAACTCGGAAAACGGATAGATGAAGCCCCCGGTCATCAACGGGGCGACATCCTTCACCACGTCAACCAGGACCGGCTTGTCGAACAGCAGATGCACGGCGCGCCTGACCCGCGGATCATCGAATGGCGGCCTCTTGGAATTCATCCAGGTTGCGTGAATCACGCTCTGGTAGAACTTCGCGGTGGACAGACCAGGCGTCGCAGCGGCCTTGCGGGCGGTGGCCGGGTCGAGCGCGCGGGCGTAATCCACTCTCCCAGACAGAATGGCGGCCCCTAGCTCCGGCGAAAATGGCAAGAGATGATAGACTTCGATGCCATCGAGGTAGGGCAGGCCTTTGTTCCAGTAGTTCGGGTTTCTTTCCATTACCCAGACTTCGTTCTCGACCCGCCGTTGCGTCTTGAAGGGACCGGTACCGGGGATGTTAAAGATTTTGCGCAGATCGTAATTATTCTCTTCCAGCGTCTTCTTGCTGAAGATCACGTTCCAGCCGCTGGCGAAGGCGGACATCATGAAATTGACGGAGCGTGGCGCGACCAGCTTGAACTCGACGGTGTACTTGTCGCGCGCGTTGATCTCGCTGACCGCCCTGAACAGCGGAGTGCGCGGGATGCTGATACCGGCCGGTGGTTTCGCGATGCGGTCGAAGGTCGCTTTTATGTCGGCTGATGTGAAATCCGTCCCGTCGTGGAACTGCACACCCTGGCGGAGGTGAAACGTGTAGGTCTTGGCGTCCTTGGCGATTTCCCAGCTGTGCGCCAGATCGGGAACGATGGTCTTGCCACTGTCGCGCGGATCACGCCGGATCAGGTTGTCGAACATGCAGCCCTGAGTGCCGATGTTGCCGACAGTGCCCGATTGATGCACATCGAAATGCGGCGGGCGGTTGAGGATGCCGTAGCGCATCACCCCTCCCCGCTTTGCATTTGGCTCCGGTGCCGCCATCTGAAATTTCGAGCCGTCGTACTCCAACGGAACATCGGCGGCGAGGCCGTAGCGTGGGGCCAAACCGTAGGCCCCCATCAACGCGGCTGCGCTACCCCGGAGCACGTCGCGGCGGGACCAACCGGTAAGCGCGGGACGCCTCGTATTCATGATGCCCGTAACTCCTCCCTTTGAATGTTTGGTGATGTCCTTTGTGCTCTAGTCTGCGGGTTCTCGGGAATATTGATGCCATGGTCGAGCTCAGGGGTCGTCGGTGCAACCGCTATCGCAAATGGCGCGCAGGGCAATCGGTAAACTTGCATAGCACAGCTCTTTGCGGAGTACAGCACCGAGCCCGCCCGGCTACATGAAATAGACAGCCGGAACCGTTATGACATCTCGCGACAGATCAACCAGATAAGAGAGCGCATAGAGCGCTAGTCTAGTTACCGGCGCGGGCACGCTGCCGGCGGTGTTTGGCTTTGAGCTTCGCCTTGCGTTTGTTGGCCCGGATGGCCTTGCTCGATTTGACGGTCTTCATGCAAAGTCTCCTCGCTACGCGTTGACTTGGCGGATCAGCCCGGCCCGGCGGTCATCGAAACGCCGAAATGCATTTTCCGCGCTCCCTATGACGGTTGCCGCTGACGGCACACTACCGGCTGTCGCCGAGAAGGTTCAAGCCGCCCTTCAATCGCTCCGCGACGGCGCATGGGGGACTTTACTGGAATGGGTAGACAAAGATGTGGCTGCCCGGCGGCGTCGTGCCGTTATTGGCGCCGAAGACAAAACAGGTGAATACCAGCGCCGGGACACCGCTCGGCAGCGTGACGAACGAGACGGTCGGGTTGCCCAGCGACCGAGCTCCGCCCTTGAGCGCCGGACTGAGCTGCCGGATCGCATTTGTTGTCCGGTCGATGAGGAACAGCCGCCAGGAACCATAATCGTTACCCGATGTCGGATTTACTTGGGCTTCGACGACTTCGTAGACCTGCGAGCCGACCGCAAAGAGCTCGCGATCGCCGATCTTGCCGTTGCCGCCGGCATTGGTGAAGAGATCATCGTCCAAAAAATCGCTCGAACTCGACCAGTCGTTGAAAGCGGTCAGCACGCCGATGGCCTCGAGATCGCGCTGGCCCAGATAGAAGTAATGATGGGTGATCTCGACCGTCGAGCTCGTCAGCGAGCCGCTGTAGCCGATCCGTCCGAATTCGGGTGTGCCATCGGCCTTGGCCATCGGCGTCCCCGGCAAGGTGATCGCGTTCGTCGGCGCGGCGGCAGGGTTGGCGATGAGCGCCTGGAGCCCACTGAGACCGCCATTGCCATAATATTGCACTCTAATGTAGGGCCGACCGGAGGGGTTGTATTCCTCCGCATAGAGGACGCTGTCATCGGCAAGAATGCGGATGTCCGGCTGGCTTGCCGGCTGATGGATTTGCCCCAGGGTATGCCAGGCTTTGAGATCGCGCGAATACCCGAGATGGGTGGCGAACTGAGTGCTGTTGATCGGATTGTGAAATACCCCGAGATAGGGGTGCGAGGAATCGTCGGTTGGAACGATTTTCAGTGGCGCCGCGCCGGCGGCGGTGCCGTGCGCATCGGTCGTCGTGAGCTGGTAGGCAGCGAGGTAGGGCTGATTGGGCGCGGTCTCGTTCAAGATCGCGGCCAATTGCGCCATCGATAGCCCGCTCGCCTCCGGCGGTGCGACCTGCGGCGCCACATAATCGTAAGTTGCGGCTTCCCTGGCGCCGGGAGAATCGGCATATGTGAATGCGAGGGCCGATATGCTTAAAATGACAACACGCGAAGTCGACGAGATGTCGCGGGCCATGACGCCTCTTGTCTCTCTTGTTGGAAACCGATTTCGATACCGCTTCGATGGGATACGCGCAAAGCCGGAACCGGCCGGGTAAGGGCGATCCTAAAATCGCCGTATTCGCAGTGCATAATTGCGATTGATAGAGACCGAACCGGGGGTATCAGCGCGCTACAACCAGAGCGCGATTTTGCTGCAGATTCGCTGCAGATTGCAGCAGATGGTAATTATTGACTCAATCTCTCATTGTGGCGGAGACCGCCGATGAACATCGGTCGCGAGAGCCTTCGGGTGGCGCCGGCGCTGGCTCTCACCGTTACTTACAATCGCGAGATCCGTGCCGGCATCAAGCGCATCTGGGAAAACGTCTTCGACTGGGAGCATCTGCCGATATTGCACGAAACGCATTTCAACGCCGTCGAGCTGCTCGACATCGGCAGCTGGGGCTGGCGTGTGGCACTGACAAAGCAGCCGGGCACGCCGGACCGTCGAATGGTTCTTGAGCTGCAAGCCGACCGCGCCAACGCCCGTTATCGCGTGCAGACCCTCGCCGGCGACGGCGCCGTAACCGAGATCTGGACATTGATGGAGCCCAAGGGGCCACACCGGACGGCAGTCGAGGTCAGATACTATCTGCCGGAGCCGCGCCCCGAGAAACTGATCGCTCTCGCCGAGACATACCGATGCAGCTGTGCGCGGCTGTGGGACGAGGACGAGGCGATGATGATGCGTCGGGAGGCATTGACCGCCCGCGCCGCCACGGCACGGAATCTTACCGCGTCCGCGATTCTCCACTTCGGCGCGTTATCGGAGCTCCGCCAGCGGCTGCCGATTCTCGTAGAGCTCGATGGAGAGGAGTTCCGCATTTTGACGACGGAAGACGGAACCCTCCTTGTCCACGCAACGACATGCCCACATTGGCTCGGACCTCTCGCCGAAGTCGAGCCGGAGCACGGCATTCTGCGCTGCCCGTGGCACGGTTATCGCTTCGATATGAGGACCGGCGACAGCGTTGACGGTCGCGGCTATCGACTGGCGCCGGCGCCGCTTGTAACGGTCGACCCGGTAACCGGCGAAGTGAGCTTATTCCCCACAGGCGAACCCGACCGGCCGAGATCCGGCAATAGCACGGTCAAGAGTCCGATCAGCGGCAGGAAGGCGCAGACCTGATAGACAAAATCGATGCTCGTCGTGTCGGCCAGCCGGCCGAGCGCCGCCGCCCCGACCCCGGCCATGCCAAAAGACAAGCCGAAAAAGAGGCCCGCCACGGTCCCAACCTTCCCCGGCACCAGCTCCAATGCGTAGACGATGATCGCCGAGGAGGCGGAGGCCAGGATCAGGCCGATCACGACGGTCAGAATGCCGGTCCAGAACAGGCTCGCATAGGGCAACATCAGCGTGAACGGCAGCACACCGAGGATCGAGACCCACAATACGGTTTTCCGGCCGATCCGGTCGCCGAGCGGGCCGCCGATCAACGTCCCCGCCGCCACCGCCGCGAGGAACGCGAACAGGTAGATCTGCGCACTCTCCAGCGAGACGTGGAATCTGCTCATCAGATAGAACGTGTAATAACTGTTGAGGCTTGCGGTATAGAAGGATTTGGAGAACACCAGCGCCAACAGGATCGCCACCGACCAGGCGATCTTTCGCCGCGTCAGATGGCTGCGCTCGGCCAGATGCCGCGAGCCCGAACGCGCGGGCGCAGCGCGCTCGCGCCGGTACCAGTTCCCAACGCCGAACAGCACCGCCATCGCGAGCAACGCCACCGACGAGAACCACCCGATGCTCGACTGGCCCTTCGGGATCACGATCAGCGCGGCGAGAATCGGCCCGAGCGAGGAGCCGACATTGCCACCCACCTGGAACAGCGACTGCGCCAAGCCGTGGCGGCCGCCGGAGGCCATGCGCGCGACGCGCGAGGCCTCCGGGTGAAACACCGCGGAGCCGGACCCGACCAGCGCCGCGGCCAGGATCAGCATCGGATAACTGGCGGCATTCGCCAACAGCAGTAGACCGATCAGGGTCGCGCCCATGCCGACGGCGAGCGAGTATGGTTGCGGCCGATGGTCGGCCACAAATCCGACCGCCGGCTGCAGCAGCGAGGAGGTCAGCTGCATGATCAGCGTGATGAGGCCGATCTGCGCAAAGCTGAGGCCATAGCCACTCTTCAACATCGGGTAGAGAGCCGGCACCAGCGACTGCATCATGTCGTTCAGGAAATGCGAAAAACTCAGCGCCAGGATCACCGAAAAAGCGGTGCCTTCGGCGATCCGGCGTCCGTGAATCCTGCGGGCCTCGCTTGTTTGCGCAGATACGCTCATGCTCATTTCTATGGCACTATGCCGCGAGTTTGGGCGAATGCCAGCTGCGTTTGCGCGATGGCTGCCATTCAATCGGCCCGGCCGGGGCGGGCGCTTGCGCCGCGGTCAACCTCGCCCTACTTTTCACCTGCATCTTTTGCGCGAGCGGGAGTTGAGATGATCAAGCTGGCGGGCATCGGCCACGTGCTCCTGAGGGTCGCCGACGAGGAGGCCTCCAAACGGTTCTACCGCGACGTGCTCGGGTTCAAGATCGCCGAGGAAGACCCCGAACACGGCGGCGTCTTTATGACGCTGGGGGACAGCTTTCATACCCTCGATATCGGGCAGCACCCTTCGCCTGAGAACGCTCCGCGCCCGCGGCGCGAGCAGATCGGGCTCGCGCACATCGCCTTCCGGGTCGGCAGCTATGCGGCGCTGCGCGAGGCTTATGCGCATCTACTCGATAACGGCGTCGAGGTCATGCGCGCGACAAACCACGTCAACCAGCGCAGCATCTACTTCGCCGATCCCGACGGCAATGTGCTCGAGATCTATTACGAAATGCCGCATGCGCTGGAGCTGTTCGCTGATGGCCGTGGTGATGAGGACGAGGCGTTGCCGGTAAGCGGGCCCGGTGATCCGCTGCCGCAGTGGCTGCTCGAGGACTGGCCGGCGCCAGAGATGAAGGCGAAGATCGAAAAGGTGCGCCGCCAGAAGGAAGGCGCATCCGTTTGAGCGCACTCTGGGTTAGGGCCGAGCCCGATCTTCTCTCGCTATCGTTAATGTAGTACCTTAAATATTGTCACTCAAAAATTCTGTCGGAATAGCGGCGATCAGCGATTCCGCTTCCGATAATTTCTGCTAACTTGTCGCCGCCGCGAGGAAATTAGCCCCGCATGGGGTCGTTTTTGCGGCTCAATACTGAGCGAGCCGTGGGTTTTGCGGCCTATTCCAGCACCGACGAGGGAGAGACATGAAAATCCAAGATTGGGTGACTTCGGCCGCAATCGGCCTCGGCATTTCGTTGGCGAGCGGTTCGGTTCTGGCAGCGCCAGCCGCCTGTGCAGGCCTGCCGAGTCAAGCAGCATTGCAGACCGCCCTCGATAGTGCGGTCGCTCAGAATAATGGCGACCTAGGCTTCAACATGTGGGCCACCATCGTTGCCAACGATGGCACGGTCTGCGCCGTTGCTCGAGATTCCAGCACGAGTTTGACCAGTCAATGGCTCGGCAGCCGCGTCATCTCGGCGCAAAAGGCCAATACGGCGACCGATTTCAATATCGGTAGCGATGGAAGAAAAGGCGCTTTCGCGCTGTCGACGGCCAATCTGTACTCGGCCGTGCAGCCTGGCGGCAGTCTATATGGATTGCAGCACAGCAACCCGGTCGACCCTGCAGTTTCTTACGAGGGGGATTCGAGCCTGTTTGGCACTGCTAGTGATCCTCTAGTTGGAGCCCGTGTCGGGGGTGTGAACGTGTTTGGCGGCGGTCTCGGCCTTTACCAATCAGGCGGCGTCAAACTCGGAGGTGTTGGCGTCAGCGGCGATACTTCTTGCACGGATCACATGATCGCTTGGCGAGTTCGCAACACCCTCCAGCTCGATCATTTGGGAACCGTAGGTGGAGTGTCCGGCGATCCACAGCGCCCCGACAACATTATCTTCGACATTACACAGACCGGTAATGGTGGCATGCTGAACCCCGAGGGGAAGGTCGGTTACAGCCCGAGCGGCTTCGGCCACCCGACATGTCTCAACAACCCTAATCCCGCCACGTTGCCAAAGGTACAGAACCCCTGAGCAGATAAGCGCTGAGGGAAGCGGCGAATGCCGCTTCCCTCAGACTCAACTGAGGACGATGTCGAAGGTGTCGGCGAGAGTGTCCGGTTCCCCCGCTGGGCGCAGCGGCACGATGAGGCGGGCGTGGGCGGCGGGATCGCGCACGCTCAGCAATACACCGTCACGCTCGTTCAGTGGTTCGCCGGCGACGTACATCTGCGTCACAAATCGCGGAAAGCCGGGGCCGGAGACCGCGAAATGGATGTGCGGGGTGCGGCCGGGATAAAGCACGGGCCGGATCGTGCGGAAACGGTATCCGCCCGCCCCGTCAGTCATGGTCTGGCCGTAACCCTGGAAATTCTCATCAATCGGCCGATCGCTGCGGCCGTCATCCACATAATGGTAACGGCCGTTGGCGTCGCACTGCCAGATCTCGACCCGCGCGCCGGGGATCGGCCACCCAGTCGCCTCGAGCAGCCGCCCGCTGACGTCGGTGACAATTCCGTCTGCGGCACCGTTGTGGCCGGCAATGTAAACCAGGTCGTTGTCCGAATCCGCCGGGAACGAGCGCGGATAAAACGGTCCTGCAGTTTGCGACGGGGTCGGCGGCAGCATGGCTGCCTTCGGCGCACCGCACCACGAATATCCAGCTGCGCCGCCGGCGAATATTTCGAGCATCCGTCGCCTTGGAATCATCGGCTAATCTCCTCGCGCGCATTACAACGATCGAAATATGGTAGACTTCGAGCGCGCTCCGCATCCGTCACAACAGATCATTGGATCAAGGGAGGTAGAGCATGCGACCGGTTTCCAAGTGCTTCGCCGTTGTCGGCCTTGCCTGCGCGCTGATTTCCCCTGCGAGCGCCCAATTGCTGACAGAAAAGAGCTTGTCGGCGGCTGTGGCAATGACCATCGCACAAACCGCGCTCGAGACCTGCACGCGCCAGGGCTATCACGTTTCGGTGAACGTGCTCGGCCGTAACGGCGAGATCCTCGTTGCGGTACGCGGCGACGGCGCGCCGCCGCACACGATGGAGAACAGCCAACGCAAGGCCTACACCGCGCGAACATTCCGCATCCCTTCCGGGGAATTCGCACAGCGGGTCAAGGACAATCCGACCCTCGGAGCGGTACACCTTACCGGAATCATCGCCGCACAAGGGGCGCTTCCGATCAAGGTCGGAGACGAAGTCATCGGCGCGGTCGGGGTCTCCGGTGCGCCGGGCGGCGAAAAGGACGAGGCGTGCGCCAAAACCGGTATCGACAGGGTCGCCGACCAGCTGAAATGACGTACGTTGCGGGTCGGATTGGGGATTTCAGAAGGGCATAGTTTGATGAACCGCGATCCTGATCCGCCCCAGCTCCCGATGAACAGCCAGACCGAACGCGCGGCTTTCTCTCAGCGCATTGCGCGAGTTGCGCTGGCGATCGCCTTGCTGGGCCTCGGCGCGTGGATATTGCATCGCTTTCTCGCTGCGCTCGCCTGGGGCGGGGTGTTGGCGATCGCCCTCTGGCCGCTCTATCGCCGCCTAGCACGCATTCTTCCCGGAGATAAAGAAGGGGTTCTCGCGCCTACGCTGGCAACACTGCTGATCGCGATCATCTTCACCGGCCCGTTCGTCTACGTCGCGATCGAGAGTGCGCACGAGATTCGGGTCACGGTCCACCTGCTCGCCGAAGCGCAACAAAACGGGGTCCCCGTGCCGGAATGGATTCCCCAACTGCCGCTCGTTGGTCATCCGATTGAAGAGTGGTGGCAGGCCAATTTGAGCGATCCCGAGGCGGCTCGCGAACTGTTGGGGCGGGTGAGCCCACGATCCGTAGCGGCGTCGGCTAAGCTATATGGCGCGGAGATTTTGCACCGGTTGATCATCTTTGGTTTTACGCTTCTGACGCTCTTTTTCCTTTTCCGCTACGGCACCCTATTCAGCGCACAGTTGCTGCGCTTGAGCGACCGTCTCCTGGGTGAGGATGGCGAGCGGATCGGGCGGCACATGGTCCAGGCGGTGCTGGCAACCGTTAACGGATTGGTGCTGGTGGGGCTCGGCGAGGGCGCGCTGATCGGAGTCGCGTACATCGCTGCCGGCCTCCCACACGCAATCTCGATAGCCGCGCTTACCGGTCTGCTCGCCGTGATCCCGTTTGGCGCGCCGGTAATATTTGTTGCTGCTGCTCTGTACCTGGCTGCGATGGGCGATACGCTCGCCGGGATCGCGGTCGCGTCTTTGGGGTTCGTCGTCGTCTTTATCGCCGATCATTTCGTCCGGCCCGTCATCATCGGGGGCGCCGCGCGTCTGCCTTTTTTGTGGGTCCTGATGGGGATCCTTGGAGGGGTGGAGAGTTTTGGCATCGTCGGCCTATTTCTCGGCCCTGCTATTATGGCTGCGCTGATCTCGCTCTGGCGGGATTGGACGGAACCAACTCCGGCTGACGGTGAGCTACGGGATCATTCGGTCGATCAGCCGTAGCAGATGCGCAACGCCGCCCGGACTGCTGCTATATTTATCGGCCTGGGTCGTGGCCTTGGTCTTGCCGGTTCGCCGCGCTGCATCGATAATGCCGCACCTGCCGGGATGGTGCGCTATTCGAGCTTGTCGCGGGAGAAAATTGGGAGGATGCATGAAATATGTTTGCGATACCCCAGGCGGGGAAACTTGGTTTCGGATCGAGACCGAAGCTGAAGCCGCCAGCGAATCGGAAGGCATGCGCCACGCGGTCGAAAAATTCTTCCGCAAGGAGCAGGAAAAGGCGACGCAAAGCTTCCAGCCGATCTCAAAGGTCTATTTTGAGCAGGAGATCGGTCTTAAAGCCCACGTCCAGCGCGAAATGCCATTGTTTCTGACGCTCCGGGACGATGAAGGCAATCCTCTGGTTACCGCCATGCTTCCGCCCGGCGGCCGCGACGACCGGAGCTTCCGGCCGATCATCGTCGGCATGGCGAATTCGGACCCCTATAGTGAGCACGCCGATGCCATCCGCGCTCTCGGCCAGCATTACGGCCTAGCCCTCGACCGAGGTCGCTGCTACCCGTATCGCCGCGACTGAAAACCGACGAAACGTTCGCCAATCTGGATGCGGGTCCGGCAATTGGCGTCAAGCATTGTGAAACCCAAAGATTCTCAGCCCGATCCTTTCCTGCGGCGGCACCCTGTAGGGTCTCGCCACACGATCGCGGTAAAGGAGAGCGGACGGGACGAAATCCTTGAATGCAACACTCGCCCCGTCGTAAATCGTGACAGGCGCTCGACGAGATCAATTGGCGAGTGCCATGGGCCTTCCGTGCAAATTCGAGACACAGCCGCCTCGTCACAAAATGAACCGGGACAGATCGGCGTTTTGGGCAAGGGCGCCAACCCGCTCTCGGACATAGGCGCGATCGATCGCTACCCGAGTGCCCTCGGGTCGGTCGGAGGCGGTGAAACTGATTTCCTCGAGCAGCCGTTCGAGGATCGTATGGAGACGCCGCGCGCCGATATTCTCGATCGCGGCATTGATCTCCTCGGCGAGGAGCGCCAGCTCGTCGATTGACGCGTCGTCAAATTCGAGGGTGATCCCCTCGGTCGCAAGCAATGCCTTATATTGTTTGATAAGGCTCGCTTCGGGCTCGACCAGGATGCGACGGAAATCATCACGATCGAGCGCTTTCAGTTCAACGCGGATCGGCAGCCGACCTTGCAGTTCGGGCAGCAAATCCGACGGCTTGGTCTGATGGAAGGCTCCGGACGCGATGAACAGGATGTGGTCGGTCTTGACCGGCCCGTGTTTCGTCGCAACCGTGGTACCCTCGATCAATGGCAGAAGGTCACGCTGTACCCCCTCGCGGCTGACGTCAGGCCCGCCGAGCCGTTCGCCGCGACCGCAAATCTTGTCGATCTCATCGATGAAGACGATGCCGTTCTGCTCGGCCGCACTTGACGCCTCGCGCACTACCGTCTCCTGATCCAACAGCTTGTCGCTCTCCTCGGCGACCAACACGCGATGACTATCGGCGACCGTCATCCGCTTCGGCTTGGTGCGGGTACCGAACGCTTTGCCGAAGATATCGCCGAGATTGAGCATCCCCATTTGCGCGCCGGGCAGGCCAGGGATTTCGAACGTCGGCAAGCTCGAGGCGGCATTTTCCTGCACCGCTATTTCGATCTCGCGGTCGTCGAGTGCGCCCTCGCGCAGCATCCGGCGGAACTTCTGACGGGTATCTGCGCTGGCGCCGGAGCCGACCAGCGCGTCCAGCACGCGCTCCTCGGCCGCCATCTCCGCTTTGGGTTCGACCTCCTTGCGCAACCGCTCACGGGTCATCCCGATCGCGATCTCGACAAGATCACGAACGATCTGCTCGACGTCACGCCCGACATAGCCGACCTCGGTGAATTTGGTCGCCTCCACCTTGACGAAAGGAGCCTGGGCAAGCCGCGCGAGGCGGCGCGAAATCTCGGTCTTGCCGCAGCCGGTTGGTCCGATCATCAGGATGTTTTTGGGCAGCACCTCCTCGCGCAGGTCCGGCGCGAGCTGCTGGCGCCGCCAGCGATTTCTGAGCGCGATCGCGACGGCGCGCTTAGCTTCATGCTGGCCGACGATGAAGCGATCGAGCTCGGAGACGATCTCGCGGGGGCTAAAGGCGGTCATGAGAGCGCGGTCTTAAAATGCGAGGTCGAGCGCGGCGATGACGGTTTCCAGCCGGTTTCACAAGTCATTCGGAACCAGTCAATAATCAAGTTTTTCGACGGTGACTTTGTCGTTGGTGTAAATGCAGATCCCGGCGGCGATCGCCATTGCCCGGCGTGCGACTTCTTCGGCGTCGAGCCCGTCGATGCCGATCAGCGCCCGCGCCGCGGCGAGGGCGTATCCCCCGCCCGAGCCGATGCCAATAATTTCATCCTCCGGTTCGAGCACATCGCCGGTGCCCGACAGGAGCAGCGACACGTTCTTATCAGCGACCGCCATCATCGCTTCCAGCCGGCGCAGATAGCGATCGGTTCGCCAATCCTTGGCGAGCTCGACGCAAGCGCGCGGAAGCTGCCCAGCATATTGTTCGAGTTTTCCTTCGAGCCGCTCGAACAGCGCGAACGCATCAGCGGTGCCGCCTGCAAAACCGGCGATGACCGCCCCACCGCCCAGCCGGCGTAGCTTGCGCGCATTCGATTTGACCACTGTCTGGCCCATCGAGACCTGACCATCTCCGGCAACCACGACCTGTCCATGCTTCCGCAGGCATAGGATCGTCGTGCCGTGCCACGCTCTGTCGGCGGTGTGATTCATAAGGTTGCTGAAAATCCGCCGCTGGAAAAAAGAATTTTCGCGAAGTTCAGATGTAAGTCGGGCTGAGGGCGGATCAAGCAAGAGCAAATGTCGGCGCGGCGGGACCATGCGTGCCGGGGCCATGGTGGAAACCGCGCGCGAAAGTTGTTACAACCGCCGTCGCCGCGGGTGCGGCATTCGAGGAGAGCATCGTGCGGGTGGCGACGGTCGAGCGCAATACCAAGGAGACCCGGATTACCGGCCGCGTCGATCTCGACGGTACCGGGGCCGCAAAGATCTCGACCGGTATCGGCTTTCTCGATCATATGCTCGAGCAACTCGCCAAGCACAGCCTTATCGATCTCTCCCTGCATGCGGAAGGTGATCTGCACATCGACTTCCACCACACCACCGAGGATACCGGCTACGTCGTCGGCGAAGCCGTGTCGCGTGCGCTCGGCTCTCGTGCGGGAATTGCGCGCTACGGGTACGCAGTCATTCCGATGGACGAGACCTTGACGCGGGTGACCGTTGACGCCTCAAACCGGCCCTACCTGGTCTGGAAAGTCGCTTTCAGCCGGCCGAAGCTCGGCGAAATGGACACCGAACTCTTCAAAGAGTGGTTTCAGGCATTCGCGCAATCGGCCGGTGTGACCCTCCATATCGAGAACCTCTACGGAGAGAATAACCACCACATCGCCGAGTCCTGCTTCAAAGGCCTTGCGCGGGCATTGCGCGAAGCGGTCGAGATCGATGCACGCCGGGCGGGCGCAGTTCCCTCGACCAAGGGCGTCCTCGGCGGCAGCCTGTCATGATCGTCGCGATCGTCGATTACGGCTCGGGTAATCTGCGCTCGGCGGCTAAGGCGTTCGAGCGCGCCGCGGTCGAGAACGATGTTCACGCCGAAATAAGGGTGACGAACAGGGCTAACGTCCTCGCCGCCGCAGATTACATCGTTCTCCCCGGCGTAGGCGCCTTCGCCGATTGCCGGCGAGGGCTGGGCGCCGTCTCTGGTCTCGAAGCGGCGTTGCAAGAGGCGGTCATCGTCCGGGGCCGGCCTTTTCTCGGCATCTGTGTCGGCATGCAGCTGATGGCGGAGCGGGGCCGCGAGTTCGAAACCACCGAGGGCCTGGGCTGGATTGGCGGCGAGGTGATCGCGATCGAGCCGCGGGATCCAGATCTGAAGATCCCGCACATGGGATGGAACGAGATCGTCTCTCGGGCGGCGCACCCGTTGCTCGCCGGGCTCGCCGTAGGGGCCCACGCATATTTTGTGCACAGCTATCATTATCGCCTCGCGGACCCCGCGCACCTCCTCGCCGATACCGATTACGGCGGTCATCTTGCAGCAGTCATTGGGAGGGACAATCTCGCCGGAACGCAGTTCCACCCCGAGAAGAGCCAGGAAGCGGGGCTGCGGTTGATCGGAAATTTCTTGCGTTGGCGTCCATGAACGATCTGCGAGCGGCCGGGACCATCTCTTTCGATCGGCTGACCAAGTTCTCTGGCACCGATCTCGACGATCTCTGTGAGGCGACCGAGAATGCCATCACCGAGGGCGGCGGCTTTGGTTGGCTGAGGCCACCGCCGCGGCAAATACTGGAGAATTACTGGAAGGGCGTGCTGCTGGTTCCCGAGCGCCGGCTCGTCGTCGGCCGGCTCGACCGTGTGATCGCCGGCTCGGCGCAGCTCAGCCGGGCACCTCGCAATAACGAGGCGCAGGCGTTCGCGGGAACCTTGACCAGCGCCTTCGTCGCTCCCTGGGCGCGCGGACGCGGTCTCGGCCGCGGTATAGTGCGCGAAATCGAGCGTCTCGCTCGGGAACTCGGTTTAGCGGTCCTCAATCTCGACCTGCGCGATACCCAGCGCGCGGCGATCGGCCTTTATGAGAATTTGGGGTACCGGCGGTGGGGCACACACCCCGTCTACGCACAGGTCGAGGGCCGAATCGTGCCGGGGCATTACTACTACAAGCTCCTCGAGGAAGAGCCGGCGGCGCCGTGATCCTCTACCCAGCCATCGATCTGAAGGATGGCGCCTGCGTTCGCCTCATTCGCGGGGAGATGGCGAGCGCAACGGTATTCAACGACGATCCCACGACACAGGCCAGGCAATTTGCCGATGCGGGCTTCCCATGGCTGCACGTCGTCGATCTCGACGGCGCTTTCGTCGGGCACTCGGTCAATAGCGCGGCGGTGCGGGCGATCCGCCGCGGCGTCGACTTGAAGATCCAGCTTGGCGGCGGCATCCGCGACCGCGCGGCGATCGATTACTGGCTCGGTCTTGGCATCGACCGCATTGTGCTCGGCACCGCAGCCTTGCGCGACTCTGAACTCGTGCGGCGCGCGGCGGCCGAGCATCCGGCTGCGATAGCGGTGGGGGTCGACGCGCGCGACGGGCGGGTCGCGATCGAGGGCTGGGCCGAAACGACTGAGGTCGGCGTCGTCGAACTCGCCCGCCGCTTCGAAGATCGCGGCGTGGTGGCGATCATCTACACCGACATCGGACGTGATGGGACGCTCTCCGGCGTTGATGCGGCAGAGGTCGCCGAACTGGCGCGACAGATCCGGATCCCGGTCATCGTCTCTGGCGGGGTTTCATCGCTCGCCGACATCGCCGCGCTGACGGCGCGCGAGGCCGCCGGCATCGCTGGGGTCATTTGCGGGCGGGCGCTCTATGATGGCCGGATCGATCCCGCAGCGGCGCTGCGGCTGGTCATGGAGCACTCGCCGTGCTGAAGATGCGCATCATCCCCTGTCTCGATGTCAAGGGCGGCCGAGTGGTCAAGGGTGTCAACTTTGTTGACCTTGTCGATGCCGGCGATCCCGTTGAGCAGGCGCGGTTTTACGATCATGACGGCGCCGACGAGCTGTGTTTTCTCGACATCACCGCGAGCGCGGAAAACCGTGACACGCTTTATGACGTGGTTCGGCGCACGGCCGAACAATGCTTCATGCCGCTGACCGTCGGCGGCGGTGTGCGCACGGTCGAGGATATTCGTAGCCTGCTGCTCGCCGGAGCCGACAAGGTGTCGATCAACACGGTGGCCGTGGCCCGCCCGGAATTCGTGCGCGAAGCGGCGCAAAAATTCGGCAGCCAATGCATTGTTGCTGCGATCGACGCCAAGGCGACGGCCCCCGGACGGTGGGACGTATTCACCCACGGCGGCCGCCGGGCGACCGGCATCGATGCGGTTGCTTGGGCGTGCCGGCTCGCCGATTATGGTGCCGGCGAGATCCTGCTGACCTCGATGGACCGGGACGGAACCAAAGCGGGCTTCGACATTCCGCTAACCCGAGCTGTCGCTGATAGGGTTCGCGTGCCGGTCATTGCCTCGGGTGGCGTCGGCACCCTCGACCACTTGGTCGAAGGCATCCGCGATGGGCACGCGACCGCCGTTCTTGCAGCCTCGATATTTCATTTCGGAACCTACCGCATCGGCGAGGCCAAGGCCTGTCTCGCCGCCACCGGCATCCCGGTGCGGCGCTGAGCGATGGCAGCGGAACTCGGGCCCACGCTCGATCGCCTCTGGCAGGTCATTTTATCACGCCGCGGCGGCGATCCGCAGACCTCGTATACGGCGAGGTTATTTACCCGCGGCCGCGCCAAGATTGCGCAAAAACTCGGCGAGGAGGCGATCGAGGCGGTAATCGAGGGCGTAGCGGACAATCCCTCTGCCCTCGTCGGCGAGAGCGCCGATCTGCTCTATCATCTATTGGTGCTATGGGCCGCCGCCGGCGTTTCGCCCGCCGATGTCGCGGCCGAGCTGATACGGCGCGAAGGCACCTCCGGCATCGATGAAAAGCGGGCGCGGGCGAACCTGTGAGCGCAACCTAGCGGAGGGGGACGATGACCTACGATCGCAACAATGTCTTCGCCCGCATCCTGCGCGGCGAGATCCCTTGCAAGAAAGTCTATGAAGACGAGCACGTCCTTGCCTTTGACGACATTTCCGCACGCGCGCCGACACATGTATTGGTGATCCCCAAGGGAGAATACGTTTCCCTCGACGATTTTTCCGCGAACGCGTCGGAGGCGGAAATCGCCGCCCTGGCCCGCGCTCTCGGGCGCATCGCCCGAGAGCGCGGCGTAGCCGAAAGCGGCTATCGCGTTATCGCCAATAACGGGCCCGCCGCTCATCAGGAGGTGCCGCATTTCCACGTGCATCTCCTCGGCGGCCGCGACCTCGGCGGCATGCTCCCGCGCCGGTGACCAGCACGCGCCACGATGGGCGAGGTGCGGACGCTCGCAATCCGCGGCCAAAGGCAGCAGAAGTCGACGCGGTCATTCGCGAGGAGCAATCTCGGGTAAACCCGCGATCGCCATCTTCCGATCACGAAAGATAACAACGCAGCATCGCTGAGAAAAAGCGCAGCTTACGCGGATCTGTGCTTCAGCTAGCTTGCAATTTACCTATTGTTGCGCGTAGTAGTGGCAAGGGAGCAAACGCCCGGGAGAGAGTCATGTCGGTATCCGTAGAAACCGTCGATAGGGGCACCTCGACAGGTCCGCTGAGCTTGCCGTGGATCATCGCCGCCTCTTCGGTCGGTACGCTGATCGAGTGGTATGACTTTTATCTCTACGGCGTGCTGGCGCTTTTTTTCAGCAAGCACTTCTTCTCGCCGGAACTCAATGCGACGGTTGCCTTCATTGCGAGTCTTTTTGTGTTCTGGACGGGTTTCCTCGTGCGCCCCTTTGGCGCAATCCTCTTCGGTCACTTGGGTGATCTGATCGGCCGCAAGTTCACCTTCATGCTGACATTGGGATTGATGGGAGCGGCGACCTTCGTCGTCGGCCTGTTGCCCGGCTATGACGCAATCGGGGCCCTGGCGCCGATCCTGCTCGTCGTGATGCGCGTCCTGCAGGGTCTCGCCTTGGGCGGCGAATACGGTGGTGCGGCGACCTACATCGCCGAGCACTCACCCGACGGCCGACGCGGCTTCTATACGAGCTGGATCCAGACGACGGCGACGATGGGGATCGTCCTTGCGCTTTTGGTCATCCTGATCTGCCGGCTGGCGCTCGGCGACCAAGCGTTCGGCGACTGGGGTTGGCGCGTTCCGTTCCTGCTCTCCGCGATCCTCGTCCTGCTGGCCGGGTACATCCGGTTGAAGCTCGAGGAATCTCCACTGTTCGCCCGCCTCAAACAGCAGGGCAAGGCGTCGAGCAACCCGGCCGCCGAAAGCTTCCTGAGCGGCGGCAGGAACTGGGGCCTGATGCTGGTCGCGCTGTTCGGCGCCACCGCGCCGGAGGGCGTCGTCTGGTACACAAGCCAATTCTACGCGCTGTTTTATTTGCAGGCGGTTCTGAAGGTCAATTACGTCACCGTGTACGTCATCATGATGATCGCGCTGAGCTTGGGCGCTCCGTTCTTTGTCGCTTTCGGTGCATTGTCGGACAGGATCGGCCGCCGCAACATCATGACCTTGGGATTCGTACTCGCGGTAATAACCTTTTGGCCGGTTTTCACTTGGCTCGGCACCTTCAAAGACAACCCGGTAATGCTGACCATCCTGGTGTTCTACCTGGTGATCTTGGTGACGATGGTCTACGGTCCGATTGCAGCCTTCCTGGTCGAGCTATTTCCGGCGCGCATCCGCTACACCTCGATGTCGCTGCCTTACCACGTCGGCAACGGGGTCTTTGGCGGACTGGTCCCGGCCGCGGGAGCCTCGATCGCCGCGATTACCGGCATTGCGCTGAGCGGGCTACTCTACCCGATGGCGATCGCCACTATCGGCATCGTCGTCAGCCTCGCCTTCATCCGCGAGCCGACGCACAAAATTAAAATTTGGGATGAGGTTGGCGGCGGCGCGCCACCGTTAGTCCCCGACCAGCCTTAAGCTCGAACGGCTGTAGGTTGGCCTGGCGCCGCTCTTCGACCCGCTGCGGCACGCCTGCCTGAGGAAGGCGAGCATCCGTTCCGGAATCGGCTCATCGAGGACATAGTCGTGAAGCGCGTGGAGAAGCTCCTCCCCATGCGTTCTGCCCTCGAGAAAATCCAAGATCTGTCGCTCTACGCAATGGGGTATGACTTTCGGCCGTGGAACGCGGCAACCAGCAGGAGGGGAGGAAGGTTTGCCCTGATCTTCCATCAGATCCACCGTGCCACAATTAACTCAGATTCTTGAAGATCGTGTCCTGTGAAGATCGTGACGCTCATATCTCTTCGATTAACGAGAGTAACGGATCGTAACAAGCGCGGTTCCGCGGCGTGGCGCGGGGCTAGCATGCAATATCCGCATGGAACCAATCCAGCACAGCAAGTTCCTAACCCGATTCACGGCGGGACCCCCGGGAGCGCCGTGATCCGGCGGTAACTCAGCGCTTCTGCGACGTGCCGTCGCGCCACCGGGTCGGTCCCTTCAAGGTCGGCCAGCGTGCGCGCGACGCGCAGCACCCGGTGATAGCCGCGGGCCGAAAGGCGCAGCCGCTCGGCCGCCCGGGTCAACAACGCGCGGCCGGCCGCATCCGGGGTCGCGACCTCGTCGAGCAGCGGTCCGTCGGCTTCGGCGTTGGTGCGAATTCCGCGTTCCGCCGCCGCGCCTTTATAACGCGCCGCCTGTCTTTCGCGGGCCGCCGCCACCCGGCGGGCAACCGCCGCACTGCCCTCGGCGGCAGGGGGCAAAGCGAGATCGGCGGGCGACACCGCCGGGACATCGATATGAAGATCGATGCGGTCCAGCAGCGGGCCCGACAGCCGCCCCTGGTAGTCCTCGGCGCAACGCGGCGCGCGGCCGCAGCCTCGCTCAGCGAAATGACCGCAACGGCACGGGTTCATCGCCGCGATCAGCTGAAACCGTGCCGGATAGGTAACGTGCCCTTGGGCGCGGGCGATGGTTACGTGGCCGGTCTCGAGCGGCTGACGCAGCGCTTCCAGCGCGGCCCGATTGAACTCCGCCAGCTCATCGAGAAAGAGGACGCCGTGATGCGCGAGAGAGACCTCACCAGGACGCGGGCGCGCCCCGCCGCCGACGAGCGCCGCCAGCGAGGCCGAATGGTGCGGGTCGCGGAACGGCCGCTCACGCGACAGCCCGCCATGGCGCAGGCCGCCGGCCGCCGACTGAATCATCCCGAGCTCGAGCGCCTCGGCCGGCTCGAGCGGCGGCAGAATGCCGGGCAGCCGCGCCGACAGCATCGACTTGCCCGCTCCGGGCGGGCCGATCATCAACAGATTATGCCCGCCGGCGGCGGCGATCTCGAGGGCGCGTTTGGCGCTCTCCTGACCCTTGACGTCGGCGAGATCGAACCCCGCCGAGCGCGACGGTGCAAGGCGCGGTTCGGGTGGGGGCAACAGCTGCGTTCCTTTGAAATGGTTGACGATCGCCAAGAGGCTCGGTGCCGCGACCACCTCGACATCGCCGGCCCAGGCCGCCTCGCCGCCGCAGCCCGCGGGGCAGATGACGCCGCCGCCCCAGCCTGCCGTGGCGAGCGCCGCGAGCAGAACGCCGGCGACACTCGTCAGCGACCCGTCGAGCGCCACCTCGCCGAGCGCGGTGTAGCCGGCGAGATCTTCCGTCGGCAGCGCTTCCATCGCCGCCAGCAGGCCCAACGCGATCGGCAGGTCGAAATGGCTGCCTTCCTTCAACACATCGGCCGGAGCGAGGTTGACCGTGATCCGCCGCGGCGGCAGCCCGAGGCCCAGCGAGGCGAGCGCCGCCCGTACCCGTTCGCGCGATTCGGCGACGGCCTTGTCCGGCAGCCCGACAACGGTGAAGGCCGGCAGCCCGGAGGCGATCGTCACCTGGGTCTCGACCTCGATGACCTCGACGCCATGGAACGCGACCGTCCGAACCCGTGCGACCATACCCCATTCGGCCTGCAAGCAATGGTTGAATGTAATTCAATTTAGTCAACAAATCCAGCCCCGATGCTGAGCGGCATCAGCGCCAGGGCCGGTTAACGATTTCAAGGCGGTGGGTTGGCGGTTGTCCTGAACCACAACCTGCAATTACGTCAACTACTCACTAATGTGCAATCTGCAGCTAATCTGCAGCTAATTCTCTCTCTGGTTGTACCTCTTCTTGCGTTGGTCGGCCCCGTTCATCGAAAGCCTCGCAGGTTTCGGTATTCTCTCTCCTCTAACTGAAGTAGCCAATCATGCAACACGAATTAGGCAATTTTAGGATGATCATCATCGTAACAAACTGTCACCCTTTATCACCTTCCGCTCCAATGCCCGGCAAACGCGGCTGCCATTTGCTTGAAGGGGACCGGCTCGCTACCGAGAGACACACCGTCGGCGGCAAAGCCTGCGGCAGCCTTCAGGCTGAGCTCAAGCTCGCTGTCCGGCCATACTGGCGGCCGGAGCAGTGTCAGGGGTCCGGGGTGAAGTGCTGGGCCAAGTTGTCGAGGCGGATTTCGTAGGGCTCGCAGCGCCCGGTCCAGGTGACGAATTCGCCAGGCGTCGCACGCAGCGATTTCTCGGTGTTGAGGATAAAGGGCGTCGCACACATCTGGTCGGTGAGGTACGCGTTGGTCTGCGGATCGTAATTATTGAATGCGACAAATTCAGGCGGAATGTTGCCCGTCGGCTTCGCAGCGCTGGTCCAGAAAGCATCCTCGATCGGAATGTATGGGGTGCACCCGCCCAGGAGCGCCGCTGGAAGCGCCAAGTATAGTAAGAGCCGCACGAGGATCTCGACCACAGGTTGACTTTGTGCAGTGTGCACGGGTAATGCCGCTGGCGCAAGGGCCTGTCGCTTCGATCGTGGGTTTCAGGCCCGTTTGCTCTTGCGGGGGGGACGTCCGCGGTCCGGCACCCCCGCCGCCGCCAACGCGGCCTGTTGCCGCGCCGCGAGTGCCGCCTCGTCGAAATCGTCGATCAATTCGTGGAACAGCCGGTACCAGTTGATCTCCGCCTTCAGGTGCAGGAACACCGAGCCGAGGCCGATCGCGGCGCGATCCATGAAGACGAACTCGCGTGGCGGCCTCACCCCGCCGAGGCGGCGGATGTCGCGATGGACGCCCTCGGCGACGGAGGCGCCATAGACGCCGCTCGCCTTCTCCTGAATAAGGCGCTCGCGATCTTCCAGCAGCGGGCCGTAGACAAACAGCGCCCACCGATTGAGTACATCGATTATTTCGCGCGACAGATTGCGAAAACCCCAGCTTTCGTAAGCATGGACGGCAAGGTCGCGATCGCCGCGCTGCAACGCGTGGTAGAGGTCGATGACGCCGCGGACGAAGGAGGCCTCGAAGATGCGGATGCAGCCGAAATCGAGGAGATTGACGGTGCGGTCCGGCGCGACCGTGTAGTTGCCGAGGTGCGGGTCGCCGTGGATGACCCCGTAGTAATAGAACGGCACATACCAGATCCGAAACATGCGCAACGCAATTTCATTGCGCTCGTCGAGTGATGCCTCGGCGATGTCGAGGATCGGCGCACCGTCGAGCCAGGTCATCGTCAATAGCCGTCGGGTCGACAATTCGGCAATCGGGACCGGGACCGCAACCCGAGCCTCGTCGCGCAGGATCTCGCCGTAAAGGCGCATATGCGCGGCCTCGCGCTCGTAATCGAGTTCCTCCCGCAGCCGCTCGGCGATCTCGGCATGGATCTCGTCGGTCGTGACCGCGCGGTCGTAGCGCTCGTAAATGCTCATCGCGAGCTTCAACTGGCGCAGATCGGCCTCCACCGCCGAGGCCATATCGGGGTACTGCAATTTGCAGGCGAGCGGAGTGCCGTCGAGGGCGGTAGCTCGGTGCACTTGCCCGAGCGAGGCGGCTCGCGCCGCGGTCCTCTCGAAATCACGAAACCGGCTCTGCCAGTCGGGCCCCAGCTCGCTGGCCATGCGCCTTCTGACGAACGGCCAACCCATCGGCGGCGCGTTCGCCTGCAGCTGGACAAGCTCTTGCGCATATTCCTTGGGCAGGGCATCGGGGATCGTGGCGAGGAGCTGCGCCACCTTCATCAACGGGCCTTTGATGCCGCCGAGCACGGATTTCAGCTCGGCGGCATGACGGCCGCGATCGAGGCCGAGGCCGAGGTAACGTTCGCCGGCGAGCCGCGCCGCCAGCCCGCCCATCGCGGTCGACACCTGGGCATAGCGCCGAACCCGCCCCGTCAAGGTATCGTCGTCAGGCATCGTATTTTCCCTCTCCCCCCGCCGGCCGGGGGGAGAGGGTGGGGTGAGGGGGGCCGATGGGCAAGTTGGCGGAGTCGCCCACCTCACCCTCCCAGCCCTGCGGGCTGGGTCCCTCCCTCTCCCCCCTTAAGGGCGGAGAGGGGCTTCTTTGCCGGCAACCGGATCAAGCCAGGCGCTCGAGCTCGTCGATAAAGCCGGCTACGATCGAAAGTCCCCTCGACCAGAAGGACGGGTCGGCGGCGTCGAGCCCGAACGGTGCGAGCAGCTCGCGGTGACGCAATGTACCGCCCGCTCGCAGCATAGCCAGATAGCGGTCGGCGAAGCCCTGATGTGCGTCCTCGTAGACCGCATAGAGCGAGTTCACCAGACAATCACCAAAAGCGTAGGCGTAAACATAGAACGGCGTATGGATGAAATGTGGAATATAGGACCAATAATGGCGATAGACGCCGTCGAGCCGCAACCCCGGGCCCAGGCTCTCGCGCTGCACGTCGAGCCAGATCTCGGCCAGCCTGTCGGGCGTCAGCTCGGCCTCGCGCCGCTCGTCATGTACCTTCTGCTCGAAGGTGACGAACGCGATCTGGCGGACCACCGTGTTGAGCATATCCTCGACTTTGGCGGCGAGCATGATCTTCCGGCGCCCGGGATCGGTCTCGCCCGCGAGCAACGCCCGGAACGTCAGCATCTCGCCAAAGACCGAAGCGGTCTCGGCGAGAGTAAGCGGGGTGTCGGCCATCAGGTAGCCCTGGACGTTGGCAAGCAGCTGATGGACGCCATGGCCGAGCTCGTGCGCCAAGGTCATTACGTCACGAACCCGGCCTTGGTAATTCAACAGCAAATAAGGGTGCGCGCCCGGCACGGTCGGGTGCGCAAAGGCGCCCGAAGCCTTGCCCGGTCTCACCGGCGCATCGATCCATCGCCCGGCGAAGAAGCGGCCGCCAATCGCGGCCATTTCGGGAGCAAACGCGCGGTAGGCGGACAGCACTGTCTCTTGCGCCTCGGACCAGGAAATCGTGCGCTCCTCTTGCTCGGGTAAGGGTGCGTTGCGGTCCCAGAATGGCAATTCTTCGACCCCGAACCAGCGCGCCTTCAGCTTGTAGTAGCGGTGCGCCAGCTTCGGATAGGCTTCGCGCACTGCCGCGATCAGCGCGTCTACCACCTCGTCTTCGACAAAGTTGGCGAGGTTGCGCGAAGAAATCGGCCGCGGGAAAATCCGCCAGCGGTCCTCGATCTCCTTGTCCTTGGCGAGGGTGTTGGTGATCAACGCGAAGGTTCTGACGTTCTTCCCCAAAACTTCGCCGATCGTCAGCCCCGCTTCGCGCCGCGTTTCGGGGTCGCTGTCCGATAGAAGATCGAGGGCCTCGGATTCGGTCAGTTCCTTCCCCTGAATGGCGAAGCGCAAATCGGCAACGGTCTCGTCAAACAGCCGCACCCACGCGGCGCGGCCGGCGACGTATTTCTCGTGCAGCAGCTTTTCGATCTCGTCGCTCAGCTGATGCGGACGGAAGGCGCGCGTGTCGCGCAGCCACGGCCGGTACCGAGCCAGCATCGGGTCCGCGAGTTTGGCGTCTATTTCCGCATCTTCGAGACGGTTGAGCTCGAGCGTGAAGAACAGCAGCGTCGTCGACACCGCGTTGGTTCGCTCCTGTATCGTCTGATAAAAGCGGCCGATTTCAGGATCGGCGAGATTGCCGGCGTGAACCAGCGAGGCATAGCTCATGACGCGGCCGATCTTTTCCTGCAGCCGCTCATAGGCCTCGACGGCGGTGCCGAACTCGGCTCCTGATAGATCGGCGAGCCGACCCGCGTAGCGCTCGTGAAAAACACTCGATTCGCTGGCAAGCTGGGCGAGGTCGCCCGTCAACGCCTCGCTTTCGGCGCCCGGGTACAAATCGGACAGGTCCCATTGCGGCAACACGCCGAGCGCCGTTTTCTTCGGCCCTTCCGTCACTTCCACTACTGCCCGCGCACGCATAACCACGCCCCAATCGGTCCCCTGGCGTGGATATGGGGCTCACCCCGCGCGCCGCAACCGAATGGCCGCTCGCTTTACTGAGGCTCGGCCACCCGGGTCATCGGGCCGGGTCCGCTCTCCCCGACCGCGCGGCGCGTCGTTTACATCACCCAGATTGGCCGTACCTCGACTGTGCCGTAACGCGCACCAGGGCAGCGCCCCGCCCAGGACAGAGCGGCATCGAGATCGGGCACCTCGATCAGGTAATAGCCGCCGAGTTGCTCCTTGGTCTCGGCGAACGGACCGTCGAGCACGTTGGTCTGGCCATCTTTGATGCGGACCGCGGTCGCGGTCGCCGTAGGCCTGAGCCGATTGGAGGCCACCAATACCTTGGCGTTCTGCAAGGCCTGGGTGTAGGCTATATAAGCGTTGATCGTCTCGGTCATCTGCTCGCGCGGCACGCTCTCGGCCGCCCGCTCGTCTCCGTAGATCAACAGCATGTATTGCATCGCTAAAGCTCCTCTGTGATCGAGCGACCAACTAGCCGGACGCCCGTCTGGATGACGTTCGAGGCAAGCCGATTTCGACAGGCCAGCGAAGTCGAAGGAAATTTCCACAGCGATGCATCTTCCCGCTATTCCGCCGGCTGGCCGAAACCCGTACAAAGGCGGTGACGCGGGGTCGGGGGAAAGATGGATTACGACCGCTGGCGCAGTCTGCCGGCGATGTTCCTTGAACAGGCGGACCGGCGCGGAGAGAAGCCGTTCCTGTGGGCCAAGCGAGATGGTTGCTATTGCCCGGTCTCTTGGGTCGAGGCGGCGCGCGATGTCCGACACCTGGCGCTCGCCTTGCGGTCCCTCGGGATCGGCCGCGGCGAGCGCGTCGCTCTGGTTTCCGAGAACCGGCCGGAATGGATCATCGCCGATCTGGCAATCATGAGTGCCGGCGCCATCACGGTCCCGGCTTATGTGACCAACACGGTCGAGGACCATCGCCACATTCTGGCGAACAGTGGCGCTCGCGCAGTGATCGTCTCGAAGACTACTCTATCGGCGCGAGTGCTGGCGGCGGCCAATCAGGTCGACACCGTGCACACGGTGATCGCGATCGAGCCGGCCATGGGGCAGGCCAGCGCAGTCGATCTGCTGTCCTGGGATACCATGCTCGCGCATGGCGCCGAGCAGCCCGATGGCATCGAGGCGAGCGTCTCCGCGATCGAGCCCGATGATGTCGCCTGCCTGATCTTCACTTCGGGGACCGGCGGCATCCCCAAGGGGGTGATGACGACACATCGCAACATTCTCGCGAATTGCCGCGGTGCTTATCGCGTGCTCGAGACGCTCGGGCTCGGCGACGAGGTGTTTCTGAGCTTTCTGCCGCTGTCGCATTCATACGAGCACACCGCGGGCGAGATGTTTCCGATCTCGCTCGGCGCGGAGATCTATTTCGCCGAGGGTGCCGATGCGCTCGCCGCCAATATGCTGGAGGTACGGCCGACGATCATGACTGCCGTTCCGCGGCTGTACGAGACGCTGCACCAGCGAATCCGGCTCGGCGTCGCGCGCAAGAACGGCCTAACGCGGAGGATGTTCGACCAGGCGCTCGCGATCGGGCTGAAGCGCCTTTCGTCGCAGCCCCCGGGCCTAGGCGAACGGCTGTTCGATCCCGTCCTCGACCGCGTCGTCCGCGCCAAGATACGCCAGCGCTTTGGTGGGCGGCTCAAGGCGATGGTGTCAGGCGGGGCACCGCTCAACCCCGAGATCGGAGGGTTTTTCTTGGCGCTCGGGGTCACCCTGCTGCAGGGCTATGGCCAAACTGAGGCCGGTCCCGTCATCACCTGCAATCTGCCCACGCACATCAAGATCGACACCGTCGGGCCGCCGCTCGACGGCGTCTCCTTGCGCATCGCCGATGACGGCGAGATTCTCGTCGCCGGCGACAATGTCATGAAGGGCTACTGGAACGACGCCGAGGCGACGGCACAGGCGCTCAAAGAAGGTTGGCTGCACACCGGCGATGTCGGCGTGATCGACGGCGACTGCTATCTCCGCATCACCGACCGGAAGCGTGATTTCATCAAAAACTCCGGCGGCGAGATGATTTCCCCGGCACGCATCGAAGGTTATCTGAGCTTGGAGCCCGAGATCAGTCAGGTGATGGTATTCGGCGATCGCCGCCCATACCTCGTCGCCGTCGTGGTTCCCGACCCGGAGGTTGTCGCCGGTTGCGCTGCGGGGGACGCGCCCGCGGACCTGGCCGCGCACGCCGCCGATCCCGGCCTCAACCGGGTCATGGGCGCGGTGATTGCGCGCGTCAACGAGACGCTCCAACCGAGCGAGCGGGTGCGGCGGTTTGTGATCGCCGCGGAACCGTTCACGACCGCCAACGGTCAAATGACGCCGACCCTGAAGATCAAGCGCCACGCGATCCGCGAAGCGTATGGCTCAGCCCTCGATGCGCTCTACCAGAGTAAGGAAATCGCGGCCTGAACCATCTCGTCGAGATGCAGAAGATGCTCACCCCTCCCATCCCTCCCTCGCATGCGGGGGAGGGTTAGGGTGGGGGGCCTGAAGGAGAGGAAACATGCGGCTCGAAAGGAAAATAGGGATCGTCACCGCGGCAGCCTCGGGGATGGGCCGGGCCGGCGCGATCCGCTTTGCCCGCGAAGGCGCCGCGGTCGGAGTCGCCGATATCGACCAGGCAGGTGTCGATGCGGTGGTCGCGGAGATCACCGCCGCCGGAGGCCGCGCGCTCGGTCTCGTCGGCGATCTCCGCCAGGACGATTTCGCCCGCTCGATCGTGCGCCGCACCGCCAACGCGTTCGGTGGGCTTGATTTCGTGTGGAACCATGTCGGCCATCCCGGCCCGGCTTCGATTGAGGGCATCGATATGGCCGATTTCGAGATTGCGATCGACCTCAACCTGCGCGCGGTGCTGGTGACGACCGAGGCGGCGATACCCGAGATCCGGGCGCGCGGCGGCGGCAGCCTGCTTTACACCGCCTCGACGTCGGGCATTCAGGGCTCAGGTTTCAGCCCGGTCTATTCGATGGCCAAGTTCGGGGTCGTCGGCTTCGTACGCTCGCTCGCCAAGCGCCTTGCGCCCGAGAAGATCCGTGTCAACGCGATCTGCCCTGGCCCGATCGACACGCCGATGCTGAGGGTCTTTGTCGCGCGGCCGGACCAGCAGCGTACCGCCGGCCAAGACAAGGAGGCGTTGGTCCAATTGCGCGGCCGCCAAAACCCGATGGGTCGCACGGGCAAGCCAGAGGAGATCGCTAACGCCGCCTTGTTCCTGATATCGGACGAAGCCTCCTTTGTCTCCGGCGCCGCACTCCCCGTCGACGGGGCCGCGACCGCGTAGGAGCTCAGCCTGGACTGGTCACCGCAGCCGGAAATAATGGACGCTGAACAGTGCGGCGGGGTCGGTCCAGGTGTCGACCGGGCGAAAGCCGGCGCGGGACGCCAGGGCGCGGAATTCGGCGACCGAATATTTGTAGGAGTATTCGGTGTGGATCAGTTCGTCTTCGGCAAAGCGAAAACGGGTGCCGGCGATGCGCGCTTCTTGCGCAACGAGGCTGCGGATGTAGATTTCGACCCGTCCCTCGGCCTCATTGTAGAAAGCCACGTGCTCAAAGCGGTCGATCTCGAGATCGGCGTCGAGCTCACGATTGACGCGCTTGAGGAGGTTGAGGTTGAAGGCGGCGGTAACCTCGGCTCGGTCGTTGTAGGCGGCGTTGAGGATTTCGGGATCCTTTTTCAGATCGACGCCGATCAGCATCTCGCCGCCGGGGCCGAGAACGCGCGCGTAATTGGCGAGAAACGCCACCGCCGCATCGGGCTCGAAATTGCCGATCGTCGAACCGGGAAAGAAACCGGCCTGCTTGCCGCCCGCGCCGGGCAAGGGCGGCAGCAGAAAAGGACGGGTGTAGTCGGCACACACAGCGATGACCGGCACCGACGGGAAATCCTCGGCAAGCGCCGTGGCGGCGTCGCGCAGATGCTGACGCGAGATGTCGACGGGGACGTAAGCGGCAGGCTGATCGAGCGCCTGCAGGAGGATTCGCACCTTTTGGCTGGCACCGCTGCCGAACTCTATCAGGCGGCAATTACGCCCCATGCGGGCCGCGATGTCACCCGAGTTGTTCTCGAGGATCGCGATCTCGGTACGGGTCAAATAGTATTCGGGCAGGCGGCAGATTGCCTCGAACAGGGCCGAGCCGCGCGCGTCGTAAAAGAATTTGCACGGTATTCGCTTGCGGGCGCAGCCGAGCCCGCTCAGGACGGCGTCGCGAAAGCTTTCCTCTCCGGGAGCCAGATCATAGAAGGCAAATCGCGCGCCACCCCTCATTCAACATCCTCCGCCAGCCGCAGCCCTGCAAAGGTCCAGCGCGCTGAGGGCGGGAAAAAGTTGCGATATGTTGCCCTGATGTGCCTGGCCGGGGTAACCGCGGCGCCGCCACGCAGCACCATCTGATTGGACATGAACTTGCCGTTGTACTCGCCGATGGCGCCGCCGGCGGGGCGAAACCGGGGGTAGGGAACATAGGGGCTCGCAGTCCACTCCCAGACATCGCCAAACATTTGCCGCAGGCCCGGCCTGCTGCCCCCGGCCACCGTGCCGGACGTATCCGTGCAAGGGTGGAAAAGGCCGCGATCGGCGAAATTACCTGCGACAAGTACCCCCTCCACGGCCGTTTCCCATTCCGCCTCGGTCGGCAGCCGTTTGTCGGACCACTTGGCAAAAGCGTCGGCCTCGTAAAAGCTGACATGGCAAACCGGCTCCGCCGGATTGAGCCGGCGGCGTCCCGAGAGCGTGAAAATCCACCACTCGCCGTCCTCGTACGCCCAATAGAGCGGGGCCTGCCAGCCCTGCTCGCGGTTCGTTGCCCAACCGTCGGAGAGCCAGAATTCGGGCCGCGTATAGCCGCCGTCGTCGATGAAGCCCAGGTATTCGCCGCAGGTTAGCGGGCGGGTCGCGAGGCGAAATGGTTCGAGCCAGACCTTATGCCGCGGCCTCTCGTTGTCGAATGCAAAGCCGCCTTCGCGATCTCCGATTTCCCTGAGCCCGCCGTCAAATTCGAGCCATTCGAGCGGCGCCGCGAGGGTCTGCACCTGGAGATGTGGCGCCTGATAGGCCGGGAGCAGGGGATTGATCGAAAAGACGTGCTTGATGTCCATCAAGATCAGCTCTTGATGCTGCTGCTCATGATGAACCCCGAGCTCGATCAGTGGAGCGGCCTCGCCCCATGCCGCTTCACCGGCCCGCTCGATAAGCCGCGCCACTCCGGCGCTGACATGGTCGCGATAGGCCGCGACGATATCGACGGTCGGGCGCGACAATAGCCCGCGTTGCAGGCGCGGATGACGCGGGCCGGCGGCCTCGTAATAGGAATTGAAGAGATAGGCGAAGGCGGGGTCAAAGACCCGATAATCCGGATCAAAGCGCGTCAGAATGAACGTTTCGAAGAACCAAGTCGTATGTGCGAGATGCCATTTTGTCGGACTGACATCCGGCATCGATTGGATCGACTGGTCCTCCGCCGTCAGATTGGCAGTCAGCGTTTCGGTCTCGCGCCGCACTTCCTCGAAGTGTTCGAGCGCTGTGCGACGATCGGCGTTGGCGACCTCCTTAAGAGCGGCAATCTCAACCACGGCATCCCCCGAACCGATTAGATATCCCCCATTAACGCCACAGCGGGCCGGTCGTCCCGCTCACGCGAGATAGCGGTCGCGCAGATGGCGCTCGAAACTGGCCGTACCGAGCGGCTGCCCGGTTGCGTGCTCGACCAGCTTTTCCGTCGACAGCAACGATCCTTTCGAATGGACCCGCTCCCGCAACCAGCCGAGCAGCGGCGCGAACTCTCCGGCGGCGATCGCCTGCGGCATATCCGCCATATCCTGCCGCGCCGCCTCGAACAATTGGGCCGCGATCAGCGCGCCGAGCGTATAGGTCGGGAAATAGCCCCAGTTGCCGTCGTACCAGTGAATGTCTTGAAGGCAACCCTCGCGGTCTGTTTCCGGCTCGACCCCGAGCAGCTCGCGCATCGCTTCGGCCCAGGCGCCCGGGAGGTCCGCCGGCGAAAGATCGCCGGCGAGCATTGCCCGCTCGAGCCGGTAGCGCATGATTACGTGGGCGGGATAGGTCACCTCATCGGCATCGACGCGGATGAGGCCGCGGTGCACGCGGATCTGACGACGGTAGAGCGCTTCGGCCTCCCAGCCGGGCCCTTCGCCATCAAACGCCTCGCGCAGGATCGGCGCCGCATACGTCAAAAACGCACGGCTGCGGCACACCTGCATTTCAAGAAACAGCGATTGGCTCTCATGCGCTGCCATACCGCGGGCGCGGCCGACCGGCTGCCGGCGCCACTGCGCCGGAAGCCCGCGCTGATAGAGGGCGTGCCCGGTCTCGTGCAGCACCGCCATCAGCGCTTTAGCGAAATCGTCTTCGTTGTAGCGGGTCGTTATCCGCACATCGTCGGGCGTGCCGCCGCAAAACGGGTGAGCGCTGATGTCCAGCCGGCCATGAGCAAAATCGAATCCGATCCGCTCCATGAGCCTCATTGCAACACGGCGCTGTCGGTCGGTCGGGAAAGGGCCGCCGGGGGCGGGCGGCAGCGACAGAGCCGCTAGCCGAGCTAGAGCTGCGTCGAGCAGATCGGGCAGAAACCCCATAATTTCGTCAAACAGGCGATCGATCACCGCGACCGAGCCGCCGGGCTCGTATTGGTCGAGAAGCGCCTCGTAGGGGCTCGTTCCGAGCCGCTCGGCCTTGCTCGCGGCGATTTCCCGCTCGACCCGCAGCACGCGTTCGAGCCACGGCAGAACTGCCTTAAAGTCGTTCTCCAGACGCGCCCGGCGCCACACCGCCTCGCACTCGGAGCAGGCGCGCGATTCCGCCTCGACGAGCGCCGCCGGGACTGCTGCTGCATGCGACCAGCGTCGGCGCATCTCGCGCAGATTGGCACGCTGCCATTCGTCGAGCGGATCTGCCGTCGCCCCGGCTTCGGGCAGGAGCTCTTCGATGTCCGGCGCGGTCAGGTGCTGATGCGCAATCGTCCGCAACGTCGCGAGCTGCTCGGCTCGGGCTGCAGCCCCGCCTTCCGGCATAATTGCAGCGGTATCCCAATGGAGCACCGAGATCGCCTGCTCCAGCGCTCCGATGCGAGCAAACCGCTCTTCCAGCTGCCGATACGCGGTCATCGTCCCCCCGAATTGCGGCGATGATAGAGGACATAAATGACGATTAATGCAACCGCCAGGGAAAACCACGTGATCGCGTATTGCAAATGGTTGTTCGGCAGCGCGAGGCGGGTGACGCCGCCTTTCGGCCAACCGCCGGGGTTCGGCGTCGCGTCGGCGTCGATATAGAAGGGCGCCACCCGGTCGAGCTTATCTGCCGCGCTCATCGCCGGAAGGTCGACCCAGAACCAATAATTGAGGTCAGGACGGTTGTCGGGCAGAAACCATACCGGCCGGCCGTCGGGTGGCAGGCGCAGCAGTCCTTGCACGCGCACCGTCCCGCTGATCTGTCCGGGAGCGCGTTGTGCCGGATCCTTGAGTTCCGCAGGGATGTACCCGCGATTGACAAAAACGATCCGACTGCTCGGCTCTAGGAGCGGCGTCAGAACTTGATAACCCTGTCCGCCCGCCTCTGACGTCGCGCCGAGAAAGATTTCCTTGTTGTGGAGAAACACGCCCTCGTCGGTAATGTGCCGGAACTCCATACCGCGCGCTTCTTCGAAGCTTTGCGGCACGGGGACCAGAGCCGCGGCCACCGCGTCCTCACGCTGTGAGATCAGACGTTCTTTCCAGAACAGCCGTTCAATCTGCCACGAGCCGAGCGCGAGCAACAACAGGAGCATCGGCGCGGTGAACACCGTCGGCCAGAGCAACGGCCGAAACCGGGACATTTCATATAGAGGGCGGTGCGACGAGCAGGTGGTGACGATATTGCAGCGCGATCAGGCCCGCCTTCAATGGCCGCAGCATCGCGACGGCGCCGCCCAGGATCAGCGGTGTCCACAGAACAAGGTGGACCCAGATCGGTGGAGAAAAGCGGATCTCGACAAGCGCCGCGAGGCCGACGACGATCAGGCCCAGAAAGAAGATTACGAAAACGGCCGGGCCGTCCCCGGCATCCTGTGCCGAAAGATCGAGGCCGCAGACCTCGCACGCCTGACGCACGTTCAAAAGTCCGGCGAAAAGTTTGCCTTGACCGCAACGCGGGCAACGGCAACCGAGCGCGGCACGCAGCGTGGAGACCGCGGGAAAGTCGTTCATCCCACGACGCCGGCGCCGCCGCTGCCCTCGCCCCACCAATAGACGCACACGAAGAGGAACAACCAGACGACGTCGACAAAATGCCAATACCAGGCCGCCGCCTCGAAGCCAAAGTGGTGATCCGGTTTGAAATGGCCAGCCCAGGCCCGGTAGAGGCACACGATCAGAAACGTGGTTCCGATAATGACGTGGAAACCGTGAAACCCGGTCGCCATGAAAAAGGTCGACGGATAGATGCCGCCGGTGAAGTGAAACGGGGCGTGGCTGTACTCGTAAGCCTGTACCGAGGTGAAGCAGATACCGAGAAAAACGGTCAGCGCGAGGCCCCGCAGCAGCCCGCTGCGGTTGCCCTCGATCAAGGAATGGTGCGCCCACGTCACCGTCGTCCCCGACAACAGCAGGATCAGCGTGTTGAGAAACGGGAACTCGAACGGGTTGAACGGATGGATCGTCTTGGGCGGCCAGACGCCACCGACCGGAAACAAGCTCGATGCGAAAAACGCCCAGAAGAAGGCGGCAAAGAACATCACCTCGGAAGCGATGAATAGCGCCATGCCATAACGCATGCCCAGCTGCACGACCGGGGTGTGATAGCCTTGAAAGGTGGCCTCGCGAATGACGTCGCGCCACCACACGGCCATGATCGCGAGCACCGAGAGGATGCCGATAATCAAGAGCGTCCAGCCATAGCCGTGCATATAGAGAACGCCGCCGGTGGTGATCAGACCGGCGGCAATTGCGCCGAGCAGCGGCCAGATGCTCGGTTCGACGAGATGATAGGGGTGCTTCGGTGCGGCGTGCGCTTCGCTCATCGGATGTGGCCCTGGGTCGGTCAGTTTACGGAGGGCGCCTGCGATCGAGGTGCCGAGGATGCGGTCGGGGATGCCGTCTCGGGTGCGCGAAACATCGTATAGGAGAGCGTAATGGATCGCACTTCGCTGGTATTTGGATCCGTCAGGATGTCAGGGTCGACGAAGAACTCCACTCCCATATCGACGCTCTGGCCCGGCGCCAAAGTCTGATTGCTGAAGCAGAAGCATTGCAGCTTGTCGAAATAAACGCCTACCTTGGTCGGGGTCACGTTGTACGCGGCGCGGGCGGTAACCGGAGCCGAAGTACGGTTGACGGCTCGGTAATAAACTTGGCTCTGCTCCCCTGGGTGGACCGCGATTCGGTCTTGTAACGGGCGGAATTCCCAATCAAGGCCGGGCGCGACGTCGGCATTAAAGCGAACCGTGACCACGCCCGCAGTCGTTTGGTGCGGCGCTTCTTCCGCCCGCTGGGTCGTGCCGCCAAAGCCGGTTGCAGCACAGAACAGCCGGTATAACGGCACCGACGCGAAGGACAGGCCGACCATACCGGTGACGACGGAGGTGAGGAGCAGCACGGTCGCGCCGTTGCGGTGGCGCTGTCGCGAGCGATGCGCCGGTGCCACGCTACCCTCCCATTCGGACGATCGTGATGGCGTAAAACAGCGCGACGAGCGCGACGAGCACCGCCACGATCGCGCGATTGCGCGTGCGTATCGTTTTCTCGCGGTCCAACGCCATCAAAGCCAACCGCCCGTGTGATCGACGAGCAGCAAAGTGAAGATCAGCAGGAGATAGAGCAGCGAAAAAGCGAACATCCGGCGTGCGTTGCGGTCGGTGGTGTCATGCCAGACGAGGATCGCCGATCCTGTAAAGAGGGCGCTCAACAACAGCGCGCCGACCCCGTAGAGCAGGCCGCCAACGCCAAGTAGCCAAGGCGCCACGCTGACCGGCCACAGCACCAGCGTATAGACCAGCATCTGGCGCTTGGTTTCGGCCGGACCGGCGACGACCGGCAACATCGGTACTCCGGCGGTGGCGTAGTCGGCGGTCCGGTACAATGACAACGCCCAGAAGTGTGGTGGGGTCCAAAAGAAGATGATCGCGAACAACGCGATAGCTCCCCAGCCGATATCGCCGGTAACCGCCGCCCAGCCGATCATCGGTGGAAACGCCCCTGCCGCGCCGCCGATTACGATGTTCTGCGGCGTCCGCCGCTTCAGCCAGATCGTATAGACCAGGACATAGAACCCGATCGTCAGGACCAACAGTTCGGCCGCAACGAAGCTGACCGCGAGCCCCATGACCAGCACGGCACCGGCACCGAGCGCTACCCCGAAGCCGAGTGCCTCGCCGGGCATCATCCGGCCCGCCGGAAGTGGCCGCTCGCGGGTACGGCGCATCATCGCGTCGATGTCGCGGTCATACCACATGTTGATCGCGCCGGCCGCGCCCGCGCCGACGGCGATGCAACCAACCGCGACCGCTCCAAGGAGCGGATGAATGTGTCCCGGGGCCAGCAAAAGACCGACCAGCCCGGTGAAGACAACCAGCGACATGACCCGAGGCTTGAGGATCTCGACATAGTCGGCGACCCTCGTCACCGGCGCAGTCGCGAGGCGGAGCGCGGCGGCCGGCCGAACCTCGGACAAATCGCTCACGAGGACAGAGGTTCCCTACGCAATGACCGGAAGCTCTTCATAGCTGTGGAACGGCGGCGGCGAAGACAGTTTCCATTCGAGTGTCGTCGCGCCGTCGCCCCAGTAATTGGCCCCGACCCGCCGTCCGGCGAAGAGTGTATGCAAGACTATGAAGACGAAGAACAAAGTCGAGGCATAGGAAATATAGGCCCCGATCGAGGCGACCATGTTCCACCCGGCAAAGGCATCCGGATAATCGGCGATCCGCCGTGGCATGCCGGCGAGGCCGAGGAAATGCATCGGGAAGAAGGTCATGTTGACCCCAATGAAGGTGGTCCAGAAATGGATCTTGCCCCACGTCTCGTTATATGTGCGGCCCGACATCTTGCCGATCCAGTAATAGAAGCCGGCAAAAATCGAGAACACTGCGCCGAGCGACAGCACATAATGGAAATGCGCGATCACGTAATAGGTGTTGTGCAAGGCGAAGTCGACGCCGGCATTGGCCAGAACGACCCCAGTCACGCCGCCGATCGTGAACAAGAAGATGAAGCCCAATGCCCACAGCATCGGCGTCTTGAAATCTATGGACCCGCCCCACATCGTTGCGATCCACGAAAAGATCTTCACACCGGTGGGCACCGCGATGACCATCGTCGCCGCGGTGAAATAGGCGCGCGCATCGACCGAAATGCCGGTCGTGAACATGTGATGCGCCCACACGACAAAGCCGATGACGCCGATTGCGATCATCGCATAGGCCATGCCGAGATAACCGAAGACCGGCTTCTTCGAAAAGGTCGAGACGACTTGTGAGATCATCCCAAAGCCCGGCAGGATCAGGATGTAGACCTCCGGGTGACCGAAGAACCAGAACAGGTTGAGGAACAGCAGCGGGTCGCCGCCGCCGGCGGGGTCGAAAAAGGTCGTGCCGAAATTGCGGTCGGTCAGCAGCATCGTGATCGCTCCGGCGAGCACCGGCAGCGACAGCAGCAGCAGGAACGCCGTCACCAGGATCGCCCACACGAAGAGCGGCATCTTGTGCATCGTCATGCCGGGGGCGCGCATGTTGAGGATCGTCGTGATGAAGTTGATGGCGCCCATAATCGACGACGCGCCCGCCAGGTGAAGCGAGAAGATCACCATGTCGACCGCCGGTCCGGGATGACCGACCGGGCCGGAGAGCGGAGGGTAGACGGTCCATCCGACGCCGGCGCCTTGCCCGACCATCGTCGAGCCGACCAGCAACGCAAATGACGGGACCAGGAGCCAGAAGCTGATGTTGTTCATTCGCGGGAAGGCCATGTCCGGCGAGCCGATCATCAGCGGCACCATCCAGTTGCCGAATCCACCGATCATCGCCGGCATGATCACGAAAAACACCATGATCAGCCCATGCGCGGTGACGAGTACGTTATAGAACTGATGGTCCTCGATCAGATGATTTCCGGGATACATCAGCTGCGCCCGAACAATAACCGAGAACGCGCCACCAATGACTCCGCCAATAATCGCGAAGAGCAGGTAAAGGGTTCCGATGTCCTTGTGGTTCGTCGAGCAGAACCAGCGGACAAAGAAGCCGGGCGCATGGCTATGGCCGTGAACATCGTGGCTATGCAGGTCGGCGATATCGACACCGCGCTCGTAAGCCATTGCTCGCTCCCTCAATTACCTGCCGGCGCCGGACGGGCAACGCCGGTTGCGTCCGAAGCGGCTGCGACGTGCACCGCCTCGCCGCGCTCGTCGTGACGGGCGTATTTTTTCTTCGCGTCCTCTAGCCAACGCTGAAATTCGTCCTTGGTAACCGCCTCGACCTTGATCGGCATGAAGGCATGATTGACGCCGCAAATCTGATTGCACTGGCCGTAATAGATCCCGGGGTGTTCGACCTTCATCCAGGATTCGTTGAGGCGGCCGACAACCGCGTACTCCTGGACCCCAAAAGACGGGATGAACCAGCTGTGGATCACGTCGGTGCCGGTGACATAGACGCGGATCACCGTGTCGACCGGCACCACGAGCGGGTTATCCACGTCCAAGAGCCGCTTTTGACCGGGCTTCAGCTCGTTCTCGGGAATTATGTTGCTGTCAAATGAAAGATCGCCTTGATCAGGATAGTCGTAAGACCAGTACCACTGATGCCCGGTAACTTTGATTGTCATGTCCGGGTTCGGTACCCGGTCCATGTAATACATCAGCTTGAAGGACGGAATCGCGATCATGACCAAGATCAGCACCGGGATCACCGTCCACAGCATCTCGATGACGGTGTTGTGGGAGGTCCGCGTCGGCACCGGGTGACTCCGGTGATTGAACCGCAAGATCACAATGGCGAGCAGAACAAAAACGAAAAGCGCTATGACGGTTATGATGGCCAAGAGCTCGTCGTGAAACGCCGACAGCCGCTCCTTGACCGGGGTGGCGGGCGCCTGCATGCCGAATTCCCACGGCCGCGGCGCATCGGCCCAGGCGATCGCTGCGGTCGCGGCAAGCCCGATAGCGGCAATTGCGAATACCACCAGGGTCCGGTTCGTCGTTCTCTTTGCAAACAATCTCGTCAACCACATCATCGGTGCAGCCCCTCACGCTTCAACAGCAAGCCGGATGCGCTTTTCCGAGAGGCCATTCGAGCGCGACCATCGGGTCTCATCCCGTTCGGCAACTGTCGCGACGCAACGCGCGTCGTCACCGCCCACCGCCAATCGCATACACCATAGCTCCTTCATGGCACAACCGGGACAACCCCGACCAAACACCTTTGCGGCAAGCCGCCGCACAGGGCCGGGTTCCGCCGGCGGCCGAGTCGTGCGTAGGATGGGTTGCGAACGGCTGGTTGTGCTGGCTTCTTTCGCGCGAGACCGCATGCGACCATATTGAGGCGGTTCTTTCTGGAGTAGCCAATGACAGATCTCGCCGTAACCGACGCTTTATTCTTCGAACGCACCGGCATGGACCCGACCCGCATCGAGCAGGTGGTCGGCGAATCGTTGGCCGGCATGGACGACGGCGAGCTTTACCTTGAATACAGCCAGTCCGAGAGCCTCGCGCTCGACGACGGCCGCATCAAAAGCGCGAGTTTTGATACGACGCAGGGGTTCGGGTTGCGCGCGGTCGCCGACGAGGCGGCCGGTTATGCGCACGCCTCCGAGCTCTCGGAAGCAGCGATCCGCCGTGCTGCGGCAACAGTGCGAGCGGTGGCAAGCGGGTATTCCGGCGTCATGGCGCCGCCGCCTGTCGGCACCAACCGGCTGCTCTATACCGAGCAGAATCCGCTCGGCCTGGTGGATCTCGGAGCGAAGACGCGGTTGCTCGCCGAGATCGACGCGTATGCCCGCAGCCGTGACCCACGCGTCAAGCAAGTGATGGCTTCGCTCGGCGGCGTGTGGCAGGCGGTACAGATCATCCGCCCCGACGGTCGCCGCGTCGCCGACATCCGCCCGTTGGTTCGGTTGAGCGTCGCGATCGTCGTCGGCGAGGGCGACCGCATGGAGACTGGCTCCTCGGGGGCGGGCGGGCGCGTCGGCTATGAACGCTATCTCGATCCGCAGCAATGGAAGGAGCAAGTGGACGAGGCTTTGCGCCAAGCACTCACCAATCTCGGATCGGTTCCCGCTCCGGCGGGAGAGATGACCGTGGTCCTCGGCCCGGGGTGGCCCGGGGTCATGCTGCACGAAGCGATCGGGCACGGGCTCGAGGGCGATTTCAACCGCAAGAAGACCTCGGCTTTTTCGGGAATGATCGGGCAGCGCGTCGCGGCCAAGGGGGTAACCGTCGTGGACGACGGGACAATGCCCAACCGGCGCGGCTCGCTGACCGTCGACGACGAAGGCACACCGACGAATTACACGGTGCTGATCGAAGACGGGATTCTCAAAGGTTACATGCAGGACCGCATGAATGCGCGGCTACTCGGGGCCGCTCCGACCGGGAACGGCCGGCGCCAGAGTTTTGCCCATGCGCCAATGCCTCGCATGACGAACACCTACATGCTGGCCGGGGCCCAGGATCCGCAGGAAATCATCGCCTCGGTGACGAAAGGTTTGTACGCGGTCAATTTCGGCGGCGGACAGGTCGACATCACATCGGGCAAGTTCGTGTTTTCCGCCTCCGAGGCCTACCTGATCGAGGATGGCAAAATCGGCCACGCGGTCAAGGGCGCGACGCTGATCGGCAACGGCCCGGACGCGCTGACTAAGGTCGCGATGATCGGCAACGACCTCCGTCTCGACGACGGGATCGGCACCTGCGGCAAGGACGGGCAGTCGGTGCCGGTTGGCGTCGGTCAGCCGACATTGCGCATGGACGGCCTGACGGTCGGCGGCACTAACACGTGAGGCAAGCTGCGGGCGCTCGCTTCCGAGCGATCCTCGCAGCAGCAACCATATTAACCACGTTTTTTGTCGGGCAAGCCTGGGCTTGCAGCGATTTTGCCGTAGCACCGTCGAGCCGCTGGTCGCTGGCCAGGGAAGGCAAGGTTGCATGGCTGGTGACACCGTGCGGCGAGCGCTTTTTCAGTCTCGGCGTCAATGTTCTCGATGGCGGCTATCCCCAGCGCGAGAAGGACGGCAAGATCTGGTACAGCTGGGAGGCGTTCGCGCCGACGCTCGCGGATTGGACGGTCCAAACCCGCCGTCGGTTGTTGTCGTGGGGCTTCAACAGCGCCGGCGGCTGGGCGTTGGCGCCGGAGACACTCAAACTTCCGTCGATCGTCAATCTCGAACTCGGTCGGTTGGCCCGGTTTCATTGGTTCGATCCGTTCGACCCGGCGACCGAGCGGCGAATGAACGAGCTCGCCCGCGCGCTCGTCGCCCCTTACCGCAGGTCGCCATACCGTATCGGCTATTTCTCGGACAACGAAGTCGGCTGGTGGGCGGGGGCCTTGTTCGTCTTCTACTCGTCGAAGCCGGCAAGCTCGTTTACGAAGCTGCGCTGGGTCGAATTGCTGCGCCAGCATTACGACGGGGATTGGTCGCGCTTTACCACCGATTTCGAACCGCCTAGGGGAGCGAGTTCGTGGGAAGGGCTCCTCATCGCCACAGCTCGCACCCAGATGAAGCCGGGCGGGGCCGGGATCGATGTCGTGCGCGAATGGACCGGGATCGTCGCCGAGCGTTACTACATGCTCGCTGAGCGCGCCATCCGCGCCGCCGATCCGGATGCACTCTATTTTGGTGACCGTCTGCCGATCTATTACGACCCGGCCGCGGTGCGTGCGATGGCGCCGCATGTCGACGCGATCGCGACGAACTACAACGTCGATAGCGGTGACGGCTGGATCGCAGACTATTTCTTCGACGGGCTTAGAAGGCTATCGGGCGATAAACCCGTCCTGGTCTCCGAATGGTTTTTCGCCGCACGCGACAACCGTACCGGAAACCGCAACAACGGCCATCTAATGACGGTCGCGACGCAGGACGAGCGAGCCGCCGGCGCTGCCGCTGCAACCCTCAATTTCTCGGCGGTGCCCGAACTTGTCGGAGCGCACTGGTTCCAGTACTACGACCACCCGAAAGGCGGGCGCGGCGACGGCGAAGACTATGATTTCGGCCTCGTCGACATTAATGATGAGCCCTATCAGCACCTCACCTCCGCGCTCGCGTCCGCCAACCGCCGGGCTCTCGCGGTACACGCGAGCGCGACGGCCGCCTCGCCGGCGACGGAAGCGGCCCGCTTCGTGCTGCCGTATGCCCCGGTCTCCGTCGATAACCGCTCGCTGTCCGACTGGCCGAAGCCGTCGAGCCTGTTGCCCCGACTGAAACCCTCACCGGGCGCGGTAGAATTCGGTGAGGTCTACCTTTCGTGGAGCGAGCACGGGCTGGCGCTGGCGACGATCGGACAGGACTACTTCGATATCGACCTTCTCGCCTTTCAGGGCAGCTTCCCGCTGGTCGACGCTTACCGCGTCGAGCTCGGCATCGACATCGGCACCGGGCCCCGCCGCTTTACGCTGTTCTTCATTCCACCGCGGACCAAGCTCCATGATTATCCGGAAATGGCCGCGCAACTTTGTCCGGGGACCGCGGAACGGGCAATCATAGAGGGCTGCACCGTGGTTAGCGGCGCCAAGGCGGTCTATTTCGGTGCCGACCAGCCCCGGATAACGGCGGAAATGTTGGTTCCCTGGAAGACGCTCGGGATCGAGGCGCCGCGCCCGGGCACCACGCTACGTGCCGAGGTGGCCGTCACCTCATGGCACCGTGAGCGCTGGATGTCGTTGTCGGGCCGACCACCCGCCACAGGGATGAACGACTCCCGGCGCTGGTATCAGATGCGGCTCGGGAGCGACTCACAAATCATCGAGACCACCCCCGCATACCGTGGTTTCGCACCAGGTTAGTAGGCGTATTCCGTGAATAGCGGATCGATGGTGCCGTCCCAGCGCGTGCGAAAGTCTTCGAGCAGCTCTTCCGCCGGGGTGCGCCCGGAGCCGGCGATTGCGAAGAGCGTGTCGAGGAAATGCGTCTCGTCTTCGCCCGCCGTGTTGCGGCGAGCGCGCCGGTGCAGTCCTTCGCGCGAAATCTCCAGCACTTCGAGCGCAATCTCCCGCAAGGTGCGGGACCGCAGCGGCGTCGCCAGGCCAAGTCGCGGCACATCGCAACGCATCGCCTCACGCTCCTCGGCGGTCCAATCAGCGATCAAATCATAAGCTGCATCGAGTGCTGTCGAATCATAGAGCAGCCCGACCCACAAGGCCGGCAACGCGCACAGCCGGCGCCATGGACCGCCATCGGCGCCGCGCATCTCGAGAAATGTCTTCATCCGCGCTTCGGGAAATGCTGTCGTCAAATGATCTGCCCAGTCGCCGATACGCGGGACGTCGTTGGTCAGCGCCGGCAGCTTGCCGGCCATAAAGTCGCGGAACGACTGGCCGCTCGCATCGATGTACCGTCCGTCCCGGTAAATGAAATACATCGGTACATTTAGCATGTAGTCGACATAGCGCTCGAAACCGAAGGCCGGCTCGAAGACAAAGGGCAGGGTGCCGCAACGGTCCGGGTCCGTGTCGGTCCAAATATAGCTGCGATAGCTGAGAAAACCAGAGGGCCGGCCTTCGACAAACGGGGAGTTGGCGAACAGCGCTACGGCCACGGGCTGCAGCGCAAGACCGACGCGGAATTTCTTCACCATGTCGGCCTCGGACTGGTAGTCGAGGTTGGTCTGCACGGTGCAGGTGCGCAGCATCATGTCGAGGCCAAGCTGGCCCTTCTTCGGCATGTAGTCGCGCATGATCCGGTAACGCGCCTTGGGCATGAACGGGATGTCTTCGCGGCGCCACTTCGGGTCGAAGCCGAGCCCGAGCATGCCCAGCCCCAACTCGTCGCAAACTTCGCGCACTTGGCGCAGGTGCTCATGCACTTCGTCGCAAGTTTGATGGACGGTTTCGAGCGGCGCCCCGCTCAGTTCGAACTGACCGCCGGGCTCGAGCGTGATCGAACATCGGGCATCGTTGGTGAGCGCTATCGTTTTGCCGTTCTCGATGATCGGCTTCCATCCGAAGCGGGTCATCCCCGCAAGCAGCGCGGCAATCCCGTCCGGCCCGTCATAGGGGACGCGGCGCAAATCCGAGCGTCGGAACACGAATTTCTCGTGCTCGGTGCCGACCCGCCAGGCCGAGGGCGGCTTGCAGCCGGATTCGAGGTATTCGACGAGCTGCCGCTTGTCCGTAATCGGCGCTCCTGGCGAACTCGGCGTCGTCGTCATCCTCGGCGGGCCTCCAGCAGTAGTGGCGGCGCCCGATAGGGCAACCGTTTAATGAACCATTGGGCAAGCGCGATCAACGAGTACGGGCGCAGTGCCAATCTCCGGCGATCGCCTGGTACACCGCCAGAGCCGCGAGAGCGGCAGTTTCGGCGCGCAACACCCTCGGGCCGAGCCCGACGCGAGTAACAAAGGAGAGTTTTGCGAGAGCGTCAAGCTCCCTCCGGTCGAAACCACCCTCGGGGCCAACGAGCAGCGCCATCGGTGCGGGGGACAGCCGGGCTGCAGCTTCGGCGAGCATCTCGCCGCCGCCGGTTTCGTCGCAGATAATTAATCGCCGCTCTGGAGGCCAGGCGGCGACCAACCGCTCCAGTCTTTCCGGCGGGTGTAGCTCGGGAAGCGAAAGGCGCTCGCTTTGCTCGGCTGCCTCGATGGCATGCGCGCGCATCCGCTCGAGATTGACCCGTTCAGCCTGAGTATGTGCCGTCCACACCGGCAGCAACGCCGAGACCCCGAGTTCTGTGGCCTTCTCGACGAGCCAATCGAGACGGGCGCGCTTGATCGGCGCAAAGAGCAGCCACGGCCCGGGCGCGACTTGAGGCTCGGGCACTCGCAGTTGGTGTTCGACCGTCAACCGCATTATGCTCTTCCCGGTCTTTTCGACGCGGCAAAGCCATTCTCCGTCGGCTGGATTGAACCCCGAAACTGCGCTGCCAAGTTCGAGCCTCAAGACCGAACGAAGATGATGCGCCTGCCGCCATCCGAGCTCGACCTCAGCGCCCGGGGCGAGGCCGGCCGCGATGTATATACGGGGCCCGCGGCGCTCGCTCATTACCCGATCCTCGAACCGTCTCTTTCATAACGATAAGTTAGGTGCTGCGTAACGAACATGATCGCTCATTCTTATGACCGCGACGGCATCGAGGGCGAGGGAACATCCACGCTCGGCCGTGATCCCAGCGATATAGACCGGGCCGATTGGGTCGAGCGTTATCTGCCGGCTTGGTCGCGGCCCTATGCGCGCCTCGCCCGGCTCGACCGGCCGATCGGGACATGGCTGCTGCTGTTTCCGGGCTGGTGGGGGATCTCGCTCGCCTCGGAACGCTGGCCCGATCCGATGCTGCTACTGCTGTTCGCGATCGGCGCCGTCTCGATGCGGGGTGCGGGCTGCACACTCAACGACATTGCCGACCGACATTACGACGGCCAAGTCGCGCGAACGCGGTTGCGTCCCCTGCCGAGCGGCGCCGTGTCAGTGCGCGGGGCGAGCGTGTTTCTGATGCTCCAACTCGGGCTCGGCGCCACGGTTTTGTTGAGCCTCAATTGGCCGACGATGCTCCTCGGATGTGCGGTTCCGGGGCTGATCGGCACTTACCCGTTCATGAAGCGCATCACTTATTGGCCGCAGGTATTCCTCGGCCTCAACTTTAGTTGGGGTGCGCTGATCGGATGGACCGCTGTCACCGGCGCGCTCGCTCCGCCGCCGCTGCTGCTCTATCTCGGCGGCGTGTTCTGGACAATCGGCTACGATACGATCTACGCACATCAGGACAAAGAGGACGACGTCCGTATCGGCGTGAAGTCCTCGGCGATCGCCCTCGGCGAGCGCACTCGCCGCTGGCTCTTCGTCTTCTACGGCATCGCGTTGATTGCTTGGGCAGCAGCGGGTTTTGCGGCCGGGCTCTGCACGCTGTTCTGGCTCGCTCTGGCCGCCGCGGCGGCACAGCTGATCTGGCAGGCTGCAAGAGTGGCGACTGAAGATCCCTCTGATTGTCTGCGCAAGTTCCGCTCGAACCGCGTCGTCGGCTGGCTCATTTTCGCCGGCATCATCGCCGGCCATCTCAATTGATCGGCTTGGATCGCGCGCTCTTCATCCGTCGCAATACCGTGGTCACGGCGCCGCCCTTGGTGCCCGAAATCCGTCTTCAGCTCGCGACGGAGATCACCCCGATGTGGCAGGCGACCGAGGAAATCTTCACGCGCAATGCTGTACCGCCGCCGTTTTGGGCATTTGCATGGACCGGCGGTCAGGCGCTCGCCCGTTACCTGCTCGACCATCCCGATCAGGTTGCCGGCGGGTCAGTGCTCGACTTTGGGGCCGGTTCGGGTCTTGTTGCGATCGCCGCGGCAATGGCCGGCGCTTCTCCTGTGCTCGCCGCCGAGATCGATTATGTCGCGGTGGCCGCGATCACCTCGAATGCGAGGCTCAACCAAGTCGAGATCGAGGTGACAACCACCGATCTGATCGACGCCAACGATTCGCGATGGCAAGTCGTCACGGCCGGCGACGTCTGCTACGAGCAGCCGTTGGCGGGTCGTGTTGCCGCTTGGTTGCGCTTCCTCGCGCGGTGCGGCTGCGTTGTGCTCTTCGGCGATCCCGGGCGCGCCTATTTGCCAACCGAGGGTCTCCGCGAGCGCGCCCGTTATCTCGTGCCGACCAGCCGCGACCTCGAAGGTAGCGAGACCCGTGATGGGGTGGTCTGGGAGATGAATGGCGCTCGCCAGCTGGTGCTGCCGGGACCATATAGCTGCCATGCCCTATTCCAGCCTGCGCGATTTCATCGACCGGCTCGAGATGGCCGGGCGGCTCGTGCGGGTGGCCGCACCGGTCTCGCCCTACCTCGAGATAACTGAAATCCACACGCGCCTACTTGCCGAAGGGGGCCCGGCGGCGTTGTTCGAGAATGTCATCCGCGAGACTGGCGCCAGTTATGCGATGCCGGTGCTCGTCAATTTGTTCGGCACCATCGAGCGCGTCGCCTGGGGCATGGACCGCGAGCCAGGCGGCTTGCGCGAGATCGGTGAAACCCTGGCCTTTCTGAAACAGCCCGAGCCGCCCGGTGGCTGGCGCGAGGCGCTTCAGATGCTGCCGCTGTTACGCACCGTGATGGCGATGCGCCCGCGTACCGTTGGCGCCGCGCCGTGCCAGGAAGTTGTGCTCCGCGGTGGCGAAATCGATCTGGCGACGCTGCCGATCCAGACTTGCTGGCCGGGCGAGCCGGCGCCGTTGATCACCTGGCCGCTGGTCGTGACGAAAGGACCCGGCGAGCGCCGCGAGGACAATTTCAATCTCGGCATTTACCGTATGCAGGTGATCGGTCGCGACACGACCTTGATGCGCTGGCTCAAGCACCGTGGCGGGGCTCAGCATCACCAGCGTTGGGGCGCCGAGCGCCGCGATCCCCTGCCGGCCGCGGCGGTGATCGGCGCCGACCCCGGCACCATCCTCGCGGCCGTCACGCCTGTTCCTGAGACGCTGTCAGAGTACCAGTTTGCGGGATTGCTGCGCGGCCGAAAGGTCGAGCTGGCCGATTGTAAGACGATACCGCTCAAGGTGCCGGCACAGGCCGAGATCGTCCTCGAAGGCCATGTCTCACTCGACGAATACGGCGAGGAGGGCCCCTACGGCGACCACACGGGCTACTACAACACCGTCGAGCGTTTTCCGGTCTTTCGGTTGTCGGCGATAACGATGCGGGCGAAGCCGATCTATCTCTCAACCTTTACCGGCCGGCCGCCGGACGAGCCGTCGATCCTCGGGGAAGCGCTGAACGAAGTGTTCATCCCGCTGCTGCAGCAGCAATTCCCTGAGATCGTCGATTTCTGGCTGCCACCCGAGGGGTGCTCTTATCGCATCGCCGTCGTCGCGATCCGCAAGGCCTATCCGGGTCACGCCAAGCGAGTGATGATAGCGATCTGGTCGTTTCTGCGTCAGTTCATGTACACCAAATTCGTCATTGTCGTCGATGACGACATCGACGCGCGGGAGTGGAAAGACGTCATTTGGGCGATCTCAACCCGAATGGATCCGGTGCGAGATGTGACGCTGATCGACGATACCCCGATCGATTATCTCGACTTTGCCTCGCCCGAAGCAGGCCTCGGCGGCAAGATCGGCCTTGACGCGACGACGAAATTGCCGCCCGAGACGCGTCGAGAATGGGGCAGGCCGATCCGCATGGCCGAGGAAATCGTCACCGAGGTGACGAGCAAATGGGCGAGCTACGGATTACCCGGACCGGGTAAATCCATCTGGAAATAATGGAGATGCGATGACCGAAGCAGTAAATAGTGCGCTCGATTTGCTGCAAGATTTGATCGGCCGCGCGCGCCGCGCCGGGGCCGACGCCGCCGATGCGGTGCTTTTCGAGGGCACCTCGCTGTCGCATGCACGGCGCCTCGGCAAGACCGAGAAGCTCGAGCGCTCGGAAGGGCAGGATCTGGGCTTGCGGGTGTTTATCGGCCGGCAACAGGCGATCGTGTCATCGAGCGACCGTTCACCTGAGGCGCTCGACGCACTCGTTGAAAGAGCGATCGCAATGGCCCGTGCCGTACCCGAAGACCCCTATTGCGGCATCGCTGATCCCGCCGAGATCGCCCGCGATTGGCCATGCCTCGATTCGTTCGACCCCGCTGAACCGAGCCCCGAAATGTTGATCGAGTGGGCCCGCGCTGCCGAGGACGCGGCACTCGCGATCAAGGGCGTCTCGAATTCCGAGGGCGCCGAGGCTGGATGGGGCCGTTCGAATATCGCATTTGCCGCCTCAAACGGCTTTGCCGGCGCCTATAGCGGCTCGAGCCACGGTGTCAGCGCCAGCGTCATCGCCGGTTCGGGCACCGGGATGGAACGCGATTACGAATATGCGAGCGCGATCTACGCGGCCGACCTGCGTGACCCGGCCGAGGTCGGCAAGAGCGCCGGCGAGCGTGCGATTAAGCGCCTGGGTGCGAAGAAGGTGGCGACCTGCCGCTGCCCGGTGGTGTTCGACCCACGCGTCGCGCGCAGTTTCTTGTCGCACCTGCTAGGGGCGGTATCGGGGCCTGCGATCGCCAGGGGCACGAGCTTTCTGAAGGACCGTCTCAGCGAGCGCATTTTTCCAGAGGCGATCACGATCATCGACGACCCGCACCGCCAGCGCGGATTGCGCTCGAAGCCGTTTGACGGCGAAGGCATCGCCAATCGCCGCCGCGCGATCATCGACAAGGGGGTTTTAACCACGTGGCTCTTGGATCTGCGCTCGGCCCGCCAGCTCGGGCTCACTACCACCGGTCATGCCGCGCGCGGTACCGCCTCGCCCCCTTCCCCGGCAGCGACCAATGTGTGGATTGAGCCGGGCGTGCTCGGTCCCGAAGAGCTGATCGCTGACATCGACAGCGGGTTCTATGTTACCGAGATGATGGGCATGGGGGTCAACGGCGTCACCGGCGACTACAGCCGCGGTGCTGCCGGCTTTTGGATCGACAAGGGCGAGATCGCCTTCCCGGTCAGCGAGATGACAGTGGCCGGCAATCTCAAGGACATGTTCGGCCGGCTCGTTGCCGCCGACGATCTCGAATTCAAAACCGGTGCCGATTCCCCGACCCTCAGGATCGACGACCTGACCGTCGCCGGCGCCTAATCAGCCGGGCACGGAAGCCGCGGCGTTCCGACATCACTCAGTCTTAGCGCGTCCGGCTTGCCAAGCGGGGGAGCCGCCTCTAACACTGCCGGGGGGAAGTGATGCGAATCGACCCGGCGATCGTTGGCAGTGGTGGACGTTCGGCTGCGCTCATCTGGCGCTTGACGCGTGATTTCATGCGGCCGCACGGCAGGCGGGTCGTACTTGCCTTCTTACTGATGGGGTTGGCAGCCGGCAGCACGGCAGGGCGCGCCTGGCTGATGCAACCGGTGCTCGATCGGATCTTTGTCGCGCACGAAGGCTCGCTGCTCCTGCTGATCGCCGGTGCCGCACTGGCTCTTGCTCTTGCCAAGGGGCTGGCCGATTACGGCGCCACCGTATCGATGACCAGAATCGGCCAGCGCGTCATCGCCGACGTACAGATTGCACTCTTTGCTAGATTGATGCGCGCCGATCTCGCCTATTTTCATGCCAATCCGACCGGCACTCTGATCTCGCGTTTCACCAGCGACGCGGTGCTGTTGCGCAATGCCGCGGCGAGCGTTATCGCCGGGATTGGCAAAGACGCGGTGACTGTCGTTTTTCTCATCGGCGTCATGTTTTATCAGGATTGGCTGCTTGCCTTGGTCTCATTCTTCGTCTTCCCGCTGGCGATCCGTCCGATTGTTGGGATCGGGCGGCGCATCCGCCGCGTCGCCGCCAATACCCAGGCCGAGATTGGCCAATTTACGACCTTGTTGAGCCAAACTTTTCAGGGCGCCCGGCACGTCAAAGCCTATGGCATGGAAGAGTACGAGGAACGCCGCGCCGTCGGGTTGATCGAGCGGCTGTTTATGCTGATCGATCGGAACACCCGGACGCGGTCGCGAGCCTCGCCAATGATGGAAACCCTCGGCGGCATGGCCATTGCCGTTGTCATCCTATACGGGGGTCATCAAGTCATCAGCGGTGCCCGGACTCCCGGCGCGTTGTTCTCGTTTATCACGGCCCTTCTGCTCGCCTATCAGCCGCTGAAGAGCCTCGCCAATCTGAATGCTTCGCTTCAGGAGGGTCTCGCTGCGGCCCAGCGGATCTTCGAGGTGCTCGACCTCGAACCGATGATTCGCGACATGCCAGGCGCCCGGCCACTGCACATCGCCGGCGGCGAGATCCGGTTCGATGACGTTTGCTTCGGCTACGTTCCCGGCATCCTGGCAATCGATCGCACCTCTTTGACCATTCCGGCCGGCCACACTGTTGCGCTGGTCGGCCCCTCGGGAGCCGGAAAATCGACGATGCTCAACCTGATCCCGCGCTTCTTCGATGTCGCGGCTGGAAGCATCTCGATCGACAGACAGGATGTCCGTTCGGTAACGCTCGCCTCTCTGCGTGGGGCCATTGCCCTGGTCGCTCAAGAGGTCAGCCTGTTCGATGACACCGTGCGGGCCAATATCGCCTATGGCCGGTTTGGCGCATCGGCGGTCGAGATCGAGGAAGCGGCACGGGCGGCGGCTGCCCACGATTTCATTTGCGAACTGCCCAGTGGCTACGACACCCTGGTCGGCGAGCACGGAGTGAGGCTCTCTGGCGGCCAGCGTCAACGAATAGCGATCGCCCGGGCGATGCTGAAGAACGCCCCGATCCTGTTGCTTGACGAAGCCACGGCGGCGCTCGACAGCGAAGCCGAACGGCAGGTGCAAACGGCACTCAATACGCTGATTCGCGGCCGCACCACGTTGGTGGTTGCGCACCGTCTGTCGACGATCCAACGAGCCGATCTGATCTGCGTGATGAACCGTGGGCAGATCGTTGAGACCGGCCGGCACCGAGAGCTGCTGGCGCTGGGCGGCCTTTATGCGCGCCTCCATGCTATGCAATTTGCGGATCAGCACGATCAGGTCGCTGCCGGGGCCGAGGTGTAAGGACGATCAGAATTGTCGAGATCGAGGGCCTGGCGACGTCTTCTGCGCAGCGACGCGCTGCGGCGGATCGCCTGCTGGATAACCCATTGCTACATTCGGTTCGTCTATTTGACGAATCGCTGGAGCGTCGAGGGTGGCGATTGGACACGCAAGCTCACCCGCGAAGACCGGACTTTCATCGTCGCCTTCTGGCATGGGCGATTGCTGATGATGCCGCTCGCGTGGCACGGGTTGGCACCGTTTCACATGTTGATCTCGGCGCATCGCGATGGACGTATCATCGCTGGAGCGATGACCTATTTCGGTATCGAGACGATCGCCGGCTCGACGAGCCGCGGCGGTTCGTCGGCGTTGCGCGAGATTCTGAAACGGTTGAAAGAGGGGGGCTGTGTCGGCATCACGCCGGATGGACCGCGCGGCCCGGCAATGACCGTGAGCATCGGGATCGTCAACATTGCCCGTCTCGCTGGGGTGCCGATCGTGCCTGCGACCTACGCCACGAGCCGCCGGCGCGAGCTCGCGAGCTGGGACCGCTTCCACCTCGCTTTGCCGTTCGGGCGTGGTGTGTTTTTGTTTGGCGAGCCGATCGAAATCGGCGCGGAGCTGGACGAGACGGGGCTCGAGGACGTCCGATGCCTGATCGAGGCGCGCATGGTCGAAATGGTCCGCGAAGCCGATCGTCGCGTCGGGCATCACTCCTCATCGCATTGGACTGGCGCCGCTTCAGTCGGCCCCGCGCGCCCGGTTACGGACGAGTAATGCTGCCGCTGCTCTATCGGATGCTGACCCGGCCGCTGGGTCCAATCGCGATCTGTTATCTGGCGCAACGCCGCAAACGCGGCAAGGAAGACCCGATACGCTTTCGCGAGCGCCGCGGTCTCACCAGCGCGGTGCGGCCGCAAGGGCCACTTATTTGGCTTCATGCTGCAAGCGTCGGTGAAGCCACGGCGGCGCTCGCGCTCATCGAAAACCTTCTGGCTTCGCGGCCGGAGCTCGCCATATTGGTGACGACCGGGACGGTTACCTCGGCCCGCCTGCTCGCAAGCCGGCTGCCAGCACGCGCGCGGCACCAATTCGCTCCTGCGGATGTGCCGCGTTGGATCATCCGCTTTCTCGACCATTGGCACCCTGATCTGGCGCTGTGGATCGAATCCGAGTTGTGGCCCAATCTGGTCCTCATGACCCATGCGCGCGGTATCCCGATGGTACTCATCAATGGAAGGCTGTCAGCGCGCTCGTACCGGCTGTGGCGACGCTGGCCCGGCCTCATCCGCCCGATAATGCGCGCGTTCGATTTATGCCTCGCCCAGGACCACCAGCAAACCGAGCGAATCCAGTCGCTGGGGGCGCGGCAGGTGGCGATGCTCGGCGATCTCAAAGGCGCGGCCGCGCCTTTGCCGTGCGAGCGCGCCGAATTACTGCGGTTGCGGATCCGTATCGGACAGCGGTCTGTTTGGCTTGCAGCCAGCACCCATGCCGGCGAGGAGGAAATCGCCGGCCGCGTTCATCGCGATCTTGCGGCGAAATTCCCCGGTCTGCTGACGATCATTGTGCCCCGTCATCCGGCGCGGGCCGACGCCATCGCTGCGATGCTGCGTGCGCAGGGGCTGCGGATTGCCCGGCGCGCGCCCGGCGAGCCGGTCACCGGCGAGACCGACGTTTATCTCGCTGATACGATCGGTGAACTCGGCCTGTTTTACCGTCTCTCCGGCATCGCGTTCATTGGCGGGTCGCTCGTTGGCAAGGGCGGCCACAACCCATTGGAGGCAGCCCGTCTCGACTGCGCCGTGTTGCACGGTTCGGACATGAGCAATTGCACCGGAATGGCGGCGGCACTGGCCGCCGCCGGCGCAGCCGAAACGGTGACCGACGCCGAGACGCTCGCTCGCGCCGTGGCAGCGCTGCTCTCCGATCGGCGTCTGCGAGCCGAACGCGCCGCTGCGGCGAACCGTGTCGCAGCGGCCGGTCGTGGCGTTCTTGATGCCGTATCGGAGCGGCTGGCACCGTGGCTCGATCGGCTTGTGCCGGAGCGAGAAGTCGCGGCGGCACCGCGTTCGCTGAGAGCCTGATGCGCGTGATGCGCGCCGCCCCTCGCTTCTGGGCGGACCCTCCCGGGATCCTTGCGAACCTGTTGATGCCTGTCGCGGCGGCATGGGACGCCGCTGGACGGCTGCAAGAGCGGCTGTCGCATCCCTATTGCTCCCCGATCCCGGTCATCTGCGTCGGCAACCTAGTCGCCGGCGGGGCGGGCAAGACCCCGGTCGCGTTGGCTTTGGCCGCGAATCTCGCAACGCGCCGCGTTGCGGTCCACGTAGTGACGCGCGGCTATGGCGGCAGTTTTGGTGGGCCGGTACGGATTGATCCCGGTCGCCACGATGCCGCTACGGTCGGCGACGAAGCGCTGTTGCTGGCGCGCCGCGCGCCGTGTTGGGTCGCGCGCAACCGGGCGTCGGGCATTCGCGCCGCAGTTGCAGCCGGCGCGCACGCAGTCGTGCTCGATGACGGTTTTCAGAACCCCACCATCAACAAGGCCTTATCGCTCGTTGTCGTCGATGCGATCTACGGTTTCGGCAATGGGAGAATCATCCCGGCGGGTCCGTTGCGCGAAAATCTTGCGCGCGGACTTGCCCGTGCTGATGCCGTAGTGTTGCTCGGAACGGAGGCGGAAACGAGAGTGCTGGAGCAAGCCGCGATCTGGAACGAGCTGCCGGTCCTATCGGCCGAGCTGAGCCCGGTCTCCGGCTCGCGGATGGCCGGCTCGCGGATTCTGGCCTTCGCGGGGATCGGACGTCCGGAAAAATTTTTCGCGACTCTGCGGATGGTTGGCGCAGAACTCGCAGGCACGCGTGCGTTTCCGGACCATCACCCCTACCGCACCAAGGAAATCGAGCAGCTGCGGAGGGACGCTGAGCGGGCGCATGCGCGCCTCGTCACCACAGCGAAGGACATCGTTCGCATTCCGCCGGCAAGCCGCGACGACATCGAGGTCTTCGAAGTCGAAATCTCTTGGCGAGATCCTGCAGCGCTCGATCAGCTGATCACCCCGGTCGTGGGCACTTGAGCTGCCGATGACGATCGATCGGAACGCCGCGCTCACCAAGCCAGTTCGACGGGCCGGGTGGGTGAGCATGGTTCCATCTGCGCGCGCGCGTTTGAGGTTGGCTTATCGCGTGGAGGCTTGGGGCGCCAGGCTCGCGTTGGCAATATTCGGCTGGTTCCCCCTCGATTGGGCATCGGCGATTGGTGGCGCATTGGGACGCGCAATCGGTCCAAGGCTCGACATCTCAAAGCGTGCCCGTCTCAACCTCAGCCGCGCCTGGCCCGCGCTTACGGATGTTGAGATTTCGCGGATCATCGCTGGCATGTGGGACAATCTCGGCCGGGTCGCGGCCGAGTATCCGCATTTACGAGAAATCCGGGTCTTCGACCCGTGCGGGCGGGTCGAGACGCACGGCTTAGAGCATA
>Ga0306922_10000087_pt1 | contig 61886 bp, 58 predicted proteins | sample sta12Cox44000082_FD_203758 | JGI IMG/M metagenome (GOLD analysis project Ga0306922, IMG submission 203758) | Lab enrichment of tropical soil microbial communities from Luquillo Experimental Forest, Puerto Rico - statoxic.12C.oxic.44.000.082 (v2)... | ecosystem: Environmental > Terrestrial >... | reverse complement strand
CGACGCCGACCGTCGTGCCGTCGAACCCGGCGGGCGCCACGCCGACAATGGTCATCGACTGGCCGTTGACGATCATCGTCTGGTCGAGCACGTTCGGATTCGACCCGAAGCGCGTCTGCCAGTACCGATGACTCAACACGACAACGTGCGATTCGCCGACTGCCGGCTCGTCGACTGGACCGATCAAGCGTCCCAGCGCGGGAGCCGTCCCCAGCACCGGAAAGTAGCTGCCCGATACGAGCAGCCCCTGACCGTTGAGCGTCTGCCGATCGTAAGAAAGGTTCGCGCCGAACAACAGGTGCGCTGCGATGCCGGTGAAAACCGTCTGGACGCGCTCCAGATCCCGAAACATCGGGTAACTGAACACGTCATCACAATTGCGGCGCGTGCTGGCCACGCCGCACGAATTCGACCCCGGCTTGGGGCCGGGCGCCACCAGATTGACGAGCCCGGCCGGCTCACGGGCGGGAACCGGCCGCAGCAGCAGCTGGTTGAACAGCGAGAAGATTGCGGCATTCGCCCCGATGCCGAGGGCCAGCGACACGATGGCGACCAGCGTCACATAGGGCGTCTTGAAGAGCGTGCGGAATGCGAAGCGCACATCGGGCATTAATGCACGACCTTGATGTAACCCCATCCTTCCTTTTGCTTCGCCACAATCTCGCCGATGCCGTCGGGGACGGTCATGACTTGCGGCAGTAACTGGCTCTTGTCGACTTTCTGGTTCTTCATCGAGATTTCGCACACTTTGAACGACACGTGCGGACGGCCAATGGCGTGCTTCACGTCGTCGATCAACGTCGATCGCTCGGGCGCGACCAGGCCAAGTCCTCGCCCATACATCACCACCTCCATTTCGGTCTCGGGATTCACCGACGCGATTTCGCGCAACCACCGCAACACGGCGCCTTGATCGAGGGGGTCGTCGCTCGTCAGATCGAACACCACTTTGTAGGGCTGGGGACGTGGCGAAGATTGCGCCTGAACGGATTGCGCCTGAACGATGGTCGCGGTCAGCAGGACACAGGAGGCAAGCAACAGTCTCATAGTCACTCTCCAAAGAGGGTGCGTTACCGGGGTGCCACCGATGGTAACAGTCGACCGGGCAGGCGTCGAGCGCCTCAACCTCCCGACTCTCGCCCACCGGCAGGAGACTTGAGTTTTTCAAGTCAATGCTATGATATTTCTATGCGCTCGTATGGACAGTATTGCGCCCTGGCCAAGGCGCTCGATGTCATTGGAGACCGGTGGACGCTCTTGATCGTGCGGGAACTGTTGCTGCGTGACGTGTGCCGGTACACCGACCTTCGCAACGGTTTGCCGGGCATCGCCACCAATTTGCTCGCCGAACGGCTGAAAGAGCTGGAGCGCGCGGGAATCGTCAGTCGAGAAGACGCACCGCCCCCGATTGCCACAACCGTGTTTCGCTTGACGAACCGGGGACAGGAGCTCGAGCGGGTTATCTACGCGCTCGGGGCGTGGGGGGCTCCCCTGCTCGCCAACGCGCCGAAGACCGACCACTTTCACACGTATTGGCTTGGTCTGTGCGCGCGAAACTGCCTGCGCGACCAGGAACCCGACCGGCCGCCGGTCACAATTGAGATTCGGACAGGCGCCGACGAGCCTCTGACCGTCGAGGCGGCAGGCGGCACCATTCGGACACGTCAAGGAGCAACGGTTCATCCGGACGCGGTGATGACGGGGCCGCATCAGGTGATGACTGCCGTGTTGACGGGGAACATGGCGTTGCCCGTGGCGCGCCGAGCCGGATTGACCTACAGGGGTGATCCAGCGGTTCTCCGGCGAGTGCAACCTCATTCACGGCAGCCAGCGCGCGGCGGCGGGCGCAGGGCCGCCAGGTCGCTATCAGAGGATTGAGGCGAGCAACCGGCGACGTCGCGAGCGCCGACAGCGGCGGCCGTCGGCCTGCCGGAGACAGATATTGACGTGCTAACCTCCCGGATGGACGTACACTCGGCGGATGTCAAGGGGAGGTTGCATGAAACGCTTTGCTCTGTGTGTCGGTGTTCTGGTGGTCTCGGTCAACGCGTTTGCACAGGGCGGCCGGGGGGGGCCGCCGCCGCCACCGCCACCGCTCGAGCCTGGGGCGTCGCAGGCCGACGTCGACACGGCCGTGCTCGCCGCGCCGGCCAATCTGAGAGACCAGGCGACGGTGGTGAAATTCAAACCTGACTTCACGTACACCACGCTGAGGAAAGGCACGAACCGTCTGGTTTGCTACGACCGCTCTGGATTTCCTCTCCAGCAGCCGTTCTCGATTGAGTGCACCAGCATCGCCAACCTGGATCGGGTCGCGCAGAATCTGAAGTTCGAAGCGGCAGGCGAAAGGCCCAAGACTCAGGCGTTGGTCGATGCCGCGGAAAAGGACGGCACGCGTGCGAAGCCCGAGTTCGGATCGGTGTGGTATCACTTGGCGGGCCCCGACAAAGACCGCGCACGTCCCCACATCACCGTCGCCGTTCCGGGTGCGACGGCGCAATCGCTCGGTCTGCCCGACAACAACAGGCAGGGCGGCGTGTGGATCATGAATGCCGGCACGTCGACGGCGCATCTGATGATCCCGGGGCAGTGAGCACCTTTCCACCGCGGGCATCGTGTCGGGCATCTGGGCGTCCGCCGGAGTTCGGAGCGACGGAAGTGCCGGGATCACTCGATCCCGGCGCCGTCCATGACGCCGCCCGGAGAAGGGGAGCCGAGGCATGAGGGCCCTGGTCCTGAGTTTTCTCCTGGGTGCGGCACTCTTCGCCGCTGGGAAGCAGACCTTCACCGGCACCATCACGGACGACCTGTGCGCCCACGAAGGCGGACATTCCAAAATGGGGATGGGACCGACCGATGCCGAGTGCGCCCGTGCCTGCATCGATGCCCACGGCGCTCGGTATGTCTTGTACGACGGCAAGAATGTCTACACGCTGAGCGACCAGCGGAAACCCGAGCCGTTCGCAGGCCAGAGAGTCCGCGTCACCGGGACGCTCGATGCCAAGACAAAGACGATCAACGTAGACTCGATTACGACGGCGAAATGAGCGGCCGCCGGACTGACCGCATCAACCGCTAACGGAGAAAGCTCACCAACTCGGAATTGATTCGGTCCGCGTGCGTCCACAGCACGCCGTGCGGCCCGCCGGGAAGCTCCACGAACTTGACGTTCTTGATCATCTTCGCCTGCCTTCTGGACGAGGCGTCCGGCGGCAGGATGCGATCCGCATCGCCGTGCAGGATGAGCGTCGGCACGTCGTTCTTTTTCAGGTCCTTGCGAAAGTCCTCGATCCAGCAGTCCACGCAGGCCACCGTGCCGATGGCAGAGGCGCCGGCGGCGACATTCCAATTGTCCTCGAGCACGCGTTCGCCCACGAGCTTCCCGCCCGTGACGTCGTAGTTGTAGAAGTTGCGCAAGAACTCCATGAGGAACGCGGGACGGTCCGCTCGAATTCCGGCCTTGATCCCTTCGAACACTTTGGCATCGACACCTTCTGGATTGTCCGGTGCTTTGACGAGATACGGTCCGAGCGTTCCGATGAGCACCGCCTTGCGGACGCGCTTGGTGCCATATTTCCCGATGTATCTGGTGACCTCGCCTGTGCCCATCGAGAACCCGACCAGATCGACCTTCTTCACATTGAGCTTTTTCAGCAGCTTGTCGAGATCGGCCGCGAAGGTGTCGTAGTGATAGCCGACGCCTGTTTTGCTCGAACGGCCGAAGCCGCGGCGATCATACGTAATCACGCGATGCCCTGCGGCAAGGAGCGCCGCCGTCTGCTTCTCCCATGAGGCCCCGCTCAGCGGCCAGCCGTGGATCAGCACGACGGGCGATCCCGACCCATGGTCTTCGTAATAGAGCTCGATGGCGGTGGAGTTTTCCTTGCCGACGGTAACGGTGCTCATTTCTGTGCTCCTTCACGCCGGCATTCCCTCGCGCGGCGTCAAGCCACTAAGACTGCCCTCAGCTAAACGGAACGTCAAGTAGCGGTCCTTCACGTCGCGCGTTGAGGTTTTCAGCGGCAGAGTGGCGCCTGAGTCGTCGAGCTTGACACGGCTTGACACGGCGGAAACAGTGTTGTATAAAACCATTCAGTTAATTAACCTGTTGGTTTAATTCATGCCCATCGATCACCTGAGCACCACGTTCGCCGCACTGGCCGATCCGACACGGCGGGCCATCCTCGCACGCTTGGTCATGGGCGAATGCTCAGTGACGGAGCTGGCCAAGCCGTTCGAAATGAGCATGCCCGCCGTCTCGAAACACCTCAGGGTCCTGGAGCGGGCCGGGCTCATCGCGCGGCGGAAAGCCGCCCAATGGCGGCCCTGCCGTATCGACGCCTCGCCGCTGAAGGGCATCGTCGATTGGGCGGAGCACTACCGCCACCTCTGGGAGGGCCGGCTCGACCGCCTCGACCAATACCTACAACAGCTGGACACAAAGGAGTGGAAACGCCATGGTCGGAAGTCTCGCCGCAAATAGCGACACGTACATCGTCACCACGCCGTCCAACGAGGAGATTCGCCTGACCCGGCTCTTCAATGCGCCGAGAGCCCTTGTGTTCGACGCGATGACGAAGCCCGAACATGTGCGCCACTGGTGGGGACAGCTCGGCGAAGGATATTCGGTGCTGGCTTGTGAGATCGATCTCCGCGTGGGCGGCAAGTGGAAGTTCGTCAGCCAGCATCCGAAGGGTGAGATTACGTTCTACGGTGAATACCAGGAGATCGTGCGGCCCAGCCGCCTGGCGTTCACGGAGATCTTCGCCGACTACCCGGATAGTGTCTCCGTCGTCTCGACGGACTACACCGAAGAAGGTCATCGGACCCGTCTGACGGCCACCGTGAAGTACCCCTCGAGAGAGATTCGCGACATGGTGATCAAGTCCGGGATGTCGAAGGGTGCCGGGATCAGCTATGACCGCCTCGAGGATCTTCTCGCAAGGCTGCAGCGGTCCTGAGCATCGGCCCTGCGTGGGTTTGTCTTGAAGGGCATGACGAGATGGCTACGTCCCCAGCACATACGGTCAATGAGTACATCGCGGGCTTTCCAGTCCCGGTGCAGAAACGCCTCAAGCAGATGCGCCGCGTCGTAAGGCGGGCGGCGCCGCGCGCAACCGAAACCATTAGCTATCGAATCCCGGCCTACAGGTTGGACGGTCGGGTGATCTACTTCGCGGCGTTCAAAACGCACATCGGGATGTATCCGGTCTCGGCGTCGATTCAAAAGGCCCTGAAAGAGCTGGCCGAGTACGCCAGCCCGGGCGCAGTCGCCACGGTGCGGTTCCCGCATGACCGCCCGATTCCACAGGCGCTGGTGGGGCGTATTGTCAGGCTCATGATCGAGGAGAGGCGAACCCGCACCCGGGCGAAGCTGCGCGCACGAAGCCGTCCGAAGTAATCGGTTCCATCACGTCACGTGGAGTTCTGACGGGCCCGGAGGGACACGGGCCGGTCTGCCTGGTGGGCTCGGTTCTCGGGCCGGTCGACTGTGTCGAGTCGCGGCGGTGCTAAGCTGGCTCGCACGAAACGGCACCGTCCCTGGGCGGGACGATGCTCCACCAGGCGACGCGCTGGTTCACGCCGTGACACCGCATTGCCCGCTGTCTCGCACCGCGAGCATGAACCCAGACCGTCGGGCCGAAAAAGTGTCGAGGGCCGCGTGGGTCTGATCGGTCTGTTCTACCCTTGGGGTTTCTTCCTGCAGGCAGCCGCGATTCTCCACTTCGTGCGGCGCCGGCCGGACACGTACTGGCTCTGGATCATCCTCGTCGGCGGCGGACTGGGCGCGCTCGTCTACCTCGTGGCTGAAGCTGTCCCCGACATCGGCCTGCTGCGCACCTCCCTCAATGCCTTCCCCCGGCGCCGGCGCATCAAGGAGCTCGAACGGATCATCATGGACAACCCGGCGATCGGGAACCAGGAAGAGCTGGCGGATTTGTATCTCGAGGAGGGAAAGTTCGAACGAGCGCGGGAGCTGTACGACCGCGTGATCTCGCCGCGATCGGATTCGCTCGATCCCTTCTACCGTCGCGGGATCGCTGAGCTGGCGCTGAACGACGCCGCGGCTGCGGTGGCGGATCTGGAGCGCGTCGTCGCGAAAGATCCGAAGTACGACCTGCACCGCGCGATCGGTCTCCTGGCGCACGCGTACGCGAAAACCGGCCGAGCCGATCGTGCGGACGCCACGTTCAAGCAGGCGACTGACATCTCGACATTGTCCGAGACCTACTTCAACTACGCAACATTTCTCGTGCAGCAGAGCCGCCCTTCCGAAGCGCGTGAGTGGGCGGGAAAAATTCTCGCGAAGAAAGCGACGATGCCGCGCTACCTTCGAAGGCGCGAACGTCCCTGGTTCCGAAAAGCCACGGGGATCCTCAAACAGGTCCGCTGACCCGTTCACATGGAGTCGCCAGGAGCGACCCGCCTGCAACCAACTTTTCTAGGCACGAAACCCGTGCGGACGTGCGTTACAATCGCGCCATGAGCCGCGTTCCCTTGTCGATCGTGTCAGCCGCCCTCCTTGCGACGGCGACGGTTTCCGGTCAGTACACCATGACGGTCAACCAGGATCGGTTGATCAACGCGCAGAGCGAGCCGCAGAACTGGCTGATGATGAACGGCGACTACGGATCGACGCGGTATTCGAAACTGACGCAGATCAACCGCGAGAACGTCAAGAACCTTCGACTTGTGTGGGCGATGGCGCTCGGTGGCATGCAGGATGTGGGACAGAATGGCACCGAAAGCGAGGTGAACCCGCTCGTCGACAACGGTTTCTTGTACACAACCGACGGGTGGGGGACGCTCTACAAGATCGACGGGCGCAATCCCAACAAAGGCGAGTTCGTCTGGGTGACGGACCCCGGCGTGAAGCATCAAGGCAATATCCCACGTTCGCGCGGCATTGCGCTCTGGGAAGATCTCGTGATCGCCAATCTTCCCGACGGCCGCGTGATTGGCGTGAACCGCAACACCGGCGAAATCGTCTGGGACAAGATGGTGGCGGCAACCAACGAGTTCGGCAGCCGCGAGCGCTTCTGGGCGGCGCCGATTGCCGCTGACGGGAAGGTGATGATCGCGAACAGCGCGGGAGACGCCAAGACGCGTGGTTGGTTGGCCGCCCTCGATGCGCGATCGGGCAAAGAGCTCTGGCGCTGGTACGTGGTGCCGAAGCCGGGCGATCCCGGCAGCGAAACGTGGAAGGACTCGCACAACGCCTGGAAGACGGGGGGCGGCGGGCTCTGGCAAACCGGCTCCTACGACCCCGCGACGAAGCTCACGATCTGGGGCACGGGGAACCCGGTCCCCATCTACGATCCGCAGGCGCGCCCTGGCGACAACTTGTACACGAATTCCGTGGTGGCCGTGAACATCGACAGCGGCAAGCTGGCGTGGTACTTCCAATACACGCCAAACGATTCCTGGGACTTCGACGAAGTCGGCGTCCACATGCTGTACGACACCATGATCAACGGCCGCAGCCACAGAGTCGTCGGCCACTTCGCGCGCAACGGTTTTTACTACTCGATCGATCGCGCGAACGGCGAATTCCTCAAGGGCGGCCAGTACGTCAATGATCTGAATTGGACCAAGGGGCTCAACTCGAAAACCGGCAAGCCGCTCGAGTACGATCCGAAGCTCGATGTCCAGGCCTACAATCCCGCCGCCCGCGCCCTGAGGGGCGACGGCACCAAGCGAACCTGTCCGACGTGGCACGGCGGCGTCGCCCACCAGCCAACCGCGTACAACCCGGTCAAGAACATCGCCTACGGCGTCGGAATCGAGGGCTGCTTCTCGACGAATGGCGCGGCTGTGGCGTTCCTGTCACCCGAGGGCGGGATCGACGAGAAGAAGAGCGAGAAGCGTACGTACAGCAGCGATCTGTACTACGGCTCGATCACAGCTTTCGATACGGTCAACCACAAGGTCCTGGGAAAGGCCGTCACCGACATCGAGATTCGCTCGGGTGCGACGGACACGGCCGGCGGGCTGGTGTTCACGGCGTTGCAGGACGGCTGGGTCATCGCCTACAACGACGAGACGCTCGAGGAGCTCTGGCGCTTCAATGTCGGCACGCCACTCAAGGGCGCGCCGGTGACCTACGCGGTGGGGCCGAAGCAGTATCTGGCCGTGCAATCCGGCGGACGCCACCTGCATCCCGTGAAGTTCGACAAGCTGGAAAACTCCAGCTATCTGTTCGTCTTCGCATTGAACTGAGCGCGTCGGTCCTCACTTGGGGAACTCTTGGCACGCTTCGACATCCGATCCCCAGTAGTCGATGCACTTGGCGCGATCCATCGGACCTTTCCCGACGACCTTCGAGAGCAGGAAGTCGACGACCAGATCGATCTCCCGCTGCTGAAAGGTCGCGGGAGGATCGGCCATCGGAGACTTGAGATCCGCCTGCTTCATACCGTAACAGCGTCCGTCGGTATAGGCGAACTTGTCGAATGCCGGCATGCCGGTGCCGGGCCTGCCGCATTTGATCGTCGTGATCAGCCTCGTGCGATCGAGTCTCGTTTCGCGCAGGTTGGAACCATCCGGCATCTGACTGTCCATCTTGCGGCCATCACCGGCCCAGCCATGACAGGCCTTGCAATCTCCCTTTTGCAAGTACAGCCGCATGCCGTCCGCGACGTCGGCGGCGTCTGGAGCCTGCGACTCGACGACAGGCACCTGGTGGGCGACAACCGTCAAGACAATCAGTCCGACAGCCGAGAACCGACGTGTCGTGCGCATGCGAGTGCTCCACAGCCGCCTAATCGTCTGCGGTGAGGCCCGGTGTCTCCCCTTCGACGATCAAGCGGTGCCGGTGGCAGGTTCACCAATCTCCCTCAGTGTAGCCGAGGCCGCCGAAAGCTCGGATAACGCCGCTCGGGAATTCGTCCCCTCTCGGAGTTCGCGCTCGGCCTGCAGCCAGTCCTCGACGTCCCGGCCGTGTTGGCAGCCTCGCTCGCAATAAAGCTCAAACGCACGTCTGGCAATATCGGCATCGGCCGGGTTCCGTGATTCGTTCAGCGCGTGAGGTGTTACTCGCGTCGGCATGGTTACGACCTTTGTCGATCGTCTCGTTGATTTCGCCATCAGGATTCCTCCAGAAGTGGGCCAGCGGTTTCATGACGACTTTATGTCAGTCGGGGCCCTTCGTACAAGTATGAAATGTCCTTCTTCGCCGCAACAGGTGTTCGAGCGTCTTGTACTTCGCTCTCGACTTTGGTACTCTCTCCTCATACGCGGCTGCCCCGCCGGAGACTCGCGCTGAATCGACCGACGGTCCCAGCCATGATCCCTGTGGATCTGCCCAGCGCGTTGGACGCTGAAACGCCCTTCAACCCCTGAGTAACGGTCGACAGGAGGATCGATGGCGCGGGAACACCAGCAGGCAGCGGTCATTCCTTATCGGATCCGTAACAGACGCGTCGAAATCGCCCTCGTGACGACCTTCAAGGGAAGGAGTTGGATCGTTCCCAAGGGGTGGGTCGACGATGGTGAACGGCCCCGCGACGCCGCCATGCGCGAAGCCGAGGAGGAGGCCGGGCTGCGAGGCGTGGTCGCGCGCAAGCCGCTTGGCCGCTATCGTCACGTCAAAGGCAAGGGTCTTCGTCGAGTGGACGTCTATCCGATGCGCGTCACGAAAGTGCTCGAACACTGGCTGGAGGATAAATTTCGGCGGCGACGCTGGATGCGCATCCGCGACGCTGCGGCCTGCCTGAGCGAAGAGCTGCAGCAGCTCATTCACGATCTCGAAGGCGCAGTCGAAGACTCCAGAAATTAGTGAGAGCTGTGGGCAACAAGTGGTCGGCTGCAGCCGAATCGGTGTACGTCGTCCGGGACGAAGTTTCGACGGACGCGCTCACGAAGAGCCTCCGGGCGCTCCTCCCGACTCGCCATCATCCGATAGCCCGTCGCCGATTCACCGTGCTGGACACGTTCGATGGCCGCGTACGGCGAGCCGGCGCATGTCTCACACGAGGCGCCGTCAACGGTTCGTCCACCGTCAGGTGGCAGCCACGCGGCGGAGGCAACCTGTCGGTTCGGCTCACGCAGTCGATCGACTTCGCGTGGGATCTTCCGGACGGTCCGCTGCAACGCGCGTTGACATCCATCATTGGGCCGCGGCGGCTGCTGGCGCAGGCCGACGCGGAGGAGTACGGATCGGAGCTCGACGTTCTCGATGATCTGGGAAAAACGATCGCACGTCTCAGAATCGCGTCGGGGCAGGCCCGGCTCCCGGTGCCGGGCGGCGGTTGGCTGACGCTGCCCGCGACCGTCACCCTGACGGGGCTGCGCGGCTACGAAGACGCCTACAGGCGGCTCGTGCCGGTGATCGAGAGCCGCCCGGGCGTCGAGTCGTGCGCCGAGGGTCGCGTCGGCGTGATGCTCCGCCGGGTTGGCGCGCCGGTCCGCGGCGACCTTTCATCGCCGAGCATCGATCTCGCCCCGACGGTCCGGGCGGAGGCGGGCGCCCGGCAGATTCACGCGGCGCTGCTGGATGTCCTCCTGATCAACGAGCCGGGCGTCCGCGCCAATCTCGACACGGAGTTTCTGCACGACTTCCGCGTCACAGTCCGGCGCACGCGCTCGCTGCTGGGACAGATTAAGCACGTCTTCCCACCCGACGTTGTTCAGCACTTCGCGGCGGAGTTCTCGTGGATCGGCCATCTCACGGGTCCGCCGCGCGACATGGACGTGCTCATCCTCGCACTGAGAGAGCGACCAGGAGAGTGCTCGGTTGCGGACTTGGAACCGCTCACGCGGTTTTTGACCCGGGTGCAACAGCAGGAACACGACCGGCTCGTCTCGGCCTTGGACAGCGTTCGCTATCGGCGGCTGACGTCGGACTGGAAGGCCTTCCTCGAGCGGCCGGTCACATCTGAAGCCGAGGCTCGAAACGCCGGAGCCCGTCTTTCAGACGTCGTCTCGTGGCGAGCATGGCGCTTGAGCCGGCGACTCGCCGACAGCGCCGACACGATCGACGATCACTCAACTGAAGAGCGGCTGCACAGGGTACGCATCGACGCCAAAAAGCTGCGCTATCTGGTGGATATCCTGCCGGCGTTTTACAACACCGACGATCTCGAGCGCATTCTTGGTTCTCTGAAAAAGCTGCAGCGCGCGCTCGGTTATCTCAACGATGCACGTGTGCAAGAACAGCGGCTGCTCGAATGCGGGCAGGCGCTGTGCGCCGCCGGGGGGCCGCCCAACGTCGCGCTCGCCCTCGGTCGTCTGGCGGAGCAAAGCCGGCACCGCCGCGAGGGTCTCCGCGCGGAGGCGGTCGAGAGCCTGGCGCGATTCGGCACGGAACGCACGCGGTCGGCGTGTCGGCGCGCGTTCAAGCGAGCGCGGCCCAGGAAACACGCGCGATGAAAACGATCGCTATCTACAACATGAAGGGCGGCGTCGGCAAAACCACAACCGCGGTCTGCCTGTCGTATCTCGCGGCGGAAGCCGGACGGCGGACCCTGTTGTGGGATCTCGATCCGCAGGCAGCGGCCAGCTTCGCCTTCCGTGTGCGGCCTCGCGTGTCGGGGTTCCGCAGGAAGAGCGTCGAGGACGGCGAAGCCCTGAGTGCGGCCATTAAAGAGACCGACTACTCCAACCTGCACCTGCTCCCGGCGGACTTCGCGTATCGCAAGTTCGAGCGGTTCCTCGTTTCGCTCGGCAAGACGGATCGCTTGCTGACCTGGCTTTTTGCCGCAATCGGCCGGGACTTCGACGTCGTCTTCCTTGACTGCCCGGCAGGCTTTTCGCTGTTGACCGAGGGCATCGTCGCTGCGGCCGATGCGATCCTCGTGCCGACCATCCCGACCGTACTCTCGCTCCGAACGCTGTCACAACTGATCAAATGGGGCGATCGGTCCGCGGCGCGATCAAAGCTCGCCGCGTTTCTGAGCATGGTGGACCGCCGCAAGGCATTGCACCGGCAAGCGAGCGACTGGTGTGGCGCATTGACCGATGTTTTCCTGCCCTCACAAATCCCGTACGCGAGCATCGTCGAACAGATGACCGTGCGGCGCATGCCCCTTCCGGTATTCGCCGCGCGAGACCCGGCCACACTCGCATTCGCTCAGATCTGGGCGGAGCTCGAAAAGTGGCTTCGCCAGGACACGGAGGGGAGCGCCCATCAGCCGCATCGATGGGGTGGCATGATGCAAGCCGTCGAAGCAGTGATCGAGCGGCTCGATCTGGCGGACCAGCAGCGGCCTGACGCTGACCACCCAGAAGAAGGCCCTGGCTGCATCGTCCATCGCTTCGACACAGAAGGTCGAGACCTGGAGCGGTGCGGCTACGTTCTCGAACTCCGCGAGGAGGCGAGAAGCCTGCTCATTGTGGCCGCTAGATCGGCAACCGACGATCTGAAGGACCCGACGAGCGGCGCACAAGCGCGCATCGACGGCTCATGGGCCCTCCAGATCCTTTCCGACGACCTGTCACCTCTCGCCGCGCTCGAACGACGGCTGGGGCACACCGGAATGGTGGGTCAGATTCGCGCCGTTGTCGGCGTGCGGCGGCTCCTGCGCACTCAGAGCTCGCTCTCGCCCCGCTCGATGCAACGAGCGTCAGTTTCCATGCGTGACGATGAACGGCGCGCGATCGACCATCGTACCCCGCAAGTACACTGACGCGATCTTGCGCGTGTTGGTGACGTTGTCCAGCGGGTTCGCGTCGAGCACGATGAAGTCGGCGCTCTTGTTCGCCTCAATCGTCCCGACGTCGGTCATCCGCAGGAATTGCGCGCCGTTGCGCGTCGCGGCGGTCAGGACCTGCATCGGCGTCATGCCTGCGACCACCATGTCTTCCATCTTCACGTGGGGGGCATACGGCGTGTTGCCGTCAGTGCCGACCACGATGCGCACGCCTGCGGCGTTCATCCTGGCCAAGTTGCGCGCCTGGATGCTCCAGAACGCGCGCGCCGTTGCATCGTCCTTGTTCGCCGCCTCGAGCTTCGCGAAGTCCGCGGGTGGAATGCTGTCGCGCAGCCAGCTGAGGTCCACCTTCACGCCACGGTCAGGCATGTTCGGCCCGAGCACCAGGTTCGGATGCTGCTTCACGAGCGCCATGAACTCGTCGTCCACGTCCTTGTCGCGCACGCTGTGCGCGAACGCGTCGACCCCGGCGCGGAGCGTTCCCTTCGCGTCCTCGAGCGTGTAAATGTGCGTGATCGTGCGGAGTCCCTTCTTGTGCGCTTCGTCGATGACGGCGGAGTAGATATCGGGCGTCAGCTTCTTCACCGTGCCCAGCCGGTCGTCGACCCAGAACTTGACGATGTCGACGTTCTTCGCTGCTTCCTCGTCCACCGCCTGGCGCGCTTCTGCCGCGGTCGTCACCCAGTGGGGCGCCGTCGTTCGCCCCGGTTCGGGCCCGGTGATGCCGCGACCCGCCGTGAAGAAACGTGCCGCACCCGGAATGCTGCCCGCTCGGGTTTCGGCGCGCATCTGGAACGACACGTCCGTCGTGTCTTGCCCAAGGCTCAGCGCCGCGCCAACGCCGTAAAACGCGCGACGTTTGAGATCGTTCAGCAGCATCTCGCGCGTCTGGCTCAGATGCGTGTGCGTGTCGATGATCGCCGGCATCACGGTCTTGCCGGCGAGATTCACGCGCGTCGCCCCCGTGGGAATCGTGACCTGGCCCGCACGCCCGACCTGCGTGATCCGCGGGCCGTTGACGAGGAAGACGGCGTTTTCGATGATCGTCCGCCCGTCGCCCACAATGACACGCGCGCCCTCGAAAGCGGTGACGCCGCCCTGCGGCTGGCCGAACGTCGGGGCAGGCCGGACTGAAAGAGCGGCCAGTATCAGCCCGACGAACGCGATCACGAGGCCGACTCGTGTCTTCAGCTGAACCATCGCAGCCTCCATCCAGGCGGGAGTTTACTCACGGCTACTGCACGCGATCAATCCAGCCGTCGCCGACGTACATCCGCGTCGGTCGACCCGTCTCCTCCACGAACTGCACGACCTCGCCCACCGCGCCGCCGCCCGTGGGCGCTACGAATCGAAAGCGCCCGCCGCCGAGCGGTTCCAGGGTGACCGGGTTGTCCACGCTCGTGGCATTGGGCGTGATGATCACAAGCTTCTGGTTGAGCAGCACGACGTGCGAATCTCCGCCGCGCCCGCGGTAGAGTCCCGCGAAGCGCGCCCACATCGGGTCCCACGTCACGGTTGCCGGCTTCCGTACGGATGCCTTGGCCACGGCCTGTCCGACCGTGGAGATCAGCTGCCGCGCGATGTCGGACGGGTTGGAATCGTTGGTGTTCGTGAGGACGATGACACCGACTTTATCGTCGAGCTGAATGAGCGTCTGCGTCGTGTTGCCGGGATAGCCGCCGCCGTGTCCGACGTACGTCCTGTCCTTGATCCGGGTGATGTCGAAGCCGAGACCGGTCCCCGAGGTCCAGTTTTCCTCCACCGAGCGCACGCGATGCATCTCGCGCAACGACCCGGTGCTCACAATCTGCGCCCCCCCGCGCGGGCCTTTGCGGAACTGGGCCGAGACGAACTTCGCCATGTCCTCCAGGTTCGACGTCACACCCGTGGCTGCGGCCATGCCGCGCGCGTCGACGAAGGGGAGGATCTCGCGCGTCCCGTCCGGCATGCGTCGTCCGTACGGCACGGCGAGGCCCGGCACGTTCTTGTCCACACTGGAGGCGAGCATGCCAAGGGGCTTGAAGATGTTGCGATCGACGTAGTCGGCCCACCGTTCGCCGCTGACCTGCTCGATGAGCATCCCCGCCACGGCGTAGGCCAGGTTGGAGTACTTCCACCGGACCGACGGGGGGAAGGCCGCCTGTCGATCGGCGTAAAGGCGACCGAGCTCGTCGGCCGTCGGGAACTCGTACGAGGTCCAATGGTCTCCGGCCTCGCGTTGCAGGCCCGAGCTGTGTGACAAGAGCTGCTCGATGGTAATCGGGCCGTCGTCGCCTCCGGCGGGTTTGGCTTTGAACCAGGCGAGGTACTTCGCAACGGGATCGTCGAGGCGCAGCTTCCCCTCCTCACGCAGCTGCATGATCGCGATCGCGGTGAACAGCTTGCTGTGCGAGGCCATGCGGAACTTCGTCGTTGGCGTCATCGGCAGCTTCGCCGCGATATCGGCGAATCCGAAGCCTTTGCCCCAGACCAGCTCCTGATCGCTCACCACGCCAACCACGATTCCGGGGAGCCCGCGGTACGCAATCTGGCCTTCCATCCACGCGGAAAACAGCCGCTCGGCGCCGAGCACGTCGGGGTCATCGGCAACGGCTGCGCGAGCGGCGGCAAGCTGTCCCGCCGCCATGGCGCCCGGGACGGCGGCGGCGAACGCGCAGGTGGCGATGACGGCGATACCGAGCGCCAGTGGTGCACGTGGGAGCGAGACCCGACGATGCATGGAACCTCCAATATGTTTGAAAGAGAAACACGCGCAAGCGTCGCGCAAGCTGCCGACGACGTCAAGAACCCCGGCGAGAATTCGGGTCTCGACTGTCCCCACGGCCCCTGGGTGTAGGATGGGCCACACGATTTGGATTTCGAAATCGGGAGACTCGAATGACCTATCTGAAGCGCTCCACACGCCTCATTGGCCCCTTCGCGCTCGTCTGCGTGGCTGGCTTGCAGGCTCAAAATGTGTCGCCGCCGTCCATGACGCCGCGACTCGACACATCGCAGGCGCGCGTCGTTATGGCCACGCTCCAATCGCGGACGCTTGCCGTCGCCAAGGACGGACATGCCACGAACCGTGTGCTGATCTACCTCGACGACGGCGTGATGACCCACAAGGACGGCGACCAGTCGACCAGGCTCGAATTCCGCCGCGGGGATGTTCGCTGGTGGCCAGCGAGCGGCGTCTACTCCGTCGAGAACCTCAGCGATCACCCGATCCGCTTGCTGGAGGTTGACCTGAAAGGCCCACCTGCAGGCAAAGCACCAGTTTCTCCACTCGATCCAGCGACGGCCGATCCCGAGCATTACAGGGTCGTGTTCGAGAACGATCAGGTGCGTGTGCTCCGCATTCACTACGGCGCCCACGAGAAGGGCCAGACGCACGAGCACTTCCTGAACCGCGTGGTCCTCTACCTGAATGACCAGCCGGGCGCGAAGGCTGACGACGTCCGCATGGCCGGCGCCGCGAAGCACGCGGAAGAGAACGCGTCTGAGCAACCGGCTGACCGAATCGCCGTGGAGCTGAAGTAACCGTGCGCGTTCTGCCCCACCTCTAAGCGCGAGGCAAACCGATGCGCCAGTCGCATGGTGCAATCTTGCTTCTGAGCTTCATGGTCGTGGCGTGTCAGAGGGGATCTACAAGGTCAGCGGCGACTCGTTGACAGTGTGCTACGACCTGACTGACAGTCAATACCCGACGTCGTTCGAAGCGACGTGCGGTTCCCGGCGGGTCCTGTACCAATTCCGACGGCAGTAGCGCGAGCATGCATCCGCATATTCAGACCGTAGGTCGCGCAGTCGGTCCCCGCAATGCTCCCGGTCACGACAAACACGCCGGTCATTCCGCCGAGATGTTCCGGCGGAGGTTCTGGGGCACATTGCTGCTCTCGATCCCCACCGTTCTCTGGGCGCCGATGATCCAACACTGGGTTGGCTACGAGGCGCCCGGCGGTCCGGCGGCATCACGCTGGATCCCGGCGATCTTCGGAACACTTGTTTTCACGTACGGCGGCTCGGTGTTCATCGGGGGCGCCGTCAGTGAGATCCGGGATCGACGACCGGGCATGATGACGCTGATTTCGCTCGCGATCAGCGTCGCCTTCGTGTTCAGCCTGGCCGTGACGTTCGGGTTCCCCGGCTCGGATCTGTGGTGGGAACTCGCCACACTTGTGACGATCATGGTGCTCGGCCATTGGATCGAGATGCGCTCGATCTCTCAGGCGCAGGGCGCGTTGAAAGAACTCGCGAAGCTGCTCCCGGACACCGCCGAGCGAATCGCCGGCGACCGGATCGAGACGGTTGCTGTTTCGGATCTCCGGGACGGTGATGTCGTGCTGATTCGTCCAGGTTCGAGCATCCCCGCAGATGGTGATGTACACGACGGTTCGAGCGATGTGGATGAGTCGATGATCACGGGCGAGTCGCGACCCATTCGGAAGACGGTCGGCGACAAGGTGATCGCTGGGACGGTGAATGGCGCAGGATCGCTCCGCGTCGAAGTGACCCGTACCGGGGAAAAGACGGCACTCGCCGGCATCATGCGCCTCGTGGCGCAAGCTCAGGGGACGCGCTCGCACGCGCAAACGCTTGCGGACCGGGCGGCCTTCCTTCTCACGATCATCGCGATTGTTGCGGCCGCCTTCACGCTCATTGGATGGTCGTTGGCGGGGATGGACGCATCCTTTGTCATTGAACGCGTGGTGACCGTGCTCGTCATCGCGTGTCCGCACGCACTGGGTCTCGCGATTCCGCTTGTGGTCGCGATTTCCACGACGCTCGGGGCTCGCAGCGGGCTGTTGGTGCGCGACCGGCGTGGTCTTGAAGAAGCGCGCAACGTGACAGCGGTGTTCTTCGACAAAACGGGTACGCTGACGCGAGGCGTGTTCCGTGTGGTTGAGGTCACGACTGCCGAAGGTATGACACCGGACCTCGCACTCGCGCTCGCGGCGGCAGTCGAACAGGACTCAGAACACACGATCGCTCAGGGCATCGTCAAGAGCGCGGAGGAACGCGGGTTGCCGCTTCAAAAGGCCGAGGGCTTTCTGGCCGTTCCTGGGCGCGGCGTGCAGGCGGTCGTCGATGGACGGCCGCTCCGCCTCGGCGGTCCAGCCTTGCTCCGCGAGCTGAACGCACGCGTCGATCCTACGCTCCAAGCCGCACTCGACCGTGCGGCGGCGCGGGGACAGTCGGCGATCACGATGATTGAGCGCGCCACACCGATAGCCGTGTTCGCCGTCGCCGACGCGGTGCGCGAAGAGTCGCGCGAGGCGGTGCAGCGCCTCCATGAGCAGCGGATCGAAGTCATCATGATGACTGGCGACGCTCAGGTTGTCGCACAGTCGGTGGCCGCGGAGCTGGGCATCGACACCGTGTTCGCGGAGGTGCTGCCGGACCAGAAGGCCTCGAAGGTCAAGGACGTTCAGCGTCGGGGCAAACGGGTCGCAATGGTCGGCGATGGTGTCAATGATGCCCCGGCCCTGGTCACCGCTGACGTCGGCATCGCGATCGGTGCGGGAACCGACGTGGCCGTGGAGGCGGGTGACGTCGTCCTGGTCCGCAGCGACCCGCGCGATGTGCCGCGGATTGTCGCGCTGAGTCAGGCGACGTATCGAAAGATGATTCAGAACCTGTGGTGGGCGGCCGGCTACAACATCTTCGCGATTCCGCTTGCAGCCGGCGTGTTGGCACCATGGGGCATCGTGCCGCCCGCCGCGCTTGGCGCCGTCCTGATGTCACTGAGCACCATCGTTGTCGCGGTCAATGCCCAACTCCTCCGCCGCACGCGCCTTTGAGTCCCGCTGTGGCACGACCTTCTCGCGGGATCACCGCATGTTCAAAGGCGGTGCTACGCTACGAGGGCTTGCAATGAACGCTCTGACCAGGCGCAGTTTTCTGCTTGGGGCAGCCGCGCAGGTCGTGACGCCCACACCCCAGCGGGTCGTGCTCCTGATGTGCGACGGCTTGGGGCTGGACTATTTGGCGGCCAGCAGCATGCCGACGCTTGCCCGCTGGAAGGAGGGCGGAATCTACAAGCCCGTACGCGCCGTTATGCCATCAGTGACCAACGCCAACAACGCATCGATCTGCTGCGGCGCATGGCCCTCGACCCACGGCATCACGGGCAATACTTACTGGGACCAACGTGCAGGCCGCGAGGAGTACATGGAGAGCGCAGACCTCCTTCTGGCACCGACGCTGTTTGAACGGGCGGCCCGGCACGGCGTGAAATCGGCGCTCCTCTCGAGCAAGAAAAAAACGACAACGCTCCTGGCGCGCGGTGCGGAAGTGGTCCTCACGGCGGAAACCCCGGCGCCTGAATGGATCGCACGGCTGGGCCCGGCCCCAGACATTTACAGTCGCGAGATCAACTATTGGCTGCTGCGAGCCGCAATCGATCTCCTGGATCGGCGTCGCGATCTTGCGTGCGTCTACATCCACACGACTGATTATCCGATGCATGCCTGGCCGCCTGACGCACCGGAATCGAAGGACCATCTCGCGCGCCTTGATGCCCTGATTGCCGAAGCCGTTTCAGTCGCTCCCGACGCGGCGTTCCTGTTGACGGCCGACCACGGCATGCACCACAAGAGCCGCTGCTGGGATCTGGCCAAGGCGTGTCGCAACCGCGGAGTGCCCCTGCGCGTCGCGATCTCCGCCGAGCGCGATCGGTACCTCCAGCACCATCAAGGATTCGGTGGGACCAGTTGGGTATATCTCAATCGGCCCGGGGACGCGGATCACGTTGCCGCGGCTCTGTCCCGGTTGCCAGGTGTGGAGCAGGTTTTGCCCCGCACCGATGCGGCGCGTATGTACCATCTCATGCCCGATCGCATTGGGGATCTTGTGGTGTTTGCCGATCGCGAAACGGTCTTCGGCGATCTCGATGTGGAAAGCGAAACGCTTTCCCCAACCTACCGAAGTCATGGATCTCGGTACGAAACCGAGGTGCCGTTATTCGTCCGTAACACGCCGGCCGCCCCGCCGCCGGATTATTTCGAGCACAATTTCGACGTTGCGCGATGGCTGTACGCCTGAAGATATCGTGAGGCGAATTGTCCAACGTCGGAAGATGTCACAACGCTCGCCGCAGCAGCGATATCGCGCGAGGCGCATCCGATTGCAGATCCCGCGTTGACGCCTCGACGCTGATCCTTCCATCGTACTCAATCGTGCGAAGAGCCGCGAAGAACGGCTCGTAGTCGAACTCCTCGAACGACAGCGGAAACACCCGCCCTTTCGGATTCGCGATGTGCAGATGCCGCAGGTGCTCGCGCGCGTGAACGATAATCCCGGGATCCTCGCGCTCGCTGGCGAGGTGATAGAAATCGATCATCAGCTGAAAATTCGGATCGCCGATCGCCTCGACGAGCTGCAGGCCTTCGGCGGCCGAGTTAATGATATTTGTTTCCTCGCGCCGCAGCGGCTCGATCGCAAGGGTGATGCCGTGTTCTCGGGCCATCAGCGCCGAGCGCTTGCCGAAGTCGACGAGCTGGCGAAACGCGTCGTCTCGCGGGAACCCGTCCGGGACTCGTCGAGCGCCGCCGCTGCCGAACACCACCGTGCGCACGCCCAGGCGCGACAGGCGATCGAACGCCTTCGTGACATACGCGATCTGCTGGTCCCGGTCGACCGCCGGTCCGGTGACTTTCAGTGTCGCCGGAAGGAACAGATTCGCGACCGGCGTCGGAAGTCCGATCTGCGCAACGTCCCGCGCCGCTTGCTCGAAATCGGCTTCAGCGAGGCCTGCGATCTCCGTCGTGCCAAGCTCAGCGTAGTCGAAGCCGCCGGCTTTTGCCGCAGCGAGGTTCTTGAGCGACGTGCAGTAGCCGACCTGCACGTGCGCCCGCTGTGCGAAGGCCGCCTGCGCCGCCAGCGTCACGGCGATCGCGACAACGCCGACGGCTCGGATCATGCCAGGGCTTTGCGGCAGTACTGGACGCACTTCGCGATCTCGGTCATGCGATCGGATCCGGAGGGCACTGGATACTCGAACTCGATCGTCGCCTGGATGTTCCACTTCTTGTCTCGGATAAGGCGCAGCGTCTCGACGATCGGCGTGTCGCCCTCACCGAACGGCACGTTCGGTCCATTCTGCAGCTTCCGATCCTTGACATGCACGTGCGTGACGCGGTCGTGATGCTCGGAGATGAACGGAATCGGCGACGCGTTGTTGCCGGCGATGAAGTGGCCGAGATCGACGTTCGCGCCGTTGTATCGTGCGTAGCTGAACGCTGTCTCCCACATCTGCGGCGTCGTCTCGGTGTGGCCGTGATAGCCCACCATGATCTGATGCTTGTCGGCAAAGCGACCGAGCCGTTTCGTGTCGTCGAGCGAGATCTCGCACGACATCGCATGCGCGCCGAGCGCGCGTGTCAACTCAAAGAAGTAGTCGATCGTCGGATCGGTCTGCTTGTAGACGTCATCGAACTTCACGATCTCAATCCGGACACCGGCGTCCTCATATTTCTTCCGAAACGCCGCCGCCTTGTCCATCGACGCCGGACGCCCGCCGGCGAACTCCTCCACCGGCTGCGATCGAAGTTCGACCGCGCTCACCCCGAGCTGCAGACACCGACGCAGAATCTCATCGCCGTCCATCGTGCGGCCGCCGAAGTCGTACGGGACGTTCAATCCGATCTGCACGCCCGCAACTTTCGAATTCGGCCGATCGACGAGCCCTCTCACCGCCGGGATCGCAACGGCGGCAAGTTTGACGAGCTCACGTCGTGTGTACAGCATCGCGCCTCCTCTCCGACCATCGCCGGCTCCGCCTTCGGCGCAAGCGCCTGATCACCGGGCCGAAGCTTGGCACGGCAACACGTCGGACGCAAGCCTTCCGTCCTCGTTCATCATCGTGAGGCTCGGCGTTACACTTGATCCGATTTGAGGTCACCCGCACAGCTCATCACTGGAACTCTCGGTTAAAGCATGAACACGCGTCTCCTCATGATGCTGCGCGTGAAGGTCGCCCCCGCGCAGAACGTGGGCGCCGTGCCGCTCGGCACGCGCCGGACCGCACCGATCGGCGGCGGGACCTTCGAGGGACCCCGTCTTCGCGGCACCGTGTTGCCCGGCGGGAGCGCCGACTGGCTCCTCCTCCGAGCCGACGGGGTCCTTGAAATGGACCTTCGGGCAACGCTTCGGACCGACGATGGTGCGCTCATCTCGATGCGATCCTTTGGCTTGCGTCACGGGCCGCCCGACGTCATCGCCGCTCTGGGACGCGGCGAGACCGTGGACCCGGCAACGTATTACTTTCGCACGACGCCGCGGTTCGAGACCGGACACCCCGCGTACACGTTCTTGAATCGCCTTGTCGCAGTGGCGAGCGGCGACCGACGCCCGGACGGTCCGATCTACACCATTCACGAGCTGCTCTGAGGCACAAGGCCATGGAATCGCGTCCCCTCATGCTGCTGCGCCTCGTGACTTCTGAGACCGAGGAGATCGGCTCGACGCCGCACGGCAAGCTGTCCATCTTCCCCGTCATTGGTGGCTCGTTCGAGGGCGAGCGCCTTCGCGGCAAGGTGCTCGCTGGCGGCGGAGACTGGGTCACGGCCAACGCCGACGGGACGTTTGCGGTCGATCTGCGGGTCACGCTCGAGACCGATGACGGCGCCTTGATTCACATGACATTCACCGGCGTGCGCGACGATGTCAACCATTACTTTCGCACGCTGCCGCGCTTCGAGACGGCTTCGGAGAAGTACGCGTTTCTCAATCGCTTGCTTTCCGTGGGCATCGGAGAGATCCGACCCGACGGGCCGGTTCACGCCATCGAGGAAATTCTCTGAAAGCCAATACCGTCTCGCTCACCCTGAAACGGCTTCGTACAACACACTGAGCGCCTCGCCGCCGAGCGTTGTCGTGAAATCGCCGGCGAGCTGGCCAGCGATCGAAGCGATTGAAGCCGTCACTACTCCGCTCTGTGTGAGACGACGCACGGCCGCCTCTTCCGTGCGAGCCGAGAGTCCACCACATGCGTCGATGATGACCTGAACGTCAAACCCATGCGCGGCCGCCGACAGTGACGAGTGCTGCACAATAACTTCGGTCGCGACCCCAGCCACCAGGAGCGTTTTGCGGCCGGTCTGCGTGATCGCGTCACGAGTCGGCGAGTGCGTGAAGGCATCCGTTGTCGTTCGCACGTGGTGCGGCAACTCCCCAAGCGCGGCGGCGATCTCCGGTGTGACGCGCGGGCCGCCTTCGGCCGGAGCCGTTGTCACGACCACGGGAATCTCGAACAGGCGAGCCAGCTTGGCGAGCGCCCCCACGCCACGTCGCAGGCGAATGGGATCATTCGTCACCGCGAGTTCGATGATCCCAGCTTGCAGATCGGCAAACAGAATAACGGCGTTCTTTGGATCGAGTGGCGTATACTTCATGCTCTTTTCTCCTCCAATCGCGTCAGCGCGTGGCGAATCTCTTCTTCGACTTGTCTGCCGCTCAGTCGCGACTCCGCGACCATCGAGACGCCCCCGGCAAGAAGGAGCAACGTCCCAAGAATCGCGAGGGAGACCGGCAACCACGCTAACGATTCACCGGCGGCCCGATCGAGCACAATCGAGAGGCACGTGGTGATGAAGACCACGACGGCGACAAACAGCAGGGCGATCGATTGCTCCGCGTAGCGGGCTCGACGCGCGTGACGATCAAACCACGCGCGGAGCATGTCTGGCGTCGCGCCGAACCTTTCCCATGTCCCTTCGTGAACGCTCGTCGCGAGGACCCGCGCGCGATCGACGACCCGTGCCATCCGCATGAGCGCAGACCCCACCAGCGACGCAGAGGCGAGGATGAGCAACGCCGGCGTGATCATCGCAGCGATGGTTGCAATGGCCGAAGATTGACTGGTCATCTCTCCTCCTCGTGGAACGGTCTCAGCATGACTCTCACTGTAGTTCCCAAGACGTGTGTATCGGGGGCTACACCGCTCAGAGTTCGGCGGAGGTAGAAGAAATCGAGGGATACGCCCGGGCTCAGTCGGGTCCGGCCTCCAACTTGAAAACGATTCTGACTCCACCTCGACGTGGCCACGTCGAAAAAGACTTCATCACCGCCGAACATATGCCAGCTTCCTTGCTCGCCGAGTGCGAGGTCGACGACGACGCGATTCCGAAATCGGACAGGTGAGGCTCCAAGACCAACGAGCTGCTCGACTCGATTGCGATCGGCCATCACGAGCCGCCGGACTCGAATGGTTGTGGAGACGGCCGCCAGCGGGATATGGACGTGGAGGTGAGCTCGCTGGGGGAGGTCCGCAAACAAGTAGCCGCCCGTCAATGTGAAGAGCCGTGACAATCGCACGTCGGTGGTTACGCCAGTGGCCACGAGTTGAAAACTCGGACTGCTCGGATCAACGCGCGCGAGAAAAGGTGCGACAACGTCAACGGTTCGCGTCGAACCCTCGAGATCGAATTCACTCCACCATTGGAAGTCCTGACCACACGCGGCAGCTGTGAAGAGAAACCCGCAGAACGTGGCGACCGCGCATGGGAGCTCGAAACGGATCAGTAGCGAGCGACAAACGGGCATGCGAGCTGTGAGCGCTGGGACCAAATCAGTCCAGCGGGGCGCCTTCAGGTCATCGTGACTCATGGTGCGTTTCTGTTCAGGACTCGTTGCCGCTGCTGTCGGGAGCCCGGCGAGCGCGTTCCCGCGCTTCGCCGAGGCATCCCGCGAGATAGGCGAGTAATTCGTCACCAGACTTGAAGTGGAACTCACGACCTGTATCGACTTCTTCGATCCAACCGGCGAACCCGTGCTGCAGAGGCTGGGTGTCAGGAGTGAACCGGAGCACGAACGCGTCTCGCATGGAGAAGCCAGCGTAAGTCCACCCCCGGAGATGGCGCGTGAAACCCGCGTCTAATTTCTGTCAAATTCGTATTGGCGGCGTCTCGATCAGAATCGGCGCCATTCAGTTGCGGTTGCACGGAGTCGCAGGGGCCACTAACATCCCGGAGGCGTTCGCGTTCGCGGCCATTCGTCTTGTCAGAACGGGGGGCAGGTCGAGCGATGTGGGCTTTTGGGCCGTTCCGTCTGGACAGCGTGAATCAGTGCATTTGGCGCGAGGGCACACGCCTGTCGTTGAAGCCAAAGCCGTACGCGGTTCTCCAATATCTCGTGACACACGCGGGACGCCTGGTGACCCCCGACGAACTGCTGGGGGCCATCTGGCCCGACACGTTTGTACAGGCGGAGGTGCTCCGGCAATACATCCTGGAGATCCGGCGCATCCTTGGTGATCGCGCAGAGGCTCCTGCGTTCATCCAGACCTTTCCCAAGCGCGGCTGGGAGTTCATCGCGCCCGTGACCGACGAGAGTACGCAGAGTCTTGGGACCCGAGACCCATCCGCCACCATCGTGGGGCGGGCCGCCGCGTTGGCCGAGCTCGACGGCTACCTGTCGCGCGCGCTCGACAGTCGCCGGCAGGTTGTGTTTGTAGTCGGCGAAGCGGGGATTGGAAAGACGAGTCTGATGGATGTCTTTCAGCGAACCGCGTCTGGCGTTCCAGCCCTGCGTGTGGCGCGCGGACAATCGGTCGAGGGCTTCGGCGGCAAGGAACCGTATTACCCAGTGCTCGAAGCGCTCGGGAAGCTCGCGCGCGGACCAGCCGGCGCGCACGTCGTGAACACGTTGCAGACGCACGCGCCCACGTGGATGGTTCAATTCCCGGCCCTCGTCCGACGGGACCAGAAAGCCGCGCTGCAGCGAGAGATTCTCGGCGCCACTCGTGAACGCATGGTGCGTGAATTCTGCGAAGCGCTGGAAGTCATGACCGCGGCGAGTGCCATCGTGCTCATCCTCGAGGATCTCCACTGGGCTGATCACTCGACCCTCGACGTCATCTCTGCGATCGCTCGGCGGAGAGAGCCAGCCAGGCTGCTCGTGATCGGCACATTCCGTCCGGCGGACGTCATCGTGTCCAACGGTCCGCTCAAGACGCTCAAGCAGGATCTGGTGGTGCACCGTTTGGCTGGCGAGCTGCCGCTCGAGGGGCTACGGGAGGCCGACGTGGCCGACTACATGGCGACCGCGTTTCCTGCAAGCGATCTGCCGGCGGAGCTGCCGGCGGTGATCCACCGGCATTCCGACGGCAATCCCTTGTTCATGACGGCGATGCTAGACCACCTGATCCAGCAGCACGTGCTGGCGGAGGCAAGCGGGCGTTGGAGGCTCACTGTGTCGGTCCGCGCGGTCGACCCGGGTGCGCCGGAGACGCTCAAGCAGATGCTCGAAATGCAGCTCCACCACGTGACCGACTCGGAGCGACGGCTACTCGAATGCGCCAGCGTTGCGGGTCAACACTTTACCGCATGGTCAGTCGCCATGATGTTGTCGCGCGACGTGCTGGAAGTGGAAGCACAGTGCGCCGAATTGGCGGAGCGACAGCAGTTTTTGAAGGTTCGCGGGCCACGCGCGTTGTCGGATGGCACATACACTCAAGATTTTGCATTCGGCCACGCGCTCTATCGTGAGGTCTTGTACCGAAAGCTGCACCACTCGGAGCGAGTGAGGTTCCACCGACGCTTGGCTGACAGCCTTGAGCGCCTTCGCTCGCCTGTCGTACCGGAGCTGGCGGCTGAGCTCGCCTTGCACAGTGAAGAAGGCGGCGACTACGAGCGGGCTGTTCGCTATCTCATGCTCGCGGCTCACAACGCGACCCTGCGTTACGCCCATCGCGAGGCTATCGAAGTTCTGGAACACGCGCGCGGCCTCACACACAGAGTGGCCCCAGAGCGCGCGCAGGAGCTCGAAGTGCAGATCCTCGAGCGCATCGGTGGGGCGTACGTCGAGCTCGGTGATATGGCGCGGTCCGTGGAAACGTACGACGGCTTGGCCACGCGCGCGGCCGAAGCCGGGCTTCCGGTGGTGCAGGCAAACGCCCTGATGTCCATTGCCCACCCCGCTGCCCTGGTCGATCCGGATCGCTGCATCGCGGCCTGCAACCATGCCGTGCTTATCGGCGGCGCCTCGAATGACTCCGTCGTCCACGCCCGTGCAACGTTGCTCGCTGCCGGCCTGAGTATTCTGATCGATGGTTGGCGGACTGAGGATGCGCAGTCCCATGGGACGGCCATAGCCAATCTCCGTCGGCTCGGCAGTGACCTCAGGCCCTACGAGCAGATCATCTGCTCAAGGGTGCAGCTCCTTCAGTCTGGATACGCCGAAGCCTACGAGAACGCCGAACGCGTCCTGCTGATCTCCGAGGCGCACGGCCGCTGGGAACGCGCGCCTGCGCTGTCGGCCAAGGCTGCGGCGCTCATGTATCAGGGCCGGTTAACCGAAGCGCACCGCACGTACGCGACTGGCCTAGAGTTGGCAAAGAAGAATCATAACGCGGCGTGGTTTGGCATTTTCTGCAGCCACCTGGCCTGGTTGCGGTCCCAAGCGTACGACTGCGAAGGGATCCGAGAGTTGTCCAGCGCCATCCGGTCAGACGCGACCGAATCGGTTCTGCAGACGCGGATTCAGTTGAGCCTCGCTGAAGGCGTTGCCGAGTTGGCGGCAGGCCGGCCTGAGCAAGCGATTCAGGTCTTTCAGAGCGTGCGCGACCATCCAACGCAGCCTAAATCGGTCTTGTCTTGGTACTGGCGTGCTTTCGCGAGGCTAGGTCTGAGCGAAGCCTGGCTCGCCACAGGTCACCTGGTGAACGCGGCTGACGAGGCACACACCCTCGTGCAGTCGGTTGCCACGTGGAAAGAGTCGTTCATCAGGGCGGTGGCGTGGGACGTCAGCGCCAGAATCGCGCTAGCGGCCACAGATCAAGCCGCCGCCGAAGGGTACGTTCGTCGAGGGCTCGACGTTCTCGATGGTGTTGAGGTTCCGCTCGCCGCGTGGCAATTACACGCTACGGCATGCGACGTGTATCGAGAGACCAACCATGAGGAGGCAGAAGGCTACCGTTCGAAGGCCAAGGCGATCATTTGCCAAATCGCCACCTCCCTCGAGGAAATCGAGTCGCTGCAGCGGTCATTTCTCGCCAACCCGCGGGTTCGCCGGGTTCTCGAGAACACCCCGATGTTGCCGTTGAAGGCACCAACCGGGCGGCGGCTGACTCAAGTCCATTGAACACGGCATCGGGCGCCGATGCGAATCAAAATGGAATGCCGATGGCGAACTCCGGACCGTGGAGAGTCTGGCGGCTGACGAGCGTTCGCTGGAAGGAAGCGATACTGACGTTCGCCACGGTCAATTTGTAGTGCACCATCATATAACCCAGTCTGAGTTCGAGGTGTCTCGCGACGCGCCAGTTCGCGTATCCTTCCGCGGAAAGGTCCACGTCCGTGCCGACGCCAAATCCGCCGCCCTGGAAATTCGCGTCGATTTCCCATCGGCGATTCACGTGCTGGCGCCAATCGACGCCGATCAGTGGATCCCACACGGCCGGTTTCGCTTTCCCCTCGAGCGGCGTTCCGGTAATTGGCGCCGTCAGCGTGGCGTCGAGATTGACGCTAATGCGCCTGAAGCCGGCGGTCGCCGAAAGGCCGCCCACCAGCCGCACCCCGGCTCGCCCGTTGAAGAAATAGGTGTTGCTGTCGACGGTCACGCGAGGCGTTGAGCGGCTCGCGGAAAGGGCGGCATACAGTCCGAACACCTCGGCAAACCAGCGATCGGCCTGAACAACGGCGCCCGCCATCCATGCGGCGTTCAAGGACAGGTCGGTCGATCCCGACACCTCTCCGACGGTCCCGCCCCCGCCGCCGGCACCTGGATTCGAGGGAACGGCCGGCCCCGAGGGGAGATCGATGCTGGCACCCATGATTGGCGCCCTCACCAGGAGTGGGTACACCGTCACCGTAATCGGCTTGCCCTCCGTTGTCCCCGGTTGATCGCCGCCGGCGTCCGCACGTGCGCTCGCATTGACCGAAACCGCGAGTCCTAACGTCAATCCAACTGTTCTGAGAGTCTTCCCCGCACGTCTAACGGTTGTCGTCGTCAAGGTCGCCGCCTCCTGCACTCCGAGAGTGCTCAGAGTCCTCTGCACGCGGACATAGCACGTTTCGGGCCGAGGCGACTCTCGACGACACGCGTGACGCAGGCTGTGAATCGGACATCGGTGAACCTGAAACCACCTCCGGGCCCCCCGGGCCCCCCGGAATATCGGAGGGGACCACGGAAAGCGTGCCGACCCGCCGCCAACTCGCCGACAGAGGCTTCGCGATGCCAGGGTCAGCGCGTTTGAAGCCAAGACCCACTTCGGCGAGTTGTTGGAACGGGTCACTCGAGGCGAAGAGATTCAGCACGGGTGGGGGCATCCCTTCGGAAGGCCGCGAGGCAGCGCGGCATTCAGCCATCGTCGGTGTAACCAAAGTATCCAGTCAACGCGACAACATTATGGTGTGTGGATACTTTGTTCCCACACGCGATGCATCGAGAGCCCGCGTGGTGCGACGCGCACTGACGGTCTTTCCAGGCTGGAATCCCACGACTCTCAACGTCTTCGTTCGTGTCGCGTTGGTCGGAAACTGCTCAAAACGGGTGCGGGTGCGGCCGACTGTCATGATCTTTGCGTCGGGAACCAACGGTTTGCCCTGACCCGCCGGGCGGCGTTCGTCCGATTCAGGCGCCATCGGCGCACGACTGGCATGCCCCCGGACGATCCCCTCGACGTGGCGCGCCTCATGGCGACTGCTCTCCAGATCCTCAGCGAGGGCGTCGACCCATCGCGACCTGACCTGCCAAACACGCTCGGCACTGCCAGCCGAGCGATGCGTCGCGTGATGACGCTGGCCGCGCGCGTCGCGTCCACCGACGCGACTGTGCTCATCACTGGCGAAACGGGCGTCGGGAAGGAACAGCTGGCGCGATGGCTCCATCACGCCTCGCGCCGGGCGGCTCGCCCGTTTGTCGCCGTCAACTGTGGGGCGTTTTCCGAGGCGCTGCTCGACAGCGAGCTCTTTGGGCACGTGCGCGGAGCCTTCACCGGGGCCCATAACGATCACCGCGGGGTCTTCGAAGAAGCCCAGGGGGGCACGCTGCTGCTCGATGAGGTCGGAGACGTGCCGGCCTCGATGCAGGTCAAGCTGCTGCGCGTTCTGCAGGAGCGGGAGATCCGGCGCGTCGGCGACACGAAACTACGGCCGATCGACGTCCGGCTGATGGCGGCGACACACCGCGACTTGGAGCATGAGGTGACCCACGGGCGATTTCGTGAAGACTTGTACTACCGCCTGAACGTGATCGACCTTCAGATTCCGCCACTGCGTGACCGCCGTGAGGATCTGCGCACGCTCGCGGACGCGTTTCTCAGGCAAACGGCGGCTCGTCTGTGCCGTCCGTCGCTGACGTTCGCGCCGGCGACGTGGGATCGGATCCTCGCGTACCACTGGCCCGGCAACATTCGCCAGCTTGCCCACGCGATCGAACGAGCGTGCGCCGTCGCCGCCGGGCCGTTCGTGGAAGTCCACGATCTCCCGGTGACGGTGCAGCGTGCGCCTGCGTCATCGTCCGCCCGCTCACGGCGCGCCCGGGAGCGGGCACTCGCGGAAGCGGCGATGGCCCGGCATCATGGCCACCGCCCCTCAGTGGCCCGGGAGCTCGGCATCTCCGTATCCACCCTCTACCGGCTCCTCCGCGACCGCTGACGAAAAACGCGTATTCGCGTTCGGCCGTCACCGACGCGCGGTCAAATGAGCCGCGCGGTCATGAGGCGATCGGTCAAATTGACCGCGCCTCGGTCAAATTGACCGCGACCGCCGACTGCACGGCGCGTTCCCGTCCATGGATCGTGCACCCGCCCGCGTGCCTCGCGTCCTCGTTGCGACGAAGCGATTTCCGCCACAAACCTGCCCAGATCGAGCCTCGTGTCGACGCTGCGGGCGACGATCGCGTGCCGCTGCATGTGGCCACGCGTCACGGCACAACGCTGTCACGCGTTTTGCTCTCTCCACGCATCAGCGAGCGTGACATGACCGACCGACCCTCATCGAACGCATCACCCGATACCGTGCCGATGCCACAATCGCACGAGACCCTGCCAATCGAACTGTGGCGACTTCGCTTCGCAGCGTCGAGTGACAGCGGTTCGTCACAAGTCGCGGCCCGCGCCCCGCGTCGCCAGCTCCGGCGCGCGTTGCTCCTCGCGCTCGCCGCCCTCGTGCTCGTGCCCACCGCGAGCTACGCGCAAGCCTCGCCCTGGGAGAACGCCGTCAACGTGCTCATGACCAGCTTCACGGGACCCATTGCCCGCGGCCTGAGTCTCGTGTCGATCGTCGTCGGCGGGATCACGTTTGCCTTCGGCGAGGGCGGATCGAAACGCTTGCTCGCCGGCATCGTGTTTGGCGTGGGCATGGCCATCGGCGCCGTGAACTTCATGGCGTGGCTTTTTCCCTGATGCCGATGCCATCAGCCATGAGCCATGAGCCATGAGTCCTGTCGCCCCGCGCCTGCAACCTGTGTACGCATCGATCAACAAGCCGCTCACGGTCGGCGGGACCGAGCGCCGGCTGTTTCTGGTCTCGCTCGTCCTCGGCGCCGGGACGTTCACCTTCTTCGGGAGCCTGCTCGCCGGAGCCGTCATGTTTCTCGCGCTCTACTTCGCCGCCCGTTGGATGACGGCGCACGATCCCCAGTGGCTCAGGATTGTGCTCCGATCTGCGGCGGCGCCCGTCCACTATGACTCGGCCAAACTGGACGCGATCCGCGTCCTCCGGAGGGCCCGTCGATGATCGCTCTCGCGCGGGTTGCCCGCGATGACAAAGAGACAGGCGCTCTCAACAGCCTCATCAATCTCTACGGCTTCATCGACGATCAGGTGTTCCTGACGAAATCCGGCGACCTCGGCGTCGTTCTCGCCTGGGACGGCGTGGACGCCGAGTGCCTTGATCCAGACGAGCGAGAGGTCGCCACGCGCCGGTTCGAAACCGCGCTCCGCGTGCTCGACGAGTCGATGCAGCTGTCGCAATACGTTCTCAAACGGCACGCGGTGCCCGTCCCGCATGTCCCGCTCGCCGATCCCGCCGTCGACGCCCTGATCGCGCGCCGGCATCGCGCCGTGGCGAGCGACCCCACCGAGCTGTACACGATGACCTGGTATGCCGTGCTCATCGCCGAGGCGGGTCCGCGTCCCACCGACTGGATGCGTGACGCTTGTGCGCTCGTCACGCGACTGGCAGCCGCCCGTGAACGCCTGTCCCTGCGGCACGCCATGCGGGTGCTCGACGCGGAGCTCCACCAGCTGCGCCAGCGGCTCCTCCAGAAGGTCGAGGCGTTCACGGCGCAGTTGCAGGACACGCTCGGACCACGCGTCCTCCCCAAAGCCGAGGCGTTCGCCTTCTTCCGTCACCTTCTCAACTATGACCCCGTGAAGGCCGAAGCGATCCGGCTCGCCCGCGACACGTTCCTCGACTACGACGCGGGCGACTCGGCGCTCGAGTGCCACCGCGGGTATCTTCGCCTCGACGACTACTACGTGCGGGTGTTGACGCTGAAAGAACCCCCAGCCCAGACCTTTCCGCACCTCTTTCAGGCGTTGTACGACGTGCCGTCGACGGCCATCCTGATGAATCACTGGCAGCGCGAAGCGCACGGCACGATTCGCCGCGCGATTCATGCCAAACGCCGGCACTTCCACAATGCCAAAGTCAGCCTCACGAGCTATCTGGGGGACGCGCCCACCGTGCCGACCGACCGCCTCGTGGATGACAGCGCAGTCGCCCTCGTGTCCGACTTGGGCGCCTGTCTCACCGAGCTCGCGCTGCACGGCCGGTACTTCGGTCACTACACCATGACCGTCGTCCTCTACGACACGGACGTGGCGGCGCTCGGCCGGAGTGTGGCCGCGTGCACGAAGGCCTTTGCCGCCCACGATGCGCAGGTCACTGACGAGCGGATCAACGTGCTGAACGCCTGGCTCGCCGTGCTGCCGGGCAACACGGCCTACAACCTTCGGGCGATGTATCTCCTGGACCGGAACTACGCCGATCTCTCGTTCCTCTTCGCGCACGACCGCGGCCGGCCGACCAATCCGCACCTCCAGCGCGAAGCGCTGGCCGTCGTCGAGACCACGCACGAGACGCCGTACCACCTGAACCTGCATGTCGACGACGTCGCACACACGCTCGTCCTGGGCGCGACCGGGAGTGGCAAGTCGTTCTTGCTCAACTTCCTGATCGCCCACCTGCAACGGTATGCGCCGCGGACGCTGGTCTTCGACCTCGGTGGCAGCTATGACCGTCTCACGCAATACCTCGGGGGATCCACGTTGCGCGTCGCGCTGGACGGTCGCGGCGTCCACATCAACCCATTCTCGGTCCCGCTGACGACAGCCCATCGACACTTCCTCTTCCGGTTCCTCAAAGTGCTGATTCAGTCCAGCGGGCTCTACGCGATGACGCTCGCGGACGACCGCGATCTCTACGAGCAGATCGACACCCTCTATGCGCTCGATCCCGATCAGCGCCGGCTGTTCACCCTCGCGACGATTCTCCGCCGCCCGCTGGCGCAGCCCTTGTCCCGCTGGGTGCAGGGCGGACCCTACGCGGCGCTGTTCGATCACGTGGATGACACCCTGACCCTGGCGCAGTTTCAGACCGTGGACTTTGCCGGGCTGCACCAGGTCCCGGCGCTCCTCGAGCCGCTGATCTTTTACCTGCTCCATCGCGCCGATGCCGCGCTCGCCCATCCGGAGCTGGCGCAGAGCCTGAAGGTGTTCGTGCTCGATGAAGCGTGGCGCTTCGTGCGGGATCCGCTGATCCGGCAGTACGTGACCGAGGCCCTCAAGACCTGGCGCAAGCAGAACGCCTGCGTCCTCGTCGCGACCCAATCGAGCGACGACCTGGCGCAGTCGGAGCTCCTGCGCGTCGCGATTGAAAGTTGTCCGACGAAGTGCTTCCTGGCGAATCCGCACATCGACCGTGCCGTCTATCGGGAGCTCTTCCATCTGAATGAAACCGAGGTCGAGCGCATTGCCACGCTCGTCCCGCGCCAGCAGCTGCTGCTGAAGCGCCCCGATGGCGCCAAGGTGTTGAACCTGTGGGTCGACCCCGAAAGCGCGGCGCTGTTCGGGCCGTCACCGCGCGCGGCCTGAAGGACCGCGTAGACCGGAGAGACCACGAACCGTCGTTCGCCGCCGGCCCGACCGGCCGCTCAGGAGAGGAGTATCTCGATGGTCGCACGATGGCCGCTCGTGCTGGTCGCCCTGACGGGGTTGGCCCGGCCTCTGACGACGGCGCCCGCCTCGCAGCCCACAGTCGCGTCCGTAGCGGCGGCTGCGCCCCGCACCATTCCCTATCACGACCGTGAGGTCGTGGCGCTGCGCGCCAAGGTCCGCTACACAACCACGATCGTGTTGCCGGCGGGCGAGGAGATCCTGGAAGCGACCTGCGGCGACAAAGAGTTTTGGATCGTCAACGCGCACGGTGCGCAGGCGTTCGTCAAGCCCGCGAAACCCGCCAGCGAGACGAACCTCAATCTCCTCACCGCCAGCGGCCAGATCTACGCCTTCCTCCTGACCGAGATTTCTGACGTCAAAGGCGCAGACCCCGATCTGGTCGTCTATCTCGAGCCGGACACGCCCACGGCGTTCGCGCCGTGGCACGAGCCGCCGAAATACGTGCCCGCCAGTCAGCTCGACGACTTCAAGGCGCAAGCCGAGATCGCGCGCGAGGACGCGCGGCGTGCGACGGCGGCTGCCGAGGCGCGGCTCGAGGAGGGCCTGACCGTGTTCCGGGCGACCTATCCACTGACTCTCCAGTTTGCCTATCGCGTCGACCTCCATCGGGCGCCGTTCTTCGTGCGCGGCATGTTCCATGACGACCACGTCACCTACATCCAAGCCCACGCCCCGGAGCTCCCGGCGCTGTACGAGCTCAGAGATGGCGCGCCCAACCTCGTGACATTTGAGGTGCACGACGGGACCTACGTCGTACCGAAGGTGCTCGACAGCGGCTACCTGGCGATTGGGAAGAAGCAGCTGCCGTTCACGCGCATCGACGCGCGGTAGCCCAACAGGAGACAGCCGATGACCGACCCGCACCCCGCGTCGCCCACTCCCCAGCCGCCTTCGAGCCCACCGGTGATCGATGTCCGACGGACGCCACTCGGCGTCATGCCCCGACAGCTGCCGCGCTGGCTCCTCCTCGGGATCGCGGTGGCGATGGCCGCGATTATGGCGCTGTCCGGCGCGCCGGCGGCACGTCGCGCGTCGTCGACGTCCGCCTCGACGCCCGTGGCCGTCGATGCCAATCAGCAACGCATCGAGGACTACCAACGACGCATTCAGGAGCAGACCGAGCGCCTGGTCGCCGAACAGCAGGCCCTTGACGCCGCGAAGACCGGTGCCGCGTCGCGTGTCGAGCCACACGAGCCCCGACCGACGCGGCCTGCGACGCCACCAGCGGTCGACGCCCATCTGACAACGGGACCGGAGCCGATGGCCCGCGCGGCGGCACCACCAAGCGATCGATCGCTGTTTGTCGATAGCGTGGCGTTCACGCTTCCGCTTGCCTCGCCGTCAACCCCAACAGCCGCGGCCTCGAGCGCCGTCCCGTCGACGCCGCCACGGGACGGGTCAGGCGCACCCGACTTTTCGCCGGCCGACTCGCACGGGGCGGCGCGGGTGACCTCGACGCCTCACACTTACACGATCCCCGAGGGCAGCGTGATCGAAACCGTCTTGACCAACCGGCTCGACGGCACCTTCGCCGGGCCCGTGAACTGCCTGGTCACGACGGCCGTCTACGCGCCCGATCACCAGCATCTGCTGATTCCCGCGGGGGCCCGCGTCCTGGGCGATGCCCGCCCCGTGACGACGTTCGGGCAAACGCGCATCGCGGTCGTGTTTCATCGCGTGCTCCTGCCGAACGGCGCGCGGATCGACTTGGAGACCTTTCATGGACTTTCGCAGATCGGGGAGACCGGCCTCCGCGACGAGGTCGATCGGCACTACGCGCAGATTTTCGGCGCGTCCCTGGCCGTCGGCGCGATCGCGGGCCTGGCGCAAGCGCAGACCTCGATCGGCCTGGACGCGACCGCCCTCGACGTCTATCGGCAGGGCGCCGCCGCCAACCTCGCGCAGTCGAGCGCGCGCATCCTCGATCGCTTCTTGAACCTGTTGCCGACCGTCACGATCCGGGAAGGCCATCGCATCAAGGTCTACGTGTCGAGCGACCTCGACGTGCCCGCGTACGTCGACGACGTCACCCGCCTTCGTCCCCACACACCAGGAGCGCGCCCATGACCCGCCGTCTCGTCCTCGTGCTCGTCCTCGCCGGCGTCCTCGGTGTCGCCATGCCGGTCTCCGCGCAACTCTTTGGCGTGGTCTTCGATCCGACCAACTACGCCAATGCCCTCTTGCGCTACGCCGAGCTCCAACAGCAACTCGCGCAGCTCGTCACCACCTATCAGCAAATCCGCACCGAGTACCTGCTGCTCCGGCAGCAGGCCCAGCTGCTGCCGCTCGACATGAACACGCGGTATCGCGCGACACCCACCCCGTGGCTCCCGTTCAAGGCCGCGGATGCCTACGGCACGACCGCGGGCTGGATCATGACCGCCAATAACGGCTCTGACGCGGCGGCCTCGTACGCGCTCGCCACGCAAGCCCTCCAACCGTACGGGGCGGCTCTAGGCGCCTTGTCGGCTGACGAAGCCGCCCGCATCCAGAGCCGCTACGACCGCGTGCAGCTGGCCGATGCCAGCATCGCCCATAGCCTTGAAGCGCTGGGCTTCTTGCGCGGCCATCAGCTGTCGGTCGAGACGAGGCTGCGCAACCTCGAGGACGATACGTATGGCGGCAATCCCGACCTCAATACGCAGATCGCGGTCCTCAACAAGATCAATGCGACCGCTGTCGCGTCCGCACGGTTGAGCAAGGACGGCAACAACGTCCTGGTGTCCCTCCTCGAACAGCAGCTGCTCGACGCCACGGAGCGCCGGGAGGCCGCGGTGCAGGGCATCAATGCCCACATCGCCTTCGTGACCCAGGCCGGACCCCTCCTGGCTGCGACGACCGTTCAGACCACCGACGCGTTGACGACGTTCCGGATCCCGTAGCGAGATCCCCATGGCCGGCCTCGATCCGTTCGCCAGCGTGACCGCCGCGATGCTCGACCTCTTGACGCGCGATGGGGATCTGTTCCTGTCGCTCGGCACCAACCTCTTTCGCGGTCTCGCGGTGATCCTGCTCGCCTGGTTCGGGATCCGCGCTGCGCTCACCAGCGCCGAAGGGCGCGCGGCGTTCCCGCTGGGGCAATTCGCGACCGTCCTCCTCACGATCGCCTTTGGCCTGGCGATGATCACGTACTACCGCACGCCGATCCCGGGTCTCGGCCTCAGCTTCACGCAGCTCCTGACCGATCAGCCGATCTTCCTGGCCCGCCAGCTCGAGGTGACCCAGGTCCAGCAGTTGAGCGATCGCCTCAACCAGCTCTATCTCGGGATGGAGCAACCCTCGGTCTTCAATGTCACGGCCATCGTCGGCTACTTCCTCGTCGCCCTCGCCGTCACCGCCGCCCGCGTGGTCTTGCTCGCCGTCATCGCGTTCGGGCTCGTGGCGACGGGAGTGGCCGTGCTCGTCGGACCGGTCTTTATTCCGTTCTTCCTGGTCCCGCAGCTCGAGTGGTTGTTCTGGGGGTGGCTGAAGTCGCTCCTGCAGTACGCCTTCTACCAGGTCATCGCCCAGGCCTTCGTGTTTGTGTTCGGCCGCTTTCTCACCAACTTCCTCGACGCCTTTCCGCCGCCTTACACGGTGGACCGTTTGCTGGTAGGGGGGTTCCAGCTCATCGCCTTGTTGCTGGCCTTCACCTATGGCCTCCTCAAAGTGCCCTCGCTCACCCACTCCCTCTTTTCCGGCGGGGCCGGCGAGAGCGCTCTGCCACGCGTCCTGGGATAGCCACCATGGCCGACCGCCCCTTCGTCTTGCCAGCCCCCGGCACCGAATATGGCCAGGCCCAACGCGCGTATGTCGAGCGCTACGGGTCGACGCTCGTGATGAACACGTATCTCAAGGTCGCCGTGCTCGCCTTGTCGGTGGTCGTGGTGGGACTCGTCGGGCTCGCCCTCCGCATCGAGTGGGCCGCCGCACGCGTGAGGCCGCTCGTGATCCGCATCGATGACGTGGGCCGCGCGACCGCCGTCAGCGAGGCGTCACTGACCTACACCCCGCAAGCCCCCGAGCTCAAGTACTTCCTCGTGCAGTTCGTCACCGCGCATTACAGCCGCATCCGCGCGACCGTCCGCCAGCACTACGCCGAGTCGCTCTATTTCCTCGACGGGCGGCTGGCGGACGCCACGATGGAAGCCAACAAAAAAACCGGCACCATCGAGCGGTTCCTGACCGGCACCACCGAGGAGATCGAGGTCCACGTAAGGAACGTGACGCTCGACGATCTCCGGCAGCCCCCGTATCGGGCGACAGTGGAGTTTGATCAGGTGTACTTCGGACCGGGCACGCGGGCCGAAGTGCGCCGCGAGGCCCACGTCGCCCACCTCGTGTTCGTCCTCAACGACCACGTGGCGAACGCCCGCATTCCGATCAATCCCCTCGGCCTGACGATTACCTACTTCCGCGACGACCAGGCGTTTGTGGCCGAGGCCAGTCCGTCGCCAACCAAGGAGTGACTGACTCATGAGCTTCGAGGTGATCCTCCCGTTCCTCCGCCCCATTGAAGCCTGGATCCTCGACCCCGCCGTGACCGAGGTCATGGTGAATGGCTCAGGAGCGGTGTTTGTCGAACGGGACGGCCGCATGGAGGCCGTGCCAGATGTAACCGTGCGCGAGCACAACCTTCGCGTCGCCGTGCGGAACCTCGCACGGGCCCTTGGGGACGACATCTCTGACGAGCAGCCCTTGCTCGACTCACGCCTGCCCGATGGATCGCGCGTCGCGGCGGCCTTGCCGCCGGTCAGCTTGGGCGGGACGACCTTGACCATTCGCAAGTTCCAAGGCCGCTTCTTCACGGCCAACGAGCTCGTCCGCACCGGCACGGTCACCGCTGGCCAGCTGCGAATCATGCAGGAGGCGATCGACGCACGCGACAACATGCTGATCAGCGGCGGAACGGGCACCGGGAAAACCACGCTCCTCAACGCCCTGGTGGCCGGTCTGCCGTCCGAGGATCGGCTCGTCGTCATCGAAGACACCGCGGAGCTGCAACTGGAGGCGCCCAACCTCGTCCGGTTCGAGGCGCGCCGCGCCCAACCCGACGTCCCGGCTGTCACCATTCGCGACTTGGTGCGCGCCACGCTGCGTCATCGACCCGATCGCATCCTCGTCGGCGAGGTGCGCGGCGGCGAGGCCTTTGACTTGTTGCAAGCCCTCAATACTGGCCACTCCGGCACGCTGTCGACCATTCACGCGAACAGCGCCGAGCAAGCCCTGCGCCGCTTCACGTCGTGTGTGCTGCAGTCGAGTGTCGACTTGCCGTATCCGGCGATTCGCCATGCGATGGCGGAATGCCTGCAGCTGTTGGTGCATCTGGAACGGCGTCGAGGCCGCCGCGTCGTCACCGAGCTCGTCCGCATCAGCGGGTACCACGCGACCAGCGACACCTACAAGTTGGAGTCCCTGTGAACACGGCTGGCATGAGGAGAGCCACCAATGGCGCGGACCAGATCAGTGACGACCAAGATCACTGAAGGCGAATACGCGAGGCTCGAGGAGATGGCCCAGGGACAGGCCGTCAGTGAGTGGGTCCGGGACGTGCTGCTCGCGGCGACGCCACGCCCCACCGATCAGGTGCTGCTGTCGGAAATACTCGCGCTGCGCACCATCGTATTGAACCTCCTGTTCGCCGTGGCGAGCGGCGAGATTCCGAGCATGGACGCCATGAAGCGGCTGATTGCGCGGGCGGACGACGAGAAACTCGAGAAGGCTCTGGAGCGCCTCGCGTCATCAGTGCGGAGCGCTCCATGACCGAGACCTGGGGACGTTCCGACACCGCCGGGAGGTGGTTCCCTCCGAGGCCGATCTGGACGATCGCCGCATTCGTCACGGCGCTGCTGGCCGCTGTCGCCGTTCAGGCGTATCAAATCGCCTTCTCCTGGACGCCGCTGCAACGCTGGTACCTGTCGGCATACGTGAAGAGCGGGGTGATCGGCGGGTTGGGCGTGACGGCGACCGGGCACTATCGGCTTCTTCAGGTCATCGACCGCCGAGGCAGCAATCGCCTCGCGCTCGATGAGGAACTCCGGCCCGCGACGAGCGCGACGGGGCTTCCGTTCATGCTGACCGAGACCGCCGCACGCATCGGCGACCGGCAGCTCGTCTGGCAGACCGTTTCATACGGGCACGCGCCGCTCCATGCCTTCTTGCACCACTGGATCTATCGCGATCAGACCGCGTGGGCCTTCGGGAGTCCGGCCATCTGGGGTGGCGGGGTCGCGCTCGCCCTGGGCCTGCTGCTCGCAATCCCCCACGACGTGGCCCGCGCGCACGACCGCCGCCAAGGCCGCAGGCTGAAGGGCCCCGAGCTCGTGTCGGTAGCGCGGTTCAACCGCCGCCTGCGCGCGGATGGCATCGGCTTTCGACAGACCAACGTTGCGGGCCGCTCACTGTGGGTGCATCTCCCGCGCGCGCTCGAGTCGAGCCATGTTCTCATCATGGGCGACTCCGGCACCGGCAAATCCGCGCTGATTCGGCAACTGCTGCAACAGCTCGACGCGCGTGGCGAGACCGCCATCGTCTACGATCCGGCGCTTGAATACACCGGTCAGTTCTATACACCCACGCGCGGCGACCTCATTCTCAACCCGCTGGACGCTCGGTCGCCGTTCTGGAGTCCGGGCGATGAGTGGCGTCACGAGGTCGAGACCCTCACGCTCGCGACCTCGCTGTTCCCGGACCGCTCCCACGAGTACCACACCTTTTTCACCGATGCGCCGCGCCGCATCTTTGCGCACCTCCTGACATTTCGACCCACACCTCAGGAGCTCGCTGCATGGCTGTGTCATCCGGCCGAGATCGACGCGCGCGTGAGCGAGACGGCGTACGCGCCCATGATCGATCCCGAGGCGCCCGCTCAGCGCGCGGGCGTGCTGGCCTCGCTCAATATGGTCGCCGACACGCTGAAGCTCCTGCCGCCCGAGCACGACACGACCACGCGCTGGAGTGCCGCGGCGTGGTCGATGACGCGCACCGGCTGGCTCTTTCTCACGAGCACGCCTGAGACGCGTCCACGACTCGTGCCCCTCACGAGTCTCTGGCTCGACACCCTCGTCCTCCGGCTGATGAACCAGGGCCAGCCCCATCCGCGACGCACATGGTTCGTGCTCGATGAGCTCGCAAGTCTTCAGCGACTCCCACAGCTTCATACAGCAATCACCGAAAACCGCAAATCGAACAATCCCGTCGTGCTCGGCTTCCAAGGCCGGAGCCAGCTTGAGACACGCTACGGCCATGATGCTGAGGCGATGCTGTCGCAGCCGGCGACGAAGATCTTTCTGCGCACGAGCGAGCCGCGCGCCGCCAAATGGATCGCGGACACCATCGGGGACGTCGAGACCGAGCGCCTCCGCGAGAGCCGATCGAGCGGGCGGGGTCGGCAACAGAGCTACAGCCTCGATCGTCAGGTCGAGCCGCTCGTGATGGCGAGCGAGATTGGTGGCCTCCCGGCGCTTCGCGGCTATCTCAAGCTGGGCAATCTCGTCGTGCGCCTCAGCTTCCCTTTCGAGATGCTGCCCGCGAAATGCCCGCCGCTGGTGGAGCGGCCACGGGCGCCGCGGCGACCCGACTTCGGCACGGCCGCGACCTCACCGGAGGCGGTGGCCGAGTCGACCACGAGCGCGGAACGGGCGCACCAGCACAGGACCCAGCGCGCGCGTGACCTGTCAATCGATTAGGGAGCCACCAGGATGCTCAAACTCTCGAAACCGCTCAGTGCCGCTACGGCCCTGGCGTATCACGCCGAAGAGTTTGCCAACGCTCGCAACAACTACTTCGCCACCAGCGAGGCCGTTCGCGGTCACTGGCACGGCCAGCTCGCACGCAAGTGGGGCCTGGTCGGCGACGTGCAAGCGGAAGCCTTCGAACGGCTCGGCGATGGTCGTCATCCGCTCACAGGCGACGTCCTTGTTCATCATCAAGCGGTCCACACGTATCTGAACGCCCGAGGTGAGATGGTCACGACCGTCACGCGTCGCGCAGGGTGGGACGCGACCTTCTCGGCCCCGAAGAGCGTGTCGCTCACCGCGCTCGTGGGTGGCGATGATCGCGTGCGAGAGGCCCATCGGGTCAGTGTCGCCGTGGCGCTCGACGAAACCGAGCGGTTCGCGCAGGCGCGGCTCCGCGGCAACCAGCCCCTTGAAACCACAGGGAAGTGGATCGCCGCCGCCTTCGAGCACGACAGCGCGCGACCCGTCGACGGCTACGCCGCGCCTCACCTCCATACCCACGTCGTCCTCTTCAACATGACCGAGGTGTCGACTGGTGGGACGCGCGCCCTTCAAACGTTGGAGCTCTACCGGTCGCAGTCTTACACGACGGCCGTCTACCGCTCCGAGCTGGCCACGCGCCTCAGGGCACTGGGATATGCGATCGAGCGCGGCGCCTACGGCCAGCCCGAGGTTCACGGGTACACGCCCGCGTACCTCGCGGCATCCAGCCCCAGAAGTCTGCAGATTGAAGCGCACCTTGCGGAGGTCCAGCGAAGCGGCGCCGGCGCCGCGGAGATCGCGGCTCACCGAACCCGTGAAGCCAAACTCGCCCCGTCGCACGACGAAATGCAGCGCCGACATCGCGAGCTGGCGCACGCCTTTGGCGACCAACCCACTCAGGTCGTGCAGGCCGCCCACGCTCGGGCCCACCAGAGGGAACCGCACGAACCAGCCATCACGGCCCGCGAGGCCGTCACATTTGCAAAAGCCCGCCACTTCGAACGGGACGCGGTCGCCGACGAACGCGTCCTCGTGGGCGATGCCCTGCGGCGGTCGATGGGCGAGGTCTCCGTTGAGGCGATCCAACGGGAATTCGAGCGACGCGTGGACACAGCGGAGTTCGTCGCGGCCACGCCGCCACCTGGCGTGCCGAGCCGCATATTCACGACGCGCGAAATGATGGCGCTCGAGCGCGAGACGATCGAGCTGATGCGCGCCGGACGGCTCACCGAGCCTGCTCTCGTTAGTGGCGTCACGCGCCACGAGATCGAGCGCGCCCATCGCCATCTGAGCGATCCGCACCGCGCCGCGGTGGATCAGATCCTGGCGAGCCATGACCGTGTCATCGCCCTCGACGGCGTCGCAGGTGCCGGCAAGACCACCGCCTTGACGGCCACCCGCGACGCGGCTACGCGCGAAGGGTACCGCGTCGAAGGGTTGGCGCAGACCTCGCGTGCGGCTTACCAATTCACTGAAGCCGGCATCCCGTCCCAAACCCTGCAGCGCCACCTCCTGCAGCAGAGCGAGGCAACCGCGCAAGACCGGCGGCTCTATTTCGTCGACGAGTCAAGCCTGGCCAGTACGAGGCCGATGCACGAGTTCCTGCGCCGCCTGCGCGCGGACGACCGTGTGCTGGTCGTCAGCGATACCCGTCAGCAGCGCGCCGCCGACGGCGGCCGACCGTACCGCCAGCTGCGGGACGCAGGCATCCAAACCGTTCGACTGGATGACATCGTCCGACGACAGGACCCTGCGCTCAAACAGGTCGTCGAACGCCTGTCACGCGGCGATATCCACGGCGCGCTGCACCACCTCGACCACCAGGGACGGATCCACGAAGTCATCGGTCGCGAAAAGCGTCTGACGGCGATCGCCGAGGCCTATACCCGGCATCATGACGGGACACTGGTTGTCGCACCCGATCCTCAATCTCGGCGCGCGATCAATCAGCGCATCCATGCGCGGCTGCTGGCCTCAGGTCAGATCGACCGCTCAGAGCACCGAGCGCGCGTCTTGGTGGCGCGGCAGGACGTTACGAGCGCCGACCGCCAATGGGCCCGGCAATATGCACCCGGCGACGTCGTGCGATACTCCGTGGGCAACCGAACCGTCGGGCTCGCCGCGGGCGAGTACGCGCGGATCGATGACGCGAAAATTGCCGCCAATCTGGTGACCGTCGTGCGCGCCACGGGCGAGCGCGTCATCTACGATCCCCGACGCGTGCGGGGTGTGACGCTGTTCCGCGAGACCGAGCGCGCTTTCGCCCGAGGCGACCGCGTGCAGTTTACCGCGCCATACAGGGAGCAGCGTGTCGCAAATCAGGAGCGGGGCACTATCGAGCGGATTGAGGCGAAGGGCCGCCTGCGCGTGCGCCTGGAGTCCGGTCGCCGCGTGGCGTTCTCGCTCGAGAGGTATCCGCATCTCGACTACGGCTACGCCGTCACGAGCCACAGCAGCCAAGGCCAACTCGCAGATCGCGTCCTCGTACACCTGGAGACGGCCGGCCTGGGCGAACCGCTCGTCGACCGCCGGCTCGCATATGTTGCGGTGTCGCGCGGGAAATACGACGCGCAGATCTACACCGATGACAAAGCCCGGCTCGCTGATGCGCTCCGTCGCGACGTGTCGCATCGGCCAGCGATCAGGGTCGGTCACCCGCCCGGAAGGCCGGCGGCCGAACCTGACATGGCGCACCGACCGGCGCGGGACCGCTCGGAGACGCTCACCCTCACGCTGTAGAGATCGGGGCTCGTCGACGAAAGCTGCGCGCTTCCCGACTCTAGCGGATTTCCGTGGCAGGCCTGCCTTCGGGAGCGATTTCTTGAGCTCCCGCAGGCCTACGCTCTTCATTTGCTCAATGTGGCTTCACGAAGCATCTAGCGCGTTCGAAGTTCCAGCTCGACTCGTGCCAATAGCCTCTCGGCAGCAACGTGCGTTCCATCGCGGCGCACGACGGTCGCGACGGATCGAGCACGCGCCGCGACATCAGGTCGTAGGGTGCGCTCAAGCGCGCTCGTGAGTGAATCGGTCGTCGGCGCACCGGGCGCGTGCGCTGTGCCGATACCGAGCACGTGGACTCGTTGTGCCCAGTAGTGCTGGTCGTAGTGATCTCGAGGCTCTCGATCCACTCGCGGAAGTCAGGCGGCACGCAGACGCGGACGTCCTGGCCGAGCGCTTTCAAGTGCGACGCGAGCGCCACGAGCGGTTGGACGTCGCCACGCGACCCGATTGTCGAGAGCATCACACGCATCAGAACGCTCTTTTCGTAACACGAATGCTCGGTGACAAACCGAGCGCAAACCGAGTGAGTCTGCGGATCTCAGTGCGGTGAGCAACGTACGGCTGAAAACTGAGATGTCTGTCGCGCCCTTACGGCCGATGAAAGCGCGCCACGAGGACCGCCTTGCCGAGCACGTGACCGTCCATTGCGTTGAACACGGCGGTGCGCGTCGCCGCCGCTTCCTGCGCCGTTCCCTGCGGGACATCGAGTTTCGTGTCGAGCGCGTAGAGCTCGAACGTGTAGTGATGGTACGGCCCGGGAGGCGCACCCGGCCCCATATAACCGTTCGAGCGAAGGCTGAGCTGCCGCGTGCCGTCGGGCAATTCGCCGGCGGCCACGCCCTCGGGCAATCCAGTGGACGTGCCAGGGATGTTCCACACCAACCAGTGCGTGATGTCCATCTTGGAGCCGCGGTTGAGGACGGGCTCAGGATCATGCATGAGCAGGACAAAGCTTTGCGTACCGGCGGGCACCTGCGACCATTTCAACTCTGGCGACGGTGCCGTGGGCCCGGCGGCCTGAGTGTACTTGTCAGGGATCACGCCGCCGTCCTCCCACGCCGACGAAGTCATGATGAGCGGCGGCGACGCCGGTCCGCGACCGCCGGCGCCCCTCTGCCCAGCGCTAGCGGGAGGGGGCTGCGCGCTCGTGAAAGCCACCGTGCTCGCGCACAGCAAGACCGCAATCGTGTGCGTCAGAGGTCGGAAGTCGCGTGCCATAGTCGTCTGCTCCTTGCGAAGTCGTGTGGCGGCGATTATAGCGAGTTTGCCCCGTTCAGACTGACGGGGCAATGGGCCTCAACCCGGCCGCCCGGGCCAGCTGCCGCTGTCGCCCGTCAAAGGTCACAAAATTCCGCAACCCCAGCTCCAGCGCAGTCGCGACGTGGAGCACGTCCAGAGTTCGACAGCCGACCGCCGGGGTGTGGGCTCGACTGATCTGGCTCGCGCGTCTGAGTGTCGCGCGCCAGAGCACGTCGGTCTCGACATACCGACCCTCGGCGAGATCTTCGTCGAACGACGCGATCGCATCACTGAACGCTTCGGCGCTAATGATCTTCCGAAATGACGCGAGGCGGATGCCGTTTACCACCTCCAAGCGCCCGTGGAGCGTTATCGGCAACGCCCCTTTCGTGCGCCCTCTCCAGACGCTCATGGCAGCCGATGCCGGTTCGTGGATGTACAGCTTCAGCAGGGCGCTCGGATCAACGTACGTTCGATCAGCGCTCGGCACGGTTTGCGTCGTAAAGGGCCTGTGCCGAGGCGGCGCTGATAGGACGCGGCTGGCAACGGCGCAGGCGCTTCAGGTAGTCCTTGGGAGGCGCGGATTGCTTCCGGCGAGTCGGCGAATAAGGCGTCAAGCGATATCTGACTCTCCCCCGCTCGGTGACCAGAACCTCTCCCTCCTGCTCAAGCAACTCCTTGACCTGAGGAAATTTATTGCGCAAATCGCGGACCGTCGCGGATACGGGCATCCTGTGAGACAAGTATGTCTCACGGCAGTCCGCCCGTCAACGTCGGTGAAGTTTCGGCTAGTAGCGCGGATCGGCCGGAAGATCTGAATGTTGCGAGGAATGCTAAACCGGAAGGTCGAGCAGCCATCATCGACGATACACAACTCTCCCCTTGAACAGGGTCAACTCGCAGCGCAGGTCCTTGAGCGCGTCGACCGGGACGGTGTATGGATCGCGATCCCAGACGGCGATATCGGCGTCCTTGCCGGTCTCAATCGAACCGATCCGATCCTCGAGAAACAGCTGATGGGCCGCCCACGTCGTGTAGGACCGGAGAGCCGCCCGGATGTCGACGGATTCTCTCAGCCCAAACGGCGTCGCTCCATACGTGCCGTTGAGCGTCGTGCGTGTCACCGACGACCAGAGCCCGTACCGCGCTGGAAATGGTGTCACCGGGTAATCGGACCCGCCGGTCCACTGAATCCCTTTCTGCAGAAACGTGTGAAATGGCTTGAGCCGCAACACGCGGTCGGGCCCCAGGTTGCCCGCATAGTTATCGCCAATCCACCACATGAACGGCGCCTGCGACTCGGGGTACGCCGCGTCGAAGTCGCGCTGGAGCCGTGCTGTGACCTCGATCGCGTGATCCGACGGTGTGTTGTCGTGAATGATGCCGTGGCGAAGACCTCGTGTCGGCTTGGCGTTGAGCGCCAGCTCGTACGTGTCGACCACCCAGTCGATCGCGCGATCGCCGATTGCGTGGGTGCTCACATGAATGCCGGCGTTGTGCAAATCGATGACAATCCGCCGGTAGGCATCGGGATCGATGGACGGATAACCATGATTGCCGGTGTCTGTGTCCGTGAAGTTTTTGTTCCAGTCGTTGTGCATCCACGCCGTCCGCGCGCCGCCGCTGCCGTCCATGAACATCTTCACGCCGCCTGAGATGAGAACGCCGTCGCCCAATGACGCCGGCGGCTTCGGATGAGCGAGCATGCGCGCCATCACCTGATCGGCATTCTGGCCGTTTCGTGATCCCGACCAGAGCGCGAACATGCGGACCGTCAGCTGCCCCTCTTTCAGCAGCTCCTCATAGAGATCCCATTTCTGCTCGTTGATCCCGGGGTCCTTGGCACCGGTCATGCCTTCCTTGTTGAAGTCTTGAATCAACCGCGCGATACCTTTCTTCTGCTGTGCGCGGGTATACGGCGGCACGAGGCGCGTGATCATCGCGGCCGCTGCCTCCTTCATGACGCCGGTCGGATTGCCCTCCCCATCGCGATCGATCGTTCCGGCCGGAGGGGCGCTGGTTTCCTTGCTGACCTCAGCGAGTGTGAGCGCATAGCTATTCGCGACACCGTAGTGGCCGGTCGTGTGCTCGAGCCACACGGGGTTATTCGGTGACACTCTGTCCAGGTCGGCGGCCGTGATGTAGCGCCGCTCGAGCAGCTTGCCTTCGTCCCAGCCGTTTCCAGTCACCCACTCGCCGGGCGTGGCCGTGGCGACCCGCGCGGCGATGCGCTGTCGCACCTGGTCCATGCTCTTGATCGCGGGATCACTCAGATCGACGGTGAAGAGCGCGGCCGCCTCCGAGAAGTGCACGTGCGTGTCAATGAGCCCGGGGGTCGCGGTGCGGCCGTGGAGGTCGATGACGTCAGTCTGCGCACCGATTCGCGCGCGGACAACATCATCCGATCCGACGGCGACGATTTTTCCGCCGGCGATCGCAACCGCCTGCGCGATCGAATCGGCGGCGTCCACCGTGAGGACGCGTCCGTTGACAAGCGCAAGATCGGCCGGCGCCTGGGCCTGCGGCGCGCGCCCAGCGAGCGTTGCAATGAGGAGCGCCGCGCCGGCGACTGTTAGGTTGCGCCACATTCTCATCGGAAGACCCTCCCGTCGTGGCGAGTGTAATCTATTAGAATCCTGCCGTGGTCTTCACCAAACGTCTGCGCGACGGCGTCCGTCGGGGCGAGATCACCTGCAGCGTGCGGATCTGGATGCGTCAACGCGTCAGGATCGGCGCACGCTATCCGATGGACGAAGGGCAGATTCAAATCGATTCGATTGAACCGATCGGGTTTCCGGATATCACACCGGAACTCGCGCGGCGTTCGGGGTTCAACGGTGTCATCGACCTTCTCAAAGTCGCGAAGCACGGACGCGGCGAGAACGTCTATCTGATCGGCTTTCATTACATCCCGCCTCGGCGTTCCAAACGTAGGCCAGCGCGATGACTCGATCATGACCGATTCGTTCAACGGATTCCCGCGCGAAACCTTCACGTTCTTCAGGCAGCTGGCGCAGAACAACAACCGTGAGACGGATCAAGCGGGCCATGGCGGACGTGAGGCCGCTGGTCGACTGGCTCCGTGCGCACGTCGGATGATGGTTGACGTCGCGGCCACGATTTAGTGAACGTTACGAGGGGACGCCATGTTGAACGCGCTCGTCGCTCTAGTGTTCAGCGTCGGGTTTTTGAGCGCGCGGGTTCCCGCGGCGAAAAAAGCTCCGCCGCCAAAAACGATAAGGCTATACGTGTTCGACTGTGGCCTCTTGAACATCTCGCCCGAGGGCGTCGCACGCTATCACGTGACGCCTGCCGAGGTTGGTGAAACGCGGATGCCGGTGCCGTGCTTTCTCGTTGCGCATCCAAGAGGGACGCTGATGTGGGATGTGGGGGTCATCCCGGACGAGGTGGTCGAGACAGCGGCAAGGGGCGGCGCCCATTATGACGTCAACCCGACGGCTGCCGCCGTGGTCAGGTGGACGCTCAAGAGCCAGCTCGCGACAATCGGCTACACCCCAGCGGACATCACGTACGTCGCAATTTCACACGCGCACAAAGACCACTCGGCGAACCTGAACGAGTTCGCGGCCTCGACGTGGCTGGTCCGACCGGCTGAGCGACAGTTCATGTGGCAGCCAGGGAACGAGCGGGTCGAGCCGAGCTTCTACAAGGCGCTCGAGCACAGCAAATCGATAGCACTCGACCAGGACGATTACGATGTCTTCGGCGATGGCAAGGTTGTGATGAAGGCGGCGCCAGGCCATACGCCCGGACACCAGGTGCTCATCCTGCAGCTCGCGTCTGCGGGGCGTGTGATGATCGCGGGCGACCTCTACCACTATCCCGCGGAGCGGACCTTCCATCGTCCGCCACCTGACAACGAGTTCAACGTCCAACAGTCCGCGGCGTCACGGGCCATGATCGAGGAGTACCTGATGAAAACTGGGACAACGATCTGGATCGAGCACGACTTCGGCGCGAACACCAAGTTGAAGAAGTCGCCTGCGTACTACGACTAAAGCCTGTGAAACTGGCCGGCGAGGACCCTTCGGTTGAAGACCTGATGCTGGTGGAAAATTTCGCTGAGCGGGAGAACAACATGATCCGACGGTTCGCGTCCGTCTCACGCCGGGAATTCCTGCAAGCGGGCACCGTCGGGATCGTCAGCGCGACGTCGGTCCGGGCAAACGGGGTGGCGGCAGTCGGCCAGCCGGAGCGCGGGCGGCTGGACCAGCCGGTGGCGTCGGTGAAGGCGCTGGTCTTCGACGTCTTCGGCACCGTCGTCGATTGGCGGACGTCAGTGACGAGGGAAGTGCAGGACCTGGCGATGCGGAAGGGTCTTACGGTGGACGCGGCGAAGTTCGCGGACGCCTGGCGCGCCGGGTACGGTCCAACCATGAACCGTGTCCGGAATGGCGAGCTCCCCTGGACCAAGCTGGACGCCCTACACCGGATGATCCTCGAAAAGATCCTGATCGACTTCGGCATCACGGGCCTCTCGGAGGCCGAGACCGACACGCTCAATCGCGTCTGGCACCGGCTACAGCCGTGGCCCGACGCGGTCGGCGGGCTCACACGCCTCAAGAACCGATTCATCATCGCTCCGCTCTCAAACGGCAACATCTCTTTGATGACCGATCTCGCGAAACATTCAGGACTGCCCTGGGACTGCATTCTGGGAGCGGAGCTCGTCCGGCACTACAAGCCCGACCGCGAGGTGTACCAATCCGCCGCAGACTTTCTCGATCTCAAGGTCGCCGAGGTAATGATGGTCGCAGCGCACCTGGGCGATCTCCGCGCTGCCAAGGGCGTCGGGTTGAGGACGGCGCTCGTGACCCGACCACTCGAATACGGACCACACGGCACGCCCGACCTCAAGCCCGACTCGTCGGCCGACGTTGCAGCGAAAGACTTCAACGATCTGGCCGAGCGACTTGGAGCTTAGGCACTGGTAGGACCGGGGGCGCACGCTCGATGACGCTCGACGCTACCAGCCCGGTGTCAGCGACCCGTCGGCCAGTTCATATACGCCGCGCTCGAAGGTGTCGTAGATCGCGAGCGCCTTGGTGTCGGCAAACGGAAGGAACTGCATCATGACCACGCCCGCGATGCCGCGCGCCGGATCGATCCAGAAGTACGTGTTGTTGATACCGCCCCAGCTCAGGCTGCCCGCCGACCGCTTGCCCGGCACGTGACGGGTCGTGAGGAGGAATCCGAGTCCCCACTTGTCCTTCCCGTCGTCGATGAAGGTGAAATCCATGCTGAGTTCCGGTTCTGCGGTCTTCAGCGCGGGAACGCCAACCTCGCCAATTTGATTCCTGGTCATCAGCGCGATCGTATCGGCCGAGAGAATCCGTGCGCCGTCGAGCGTGCCGCCGTTCAAAATCATCCGCTCGAAGCGGATGTAGTCGCTCGCCGTCGACGAGAGCCCGCCTCCTCCGTTGAATGTCGTCGCGGGACGCTGCGGCTGATTGGGCCGCTCGATGAGCGGTGCATCGGAATGGCCATCCTGACGCCGATGCACCGTCACAAGACGCGCTTGCTTGGTTTCCGGTACGTTGTAGAACGTGTCGGACATCCCGAGCGGCATGAAGATACGCTCGTGGAAGTACTCTTCCAGATTCTTACCAGAAAGCTTCTCAACTAGACGCCCCAGCCAATCGACGCTCGTCCCATAAATCCACTGTGTCCCGGGTTCAAAGAGCAGCGGACCCGCCTCATATTTCTCGCCTTCGCGTGGCTTGAAATCACGCACGGTGGGACTGATGAAACCATAGCCAAGCCCGGACGTGTGGGTGAAGAGATGCCTAACGGTGACTTTCTTCGCCGCCGGCCGCACTGTGTATCCGCCGGTGGCAGAGTCGAACGACTCGAACACCACCAGGTTTGCCAGCTCAGGCAGGTACTTCTCGGCCGGATCGTCGAGGGCAAAGCGGCCCTGTTCGTACAGCTGCATCGCAGCAACTGAGGTGACAGCCTTGGTCATTGAGGCGATCCGGAAAAGCGCATCCGAAGTCATCGGACGGTCCTGTCCGACGTCGGCCTTTCCGAACACGCCCTGGTACAAAATGCCGGCGCGCGTGGCGGCAACCCCCACGAGTCCGGGCACGTCACCATGAGTGATCGCCGCAGACAGCTTCTCATCCAGCGAGGCAGACGGAGTGGCCCGTCCACCTACCGGAAAACGCGGCGTGGCGTGGATGCCTGTGGTGAGAAGAAGGCCCGCGGCAACAACAATGCGTGCAACGCGTCGAAGCATGTTTGGCGACTCTCTTGCGCTTAGCGAACCACACTACCGCAACACCCGTCAACAGCGAGCAGAGCGTTGCAGACCACATCTCGGACACCGCGGACACCACGCGGAGCCGCAATTAGAGGATGAGGACTCGCACTGCGACCCGCAAACATTTGATTTGCCCCACATCGCTGACCGGGCAGCGCCTCCGCGCAGATGTTGAGGCCGCCGACGTGCACGCGTTCTGGGTTCGTGCGGGTGTCAGACGCAGCCTTACCTTCGAAGACTCCGGGTGAATTCGGCCAGCGCTCCCCAATACGTTTCCGGGTCGGACGGCGTCAGGTCGTTGTGGTCTCCCCCACGGAGCGTGACGAACCGTTTGGGCGCGGCGACAGCGTCAAACAAGGCTCGTCCCTGGCTAATCGGCACGATGTGATCGCCATCACCATGCAGGACGAGCGCGGGGACAGGCGATCTCAAAGAGCGCAGGGACTCGATAGCAGAAAATCGATAGCTTGACAGGTGCGCGAGCATCCTGAACAGCGGCGAGCCTCGCAAGAGCGAGCGCGCGTCTGGAAATCCGGATTCGAGAATCAAGCCATCGGGCTCGCGGATCGTGGCCGCGTATGACGCCATCGCCACACCCAGCGATCGTCCCCAGTAGACGATCGGCAAGCCGCTCGGAGCGCTCCGGTGGAATCGCTCAACCACTGCCTCGACATCGTGGTACAGGCCACGCTCGGTCGGGTGTCCCGTGCTGAGACCGTACCCACGATAGTCGAAGGCCACCACCGCATAGCCGTGCGTCGCAATTGCGGTCAGGATGGGAGCCCATAGCGAGAGGTTCCCGCCGTTGCCGTGAAAGTAGAGAATGTGCGGGCAAACGCTGGACTCGCTGATGGCCCAACCATGCACGCGCTCGCCGTCTCGAGTCTCAATCGTCAAGGGCTCGTATCCGACGCCGAAGTCCTGCGGCGTTACGGTCTCGCCCCTCATCGGAAAGAACGCGACTCGGGGTTCAACCCATCGGACACACGCAAACAGACTGGCAAGTACCGCGAGGATCCCAAAAATCAGCAGCAACATCACACGAAGGTCCGCATGAATATCGCTCGAAGCCCCTGGGACGGGGGCCTCCGGCTCGGGTTTTTCCATACTTTCGTGCTGTGTCGTCGCGTGCCATTCCTAGCCGGTCTTCGTTGCCGAATGGGCAAGAAAGGGCAACAGTTGCCTTGGTCTGCACCCGCGTCCCACCCGCACCCGTCTGTGACACTCACGCACCTGACGGGCTTGTTCAGGGTGCGGCCAAGTCGCACCATGGTACACGCCTCGCGTGCAGCGATTCTGTGAGGCAGCACCGTTTTTGCGAGTCTATGCTGACGCCATGAGGCCCATTCGAGATTACGCAGTGATCGGCGACTGCCGCACAGCCGCGCTCGTCTCGCGAGACGGATCGATTGACTGGCTCTGCTGGCCGCGGTTCGACAGCCCCTCGATCTTTGCTGCGCTCCTCGACGAAAGCGCGGGATATTGGCACCTTGCGCCGACCATGCCGTTCGAAACGGTCCGCTCGTACATCGACGACACGAACATCCTGCAAACGCGTTTTCAGTCACCATCCGGATCGGCGGTCCTTACCGATCTGATGCCGGTCGCCTCGGAAGAAGCCAAGCGCACGCTCCTTACGCCTGATCACGAAATCCTTCGCATCATCGAATGCGAGCAGGGTGAAATCGACGTCCAGATGCGGCTCGAGCCGCGCCCGGACTACGCGGGGCAGCCGCCGTCCATTCGGGGTGCCGGCAGACTCGGGATCAAGATCGAAACGGGGGAGGGGCTTCTCGTTCTTCGCACTGACTTACCGCTCGAGCATGTCGGCGCCAGCGGCGTGCGGGCGAGCGCCCGGCTGCGGGCTGGCGAGAGACGATATGCGTCTTTAACGTTCGCCGACGAGTGGCCGACCATCCTGCCGCCCTTGGGTGATTGGTCGCAGCAGGCCGTGACACGCTCCGTCAGTTGGTGGCAACAGTGGGTATCACGAATTACCTATGACGGGCCAGCCCGAGATGCCGTCGTGCGAAGCGCGCTGGTGCTGAAGCTGCTCGCCTATGCGCCTTCAGGAGCGGTCGTCGCCGCGCCCACGACGTCCTTACCGGAGCGGATCGGTGGCGACTTGAATTGGGATTATCGCTTTTGCTGGCTGCGCGATGCCTCCTTGACCGTTCGGGCCCTCTTTGGCCTCGGCTGCGTTGAGGAGGCGGACGCGTTCATCGGCTGGCTGCTGCACAGCACTCGGCTGACGCAGCCCGCATTACGCATCCTGTACGACGTATACGGCAATATGCCCGACCGCGAGCGGATACTCAAGCAGCTCGGCGGCTATTACGGATCGCGCCCCGTGCGGGTCGGCAACGCAGCGACCGAACAACTTCAACTGGACGTGTACGGTGAAGTGATTGATGCCGTCGCGCACTTTGTCGGGACCGGCGGCACGTTGGATAGAGAGACGCAGCGCATGCTCTCCGGGTTCGGCGAGTATGTCTGCAAGCATTGGAACGAACCAGATGAAGGAATCTGGGAGCCGCGATCGGGTAAGGGTCACAACACGCACTCGCGCGTGCTCTGTTGGACCGCGCTCGACCGCCTCCTTCAACTCCACGCCAAAGGCTATCTTCGCGGGGCGCCCGTCGCCGACTTTCAGCGGAATCGGGAGCTGATTCGAAACGACGTTTTTGAGCGCGCGTGGAATAAAGACATCGAAAGTTACGCTGCCCGGCTCGATGGCGACCGCTTGGACGCCAGTCTGCTGCTTCTGTCGTGGTACGGTTTCGAAGACGCACGGTCATATCGAATGCGCAAAACGTACACGCGCATCCAGGAGCACCTCGGGGCGGGCAACGGTCTGCTGTTCCGATATCGAACCGCGGACTCACCCGGGGAGGGCGCGTTCGGAATCTGCAGCTTCTGGGGCGCCGAATACCTCGCGCTCGGCGGCGGAACGCTCGAGGAAGCGCAAGCCGCGCTCGAGCGCCTTTCTGCCTACGCCAACGATGTCGGGCTGTTCGCTGAGGAAATTGATCCCCAGACCGGAGATGCGCTCGGTAACTTCCCGCAGGCGTTCACACACGTTGGCCTGATCAACACGGCGCTGTCGCTGATGCACCGGCTCGGAGGCGAAAAGCCGCTGGAACGCACGATCCCGCTGCGCCAGCCGCAGCCGAGTGAGCGGAAGGCGCGCGTATGAATTGGGCCAGTTGGCTTCTGTGGGGCTTCGTCGGGACGATTGTCCTGACGACGCTCATGTCGGCAAGTCAGGGGATGCACCTGACACGGATGAATATCCCGTACATGCTCGGGACGATCTTCACGCCGAACCGCGATCGCGCCAAGGTGATTGGCTTCGGTGTCCATCTCGTCATGGGCTGGCTCTTTTCGCTGGTGTACGTCGCCGCATTCTACGCGTGGGGACGCGCGACATGGTGGAGGGGCGCTGCGATCGGATTCGTCCACGCCGCGTTTGTGCTGACGGTCGGCATGCGGCTGATGCCGGGCATGCATCCGCGCATGGCAAGCGAGCAGCAGGGGCCGACCGTGATGCGACAGCTCGAGCCGCCGGGCTTTCTCGCGCTCAACTACGGTTACCAGACCCCGGTGAGCGTGCTGATCGCACACCTGGCGTTCGGAGCGATTCTGGGTGGGTTCTACGCGCCGCTGGCTGGAGGGTGACTGGGGAGACACTTTGCAGAAGCTTCGCCTTTATTGGCACAGCGATTGCTCGGTTTTTTGCCCATGGACGAATATGAGCGTCGTCTCAGGTTCATGAACGCTTCACATGTCGAGACCCCAGCAGGTCACCTCAGCAATGTTGTCATCGTCGGCGAGAGCGATCGTGCGCTCGGGAAACTCGACGGCATCATCTTCGATCCGATCGAGCGGCGGGTTCGCTATTTCGTCATCAGATCCCGTCGCTGGTGGCGGGTCCATCGGTACTTGTTAGCGGCCGAACCTCTTCGTGTTGAACGGGAACGAAAGGTTCTTCGCCTGATCAGTAAATCCGGGACCCTTGATCAGCTTCCCGAGGTCACGCCAGACACGTTTTCACCGTACTCCGACGAGGATCTCGAGGACGCAACCTTCTCAACACACGCCGCCTGATCTCGGCGACGTACAGGATTTCTCATTCGTGTCGCTATAGCGCGAACGTCTCATGTAACTGCCGCAACACGACCAGTATCGTCTGCGAATCAAGCTGGCCGAGCGATTTTGATAGACGCTCCGCATCCACAGTGCGCAATTGATCAAGCGCAACGAAGCCGGCGCGGCCCTGAAAGCGGCAGCGCGGTCGCCAAGGGTAGGCATGCCCACGGGGCGTCATGGGTGCGACGATGACCGTCCGGAGGTGCTCGTTCAGTTCGTTCGGCGATACGACCACGCAGGGACGTGTCTTGTTGATTTCACTACCCAGCGTGGGATCGAGTCGAACCAAGTAAACCTGACCCCGGGCGACCGGCGGCCGCGTCACCGCCACTCCCACTCCTCAACATTGATCTCGGCGGTCTGATGCCGCCGGGATGAAACCAGGACGGAAACCGTCACTATTAGTTGAGCTTGCGGAAAGAGTCACGCGCCTTGCAGTAGTCCGTTCGTGGTGGAGAAGCCCGTCCATAGGAGGTAACCCCATGAAGGTCGCCAAGACATTGGCGCTGGCTCTGCTGTTAGCTGTTGGATTGGGAGTCTGGGTAGCACCGTATTTAACAGAGCGTCGCCACGTGAGCAACGAGCCGCAGCCAGCTACGCCCGCTGCAGCGCCAGTCGCGGAGGCGAACCACGCAACACCAACGCCACGCCCACGGCCGACAGTCCGGCGAGCGAGCCGAAAGAGCACCACGCCGTCCGAAGTGGCCCCAGTTACCGTTTCGGCATCAGCGCCGGAACTGCAACGCCGATTGAAGCCCCTCTTGAACAAGGGCGCGAACATGAAGATCGCGTCACAAGAGTTCAAGGACGGAGAGCAATTTGCGACTGTCGCGCACGCTGCGCGCAACACTGAGATACCGTTTATGGTTCTGAAGCATCGCGTGCTCGACGAGGGCAAGAGCCTCACGAAGGCGATTCAGGAGTTCAAGCCAGAATTGGACGCGAGGGCCGAAGCCGCGCGCGCGAGAGTCGAAGCCAAGTCCGACGTGGCAGCCGTTAAAGGATGAACGTGGGACCTCTAGACGGCCGGGCCTGCGCCCGGCCGTCCCCATCCGGGGCGCGCGCTTCACTCTCCCCTTTTTACAGCCTCGCGCGCAGTGCCTCGAGGTCCGCGCACACGCTTGACACCGCGTGTTCGAGTTCTTCGCAACGTGCGTCTACCCCTGTCAAGTCACCTCCGCGGGCGGCGTGTTCGAGTGCGCGGGCGATCTCGTAGGCGCGGGCCTTCGAGAACAAGCCGACGGATCCTTTGAGCGAATGGGCAGCCGCTGCGAGTGAGTCTGCGCGCCGCGTGGCGGCAGCCGATCGCAGTGCCGCGAGGTGTTCCGGCACGTCGGACAGAAAGACGGAAATCACCTCTGCAAGCAGCGTTCGGTTCTGCCCGAAGTCCGCGAGCAGGGCATTCTCATCGATTGTCGATGACGCGCGCTCGCTAACGGAAACGACACCGGCTGCGTCCCGCTCCTGCGGAACGGGGGCCTGCTGGCACAATGCAGATCCGGTGGCAAGGACATTGTCGATTGTTGCGAGGAGCTCGTCAGGTCTGAGCGGCTTCGACACATAGGCATCCATTCCCCCGGCCAGGCAGCGCTCACGGTCGCCGGCCATAGCATGTGCAGTCATTGCGATGATGGGTATGTGACCGCCGCTCGCCTGCTCCCGCTGCCGGATTGCGGACGTTGCCGCGAACCCGTCCATCTCGGGCATTTGAACGTCCATGAGAATCAGATCAAAAGGCCGCTCGCTCGCTTTCTCCACGGCCTCACGTCCATTCGCCACGGTCGTGACACGGTGATGGTGCTCGTCGAGGAGTAGCACGACCAACCTTTGATTGGTCGGATTGTCTTCGGCCACGAGGATGTTCAGGCGCCGCTCCCCGTCGCGCGGTGGCTCACGGACAGTCGCGATGTCTGCCGGATGCGCGACCGGTGGCGTGCCGAACGCGGTCAGGATCGCGTCGAGGAGGTCAGATTGCTTCACCGGCTTGGTGAGCTGCGCCGCGATAGCGCCGTCGCCGGCTGGCCGGTCGAGCGCGGCGCCCGAGGACGTCAGCACGATGACCTTTGCCACTGCCAGCCGCGCGTCGCTCGCGATCTGATGCGCCAGGGTGAATCCGTCGATGTCGGGCATCAACGCATCGGTCAGCACCAGATGGAACGGGCGCTTGTCGATGGCCGCGGTCGTGAGCGTTGCAAGAGCCGTCGCTGCGCTGTCAACCGCCGTCGCGTTCATGTGCCAGCTATCCACCAGCTCCTGCAGGATCGTGCGGTTGGTTGCATTGTCGTCCACGATGAGCATGCGCAATCCGCGAAGATTCGCGATAGAAGGTGGAGGTTCGATTCGCGGAGGGGACTGCAGCCCCAGGCGGGCGACGAATCGAAACTGGCTGCCGCGGCCTTCTTCGCTCGTCACCCAGATTCTGCCCCCCATCATCTCTACGAGCTGGGCCGAGATCGTGAGCCCCAGCCCCGTCCCGCCATACCTGCGCGTCGTTGACGAATCGGCCTGCACGAACGGGCCAAAAATCTTCCACTGCTTCTCCGCGGCGATGCCGATGCCAGTGTCCGACACGGTGAATTGCAGGACGGCTTCGGCCTCCGTCACGCTCGTAAGAGCCACTTCCACGATGACGTCGCCGCGGTCGGTGAACTTCACGGCGTTGCCGACGAGATTGACGAGCACCTGGCGGAGCCTGCCTGGATCTCCGACTAGTGCGTCGGGCACGTCCGGCAGAGTGTGGCACACGAGCTCGAGGCCCTTCTCGTGGGCGCGCGTCCCGAACAACCTGACGGCATCTTCGACCGTGTCGCGCAGGCTGAACGGCATCAAGTCGAGCGCCAGCCGTCCCGCCTCGATCTTCGAGACGTCGAGGATGTCGTTGAGGATCGCGAGCAGTGCGTCGGCGGCCTTGTTCGCGGTTTGGATGTACTCGCGCTGTTGCGGCGTCAGCACGGTACGCAACGCCAGGTCGGTCATCCCGATCACCGCGTTCATCGGCGTGCGAATCTCGTGGCTCATGTTGGCGAGGAATTCGCCTTTGGCCATTGCCGCCGCTTCGGCCTTTTGGCGAGCGACCTCCAGCTCTTTCACGAGTTGGCCGAGGTTGTCCGCCGATTCCTTGAGCGCCTGATCGGCGTGTTTCCGATCGGTGACGTCGCGCGCCGCCGCGTAGATGGCCTCCTCGTCGACGGACGGTGTGGCCGTCCACTCAAGCCAGCGATACGACCCGTCGCGGGCGCGGTAGCGGTTCTCGAAATTGACCACGCCCGAGCCGCCAGCCAGGACTGACACGGCTTCGGTCGTCCTCTCGCGATCGTCGGGGTGAACGAAATCGAGGAACGGCGACGCGCGCAGTTCGGCGTCCTCGAAGCCGAGCACCCGAGTCCACGCCGGATTAAGTCGCTGAAAGTAGCCGTCGAGACTGGCGACGCACAACAGATCGCTCGACAGAGTGAAGAACATCTCCAGTTCATCAGCGGCCCACTTGCGAGCGACGTACAGCCCGATCTGGCTACCGGCCGTCATCATCGTCTCGATCAGCGCCGAGTCGGGCTCTCGAATGTCGCGGCTGAAGAACTCCATCACGCCCAAGACGTCGCTCCCGCGCAGAATCGGCAGGCTGAACGCACTATGAAGCCCGACGCGCTCGGCAGACGCGGCGCGCGGGAAATTGGAATCGAGAGTGGCGTCGGCAATCCACGCGGGCCGCCCGGTCTCCCACACGCGCCCCGGTAGTCCCTCGCCGCGTGCGAAGACGCTTGTGCGGCTCCGTTCGACGAACTCCGTCAAATGCAGAGACGGATCGCTCCAGACGCCCACGCACCGAAGCGTTTTTCCGGAGCGAACCACTTCCCACAAGGCACCAAACTCCCAGCCGAGCGGCTCACAAACGGCTGCCAGCATGTGTGGAGCCGCGTCCAGGAGCGTCGCCGACTCGGCGAGCGCACGCGCAACGTCGCGCACAATTGGTGCGTGCGGGCTGTCGTTGGCAAGTCTGCTGTCAGGATGCGGTTCTTTCATCTCAAGATGTCGCTCCTCTCAAGATGCCGCCCTTCCATCTGGCTCAGCCATTCGCGTTGCCCTTGGAGATCCATGCCCAGACGCCGTAACGCGACCTGACGCCCGAAGGTTGCCGGCGAATAGAGTCTCGCGAGGCGGTACACTACTCCGATTCATCGCGCGTTTCTTCGGGCCTTACAAGAATTTTCATGGGGGCTTCGAGGTGACAGGCTTTCCTACCGGCGGACGACACGTTCTCGTCGTGGACGATGACCGACCGCTCCGCTACGCCATCACTGCGCTTCTTCATGAGGCGGGATACACCACCGACCAGGCTGGCGACGGAGTCGAAGCGTTGGACAAGCTGCGACGGCGCCAGACCGACGTCATTCTCCTCGATATCGGACTGCCAGGGATGAGCGGGCTCGAGGTGCTCGCGCAGGCGCGACAGGGCCCAACCCCGCCGCGCGTCGTGGTGATGACGGCAGACGACACCCCCGAGACATTGCTGCGATCCCTTCGCGCTCAGGCACACTCATTTGTCAGGAAGCCATTTGCACCCAAACGCATCGTTGGCGTGGTGAACGATGTGGTCGCGGCGTCTCCCGCTGCAGGCCTGGCGATCGAGGTGGTATCGGCGCGGCCCGAGTGGTTGGAGATCGTCGCGCCCTGTTCGCTGGCGGTGGCGGAACGCGTTCAGGAATTCGTCATGCAGCTCGACGCGAAGCTGCCAGACGACATTCGGGAATCGGTCGCTCAGGCTTTTCGCGAGCTGCTCACCAACGCCATCGAATGGGGTGGACGGCTCGACGCGACGCGCCAGGTTCGGATTTCTTGTGTGCGGTCGAAGCGGATGCTCCTGTACCGCATCGCCGATCCTGGCGAAGGATTCGACATCGAACATTTGGCGCACGCCGCGATTTCCAATCCGGAAGGGAACCCGTTCGACCACGACCGCGTCCGCCAGGAGATGGGGCTCCGACCGGGAGGCCTCGGCCTGATGATGACGCGCGCTCTGGTTGACGAGCTCATTTATAACGAGAAACGCAATGAAGTCATCCTGGTGAAGTACCTTGCCTGAAAAGGCCGAGCCTATTTCCCCTGGTACTTGGGCGGACGACCTTCCGCTTCCGCGCGTCGGCCCTCCAGGAAGTCCTCCGTTCTGTAAAGCGCGCCGTACTGGGCGCCGAGCTTCGACAGCGCATCCGCTTCTTCCGGATCGATCACCTGGTGCGCGGACGCCAATGTGGCTTTGATCGACAGCGGCGCGCACGCGGCGATTTTGCGCGCCATCGCGATCCCGGCTTCAATGGCTTCCATGGGCGTCGGCACGATCAGCTGCGTAATGCCCATGCGATACGACTCCTCGGCGCTCCAATGATCGCCGGTCAGCATGTACCGCATCGCGTTGCCCCACCCGGCGTCACGCACGAAGCGTACCGTGGCGCCGCCACCGGGAAACCGGCCGTGCGTGTTTTCGTCTTGCCCGAACCGCGTGTTCGCTGCGGCGATCCGGATATCACCGGCAAGGTAGAGTTCGTGGCCGAGGTTCCATGTGTCACCGTGCACGACGACGACGAGCGGCTTCGTCCGATGCGGTGGTGAATTACCAAGCGGATCGAGGGCATTGGTTCCGGTGAGCGTGCGCCGGCCCGCGATCAGTGCGGCCTGCGATGCGTCCACGTCGATACCGCGGGAGAAATTCTCGCCATGTCCGAACAGAACGGCCGCGCGCAGCGTCGAATCGTGCTCGTACTCGTAGAACACTTCCGCCAGCCGGACGCGCGCCGGTGGATCAAGCCGGTTCTGGATGAACGGTCGATTCAGACCGATGAGGGCGATGTCATCGCGGCGCTCAACACTGATCGTGGCGTCGGCACTTGGCGGCACGTTTGTGAGCCGTGTCCCAGTCTCCTGGGGTGGCGGCTGCGTCGCCTGCGCGCCGGCCACAGCTGCGACGGCACCAAGTGCCGCGCCAG
>Ga0306922_10000084_pt1 | contig 62444 bp, 58 predicted proteins | sample sta12Cox44000082_FD_203758 | JGI IMG/M metagenome (GOLD analysis project Ga0306922, IMG submission 203758) | Lab enrichment of tropical soil microbial communities from Luquillo Experimental Forest, Puerto Rico - statoxic.12C.oxic.44.000.082 (v2)... | ecosystem: Environmental > Terrestrial >... | reverse complement strand
TCCATGAACTCAAGAAATCCGGACATCACAGACCCCTGCGCCACCTCACGAAAGGCGCAGGATGTTCCCATAACAAGAACATATCAAGAACGATCTAACTCACCCTGCCTTAACCGGATAGGGAGGACCGAGATAGGCCTCTATTCACAATCTTGTGGTATCTCGGCTGTCAGCAGACCGGTTGGTATTCTGCAAGGTAATCGGTGGGGGAGCCCAAGGAATGATGTGGTGCACCGCCGGCTTACCGACTTGCAACACCTGGTGACACTGCAAACGCGCCGGCCGGCTCCTCTCGGAGTCGAGCCAGCGCTCTTATTTATTCCGGTGTCAGACCGCGGCGCGCTGCGCCGTCTCCGTCGACTGCGTGGCGTAGAGCTTCCCGTCCCGCTGTTCGATGCGGCCAGCTCGCTTATGCCGGGCAATGACGACGCCCACATGGTTCGGGCGAGCCCCCTTGCATGCAGCGGCGATTTCCTGCTGCGTCTTGCCGTTTGCCAAGGCGAGCACCTGATCGCCGAGGGTCGGCGAGGTGCGCTTGCCGCCAGCAGGTGTTGCGGTCGCAGTGCGCAGGCGCCCGCGTGGTCGCGCTGGCGCGGGCGCCTTCGTTGCTGTGGTCGGTGTCCTGGCTGAGGCCGTCTTTTTTGCTGGCGCGCCTTTGCTGTAGCGTGCGAGCACCCGCTCGGTCGCCGCCAGTTCGCCGAGCTGGCCAGTGAGCTTCTCGCGCTGCGCATCGACACGCGCGAGCGCCTCGCTGACCCGCTGCTTCTCTCTGGTGATCTCATCCAATGTCGACATTCTTTACCTTCGGGACAGAGTGTAGGTTGACCGGGATTGATCAATCTTTTTGGCGTCTATCACTACGATGCACACAGTGCAACAGCAGAATGCCGTAATTGATTGGATCAACAATCTGTCGTCGGGAAGTACGCCTCCCAGAGTGCGGTCGGTTCTAACCCGTGAAGTCGTGTTCGATGCCGTCGGTCTGGTTTGCTTCGATGCAAAGGCGGTGCCGTGCGCGTGCTGAAGGCATTGGCAAGAGCACATCTAAAGAGAGCAATGGAGCGAACAGAAACACGCCCAGATTATACGCCGCGTCTGCATCGCGGCCAATCCACCAGCGGGAACGATAAAATTAAAAGCAATTATCAGACGTGCCCGGCAGTCCCAAGCATGTCGTAACGAATCCAGCACGCCTGGACTCGGTCCAGCGCTGGCATCCGGTCGCCATAAACCGGCCCAATGTGTCGCGGTTGCCGCCGGCGAACAATGACACAGCGTGGGGCTCGTCATCGGCGGGCCTGCCGATAAGGGTGGGACCTCATGCGCTGCCAGAGCTTGTGCCGGTGAGATCGGATCCATGGGCGGCGCGGCCGGGTGCGGAGGGGTGAGCCATAAGAAACCGACGCCAAAGAAAACCCCACGGTAGCCGCTGCGACGGCGCCAAGAGAAGCGAGGTAGAGCAGGGGTCGAAAGTCATCCCTGGGCACAGTGGTCATCTTTGGAACCCCTGTCCGATCGTCCGTTGATTATCTGCAGATGAGAACGCTGTGAGCGGGAATTAGTTAACGTCACGCCTTAGTTGATTTCCGCCGAGCCGCTTTTTTTTGCGCGAGCCGGACCTTCCTCCATGGTGGGTTTCGGGTGCGGTATGGGGCGGTGTATCTCGGCTGCCGGCTTGTCCTCCGGGCGAACCGCACAAGAGAGCGGAACTGCAACCCCAATTATTCGTTAGCTCAGCACTACGGGAGCGAGACCTCTTGAGGCGATGATCGGCGTCCCTGAGGTTTCCGTTCCGAGATGTGTAGAGATGGGAACGAGAAAGCAAGCAACCGTTGCCGGCGTGATCGGGGCGGGATTGATCTACGCGCTGGCGGCTTCTGCGGATCCGTATAATCCCGCCGAGCGCGCGCTCGGCGGCGGGCTGCTTGGCGCCGGCACCGGTGCTGTAATCGGGGCTATCTCTGGCGGCGGGCGTGGTGCTGCCATCGGTGCGGCGGTCGGAGGCGGTTTAGGAGCCGTGGCCGGTGCTGCTACAACACCACCGCGCCCTCACCACCACTATCACCACCGCGTTGTCCATCGGTCCTACTGAGGCGGACGGCGTTTCCGGTACCATCGCCCACCAGATCACTTCCGGGTACTGACGAGGTACCCGTATTGCTGGGTCTTGCAGACGCAAGATACGCCTGATAATCGAGCGGGTCGATCCACAGCAAGGCCTGGTTCGCAAGCGCAAAGCGGCGAAAGGCAGATTGCGCGCAAGACAGCCGCGGGTCTCCCGCAGCCTCGGGGTGGTCACGACATGCACCATCGCAAAGACGAAACCCCGACCCGAACGGCTGGGGCTTCTGACTGCATGAGCTATGGATTACCCCAGCCCCCGCGAGAATGCTCAACGGCAAGGTGAAGGCCAAGGAGGCAGGCGGAACAAGTCACGAGTCGGAGATCCTACGGGCTGGTCGATCTGTATCGGCATCACCTGATTGCGCGAAATCTGCGATTGGCATCGAGCATCCCGGGCGCATTCGGGGCTTCTAGTATGATGACGCGTAGAGCGATTCAATCGATTGGGGCGAGGTGATTTGCGTTCAAATGCGCCTGAGCGCTTTTATTTTCCGCAACCCTCGCCTCGCCGCAAACCATCTTCATCGGACATATGCGAGACTTGGCTGACAATCCGGAGGATTTCGAATCGAGTGTCGATCCCGTTGAACTCGTCAGCCATTAATGACGCGCGCGAACGATAATTCGGTCTGTCGAGCACGGTCCGAACGGCTTCGCGCAACGCCCGTGGCGTCGGCTCGTTGGTCGCAAGATCGATCCCGACGCCAGACCACGCGACACGCGCGTTCACATCGGCTTTGTCTTCAGTCAACCCTGCGGTGACAAGGGGAATTCCAAAGCTCATAGCCTGATTGACACTGCCATAGCCGCCGTTGGTGACAAACACGTCGACCTTCGGCAGCACCCATTCGAACGGCAAATAGCTGGCCAGGCGCGCATTGCTGGGAATTGGGCCAGGTATGGCGTCGATTGGGCGGGCCGCCTGCGGTGACGACCACGAGCAGATCAGGCTCGTTAGTGAGTGCCGCCAGCGTCGGAGCGATCAAGAGGCCGAAATTGTGATTTGCCAGCGTTCCTTGCGTGACCAGGACAACCTTGCGGGAGCCGTCCAATTCATGCGCCCAGGCCGGAAGCGGGGCTTGATTCGGAATGATCGGAAGGGCACCGATGAAATGCACCGAGGGCGGGATGTCGCGTGGAAACTCGAAACTCGGAACCGTCAACTGCATATAGGCATCTGCAAGTTCTACGACGGAATCGAACAGAGTCATCGACGACGGCCCAACGCCCAAACTCTTCAACAACCGATTTAAGCGACGGGCCAAAGGCTGATTGACAACCCCGTCATGTTCTTGAGAGATGGCCGCGTATTCGTTGCGCTGCGCCTGGGTGGTTGCGGGCGGCAAGCCAGCAAAAAGTGGCGCTCCGTCTTCACGGCGCCAGTGCAAGATCGATCTACCGCAAAGCACGATGGGGGGCCGTTTCGAGCGCGGTCCCAGCAGCATCGGCAGCACGCCGAAAATCATATCGTCGCCGACGATCACGTCGGCCGGGAAGTCCCGCAGAACCTGCAGCAGGCCCTTGTGCTGAGCGGGGATGGTGTCGACGAACAGACGCTCTATCGCGACGCGCAACCATCGCGGCCCCGGAGGTATGTTTTTCAGTTCGGGAACCACTGACAGGATGTCTCGCAGATCGAAATCCGCACCCGCGGGAAAGGGGCGGAATTCTGCCCCGATGCCTTCGATGCGCTCGCGCAATGCGCTGCCGGATAAGCCGACGACTTCGTGGCCTTCGGCGATCAAGATGCGCCCAATCGTAAGCAGCGGATTGAGATGGCCCGTCGCCGGCGTCGAAGCAATGAGAATTTTCACGCGATCCCTCGCACTCTGATTTTCGAAAAAGCGCAGCCCCAGCCACCTTGTCCGGAGCGCAGTCCGGCTGATTGGTTCGAGCAGAGAAGAAGCTGGAGGGTCGCGGTTACGACTCGACTTCGGACCGGCGCGAAATGGCTACAGTTGCAATGCGCAATCGTTTTGCGAGGCACAAGGTGCGGACCCAACGGTCAAGGGACGGCGCCACCCTAAGGGGTGGCAAAATCGGAATGGCCGAGATCAAATCGGAATCAGTGGCCGACTTACTCCGGAATCAGCAGGTCCGCTTTACCGGTTCTGTTCTGCGCCCGCGTGATGACGCGTTAATCTTTAATTGGCTCGCCAACCAGCACAAACGGGGCCCAGGCGGCGGGATGCGCATAAGAAGGGGTCGGGATCGTCCAAATTGCTAGTTAGGCTTTACGTAAAAGCCTCTGCCTTAGACGTAGCGGGACTATCCCTCTGACGCCTCAACACATCTGGAGCGCTGCAGTATGCGAGCATTCTGCCAAATGCTCCGAGGGAGCTGGCCCCTTAGCATAGCTCGCAGATGCCGGCCGATGCCGCGATCGAGGACGAGCCATCGCTCCGCCGCACAAAAGCTAATTTCCGCGTTGAGATTGCTCCGACTACCGCGGCAGCGGGTTGCCCTTGGTCTCGCGGCCGAGCAGCATTGCGACAATGCTTAAGAGCGCGAAGCAGGTCATGAAGGCGGTCACCCTGTTGAAGCTGCCGCCAAAGGCGCCGACCAGGAGCCCTGCGACGAGCGGGCCAAAGCTGGTGATGATGCGGGCGCTGCCGGTACAGAACCCGACAGCGGTCGAACGGATATGGGTCGGAAACAGCTCCGGCAGGTAGACCGCATAACCCGAGAATACGCCAAAGACGAAGAAGCCGAAGATCGGCAGAACGACCGGATACCATGGCTCGTAGGCGGGAAGTGCCAAATAGAGGATGAGGCCAAAGACGATCGTCCCGGCGCTATACAGGATCACGGTCAGCCGCCGGCCAATGGAATCGGCGAGGAAGCCGAAGGCGATGTAGCCGCAGATGCCGCCGAGGCTCCACAGCATGATGCCGCGGCTGACAAAGGGTACCGCGGCGGTGGCGTCGGCGGCGCCGCTCTTCTGCGCCATCAGGGAGAGGATCGTTGGCAGCCAGATATTGGTGGTCCAGATCGCCAGCAGCGAGCCCAGGCCGAACAGCATTCCGACCATCGTGTTGTAGCGGTGCTCCTTCGAGAACAGTTGCAGCGGCACGAAGCGCATGAACTCGCGGTCGCCGGCTTCGCGGCGTGTGCCCCCGGCGACGGCGCGACGGCGTTGCCGGACATGGTCGAAGCGTTCCGGCTCCAGCATCCGGCCCCGCATGATCGCGAGAATGATTGCCGGCACGACGCCGATGAAAAACACATACCGCCAGCCATAGCCGCCGACGAGCCCATAGGCCCACGCGCCGATGAAGGTGCCGATCGCGCCGCCAGTCATCATAATCGCGGCGATCTTCGCCCGGTGCGTCTCAGCGAGCGTCTCGGCAAGCAGCGGGATCCCGACCATCAGTTCCGCCCCGGTGCCGAGACCAGCGATAAAGCGGTAGATGGCAAAGTCGAGAACGCCCAGCGAGAGCCCTTGCAGCGCAGTGAACACGCTGTAGATCGCAATACTGAAGGCGAGCGTGCGCACTCGGCCGATATAGTCGGCGAGGATGCCGAATAGAAAGCCGCCGAAAGCCCAACCCAAGAGCCCCGCCATGCTGAGCAAGCCACCGTACTTTCCGATATCCGCCATTGACGGGTTGCCGCCCAACAATTCGGTCATCGCCGGGCGTAGGACGAGCGAATAGAGCCCAAAATCGGCTGCGTCGAGCGTCCAACCGAGCCACACGACTGAGAAAAACGAGCCATTGATACCGGCTGACGGCCCGCAACCCGCCCAGTTGCGCGACGGCTACCCCACCTGTGTCCATCGGGCGCCTTCCTTCTGATTACATTAGTCTATCCGCTGCGCGGCACGTACTATTTCGGGTCGTGGCGGGTCAAGGACTATTCGCTCACGCCTCACTCCCAGCTACAGGAAGAAAGGCTCGGCTGTCGCCGGGATTGTGCGAGTGGATGGACCTAAAAAGGGACGGACCGGCCATGCGCTGCTTCGCGCCTCGCCGCTCCCTTTGACCGGTATTGCATCGGAGCGAGCAATCGCAGGCGGCGCACCCGCCCGACTTCGCGCCGGTATGGCTATGGAGCAAACCTGTTCCGCTCGCAGCAAAGCGGTCCAAGAGAGGGCGGCCGTCGCGGCTTATATCGACGACTGCCCAGTTCGAGGGGCGCACGCTCAAGGAGGCGAGGTATGTCGCTACCACTGGCCGAGCAGCAAGAGCAATGGCAGCCGATAGGCTGCGATAATTCGTCGATCATCCGGCATCCGTCGAGCCCGGCGGCGGCCGGCGAGGCGCTCGAATTCGGCCGCTTCCGCGTGCTGCTCCGCCAGCGGCAGCTGCTCGCCGACGGTGTACCGGTCGAGATGGGGACGCGCGCCTTCGATCTCCTCTTGGTCCTGCTGGAGGCCGATGGATCGCTGGTGACCAAAGATGAGCTTCAAAGCCGTGTTTGGCCGGGCATCGTTGTCGCGGAGGAGAATTTGAAGGTTCAGATTTCTGCGTTGCGCAAGGCGCTCGGCGAGGACCGCGAGCTTATCCGAACCGAATTCGGCCGCGGCTATCGGTTCACCGCTGTAGTCTGCCCGATCGCGTCTTGGAGTGCCTCTCAGCAGCGATCGGTTCGTCCGAGGCAACGGTCCCGCCGAAGCCCGCTTCACCAGCGGAACCTTTGGCGATCTGCTCACATGTGGTGCGCTTCAAGGCAGAGTCGCTAGCGTTGCGACCAGCGAAACTGGCCGGGGGTCCTGCCGAGCATCTGACGAAAATGACGCGCGAAGTGACTTTGGTCCGAGAAACCTGCGGCCAACGCGATCTCGGACAGCGAGAGTTCGGTGCGGGCCAGCATCTCCTGCGCCCGTTCGACACGTCGCTGCACAAGATAGTGATGCGGAGTCACTCCTGCGGATTGCTTGAATGCCCGTGCGAAATGATAGAGCGATAATCCCGCAATAGCAGCCAGAGCCGCGAGATCGATGCTCTCGCTGATATGTGTTTCGACATATTCGCGCACGCGGCGCATTGCGCCCGGCGGCAGACCGCCGCGTGCTGGCGGGCTGGGCATTAGCTGCCTGATACTGGCGAGCAAGTCCAAACGTGGGCGTGTGTGGAGAGCAACGCTCGTTGCGTTTTGCCAAGCGCCCGAAACCCTCTCGGGCGGTGTCACCAGCGCAGGCCAAGTCTCGTCGCTACCGGCTATGACCAGTCGCGCTGGGATGTCGGCGGTGTCTTTGTGCCGAAAGAGCGAGGGATCTCGTTCAAATATGCTCCAAAGGCTAGCACCCGCTCGTAGCCCTCTATCGTCGAGCAAGAGGGATGTCCGCGCGGCTCGGTTTGCGCCGACGACGCGCTGGTTGCCGTCAGCAGCCAGTAGCAGGCCAGGGGCGCCATCTTCTGGAGGCGCAACCGCCACTATCCACGCTTGACGGTATTCTTCTCGAAAAAATCGCTCTTCTATGACGCGCGCGGACGCCAGCGTGAGAGCTCCAGTCAACGCGTGCGCTCGTTCCGACTGATCGGGGTCGATCGCAGAGACGTCCAAGACCGCCATCAATCTCCCATCAGCGTCAAAGATAGGCGCTGCGGAGCAACTTAGATTTATGTGTCGCGATCGATAATGCTGGCCTCTGTGCACCGTGACAGGCCGCTCTTCGACGATGCAGGTGCCAATGCCATTCGTGCCTTCGATGGCCTCGGACCAAACCCCACCGAGCCAGGTCCCCCAATATTTAAATTGGCTCGCATCGGCATCCTCGCCGCGGTGCTCAACGGCGGTGCCAGCGGTGTCGCACAGTAGCAGTGTGTATCCCGCTTCGCGAACCACCTTGTAGAGTCGGTTGATCTCCTCCTGCGCACTGTGAACGAGGCTGTCGAGCGGTTCACGAAGCTCCTTTAGTTCTCCGGAAGTGAGAATACGCGGCGCTTCGGTACTATCGGGATTGATGCCGTGCTTGTTCGCCGATCGCTGCCAGGAAGTTGCTACCTCATCGATGCCTAGTTCGGGTGCTTGCCCCTGCGCGACGAGATAAACCTGTTCGGTATGCCGCGCGGGCATGTCGATCAGAGTTACAGGCCGAGCTAAGCTCCCCATCGTCCTACCGGATTTTAACTGCTCTTACTATTTTTATAACGTTCAGGTTGTAATTTATACGGTAAAGCGTCGAAACCTGGTCTCGTTGCAAGATACGATAATCGTCACTGATAGCCCGAAGCGTTGGCGAAGTTCGTTATCGAACACAGCGGCACGCGCAAGGTTCCTCGCATCGCATATAATAGCATCTCGACGAATGTCGAGGAGCTAAGCCCGCGTTATTTGGTCCGCGCTCCCTGGAGGAAGAACACAGCGCGATTGTTATCTCTTGCCGAAATAGGTCAGAGGCGGGGCAGTTCGGGTCGAGGCGGTTTCGGGCCCAAGGCCGCATCTGTCCCGTTGCGGCCCCGTCCCAGAATTGCGTGGTGTTGAAGAGGGCATTTGGAACGGTCGGCGCGTTCCGCTCACCGACGCGGCCTTGAATATCGACCGAGGTAGGCCTCCCGTCCGTGAATGAGCGCGCGGGATCATGGCAGGTGCTGCAGGCCACCGTCCGATCGGCAGATAACCGGCCGCCGCTTCCTTCGGGTCAGTTGCCGTCTGCGAACGTGCTGGTTCGCTTAGGACCTCTAGAACCACACCTAGTGCGCCGGCCGCTATTGACACCAGGAAGCCGAACCACCTTCGCCTTAGCGCCCTTTTGCCAGATACCATTTGGTAGACAATTGGCTGGAAATCTCAGAGGCCAAGATCGCCGAGCGACGGGTGATTGTCGGGGCGTCGGCCGAGCGGCCAGTGATATTTGCGCTCGTTCTCCGTGATCGGCAGATCATTGATGCTGGCGATACGCAGACGCATCAGCCCGCACTCATCGAATTCCCAGTTTTCATTGCCGTAGCTGCGAAACCAGGTGCCGCTGTCGTCATGCCACTCATAGGCGAACCGCACGGCGATACGGTTGTCGTGAAAGGCCCAGACTTCCTTGATCAGGCGGTAATCGAGTTCGTGGTTCCATTTGCGGGTCAGGAAGGCTTCGATCGCTTCGCGACCCGTGAGGAACTCGGCGCGGTTCCGCCAACGGCTGTCGACGGTGTAGGCGAGCGCGACCCGGGCGGGATCGCGCGTGTTCCAAGCGTCTTCGGCCATCCGCGCCTTTTCGGCAGCTGTTTCCCCGGTGAAAGGTGGAAGCGGCGGATGGCTCACGGGCTTTACTCCTTCGCGCACGTCATTTCGGGGCGGTAACGGGACGTCCTTTATCAGGCGGCGCGTCTCAGGAGCGCCATATTCGGGATTGGAACCACATTGGTTTCGATTGGCAGCCCCAATCTCTCCCAAACTCCGTGCAGAGCATTCGCAAGCGCATCGATCAGCCGATCGTTATGGAACGGCGTTGGAGTAATGCGGAGCCGCTCCGTGCCCTTCGGCACCGTTGGATAGTTGATCGGCTGGACGTAGACGGAAAACTTCTCCAGGAGCAGCGTTGACGCCTCCCGGCAAAGCGCCGGATCGCCGACCGGCACCGGAATGATATGCGATTGCGACGGCATCATCGGAATTCCGGCTTTGCGCAGCGCGCGGCGCGTCTTGTCGACCTGCAGCCGATGAGCGACCCGCTCCGCCACCGAGTTCTTTATATGTCGAATGCTTTGCGCCGCCGCCGCCGCCACTGCCGGCGGCATCGCCGTCGTAAAGATGAAGCTCGGGGCCGCGGAGCGGATCGCATCGCAGATTATGGCGTCAGCCGCGATGTAGCCACCGACCACGCCGAAACCTTTCGCTAGGGTTCCGTCGATTACGTCGACCCGGTCCATGACCCCATCGCGCTCGGCAATACCGGCACCGCGCCGACCGTAAAGGCCCACCGCATGAACTTCGTCGAGATAGGTGAGCGCGCCGTGCTTAGCCGCGAGATCGCAGATCCGGCCGATCGGGGCGATATCACCGTCCATCGAGTAGAGCGACTCAAATGCGATGACCTTGGGGCGACTGCGCTCTGTTTGTTGAAGCAGCTCTTCGAGGTGGCCTAGATCATTGTGCCGGAAGATTCGCTTTTCCGCGCCGCTCGCCCTGATCCCGGCGATCATCGAAGCGTGGTTTTTCTCATCCGATAGAACGAGGCAATTCGGCAACAACCGGCCGATCGTGCCAAGCGCCGCCTCATTGGACACGTAGCCGGAGCTAAAGGCGAGGGCAGCTTCCTTGCAATGCAAGTCGGCGAGTTCCGCCTCGAGCATGACGACGGCATGGCTGTTGCCGGAGATGTTGCGCGTCCCTCCCGCACCAGCGCCGATCTGCCGCGCAGTCTTGACCATGGCATCGACGACGGCCGGATGGCGTCCCATGCCGAGATAGTCGTTTGAGCACCAGACGACGACCTCACGGCAGGTGCCGCGGCTATGCCAAGTGGCATAGGGCGGGCAGTCAGCGTGCCGCTCGAGATCGGTAAAAACGCGATAGCGGCCTTCTCGATGGACTCCGTCCAGAAATGAATGAAAATGATTGCGAAGCGTCATGATGCCTCCCTTATTTCTCCGGCGCGCGACGATGTTGCAACGCTTTGCCTGTGGCGGCGAGTGAAGCCGTGTAAACATTGGTAAATCCGAGTGAAAGCAGCGCGCCTGCCTGGCGCGCTGCCCACCTACAGCGCGCGCAGGAACGCGACCAGGTCCTGTTTTTCTTGCGGCGCCAGCTTCGTGCCGAGGATCAGGTTGAAGAATTCGACGGTGTCTTCCAGTGTCAGAAGACGCTCATCGTGCAGGTAAGGCGGGTTGTCCTTGGTGCCGCGCAGCGCAAAGGTTTTGATCGGTCCGTCGCCGACCGCCATCATGTTGTTGATTATCACCGGCTTGAAGAAGCGCTCGGTCTGCAGGTTGTGCATCAAATTGTCGGTGTAGAACGGCGGCTGATGGCAAGTCGCGCATTGGCCCTTGCCAAAAAAGATTTCCTGACCGCGCATTTCGGCTTGGGTCGCTTTGGCAGGATCGAGCTTGCCAAAGACGTCGAGCTTGGGGGCCGGCGGAAAATCCAGCATCTCTTGAAAATCGGCCATGAAATCGACTTGGCTGCCGCGCTCCAGCGGGTTCACCCCTTTCTTTGCGGCTTCCACGATATCACCGTCGAAGTAGGCGGTGCGCTGCTCGAATTCGGTGAAATCCTCGACGGTCTTCAGGGCACGCTGCGAGCCGAAGAGCCGCTGAATGTTTAGGCCGCGAAGGGATATCGTCTTGATGCGGTGGCGGAACCATTCAGGGCGGGCATCGGGGGCGAGATGAGTGGCGCCATTTTGGTGGCCGTTCGAATGGCAATCAAAGCAAGCCGAGCCGATGCTGGGAAGCTCCGCGCGGCGATCGTCGGTTGCGTTGAACTGCTGCTGTGGAAAGGGCGTTAACAACAGGCGCAGCCCTTCGAGCTGCCTAGGGGTGAGAATGCCATTGAACAGCTGGTAGTAATTGGTGAGCGAGACCAGCTTGCCCTGCGAGACATCGCCCAGATCGGTACGCTGGGTCAGGTAGATCGCTGGAGGAAACTCGGCGAGGAAGTGATCCGGCAGATCGAAATCAAGGTCGAACCGCTTGAGATCCCGCCCGTCTTGCTGCTTGATCGCATCGATCAAGAAGTGCGGAAAGACAAAACCACCCTCGGGATGGTTGGGGTGCGGCAGGGGATAGAACCCTTTCGGGTAGAGGTTCTGGTCGCGGATCTGATCCGGGGTCATCGCCGCCAGCCTCTCCCAGGTCATACCAGCGGGCAATTTGACGCGGACGCCCTCCTGCAGCGGTTTGCCGCGATCCATCGTTACGCCCTGGACGGGGCGGTCGCTTAAATCGTAGCGCTCGTTGAGCAGAGCCGTGTGTTCTTGCTCGACGCGCGGTTTGCCTGCTGTCAGTCGCGTAAAGAGCTGCGCGAAGGTCTCGGTACCCGCCACCGGCATGTAGCTCGTCAGCCCACGTGGTCCCTGATCGAGGCCCTCGGTCCCCATCAGATACGGGTTCGGGGCCGCCGTCTGGGATTGTGTCTGGGGTGCGGGTTGCTGGGCATAGACGTAGCCAAAGCTCATCGCGAGGCCGGTCAGCAAGAGCACGGCCCAGCGTTTCAATCTGTTTGGTCGGAACATGGTTTCTCCTCCCGGACGAGGGCTGCGATGGCGATCGGCTTAATCTATTTTGGTTACTCCACTAGGAGCACGCGCTCGTTGTCAACATGCTGCCGCTAGGGGTTTGTTAAATATGGGACGGGAGTGTCGAACGCCCGGCACCAATGCCGGTATCGCGGCTAAAGTAAGCGCGTCTGTCGATCGTCGGGGGTTAAAAGACGTAAAATTGAGATAACCACGGTAAACTCAGAACGTAGATCCCAGCAATTAACCGGATACGTTACGACGTATGCTGCTACAAGTTACGATGCACACTGCTGCCTTGGATTTACGCATATTTACGTCATTTTATGTGACACATCAATTCGAATGGTAATATCTGACATCAAGGCGGAGTTGGCGAGCACTGCGACGCAACGCCTTAAGGCTCGTGAATTCCGCGGATATATTGTGAAGAGAGGCGCAGGATGGCTTCAAAGATCCAATGTGACGACGATGTCGATTGCATGGTTCGGGAGCAACCCAGTTCATCCGAACCGAGTGCAGTCAACCAGCGGCTTCACAGCGAAATCGAAGCGTTGATCCCCCGTCTGACGCGGTACGCGCGGGTTCTGACGCGTGACGCTGTTGCTGCGGATGACCTCGTCCAGGAATGTCTGACCCGCGCGCTCGGGAAAATTCACCTATGGGAACAGGGGACTGATCTTCGCGCCTGGTTATTTACAATCCTGCACCATCAACATGTCAGCCACGCTCGCCGGGACGCGCGCCAACGCGCCAGCATCCGGCTGCAGAAAGATAACCCGGGGGTGACACTCTCGCCCAACCAGACGGTGAGGCTCGAGCTGCGCGATTTGGAGCGCGCTATCGCTCAACTGCCCGAGGAGCAGCGATCGGTAGTCCTGCTCGTTGGACTAAAAGGAATGCGCTACGACGAAGCCGCAGCGGTTGTAAACTTGCCGGTCGGGACTGTCCGTTCGCGGGTATCCCGCGGACGCGAGAGCTTGCGCGCCATGACCGGGCTCTTCCCCAGTCGGCATTCCCGGCCGTCCGGCGTGACGGTAAATCCGAGTTCGCCCCAGTGCCTGGCACTCAGCGGAAACCTTTTCGCACGTGCTCGTAAAGACGCGATTTCGAGTTCTAGATCAGAGGAGATCCTCCAGTGAAGATACTTGCCTCAGCAGCCGCAGCCACGGCGATAGCGGCGTGTCTTGCAACTACCGCCGTGGCGGCGCAGGAACGTGGCATGTCGCCGCCCGTGCAGCTGCACGCCGTCAACCCTAGCCTGTCGCTGTCGGCACCGACAACCAGTCCGCTTCAAGCGCAGATGCGAGAAGATTACGCCACTGGCCTGATGGGTGCGCAGCGCGATCTATTGCAACAGAACCCGTCGGGTCTCGGCCGGCAGGAACAAGCGATCGGCCGCGAGCTCAACGGCTACACGGCGCCGCGTTAGCCGAGAATGCCGATCTGTGTCGTGCAGGGATCGATACTAGGTCGAAAGGATGCGACGCACCCTCCTCGCAGCAGGGAGACGACAGTGATTTCCGCACACGAGACTTTCGGCGGGACGTGGCCCTTTGCGCCGCGCTTCTTCGACGGCAACGGCTTTAGAATGCACTATGTAGAAGAGGGGCGCGGGCAGCCCATCATATGCCTTCATGGCGAACCGACATGGGCTATCTCTACCGGCGGTTCATCCCGCCCTTGTCGCAATCTCACCGCGTGATTGTGCCGGACCACATGGGCTTCGGAAAGAGCGAGACGCCGCGAGATCCCCCTATACGTTGAAGACCCACGTGGAGAATCTGGCGGGTCTCATCGATGCGCTCGATCTCCACGGTATCACCTTCGTGATCCAGGACTGGGGCGGACCGATCGCGGCCGCTTATACCCTGCGCCATCCCGAACGCGTCCAACGCCTGTTCCTGCTCAACACGCTCAGCGGATATGGTCATGCGGAGCTTGGCGAGCTCACGCCGTGGTTTCAGTTCGTCAAGAAGCATCACGAGGCCGGAACGCTGCACGAGGTGCTGGATCACCTCGACGTCAATGTGCTCAGCATCATGAAAATCATCGGCTTCGAGAATTCGAGTGCCGTCGATGCCAACTGGATCGCCGCTTACAGTGCACCGTTTCCCACCAGGGACGACTGCATTGGGGCCATCGAGTTTCCCCTGGACGTGCTTTTGGGGCGCTTCCTGCCCTACGTCCGGGAAGGATTTCCCCTGCTCGACAATCTCAAGGCGAAGCCCGCCATGCTCATGGTCGGCATGAAGGACCGGGCCATCGCGCCCGACGTGCAGATCGCCGATTTCCGGGGGGTCTGGCCGGATCACCCCATCGTCAAGCTCCCGGAAGCGGGGCACTTCAGTCAGGAAGACGCACCAGGGACCGTCGTGTCCTTGATCCAGGCATTTGTCCAAAGCACTTGAGGAACGGCCGTACCGACCGTGATCCGCCTCTCGGTCTGAGCCACCGAACGGACTGACCGAAGGCCGCCCCATTCCTTCGCAAATCGCCGCGCGCCGGGATCCCCGTTTATCCCGCCGTAACTTTCCCAGTTGGTGAAAGCGCCGCTAGGACGCTCACCTGGCTCCCGCGAAAGGGAGCCGGGTGCGGGTTCGTTTATTCGGCGTCAGCTCGCCGGAACCGTCTGCCAACCGACGTTACACTGAGCGACATAAGGGTAATAGCCTGCAGGATCGGAGCAGTAGTACCAGGTCTGGTTGGCGTAAGGCTGGCTGTAGTCGTAGTAGCCATAGTCATTACCATATGGATAATAAGTCCATCCCAGCCCGTCACCCCACCACCAGCCATAGCGTCCGCCGCGCCAGCCATGAAACCAGTGGCCTTCATGCTCGCCGCCGAAGCCATTGTGCGTGCTGGCGAAGCCACCGTGGAACCCGCCTGCGTGAAACCCTCCAGCGTGGAATCCGCCAGCGTGAAATCCGCCAGCGTGAAATCCGCCAGCGTGAAATCCGCCAGCGTGGAATCCGCCACCGTGGAATCCGTCAACGCTGTGGAACCCTTCGCCTCCGCCCCCATGCGCTGCGTGAGCGAGGTCCGGCTGGCCGAGTATAGAAGCGCCCAGCAGCGCAGCCGCGACGCTTACCAGAGCCCTTCTCATTCTTGGCCGGGCTCTCTTTTTGCTTAACTGTTGCATCGACGACTCCTTTTACACTAGCCGCGCACAAGGGCGTCTGGGGACGGCCGCCGCGGCTTTCAGGCTTTCGACGCTCGGATATGTGTCGCTCGTACCAGTCGTACCAATCATTCCTGGTAAATTTTCGTAAATGCAAAAAGGCAAGCCTAACAGTTTATCTCTAGATGTAACGCCTCTGTCCAGTTTTACAAAAACGACACCTGCTGTTGAATATTACGACACTTTATAGATTTTAACCGGATTTCACTCGGCTTTCGTTATCACAGACCTAATTCTGCAAAATGTATATGCCGTCCATGGCGTAGTCCTGCGGTCGGGCTGATTTCTGGTAAACGGCCGGTGCAGCTGGGCGCGCCTAAATCAGGCGACGTCATTTGACCAAGACAGCCGAACTTGAGTTGCGCACGGGAATGAGCGGGGGCATTTCTTGGGAATCGTTCGCTTTGCGCTGAAATACCCGCACACCTTCTATGTGGTGGCGGCACTGATTCTGTTCCTCGGGGTCACCGCGGCAGTCGAGATGCCGACTGACATCTTCCCCGAGATCAACATCCCGGTCGTTTCGGTGATCTGGCAGTACACCGGCCTCGACACGACCGAGATGGAGCAGCGCTTTACTACCTACAGCCAATACGCGATCAGCTCCAACGTCAACGGCATCAAGGACATCGAAGCCGAAACCGTCAACGGCATTTCGGTGCAGAAGCTCTACTTCCAGCCTGACGTGAACCTCGATCTGGCGATCTCGCAGGTCGTCGCCGCTACGAACGCGATCCGCGCATTGCTGCCGACGGGGACCCAGCCACCGATCGTCGTGCAGTACAGCGCGTCTGCTGTTCCCGTGCTGCAGATCAGTCTCAGCTCCGACAGGTTGAGCGAGTCGCAGCTCTACGACTACGGTATCTACCGGCTGCGCCAGATGATCGCGCCGATCCATGGCGTTACCTTGCCCACGCCGGCTGGCGGTAAGTACCGGCAGATCATGGTCGATATCGACCAGACAAAGCTGCTCGCCAAGGGGCTGACGCCGCTGCAGGTCGTGAATGCGGTCAACGCACAGAACCTGACATTGCCCGGAGGTACAGAGAAGATCGGCAAGACTCAGTACACCGTTCGGACCAATTCGATGCCGCCGACGATCGAGGCGCTCAACGAAATCCCGGTCAGCTATTCGAACGGCGCTACCGTCTTCCTCAGGGACATCGGTCATGTTCGCGACGGAAATTTGGTGCAGCAGAACGTCGTCAGAGCCGATGGCAAGCGTTCAGTGCTGCTCAGCATTATCAAGAACGGCAATGCGTCGACTTTGACGGTCGTCAACGCGGTCAAGCACGTACTCGACATCGCGCGGGCCGCGGCGCCATCCGGAATGGTCATCAAATCGCTGTTTGACCAGTCGGTATTCGTCACCTCGTCGGTAGTGGCCGTGCTCCGCGAAGGGGCGATTGCGGCCGGGCTCACGGCGATGATGATTCTGCTCTTCCTCGGCTCGTGGCGGCCGACGATCGTCGTCATGATCTCGATCCCGCTCGCGATGCTGACCTCGCTCGTCGTGCTCTACTTTTTGGGCGAGACGATCAATACGATGACTCTGGGTGGCCTCGCACTCGCAGTAGGCATTCTCGTCGACGATTCAACGGTGACGATCGAGAACACCTACCGCCTGCTCGACGAGGAGAAAATGCCGTTGCCGAGCGCAACGCTGCATGGCGCTGCCGAAATCGCGATGCCGACCTTGGTGTCAACTCTCGCGATCAGCTGTGTCTTCACCTCAGTGATTTTTCTCGAAGGGCCGGCCAAGTACCTGTTCACGCCGCTCGGCGTCGCCGTCGTCTTTGCGATGCTCGCCTCCTACGGCCTTTCCCGAACCCTGACGCCGATCACCATCGGTCAGTTGCTGAAGGGTCAGTCGCACAGCGCGTCTGCCGGAAATTCCGGCAAAGGCTTCTTCGCGCGCTTCCACGCCTCGTTCGAGCGCGGCTTCGAGCATTTGCGCGAAGGTTATGTCCGGCTGCTCACAATGCTGCTGACCGGCCGTATCATCGTCCGGATTCTCGCCGTCCTGGTGCTCGTCCTCGGCGCCACGATGTTCGTCTTTGTAGGGCGCGATTTCTATCCGGCGATCGACGGCGGCATGATCCAGCTTCATGTGCGCGCGCCACCGGGTACCCGCATCGAGGTGACGGAGCAGATTTTCCAGGCGGTCGAGGACAAGATCCGTCAGGTCATTCCAAAGAACGACCTCGATCTGATCGTCGACAATTTTGGCGTGCCGGCGCGCTCCTATAACTGGGCGTTCGCCGATGGCACCTCGATCGCGGTCAATGACGGCGTTATCATGGTGTCTCTCAAAGACGGCCACGCACCGACGGCCGATTATGTCCGCAAGCTGAGGGAGGTGCTGCCGGCGGGGTTCCCAGCGGATCTGTTCTACTTCCAGCCGGCTGACATGGCGACCCAGATCCTGAATTTCGGGCTCACTGCACAGATCGACGTGCGCACCGTCGGTTACGACCGGGTCAAGAATCTGCGTATCGCCGAGGAGCTGCGCCGCCGCATCGCCGCCATCCCGGGCGTTGTCGATGCCCATCTGCAGCAGGAGGTTTACGCGCCGGATTTCTACGTCCAAATCGACCGCGCGCGGGCCCTGCAGTTGGGCATTACGACGAGCGACATCGGCAACAATCTCGGTACGAGCTTGAGTTCCTCGGAGCAAGTTTCACCTAATTTCTGGACAGACCCGACAAACGGGATCCCCTATTACATCGCCGTACAGACGCCGGAGTATCAGGTGCACTCTGTCAACGACCTCAATAACACACCAGTGAGCACGGGAGCCGCTCCGCCCACCGCGCAACCGGTGCCGGGCGAACTCAGCAATGTGGCGACCTTTACGCGCGACTCGGTGCCGGGCAGTGCCAACCAGGCCAACATCCAGCCGGTATACGAAGTCTACGCAAGCACCCAGGGCCGCGATCTCGGCAGCATCGCGACTGACATCGACAAGGCTACGACCGATCTCAAGAAAGAGCTGGCACCCGGCAACACGATCCAGGTGACGGGCCAGATCGACAGCATGAACCAGGCCTTCCGCGACATGACGATCGGGCTCTTGTTCGCCGCTGTCTTCGTCTACCTGCTGATGGTCGTCAATTACCAGAATTTCGTCGACCCGTTCGTCGTCATCCTGGCATTGCCGGCGACCTTCTGCGGCATCGTCACGATGCTCTACATCACCGGTACGACCTTGAGCGTTCCTTCCCTGATGGGGGCGATCATGGCGGTCGGCGTGGCCTCGGCAAACTCGATCCTGCTCGTAACCTTCGCGCGCGAGCAGCAACTCGCCGGCAGGAGCGCCTTCGATGCGGCGATCTCAGCGGGGCACACGCGCATTCGGCCGGTGTTGATGACGGCGATGGCGATGATCGTCGGCATGATTCCGATGGCGATTGGCGGTCCTGGCGAGGAGCAGAATGCGGCGCTCGCGCGCGCCGTAATCGGCGGGCTGCTGTTCGCCACCCCGACCACGCTTCTGGTCGTGCCCTACCTGTTTGCGATGCTGCGCAAGGGCAATGACGGCAAGGCGGCACATGGCGTCTTCGCGGAGGTCCCCGAATGAACGAGATCGACATGCGGCCGGCACTGGAGGCACCGCGGCCGCTGCTTCCGGCATCTGATCGTGATACCCCCGAAGCGCCGCCGAGCGGGCCCACGGGGCGGGGCGGATCCGGGCGCCGGCTACTCGGGCTCGGCGTGCTCGTGCTGTTTATGGCGGCACTGGGGCTCGGAGTGTGGCGCCATTACGTGCAGCATCGGCAGGTCGCCTACACTGCCGAGCAGCAGTCCGACTTCGTCCCGAATGTCCGAGTAGAGGAGGTAGCGCAGCGTCAGAGCAAATTGCACGTGTTGTTGCCCGGTACGACACTCGCCTTCGAGGCAGCAAATATCTATGCGCGCGCCAGCGGCTATATCGCGAAGCGCTATGTCGATATCGGAGATCACGTCAAGGCCGGGCAGCTCCTCGCGGAGATCACCGCGCCCGAGGTCGACGATCAGGTTTCCCAATATCAGAACAGTTTGCAGCAGGCTCAGGCTACGCAACGCCAAAACGAAGCCCAACGTGCGTCGACACAGGTCACCAGCAAGCGTATTTCCGTCCTTGCCAAAGAGGGGTGGGCGACGCAGGAGCTGGGCGACACCGATTGGTACAGCTTTCAGGCGCAGCAGCACGCGACAACGGCGGCTCAGTACAATGCCGCGGCGACGGAGCAACAACTCAAGTACTACAACCAACAGAAGATCTACCAGCAAGTCGTCGCTCCGTTCGACGGTGTGATCACGCAGCGCAACATCGATGTCGGCAGCCTGATCACGGCCGACGCGACAAGCGGCACTTCGATGTTTTCGCTGGTTCACAGCGACGTGATCCGGGTTTGGGTTTATGTGCCGCAGGACGACGCCTTTGGAGTGAGCACGGGCGTCGCGGCCGTTATCCGCGTACCGGCGATGCCCAACCTCACCTTTCATGGCAAGGTGACGCGGATCGCCGATGCCCTCCAACCAGGCACTCGGACCCTGCTGACCGAGGTCGACGTACCCAATCCGGACGGCTCCTTGCAGCCGGGCCTTTATTGCACTGTCGAATTAAAGATCCCGCGCAAATCGCCGGCACTGATCGTGCCCGCCTCGGCGATCATCTTCAACCAGAACGGGATGCAAGTCGCGACGGTCGAGAACGGCGTCGCGCATCTCCACAAGATCGCGATCACTACCGATTACGGCACCGAGGTCCAAGTCAGCGAGGGCGTCAAGGACGGCGACAAGGTTGTTCTACAGCCGCCGGTCAACTTAGCCGACGGCGACAAAGTGCAGATTGTCCCGGAGCCGCCCGCGGCCACGCCTTGAATTACCGCCGAGCGACCGGCGGTCATCCCGACAAATTTACTGAACCTCACAGCATTTTACTCGGGGGCAGTGCGCCGTTGGCCCAATTTTGACTGGGATGCCAAGTTCACAGCGTAATAGGAGAACTGAGGTGTCGGTCAAGATTCAAGTCGTCTTCTACAGTATGTACGGGCACGTCTACCAGATGGCCGAGGCCGTAGCCGCTGGCGCGCGCGAAATCGGGGGCACCGAGGTGAGCCTGTTGCAGGCGCCCGAGCTCGTCCCCGACGAGATACTGGAGAAGAGTGGAGCCAGTTTTGCCCGCGCCAGTTTTGCCCAAGTGCCGGTGGCGAAACCGGCCCAATTGGCGGAAGCCGACGCCATCATCTTCGGTACGCCGACACGCTTTGGCAACATGGCCGCCCAAATGCGAAACTTCCTCGACCAGACGGGAGGGCTATGGGCGACAGGAGCGCTGGTCGGCAAAGTGGGCAGTGTGTTCACTAGCACGTCATCCCAGCATGGCGGGCAGGAGACCACGCTCGTCAGCTTCCACACGACGTTGCTGCACCACGGCATGATCGTTGTCGGCCTTCCTTATACCGAACAACGGCTGGTCAACATGACTGAGATCAGTGGCGGCACGCCCTACGGCGCTTCGACCTTGACCGGGACCGACGGCTCGCGGCAGCCCAGCGAAAACGAGCTGGCAATTGCTCGATTTCAAGGCAGTCACGTTGCCGGGCTTACCAAAAGGTTAATCGCCGGCCGTATTATCATGGGCTAATTCACGTCATCGGCGCAACCGGGTTTTCTGCAGGCGGCCTGCGGCGGCCTGATTCCTTTGTCATGCCGTAATGCCGGCTGGAGCATCCGCCCGGTGCCTTGTGATCTGGTGGCGCCAATCCATGCGGAAGCATAGGATCGGATAGTCTGGACAAGACAGGAGGTCCTTCGACATGACCGAGGCGCATGGTCCCCTCCGCGGTGTAAGGGTTGTCGCCTGCTCCACCGCGCAAGCCGGCACGGTGCCCTACATGCTGATGGCCGATCTTGGGGCGGAGGTCATCAAGATCGAGGTGCCTGAGGTCGGGGACAATTCCCGCGGCTCGACCGTCATCCCCGGCTTCCCCAGCACCTATTTCGAAACGAACAATCGTGGCGTGAAAAGCCTCACCCTCAACCTGAAAACCGGAGAGGGTCGGGAGATCCTGCGCAAACTCGTCGCGAAGGCGGACATCTTCGGGCAGAACTTCCGGCCCCGTGCAGCGGAAAAGAACGGCTTTGGTTACGAACAACTGAGCCAGGTAAACCCGCGGCTCGTCTATGTATCGGTTTCGGGTTACGGGCCCAAAGGACCGCACGCCGATTTGCCGGGTACCGATTCGATGGCTCAGGCCCTCGGCGGCATCGCCGAAGCGTATTCGACGCCAGGCCAACCGCTGAAGACCGGCATTGTCTCCGTCGCGGACGAGACCTGCGCGATCCTCGCCTTTGGCGGTGCGCTGGCGGCGCTCACCTATGCGCGCATCACTGGCGTTGGCCAAAAGGTCGATTGCTCGCTGCTCGGCGGCCAGATCCGTCTGATGGGCTGGACCTTGACGACGACGATGTGGCGGAACCGCGATCCGGTCACCGGCCAGGCCCGCGTTACCGGCACGCCGCAGCGCCCCGGCCTCAGCGCCAGCTTCAATGACCGGGACGCCAAGCCGCTCGTGTTCCAACTGAACGGCGCCCGCAAATGGCGCGACGCAATGACTGCGCTCGGGTTTTACGAGGCTCTCGAAAAGGCCGGCTTTGGCGATCTCGGCGTCATTATCTCATCCGATGACAAGCGTGCGGCCCTGCTGGGTATGCTTGATGAGTTGTTCGCGACGGGTGCGCGCGAGGATTGGGTGGCAAAGCTGCGCGGCGCTGATATCGTCGCCGCACCGATAAATACATTGCTCGAAGCCTCGAACGATCCCGATGTGCTGGCCAACGGATACGTGACTGAGATCGACTATCCAGAACACGGCAAGAGGCTGAAAGTACACGGCTCGCCGTGGCACTTCTCGGAAACGCCCGCACAAATCGGACGCGCCCCGGCACTCGGCGCGCATAGCGACGAAATCCTCGCCGAGCTCGGATACGGCCTGGCGCAGATCGAGGATCTGAGGGAAAGAAAGATCATTTGACGCAGCCGACGCGGAACGACTTTCCGTTATCTGCCGCCGGTGCGATGGTGATCCTATGGTTCCGCTTTCCGTTCTCGATCTTGCTCCGATCACCGAAGGTAGCGACGCCGGGCAAGCATTGCGCAATTCGCTCGATCTCGCACGGCAAGCCGAGGCGCTCGGTTACCGACGCTTCTGGATGGCCGAGCATCACAACTTGCCGGGCATTGCCAGCGCTGCGACCGCGGTGGCGCTCGCCCATGTCGGGGCTGGCACAAACAATATCCGGATCGGCGCGGGCGGTATCATGCTGCCCAACCATGCGCCGCTACTGATTGCCGAGCAGTTTGGCACGCTTGCCGCCCTACACCCGGGACGGGTTGAGCTGGGTCTCGGCAGAGCTCCCGGATCGGACCAGATCACGGCGCGCGCAGTGCGGCGCGCTTTGCTCGGCGGCGCCGAAAACTTCCCCCAGGAAGTCGTCGAATTGATGGGCTACTTCCAACCCGCCGAGCCGAACCAGGCGGTGCAGGCCGTTCCTGGCGCGGGGTTGGACGTGCCGATCTGGATCCTGGGATCCAGCCTCTATGGGGCGCAGGTCGCGGCATATCTCGGGCTGCCCTTCGCCTTCGCCTCCCATTTCGCCCCGGCGATGATGATGGACGCGATCGCGATCTATCGCGAGCGGTTCCGCCCGTCCGTACAGCTCGCCGCGCCGAATGTCATGCTGGGAGTGGTTGTTGTCGCCGCAGAGTCGGATCAAGAGGCGCGGTTTTTGTTCTCCTCATTGCAGCAATCGTCCCTGAACAACCGCATCGGGCGCCCCGGCCGGGTGCCCCCGCCGGTCGCGGATTTCGACGCGCAGCTTGATCCTTATGCCCGCGCCATCCTCGACGACGCGCTCGGCTGCGCCATCGTCGGGGGGCCCGACACCGTGCGCCGCGGCCTCGACGATTTCATTCGGCGTACTGGCGCCGACGAGTTGATGGTGACCGCCAACATCTTCGATCACGCCAGGCGCAAACGCTCGTTCGCGATCGTGGCCGAAGCCAACGGCGTGATGAAGGAAGCCGTGTCCGGTCAGCCCATTTGACGAGAATTGCACAATCTGCGAGCCGAGGACGGGGCACATAACAATAGCTACCGCGGTCTGCACTTCGTCCCGCCCCAAGGCTGCGCGTTAGATGGCGCTGATCGAATGCATCCAGTCGATTGGGACCTGCATCGGCCAGCGTGCGGTTTTTCTCGGCAGGGCTCAGTCCAACAGCCAAGGCGCGGCGCAGGCCTGAGCAATCTGCCGTATCTGGTTCAGAAGGCCTGGCCCTACTGGTATTCCTTCGTCCATGCGCTTTGCCGCATTGTTCCATTGCGGATCGCCCGCCACCATGACGGGCTGGACCGGATCGACGGGTTTCGTCGCGCGCAGATCGTTGCAGAACCGGGTCACGTCGGCCGTGAACTCCTCGCGGTCGCGGAAGAGGCCCGGATCGATCGCGATGAAGCAATGGCCGATATCGTTGCCCTGCGGCTTCTTCGTGTGCATCGGGTCGGTGATCAAGCTCGCACCCGACAGACATGAGCCGAGGATATTTACCATCACCGCCAACCCGTACCCTTTGTAGCTGGAGTTCTCGGGCGAACCGCCGAGCGAGGTGAGGAACCCACCTTTCTCGCGAGCCTCCAACGGATCGGTGCTGGGAAGCCCGTCTTTGTTAAGCACCCAGCCGGGCGGGCAGGGAAGCCCCTCATTGGCCTTGTTGCGGATGCGACCGGCGGCCACCGTCGTGGTCGCCATATCGAGCAGGAACGGCCGCCCATCTGTGGTAGGCGCGGCAAAGGACCACGGGTCGGTGCCGAGCTTCGCCTCCTTGCCGAAGGTCGGCGCCACTTGGACGCTGGAGGCGCCGGTGCAGGCCATGCCGATCAGCCCTACCTTTGCCGCCATCAGTGTGTAGTAGCCGGTCGCGCCAAAATGGGCCGAGTTGCGCACCGCGGCGATTGCCATGCCGGACTGCTTTGCCTTGTCGATCGCGATTTGCATGCCGAAGCGCGCCGGGACGTGGCCCAGCCCACCATCGCCGTCCACCAACGCGGAGACGGGGGTTTCCTTGATGATGCGTGGCCGCGCCGCCATGTTGGCGCGCCCGCTGCGGCGCAGCCGGTCATAGCCCGGGAGCATCGATACGCCGTGGCTGTCGACACCGTGCAGATCCGCCCAGGACAGGATGTCGGCAGTCGCTTCGGCGTTGTCTTCGGGCATGCCCCAGGCCAACAGGATGGCCTTCAGTTGGGCGCGATGCTTCTCGTAGGGGGCAGGCATGAGGGCTCTCCTCTCGTCGGCGCCGCAGCTCCTCGCGCGCCAGAGACACCTCGGGTTGTCGCGCGGGATCTCTGTCTCATTCAGCAGGGGCCCTGGTCGGGACCCGCGGCTGTACCTCGCGTGTCGAGGTGATCGGCTCTCCTCTCGTACCGCGAGGCAAGGTCGAGTATCTCCTGGCGCGCCCCCGGAAAGCGACATTCGCGCGCAATGTCCCGCAGTTTTCTCGCCAGCTCACGGTAGTGCTGACTATCTATCGGCGCGACGGTCCTAAGCGGTTTTTCCATCGTTGATCTTCCTCAGCGGTAAGGACCTACGAGCAAAAAGACCCGCCAAAACTTACGCCTTCAGCATTTGACCGGTTCCGCGGGCGTGACATGGCGTCTCATTTTTCACACGCAAAAGGGGAGCCTCCCCTATTCGGCGGGGACGCAACCGTCAAGAGAGCGTCAAATCAGCCAGATGGCAAGGATAACAGCGTTTCGCCGGCGTTCCATCCCTCGGGGTGGCAGAGCACCCCTCGCCCGCGTGAGCATTTTTGGGATGAGAACATGGCAAAGAGCGACGAGCAGCGAGCGAGCGACGCGCACTTTCGCGAGATCGCAGAGAAGATCAGAAAACTAGCGCGGCAAACGCATATCGCGGAGGCCAAAGCGGAGCTGCTCGCTCTCGCGGATCGGCTCGATCGGGCGCCCGGGCTTGCTGGAGGGCCCAAGGTAGACTAACGGTTCGCTCCGCTCGGCGAAAAGAATTGAGACCGTTGGGCGCCGCGAGGGGTTGATCCGAACTCGGATCCCAATCTAATAGCGTAATCTATCTCATCGCAGCGGTCGCCTTCACCCTTTGCCGCGTCATTGCCCCATATCGTGACTATGATCCCGATCTCCTTGTTCCACCCGGCCGTCGCCGACTGGTTTGATAAGAACTTTGCTGCACCCACTGCGGCGCAGGCCGAAGCGTGGCCGGCGATCCAGGCAGGGAGGCATACGCTAGTCGCGGCGCCAACTGGGTCGGGGAAGACGCTTGCGGCATTTCTCGCAGCGATCGATGGGCTCGTGCGGCAAGGGGTAGAGGGGCGCCTTCGGGACGAAACACAGATCGTCTATGTCTCGCCGCTGAAGGCTTTGTCGAACGACATTCAGCGCAACCTCGAGGCTCCGCTCGCCGGCATCCGCGAGGCCTTGCGCCGGCGAGGGTTGCCCGAAGTCGAAATCCGCACTTGGGTGCGCACCGGCGATACCGCGCCAGGCGAACGCGAGCGCATGCGCCGCACCCCGTCGCACATTGTCGTGACCACCCCTGAGTCGCTCTACATCCTGCTCGGCTCCGAATCCGGCCGTAAGATGCTGGCGACGACAAGGACCGTCATCGTCGACGAAATCCACGCCGTTGCGCCGAACAAGCGCGGCTCGCATCTGGCGATCTCGCTCGAGCGCCTGGCGGCACTCTGCGGCGGTCAATTGCTACGCATCGGGCTGTCGGCGACGCAGAAGCCGATCGAGGCGGTGGCCCGGTTCCTCGTCGGGCCCTCTGCCGGGTGCCGGGTTATCGACACCGGCCACCGCCGGGCCCGCGATCTCGCCCTCGAAGTTCCGTCCTCACCGCTCGAAGCGGTGATGTCCGGAGAGGTCTGGCAACAGGTCTATGACCGGCTGGCGGAGCTAATCGAGGCGCATCGCACGACCTTGGTGTTCGTCAATACGCGCCGGCTCGCGGAGCGGGTGACCCGCCAGCTGTCGGAGCGCCTCGGCGCAGACCGGGTGACCGCGCATCACGGCAGTCTCGCCAAAGAACAGCGCTTCGATGCCGAGCAGCGGCTAAAATCCGGTATGCTGAAGGCGCTCGTAGCGACCGCCTCGCTCGAGCTCGGCATCGATATCGGCGACGTCGATTTGGTCTGCCAGTTGGGCTCGCCGCGCTCGATCGCCAGCTTCCTGCAACGCGTCGGGCGATCGGGGCATGCGGTTGCCGGGACCCCCAAAGGCCGGTTGTTCCCGCTGTCGCGCGACGAGCTCGTGGAATGCACGGCGCTGCTCGACAGCGTTCGCCGCGGCGAGCTCGATCGTCTGACGATCCCCGAGCAGCCGCTCGACGTCCTCGCACAACAGATCGTTGCCGAGGTCGCTGCTCAGGAATGGAACGAGGACGAGCTCTACCTTCTGATCCGCCGCGCCTGGCCGTACAGAGAGCTTCCGCGCGCGGATTTTTCCGGCGTCCTCGCGATGCTCGCCGAGGGGTTCAGCACCCGCCGGGGCCGCCGGGGAGCGCTCATTCATCATGATGCCGTTAACCACCAGCTGCGCGGGCGTCGAGGCGCGCGGCTAACTGCGCTCACTTCCGGCGGTACAATCCCAGACAACGCCGACTACCAGGTCCTCCTGGAGCCCGAGAACCAGAACATCGGGACGGTCAACGAGGATTTTGCGGTCGAGAGCATGGCCGGCGACATCTTTCAGCTCGGAAACACTGCGTACCGCATCATACGGGTCGAGCGCGGCACTGTGCGCGTCGAAGACGCGGAGGGCATGGCGCCCAACATTCCGTTCTGGCTCGGCGAAGCGCCGGGCCGCACCGACGAGCTGTCGCAGTCGGTCTCGCGCCTGCGGGCGGAATTGACCGCCCGCTTGCCGGGTGGAGATACCCTCCCTTGGCTCCGGGATGAGGTCGGCATCGCCGAACCAGCCGCAGAGCAACTCATCGAATACCTCGCCTCCGGTCACGCTGCGCTCGGTGTACTCCCGACCCTGGACACGCTGGTCATCGAGCGGCTCTTCGATGAAGTCGGCGGCATGCAGCTGGTCATCCATTCGCCCTATGGCAGCCGCCTCAACCGGGCCTGGGGACTGGCGCTGCGTAAGCGCTTTTGCCGCAAATTCAATTTCGAGCTGCAGGCGGCGGCGACGGAAGACAACATCGTTCTATCGTTGACCCGAGCGCACAGCTTTGATCTTCCCGAGGTCCCGCGCTATTTGCATTCCGCCAGCGTCAAACGGCTACTGATCGAGGCGTTGCTGGACGCGCCGATGTTCGTCACGCGGTGGCGCTGGGTGGCGGGTGTCTCGCTGGCACTGCCGCGGTTTCGCGGTGGGAAAAAGGTGCCGCCGCAACTCGCCCGCATGGCTGCCGAAGATCTGATCGCGGCGATCTTTCCCGACCAGGTCGCCTGTGCCGAAAACCTGGCCGGCGAGCGCGAGATCCCGGACCATCCGCTGATACGCCAGACAATCGGCGATTGCCTTGGCGAGGCGATGGACATCGCAGGTCTCGAACGGCTGCTCGCGAGGCTCGAAGCCGGCGAAATCCGCGTCGTGACTCGCGATTTGACCGAGCCCTCGCCCCTCGCCCTGGAAGTGCTCTCGGCTCGCCCCTACGCCTACCTCGACGACGCGCCGCTCGAAGAGCGCCGCACCCAGGCGGTGACGAGCCGCCGTTGGCTCGCGCCGGAGGCCGCGAGCGACATCGGTCGCCTCGATCCCGACGCGATTGCCCGGGTGCGCAGCGAAGCCTGGCCCGACCCAGCGAACCCCGACGAATTGCACGACGCTCTGGTCTGGCTCGGTTTTCTCAGCACGGAAGAAGCCCAGCCGGCGTGGCGCGACTGGTTCGCGGCGCTAGCCGATGAAAATCGCGTTGCTACCGTCATCCCCACGGAAACAAGCGACAGTACGTCCTTCGAGACGGCCGCTGAGCGGCTTCCTCAGGATGAGGAATTTCGCAATATCATCAAAGACATCCCTCATGCTGAGGAGCGCCCGCGAGGCTTGTCTCGAAGCACGTACGACCGCAGTGACGGTAAGGCGCCAAGTGCGAGCTTATGGATCGCCGCCGAGCGCTTGCTGCAGTTTGAGGCAATCTGGCCGAATGTGACGCTCGACCCGCGGATCGCTGCGCCCGAGCCCTACGCCGGGCACGATTGGTCGCGCGAAGAGGCGCTGATCGAGATCCTGCGGGGCCGGTTGGAGGGGCTGGGTCCGGTCACAGAGGAGGCGCTTGCGGCTCCACTCGGCATCCCGCGCGGAGAGATCGCCGCCGCGCTCGCAGCGCTCGAAACCGAGGGCTTTGCGATGCGCGGGCGCTTCACACCCGGATCGCAGATCGAAGAATGGTGCGAGCGCCGGCTGCTGGCGCGAATCCACCGCTATACAGTCGGTCGCCTGCGCGCTGAAATTCAACCGGTGGCGGCGCGCGACTTCCTGCGCTTTCTGCTCAGCTGGCAGCGGGTGACGCCGGACACCCGCATGGAAGGGCCGGACGCGCTCGAAGTTTTGATCCGGCAGCTCGAAGGCTTTGAAGCAGCGGCCGGCTCTTGGGAGACCGAGATCCTGCCGGCCCGGCTGGACGGCTACGAGCCCTCTTGGCTGGACGATCAGTGTCTCTCCGGGCGCGTCACGTGGTCCCGGTTGAGGCCGCGGAACGGTGGCGAGCGCAGCGCGACACCGGTGCGGACCACACCGATCGCGTTGCTGGCGCGGCGCCACGCGGCGCTTTGGGCATCGCTGTCGTCGACGGAAGATGCGGCTCGTCCAAGTTCCCGCGGGCAGGCAGTCGAGGACTTTATCCGGCAAAACGGCGCGTCGTTTTTTGACGAGATGGTCGAAGGCACCGGTTTGTTGCGCCCGCAGGTCGAGGAGGCGCTGGCCGAGCTGGTGGCCCTCGGCGTTGTCACCTCGGACAGCTTTGGCGGGCTGCGCGCATTGTTGCGCAAACCCGCCGGAGGACGCCGGCGGCGCAATACGATGTTCACCATGGAAAATGCCGGCCGCTGGGCGCTCGCCCGCCGTCCCCAGCCGCAGCGAGATGCTAGACCAGAAGCGGTTGAACACCTCGCGCGCGCTTTGCTCTTACGTTACGGCGTTGTGTTCTGGCGGCTGCTCGAGCGTGAGGCCCCTTGGCTGCCGCCATGGCGCGATCTGCTCCGGGTATACCGCCGGCTCGAGGCGCGGGGTGAGATCCGCGGCGGCCGCTTCGTCGCGGGCTTCTCCGGCGAACAATTCGCGCTGCCCGACGCGGTCGGCGTGCTGCGCGAGACTCGCCGCAAGCCGGAGGCGGGGGTTTGGGTCTCGCTCTCCGGAGCCGATCCGCTCAACCTCGCGGGCATACTGACTCCGGGGCCAAAGCTCGCCGCCCTTACCGGCAACCGTCTCCTCTACCGCGACGGCCTGCCGGTCGCGCTTTTCGCCGGTGGCGAGGCGCAGTTCCTCGAGACCCTCGATGCTACCACCCAGTGGGAGGCCCGCAAGGCCCTGTTGCGCGGTGCTGTCCCACCATCACTGGTCAGTCTGCGATAATCGCCCGTAACCAGTTTTCGATCCGGTCTTGGATAGTCCCGTACACGTCTTGTTGCTTGACCCTTGCGCTTTTCAGCACTTTGAACGAGTGGTCCCCTCCCTCGACAATGTAAAGATCAGCCAGAGGCTTCAACCGTTCGATGATCGGCTGCAATTCGTCGGGCGTCCCGAACGCATCGCGCGAGCCTTGAACGAAAAGCATCGGAGCCTTGATCTCCTGCAGGTGGGCTGCGCGAAGCCGTTCGGGCCGGCCGGGAGGATGCAGCGGATAGCCGAGAAAAACCAATCCCGCCAACTCGCCGGCACCGCTGGCGGCGATCTGTGAGGCGATACGCCCGCCCATCGACTTACCGCCGATCGCCAGCTTGCCGGAGCGGTCGGTGATGCGGCTGCGAACGGTTTCGATCACCGCGCGGTAGCAGGCTTCGAGCCTGCTGTTCGGATCCGGGATGCGGCGGCCGTGCTGGGTGTAGAGAAAGTTGAAGGTGACAACGTCGATCCCGCGTCCCGCCAGCGCGGTGGCGAAGCTCACCACGAAACCGCTTGTCTGACTGGCCCCGGCTCCGTGCCCGAGGATCAGTGTGACGCCCGCCCGGTTCGGGGTTGCGCCGGGATATTCGACGGCGGTGACAATTTGCGCGGGCGCGACCTCGACCTTAAACGGCTCAGGCATCCTCGCGCCGGTACACGCGCTGCACGATGCCGCTGAATAGATCGCGCGTCTCGTCGGGCAGGGCCCCGGCGGCGATGCGGGTCTTGCTGTACGCTCCGCTCGCGGTCACCGTAGCGATGCCGGTGACGAATTCGGTCTCGCCGACCCGCCACATTTCCTGCGGCCCCAGGGCTTCAGGTAGCTGCCTCGCCAGCCATGCTTTGCTGGGCGCCGGAATGCTTCCCCGTATTGCGTCGGCTGATCGGGTGCCGTCATACGTCTCCTCCATCTGGGCGAAGACGTAGAATGCGCGGGATTACGCCGCAGTCCAATCTCGCCTTGCGCAATGCAGAGGTGACTGGGGCTCTATGGGTCGAGGGAGATAATCCTGTGACCGCTGATCATGGACGGAGGACGAGACCCTCTTGCGCCACGATCGTGCCGGGGCGAGTGAGCGCCGCATCCTTCGCCACCTGGTCCATGAAATCGTCATCGTGACCGGGATCGTGATGAAAGATGACGAGGGTTTTGACCCCAGTCTCGTCGGCTAGCCGGACGCCCTCTTGCCAGGTTGAATGGCCCCAATCCTTGTGGGACGGGAATTCGGCATCCGTATAGGAGGCGTCGTAGATCATTATATCGGCGCGATCGATTAATTTTAGGATATGGGGATCGCGTTTGCCGGGCCGATGCTCGGTATCGGTAATATAGGCGACCGCCTTTTCATCATATTCGATACGGTAACCGGTAGCCCCGTTCGGATGGTTTAGCGGCCCTGTCCTAACGACGATATTGGGATGCGGCGTCAGCACATCGCCGGCGGCAAAATCGGTGTATTCCATCTGGGCGGTGAAGATACCCATCGGGATTGGGAACAACGGCGCGATCATCATCGTGTTGAGCACCGCTTCGATGCCTTTGTTGCCGTTCAGATGGCCGGCCCAAATCCGCATGCTGGCCCGCTGGTCGTAGCACGGAGCGAAGAAGGGCAGGCCACAGATGTGGTCGAAATGTGTGTGGCTATAGAAAAGATCCAGTTTTGCCGGCCCGCCGTTGGCCATCAGCTCGTTGCCCAACAGGCGCAGCCCGGTGCCGCCATCGAACACCATCAGGCGATCCCCGCATCGGATCTCGACACAGGATGTATTGCCGCCATAGCGGATCGTGTCGGGGCCCGGGCAGGCGATGCTGCCGCGCACTCCCCAAAACCGCACCGTGTAATCCGGATGGACCAAGGTCCAACCCTCGCTGCCACTCCCCCAATGTGCATATATCGTCGCAAACTTGTCAAAACGCCAGACGGATCGCTGCGGTTCCCTGGCATTTCGAAAACTTTTTTAGAGGTATTGCTCTAAACCCATCATTAACTCGTCTCGCGCTATCTGGGCAAACCCATTCACCCCGCAAGGAGTTCCCCGGATGTCGGAGACCGATTACGAAGCTGCGATTGCCGCCTTCTTGAGCACCAGAGGTGTGACAAGATGCCCGACCGTATGCGCCGTTCCGACCCAAGCCACGGTCGCCGAGGCAGACCGCGCCGCCTATCGTGACTATGTTGCCGCACAGGAAGCCGCGCGGCTCGAAAAGCAGAAATCGCTGCCGCAGTTCGTTAATCTCCCGCCTTTGCCGCCCATTTAATACGCGGTTCCCGGCTCATGTCGGGGAGAGGAGGAGAGCTAGGCTCGCAGGGCGAAGATCGGATGAAGAGGAGCGAGCTTTCGGTCCGATGTTGCGTTGCCGGCGGCGGTCCCGCCGGCATGATGCTCGGGTTCCTTTTGGCCCGAGCCGGAGTTCCTGTCCTGGTCCTCGAAAAACACGCTGATTTCCTGCGTGATTTCCGCGGCGATACGATCCACCCGTCGACCCTCGAAATCATGCACGAGCTCGGGCTCTTGTCGGAATTCCTGCGTCGTCCGCATCAGGAAGCACGCACCATCAGCGGCCAAATCGGCGACGACTTTGTCCAAATCGCCGACTTTGGACATCTGCCGACGCATTGCCGGTTCGTAGCGCTGATGCCGCAATGGGATTTCTTGGATTTCATCGCTGAGCAGGCGAAAAAGTATCCCGCCTTCCAGCTCAAGATGGAGGCAGAGGTCAAGGAGCTTATCATTCAGAACGGGCGGGTGTCCGGATTGCGGGCAACGACACCGGAGGGAGAGCTCACGGTCCACGTCGATCTCATGGTCGGCGCCGACGGGCGCCACTCGACGGTGCGCGACAAAGCTGGGCTCGAGATCGTCGATCTCGGCGCGCCGATGGACGTGCTGTGGATGCGGCTGTCGCGGCGTCCCTCGGATCCCGCACAAACCTTTGGCCGCTTCGACACCGGCCGCATCTTAGTGATGCTCAACCGCGAGGACTATTGGCAGTGCGCCTTTGTCATCCCGAAGGGCGGGGTGGATGAGATCCGCAGCCGCGGCCTTGAGCTCTTGCGCGACGAGATCGCCCGCCTCGCACCCCATCTGCACGACCGGACCGCCGAGTTGAGGGACTGGTCCGATGTCAAGCTGCTGACTGTTTCCGTCGACCGGCTTCGGCGATGGCACCGGCCGGGACTTCTATGCATCGGCGATGCCGCGCATGCCATGTCCCCGGTCGGGGGCGTCGGGATCAATCTCGCAATTCAAGACGCGGTCGCCGCGGCGAACATCCTGGCCCCACGCTTTAAACAGGGGATAGTCTCCGAGGATGACCTCGAGGCGGTGCAGCGGCGCCGCGAGTTTCCGACCCGCGCAACGCAAGCGGTGCAGGTCTTCATCCAGAACCGGGTGATCGGCCGGGTGCTCGGGAGCACTGAAAAGCTGTCGGCGCCGATGCCTGTCCGGCTCCTCCGGCTGATGCCGTTCCTGACGCGGATCCCCGCCCGCCTGATCGGTCTCGGAATTCGCCCCGAACATGTGAGAACGCCCGCCGCGGCCTAATGCCGGGGCTCGCGAGGTCGCGGTTGTCGTACGCGAAGCGCTAGGCTCGACAACGGATCTCGGTTGCTAGTCGCCGCAAAATGCCGAAATGGCATTCTGCAATGCCGGCACGCTCGGATAGTCGAGGGTGGTGGCCGCGCTATTCAGACCGCGTATTGCTGAGCCAATGTCGAGACGCTCTGGCCGCGATCGTTTGCCAGCCCTCGCGTCCCGGCGAACATCGGTTGGGTGCACACCGGCGGCGCCCAACAAGAAGTTGTCCATCGCCCACCGACGATAGTGGTATCGCCGTCATTGGATCCTGCCGGTTGGCTGCAATAATCGATATCGGGCCGCGCTCTTCGACAGTGCGAGACTCACATTTCCTCTCTTTCGCAACCACACGACGGACCAATGCACTCTATACTAACGGTGGTGTGCGGCGCGGAGGAATGAATGCATCTCTTCAGAGATCAGGGGGTCCGGGATCATGAGGCCGCGGCCAAGCTAATTCCAGTCATCGATTACGGACCCTGTTTCGCCGGTGTGGCCGGGGCGCTTGAGCGGGTGGCCGCCGAAGTCGCGCATGCCTGCGAGAATGTCGGGTTCTTCTATGCCTTTAACCACGGCGTGCCGGAGGCGCTGATCGACGGGGCCTTTGCCGCCGCTCGCCGGTTTCACGCATTGCCGCTCGTTGCGAAGCTCGCACTCAAGCTGAACGAAAACAATATCGGCTATCTGCCGATCAATGCCTCGGTGCAGGGTGCCTCGACGGTGCACAAGGCAACGAGGCCCAACCAAAACGAAAGCTTTTTTGTCAGCCACGATCGGGGGCCCGATCACCCCGACGTCGTCGCCGGCAAGCCGTTGCGCGGCCGCAATCAGTGGCCTGGCGCACTACCGGAAATCCGCGCCGACATGATGGCCTATTTCGACGCGCTGCGGGCGATGTGCGATCGGATGCTGCCGCCCTTTGCCGTGGCGCTCGGCCTCCATCCCGATTTCTTTGCGCCGTTCTTTGCCAACGAAGCTCACGCCAATCTGCGGTTTCTGCATTACCCCCCACAGCAAACGGCCGAAGACAATACTTTTGGCCAGGCGCCGCACACCGACAACAGCTTCATGACGGCACTGGCGCGGACCGAGGTCCCAGGGCTGGCGGTGCGGCTGCCGCCAAATGGACCAATGGGGGGCGAATGGTTCGCGCCCCCGATTATTCCAGGGACGTTTCTAATCAATCTTGGCAACATCATGCGGCGCTGGTCGAATGACCGGTTTCTGTCGACGCCGCATGGCGTCCTCAACGAATCCGGGACCGACCGCTATTCGATCGCCTACTTCCATAGCCCCAACCCGGATTGCGTGATCGAGTGCGTGCCGACCTGCACCGGACCCGGCAATCCGCCGCGGTATCCACCCGCGGTCTATCGCGATCTGGTGTTCGCATTCTATCGAGCCAACTATTTTCACCAGAAGGGTCATCGCTCCGAGGCCGCAATGCAAGCAGCCGAGTAGCAGTAAGGGAACAAGCCATGTTCGATCTCGACCAGTTCATCGCCGATTGCCGCACTGCCGTAAACTCTGATCCGACTCATAAATCGGCACGCGAAGTGGTGGCTCGCGCCGTCTCCGACCCTTCTGCCGTCGTCGCGGGTTTGGGCGAACCAGAGCGGGCCCAGGTGCAAAAGCTCTATTGCTCGGATGAGCTGACAATCCTCAACGTCGTCTGGGGACCCGGCATGACGATCATGCCGCACAACCACTTGATGTGGGCGGTTATCGGCATCTATACGGGGCGCGAGGACAACATCTTCTGGCGTCGCCTGCCCGGCGAAGCTGGCGGCAAAATCGAAGCGGCCGGCGCGAAGTCCTTGGGGCAACGCGATGCCGAACCGCTTGGCCGGGACATCATTCACACGGTGACCAATCCGCTGTCCCGACTGACCGGGGCGATCCATGTCTATGGCGGCGATTTCTTTGGCGTCGTCCGCAGCGAATGGGATCCTGAGACGCTTCTCGAGCACGCCTATGACCTGCAGAAAAACGTGAAATTATTTGAAGCAGCCAATGCGGTGATAGCTAAGTCGTGATCAAACTTTAGTTTCGCGAACTCATCACCAACCCGGCAGATATATTGTTAACTGATTGTTAAGGGCGCCTCCCCTAATCTCGATGGTTAGGGTGGCCCAGGGCGTGCTATGGACATTTCCGTCGTCATTCCTGTGTACAATGAGGTAGAGACCCTTCCGGAATTACATCAAACCCTAAGCGATACTCTCGACCGCCTGCCGCAATCCGCCGAGATCGTCTTTGTGGACGACGGTTCGACCGATGGCTCCGGCGCGGTATTGGACGATCTGGCGCATTTGGATGCGCGCGTCCAGATTCTCCACTTTCGTCGGAATTATGGTCAAACCGCCGCCCTGATGGCTGCTTTTCAGCGAAGCACGGGTAGTGTGGTCATTCCGATGGATGGCGACGGCCAGAATGACCCCGCTGATATTCCTCGCCTATTGGACAAGCTCTGCGAGGGCTTCGATGTGGTCTCCGGGTGGCGCATGCCGCGCGACGACAAATTTTCCCGGCGCCTCCCCTCGGTCGTGGCGAACCGTCTTATCTCCTCGCTACTGGGCGTCCGTCTGCACGATTACGGCTGCACGCTCAAAGCTTATCGGCGCGAGGTTATCGAAGATGTGCGCTTATACGGAGAGATGCACCGCTTTATCCCGATCTACGCGGCACGCGAGGGGGCGAGCGTGACCGAGCTCCGAGTCACCCACCACCCGCGCCGCCACGGCAAATCGAAATATGGGTTTGGTCGAATCTCTCGTGTATTTCTTGACTTGCTGACCTTGTATTTTATCGATCGATCGCTGGATCGGCCGATACAGTTTTTCGGAAAGATCGGGCTCTTTTTCTGGGGTATAGCATTTCTGGCCTTTGGCTGGGCGGCGGTGCTGAAATTCGGCTACGACGTTTCGTTGATCCAGACCCCGCTGCCGCTGCTCGCCGCCACGATCGGGCTTTCAGGAGTACTGTTCATCCTGCTCGGCATCATCGCGGAAGTGCAGACGCGGATCTATTTCGAAGGCCGCGGCAAGCCGCCCTACAAGGTCAAGAGCATTGTGAAACATTCAACAACCGAGCGCGTTCCAGTACTGGCCGGCCGGTGGTAGCATAATGTGCGGCATCGCTGGGTTCACCCGCCCAGCTCCCGACGCACACCGCATCCTTGCCGAGATGAACGCCGCGCTGGGCCACCGCGGGCCCGACGGCAGCGGCACATTCGTCGATGACCGCATCGCTTTGGGCCATACGCGCTTAGCTATCGTCGATATCAAAGGTGGCGCACAGCCGCGGGTTGATGAAGCCACCGGCGATGCTCTGGTCTTCAATGGGGAAATCTACGGGTATCGGGCTCTTGCCGCAGAACTTAGAGGCCGTGGAGTGGTGCTGCGCGACCACTCCGATACCGAAGTGCTGTTCCACCTAATCCGCCAAAACGGGGTTCGATGTACCATCGAGCGAATTGAAGGCATGTTCGCCTTTGCCTTTCGCGACGGTGCGACCGGTGCACTTTACCTCGTGCGCGACCGTTTCGGGGAAAAGCCGCTCTATTACGGCCAGCACGGGTCGGAGATCATCTTCGCCTCTGAGGTTACTGCACTGCAATGTCATCCGGGTTTCCGCTCTGCGGCGCCGGACCGGATGGGTGCTTACAAACTCCTTCTCTACGAGTACCTGCCGGGTACGGACTCGGGCTGGCAGGGCATAACCAAGCTTGAGCCCGGTGCCATGCTCGTTGCCCGGGATGGTCAGATCAGCATCGATCGGTTTTGGCGTCTGCCACTGGGTGCGGTGGGCCGCGCTCGCGAAGCAGAGGTGGTTGATCAGCTCGAAGAGCTGCTCCTCACTTCGGTTCGTGATCGCGTCGTCGCAGATGTGCCCGTCGGTGTATTTTTGTCGGGCGGCCTCGACTCCAGCTTGATTACCGCATTGGCGCTGAGGGCTGCTCCTGATCTTACGGCCTTCACTGTGCGCATTGGCCGAGACAGCTTTGACGAGACGCCTCATGCGATCGAGGCTGCGCGTCATCTGGGTGTGCGCCATCACATTGTCGGTCTCGACGACGCGGATTTGACGGTCGCTCTCGACACGATCACCGAGAAGCTCGGCGAGCCTTTCGCGGATTCGTCGCTACTCCCCACTTATCTCGTTTGCCGCGCGGCCCGCAGCTTGATGACTGTCGCGCTCGGTGGCGATGGTGCCGACGAGCTCTTCCTCGGCTACCCGAATTTTGCGGTACAGCGCTTCGCTCTCGCCATGCGGTTCATTCCGCCCTCGGCTGCCGATCTCCTGGAGCGTGCCCTAAAGGCTTTGCCCGGCAACGAAAGTTATATGAACCGTCGCTTTCTCGCGATGCAATTGGCGCAAGGCTTTGGCGCTGCGACGACCCGCCAGTCTTTTTTATGGATGGCCCCTTTTGGGCCAAACCGGATGATGGATTTGTGGCGCCCCTCGGCCCTGCCCGTGGACGAGATGCGCGACGCGACCTTTGCCGCCGTCGACCGTCGAGCGGCAGAAGCCGGCAACGTCACCGACATCGAGCGGCTAGCCTATCAGTTCCTGACCACCTATCTGCCCGAAGACATTCTAACCAAGACCGATCGAGCATCGATGTTCGCCAGCCTCGAGGTGCGAGCTCCGTTTCTGAGCCGAGCCTTCGCAGAATACTCTTGGGGTCTGCCGACCCGGCTGAAAATGCGGCGAAGCGTGAAGAAATATATCCTAAAGCAGCTCGCCTGCCGGTATCTGCCAGAGCGGATCGTTCATCGAAGAAAGCACGGGTTCGCCATCCCCATCGGCCGGTTGATCAGAACCCTCTTCTGGACCCGGTGCCGGGATGTCCTGATGTCGACCGACAATGCGGTGGCAGAGTGGTTTAGACGAGAAGCGATCGAGGCATTGCTCGGCGAACACCTTGCAGGCCGCGCCGATCACGGCAAGAAGCTGTGGGCCCTCTATATCTTGTACTCGGTTGGAGGGCGTCGGCGACCACACTCCTCGGGCACGACGCATGGGGCCATGCTCACCACTGCCTCATAATTGTTCTTGAATGACGGACCGGACCGCAGAGGATCTCAAGGGTTCGTCCGACCGCTTCGGCTACGAATGGAACTCCTACGCCGAGATATTGCCGGAGCATGAAGAGCAGTTTCGCCGATGGACCGCGGCGCTGTCCCCAGACGACTGGCGGGGCAAGCTCTTTCTCGATATCGGCTGCGGCATGGGACGGAACAGTTATTGGCCGCTCAAATACGGCGCCGCGGGTGGTGTCGCGATCGATCTCGACGAGCGCTCGCTCCACAGCGCGCGCCGCAATCTGAAATCCTTTCCGGCGATGCGAGTGATGCGGGCGAGCGTTTACGAGTTGCCGTTCGAAGACCATTTCGACTTGGCCTTCTCTATCGGCGTGATCCATCACCTCGAGCATCCTGAGCGAGCGCTCGAAAGAATGGCGCGCGCCGTCAAACCGGGCGGTTGCGTCCTGATCTGGGTCTATGGCCGCGAGAATAATCGTTGGCTCGTCTCAGTGTTGGATCCGTTGCGGCGGATGCTGTTCAGCCGACTGCCGATCGGGCTGACACATCACCTGTCTTTGTATCCGGCCCTCCTCGTCTGGGGTTTGGTGAGGCTCGGTGTGCGGCCGATTGAATATTTTCGCCTTATTGCGAAATTCGATTTTCCGCATCTGCGGGCAATCGTGTTCGACCAGATGCTGCCGCGCATTGCTCATTATTGGCCACGGGAGGCAGTGGCGAAAATGATGGCGGAGGCAGGACTCGAAGACATTCGGCTGACTTGGGTGAACCAAATGTCCTGGTCGGCGATCGGCCACCGGCCGCCGCCTGAAGGGCTAAACTCTGGCCCATCTCGCCTCTCTTCTGGTTCTTAGACGCGAGAGAAAATCGACCGCACTGCGCGGCAGTTGCCGAATCACCGCGTGACGGATCCGATCCGGGAATGGCCAATAATCACGGAGGCTCTGGTTCTCGGGCACGCGGAAGGCACGCAGGCTCTCGGGCAAATTTTGGAGATGATCGCTTTCTGCATAGAGAACGATATTGTGGCGATACCAATCTTGAATCTGTAAATTCCCGGCAGTTTGCGGGCGAATACAGTCAATCGCGATATAGCCTAGATCGCCGAATTTCTCGCGCCAATATTCGAGCGGCTGCTCATTGATGTGGTGTTCGCCGCCCTGACCTGGGACAGCGGCCGAGAACATGACGAGCGGCCCATGATCGGTCAGCATCCCGATGAAATCGGATGCCTTTTGTCGAGGCAAATGTTCGGCGACCTCGAGGCTTTGCACCAGGTCGAAGCGCTGCCCTAAATCTATCGGTTGACTCAGATCGGCAGCGTGAAACCTGTGAGCGTCGATCATCAAATGCCGCTGGTCGACATAGGGGCCGTCAACCCCCACCACGATGGCCGCGGTCTTGCGCCATACGCTTAACCAGGCACCTTGGCCGCAGCCAAAATCGACAACACTGTCTATCGGCAGCGCTGCGCTCAGCAGCGGCACGATCTGCTCCGCGGAACGCACTGCGAAGGACGCCAAGAAACGGTAGAAATCGAGGTCGTATTCGTGCACTTTGCTGTATTGACTTTGGTATCTACCGCGTAGCGATCTCAATGAACTAGCGTGGCTAATCGTATTTTGTTAACAAAATATTGATGATGTCGAAACTCCCGCGCGCCATTCTGTTCGACATGGATGATACCATCCTCGCGGTGTCCGGCTCGGCGCGCGTGGTGTGGACAAGGATCGCAGAGGAGTTCGCCGCGGCTCTAGCTCCGCTGTCGCCCGCCGAAATCGTCACCGCAATCGAGGTCCAGTCACAGCGGCTGTGGAACGATAACGCGTGGAACCGCGAGTGGCGGGTGCGTGTGGGCGAGGCGAGGCGCCATATTGTCGCGAGCGCTTTTACCATGCTGGGCGCTGCCGGGAAAACGGCTCCTGCGCCGGATATCGGCAACACGATGGCGGATCGGTTTTCGCTGATCCGGGACGAGGAGCTGACCGTCTTTCCGGGCGCCCACGAAACCCTCGATCTCCTGAAACAGTTAGGTGTGCGTCTCGCGTTGATCACCAACGGCGCCGCCGAGCCGCAACGTGCCAAGGTCATCCGCTTCGCTCTCGCAGAGCGCTTTGACCACGTTCAGATCGAGGGCGAGCACGGGTTCGGCAAACCCGAAGAGCGGGCCTATACACACGCTATGGACGTGCTCGGTGTCGGGCCGCAGGCGACATGGATGGTCGGCGACAATCTCGAATGGGAGGTGGTGGCGCCGCAACGGCTCGGTATTTACGCGATCTGGTACGACGGCTACGGCGCCGGACTGCCGCCCGACTGTCAGATCCGGCCCAACCGGATCATCCGCTCACTGCCGGCGCTGTTGTTGTGAATCGACAGATTTACAATGCGGCGATTGCCTGCACCTCGATCAGGAACGGCTCCTGTACGAGCCGGTCGACGATCAGCAAAGTGTTGGGCGGATAGGCGCCGTTCGTAAACATGCTGGGAAATTCGCGTCCGCGATACGCCATGAACTTAGCGATATCCTGCGCACGCACGAGGTAGGTCGTGAACTGAACGATGTTACTCCAGCCTGCATCGACCGAATCGAGCGCCGCCTTGATATTTGAGAACACCTGGGCGCATTGCGCGTCGAAATCATCGTCCCCGACGATATGCCCCGCCGTGTCGGTCGCCACCTGGCCGGCGATAAAGACGAACTCCGATGCGCGAACGCGAGCGATCTGCGAGTATTGACCGAGCGGCTTGCCGAGAGAGGCAGGGTTGAAGATTGCGATGCTCGGCACTCTCCTCTCCCGCGGCCGCGTTGATCACTGGGCGCGATAGAGGCCGTAATCGGCAAGACAGCCCTCGATCGGGGCAACCTTATTCGAGCTCTTCGCCCGGTCTTCGCAGGCGGCGACAACCGCCGCAAATTCATTCTTCGAAGGCGGTTTGCCGGCCGCCGTTTGCCACTCCTGAAGCTCGGAGGAAGCGCTGGCCGGCGTTACGGCATCCCCGGTCGCGCAGGCGACGAGACCAAACAACACCAAGAATGTGACCCCCCGCATTTCGAGACGCCCTAGAAATCTTGCCCAAACTTTCCCCACCTCGGATTTTAGCCGGTAGTGGCCGTCTTCGCTACTCTTTTTACGTGTTGGGGAGGGGGCGCCCTCTCCCGGCTTTCGGGGAGAGGGTTAGAGTAAGAAGCGACTGCCCTCTCCCTTCACTCTACATCGGCGAGCTCGAGCTGGTCGGCGAGGCCGTAGCCTTCGGCGAGACTGCGCAGCTTGTACCAGGTGGCATCCTCGACTTCGATGCCGTTCTGGCGGCGGTCTTCTTCACGCATGTGCTCGATCTCGCCCGGATAATACACGCCGGCGCTCCCTTCGGCCGGCTTTGTCGCTTTCAGATACTCGACAAACTCGCCGATGTCCCTCTTGAACTGGGCGAGCGGCCGGAAGGCATCGACCTTGAAGACGGCCATAAAGCAGCCGTCATTGTGGCGCCCGGTTGGCTCGACCCCGAAACCGAGGCCGGTCAGCAGACCGCAGAGGATCTCGACCATGACCGACAGGCCGTAACCTTTGTATCCTTCGGTGCCGCCGACCGGGAGGAGGGCGCCGCCTTGGCGGAGTTGGCTCGGGTCGGTCGTCGGTTTCCCGTCACGGTCGATAATCCAGCCCGGCGGCACCGGCGTGCCGCGCGCGACCGAAAGCGCGATCTTCCCAGCGGCTGCCGCCGAGGTCGCCATATCAAGGTAGAGCGGCCCGTCAAGATCCGATGGCATCGCGATCGAAATCGGATTGGTGCCGAGGCGCGCCTCACGCCCGCCAAACGGCGCCACCGCCTTGGGCGAGCGCCCGGAGTCAGCGGTGATCAGCCCGATCATGCCGGCCTCCGCTGCCATCAGGGTGTAGCTGGCAAGCCGGCCGATATGGCCTTGGCGGAACACCGTTGCGGCTGCGACATTCGACTTCTGGGCCTTCTCGATCGTCAGCCGCATGGCCCGTTCATTGACGACGTAGCCGAAGCCCCAATGCCCGTCGACAACTGTCGTGGTCGGTGATTCCTGGACGATCTTCCAGGGCGCGCCGGGGACGATATGCCCCACCTTGATGCGCTCGATATAGGTTGGGATCTGGATCACACCGTGAGAATCGTGGCCAGCGAGATTGGCGTTGACCACGTGCCGCACAACGATTTCCGCCTCTTCCGGGGGCGTCCCTGCTGCCACGAACAACGCTCGCCCAATCTCGCCGAGACGCTCCGCCGGGATTTTCGGCATCGTTTCCTCCCTCCCTAATGTCCCGCGCCGACGCTGGCGGGGTCCACCGTAATTCCATAAAAGCGCTGCGGGCTGTCGAAGAAGATTTTACGCTTGAGGCCGTCCGCGATGTCGCCGCGATCCGCGAGGGTCGATACCGCGTCGGGGAACTGGCCATCCCAATGCGGATAATCGGACGCGAAGAGGATATTGTCGGCCGGGAAAAAGTCCGGCACATAGCGTAAGGTTTTCTCTTCGGGCTCACAGGACACGAACACCCGGCCGCAGGTCATGTATTCCGACGGTTTCGCCTTCAACAGCGGCGCGTCGAATTTGCGGAACTCGTATTCTTCGTCCATGTGCTCCATCCAGAACGGGACCCAGCCGATCCCGGCTTCGAGGAAGGCGACCCGTAGGTCCTGATATTTTTCCAACAGCCCGCTATAGATGACCGCCGTGCAGGCGATCAATTGCTCGGGCGCGTGCGACAAGGTGTGGATCTGCAAGAAATTCTCGAAATGGCACAGCGGGTCGAGCGTGTCGCTGCCCGACGCGTGAAACGCCACGGCCACCCCCTGGTGCGCACACTCCTCGTAGAACGGCCAGAAATCGCGATGGGCGATATTACGGCCGCGGTCGTAGGTATTGACCATGACGCCGACATTGCCAAGCTTCGAGACAGCCCGCTCCATCTCGTCGATGGCGGCTCTGGTGTCGACATGCAATGGCACCAGAGCGACGGCCTTCAGACGCTTGCGGTCGATTGCGCACCAGTCGTAGAGCCAGTCGTTATAGGCTCGGCACAAGGCGATCGCATAGTCACGCTCACGCACCCGTGTTAGCATCAGCCCGCCGGTTGGATAGATGATCTGCAGATCGATCCCCTCCTGGGCGTTGTCGGCGAGGTTCTGCGCTGGCGATGGTGGCCGTTTGCTGGCGAGCTTGCCGTTTTGCGTCCTGTCGAAATTGTCGGAGGGGTAGATCGTCGCCCGGTTCCGGTATTGCTCCGGAAGCCTTTCACGGTAGACGGGCTCGTAATCGACGGCGTGCCCGTCGGCATCGATGATGACCATGCCGTTCTTCATCAGGCGAACCTCCTGAGGGAAACAACTCTTGTACCATGCTGCCGGAGCCGCGCGGAATCAAACCGGGGCGTCGTCGCTCGATGGTTTCAGGAACTTATAAATCGACGAGAAATCCTCTCGGCCGAGCCCGTGCGAGGACGCCATGCGATAAAGCTGCTGGGCCGCGGGCGCCACAACGATCGGCACCCGTTTTTCTCGCGCCGCGCTCACTGCGAGGCCGAGATCCTTCGCCATCAGATCGGTCATGAAGCCTGGCGAATATTGCCGGTTCGATGCGGCACCGTCGACGATGCCGGGGACCGGGTGCATATGCTCCATGACCCAAGTGGCGCCCGAGGATTTGGCGATCACGCTTGTCAATATCTGCGGGTCGACGCCGAACGCCTCGCCGATCCGGAACGCCTCGGCGACCGCGACCAGGGCCGAGCCCGAGATAAGATTGTTGCAGAGCTTGGCGACCTCGCCGGCGCCGACATCGCCGACATGGATGATGTTCGAGCCCATCGCCGCAAGCGCCGGCCGCGCCTCTTCGAGATCGCCGGCATCGCCGCCGACCATGATCGCCAATGTTCCTGCCGTGGCACCGCCGACTCCGCCCGACACCGGCGCATCGAGAAACCGCAGGCCGCGTTCCTTGAGCCGCGCCGCGACCCGCTGCGAGGTGCCGGGGTCGATCGTCGACATGTCGACGCAGAGCCGTCCTCCCCCCGCACTTTCGACAATTCCGCCGCCGCCGAGGTACACGGCTTCGACATTGGCCGAGGACGGCAGCATCGTAATCACGAGGTCGCAACTTGCCGCCGCCTCGCCAACCGACCGCGCCCGCTCCGCGCCCAGCTTAACTGCGGCGTCGAGCGCCGCCGGGACAACGTCGAAGGCGACGACCTCGAACCCCTTCTTGACGAGGTTGGCCAGCATCGGCTGCCCCATCGTGCCGGTCCCGATGAACCCGATCTTCATCATTACCTCCGCTGGTTGACGGGAGTTTTGTGGCTTTCCACGCGTCCAGCCGTTCGCTGCGGCCGATCACCGTCGCCGGCGCCGGGCCGAAGAACGGGCGAGCGCCTCTAACGCGATCGCCATCGCTTCATCGCGGCACCCGCCGAGCGCGGTGCCGACGAAGTTCATGACCGATCGCTTCGCCTCGTGCCGCACCTCGCCGGGATATCCCTCCACCTCGACTCGACAAGGAACTGTGCGAGCTGCTGCGTCGCCGGTTCTGTTGCCATCAGGTCCCCACTGCACAAGATAGCCGTCATCGACCGTGACCGGGCTGCCGGTCACCCGCTGCCACTCATCCGAGGCGAGATCTAGGATCGCATCGGTAATATCTTCGGGCTGGCCCATGCGGCCAAGCGGGATCTGCGCAATCGTGGCGCGCCGCTGTTCGGGATCGGCATAGCTGGCGCGGGTCAGCCCGGTTAGCGCCGAACTCGAGCTGGCCCGAGGACACGCTCCCCGGCGGTCGCGAAGCTTGCCCAGCCTGATCGGAGGCGATCTCTTTTCAGTCGCGTCGGTAGGGGTAGCAGCGGCCTCTCTCGAGGGCGAGCCCGTAATGCTGGCCGAGGGCGCGGATGGCGTCCGCATGGTCGGCGTATGGGTCGGCATTCGCCATGCCGACAATGATCGGCCGGAAGCTGCGATCGTCGTGTCCGCCGGGCGGCAGCATGGCCGTCACCAGCGGATTGCCCTCGTCGTCACGCAAGGTGAGGAACAGCGGCATCTCTCGCTGAACATGCGCTTTGAGACCGATTTCCTGCTCGATGTACACTTTGGAGATGGGCTGAAAACTTTGGGTCGCTTTCTCCTGCTCCTTGCGAAAGAATTTTTCGACAGCGTGGCGCATAAGCTCGGATTCACTTGCGGCCTCGGCTTCGGTCTCGATCCGAAACCAGGTCTTCCCGCCTGGCGCATCGCAAACGTATCTCATGTATCCCTCCCACAATTGCTATGACGAGCCGGGATCGCGAACCATCGCGGGCAGGCACAGCATTATCGATCGAGGACAACGCGCAGGCAAGGCCAGGTCCGCGTTCCGCCCAATAGTATAGCAGGATCTTTCGTTGCCTAGCGGGTTCGTTTGATCCGCTGGTCCTCCGGCGAGGGCATGCCGGTCCAATCCCGCCATAGCGAGATCACGGCGGCCATGACAGCCGGGCCGAGAAAAAGCCCGACGATGCCAAAGGTTTCGAGTCCGCCGAGAATGCCCAGCAACACCCACAGAAACGGCAGGCGCGCAGCGCCGCCGATGATGATGGGGCGGATAAAATGGTCCGCAACAAAGACGACGACGAGGCCAAAGCAGAACACGCCTACGCCGGCGACAGTGTTGCCCGTGCCGACCAGGTACAGGGCGGCTGCGCCGAATGCGACCGGCGCACCAAAGGGGATTATAGCGAGCACGCCGGTCAGCGCTGCGACCGATACCGGGTGGGGCAGGCCCACGACGATATAAGCGGTCCCCATGACGGCGCCCTCCGCGAGGCCGACGAGGACCAGACCGTTCACCGATGCCAGCACCGCCTGAACCATGTGCCGTCCGATTCGCTCCCCATCGGGGCCGAGCAGGCGGTCGCTCAGGCGGATAAGTTCTTGGCTGAATCGGATGCCGTGGCGGAACAGGAAGAAGAGGGTCAGAAGGGTGAAGCCGAAGAGGATCAGCCGGTGAACGACCGCCGCCCCGTATTGCCGCGCCGACGCGGCGACTGAGCGCGCGTCGAGGTGGCCCAGCAGTTCCTGGAGCGCATTCGGGTCGCTCAAATTGGCGCTCCACCAGTCCGCTAACATGCTCCCGATGAGCGGAAGCTGCTGAATCCAGTCGGGTACGTTGATCCCGCTGCGCTGCGCCTCACCGAGAAAGTGGATCACGACGCGGATCTCGCGCGCCCCTTCGATTACCACATAAAGAAACGGAATGGTGAAAACGAGCCCGATCACCAGGGTAATGAGCAGCGGGGCTAAAATCCCTTCCTCGCCCGCTGGTAGCCACTCGACGAGCCTTCTGTAGAGCGGCCAGAGCGCGATCGCCAACACGGCGGCCCAGGCGAGGGCGGGCAAGAAGCGATGCAGGATCCATAACCCGAGGAGCGTCAGCGCAATTGCTAGCACCGCACGCGCAATACGCTGCGCGTTTGCCAAGCGCTCCGGTTCGACATTCCCTGGAGATAATGGCAGATCAGGAGTGGGGTCCATTCAGCCTCGCCCTTCTGAGGATCCTGCCCCCGACACCGCGGGAATGGTTATTTGAGCTGGTCGGCGACCTTGTCGAGGCCGGCCTTGGCGCACGCCTCGTCCTTCTCGCCGCCTGGAGCGCCGGAGACGCCGACTGCGCCAATAACCTCGTCGCCGACCTTGATCGGCAACGCGCCTTGGGCCGCCATTATGCCTGTCAGGTGTACAGCACCGTTTGTAGGATTGTCCTTAACGCGCTGTGCGAATTCGCCCGAGGGAACGCGAAAGGTGCGGGCGGTATAGGCCTTGCGCTGGCTGTTCTCCATCGTATGCGGCGGAGCGCCGTCGCCGCGCACTGCGACGAGAACTTCGCCGCTGCGGCCGATCACATGCACCGAGACGTGATAGCCCTGCTTCGTGCAGGTCTCGAGCGCAGTCTGCGCAATCGTCACTGCCATTGCGGCCGAGAGGTTCTTTTCCGTGAGCAGTTGCGCGCTCGCGGGTAAAGCCAGCCCGCAGACAACGCCGGCAACAGCGAGGCAGTTGGGAAGCGGTCGCATGCTGCTGTTTCCTCCCTTGCGTTTGAATGATCTATGCGCGTGGATACGATCCGCGATCGCACCCTACCACATTTGGACCCGCCCGCTTGCAGGAGGATAGCCGATGATTCCAAGGCGACGGCTGATCGGGGTTTTCGCCGGCTGTGCCGCCGGGTTCTCGTTCCCGTGGGGAGCCAGAGGAGCTGCACTCCCGCCGACACCATCGCAAACGGCGGGGCCTTTCTATCCCTTGACGTTTCCCGCCGACGCGGGCAATGACCTCGTTCAAGTTGCGGGGCATAACGTTACGGCAAAGGGAACCGTGACTTATGTTGCGGGGCACATTCTCGATCCGACCGGGCGACCCATCTCCGGCGCGCGGGTCGAGATCTGGCAGTGTGACGCCAACGGGCGATATCATTACGTGCATGACGATCGGGCCGGAGAGCCGCTCGACGAGAATTTCCAGGGTTATGGCCAGACGACGACGGATGCCGAGGGCGGCTACCGATTCCGCACGATCCGCCCCGTGCCCTATCCCGGGCGCGCTCCCCACATCCATTTCGCGGTGTCCGGATCCGCATTACGCCGCTTTACAACGCAAATGTACGTCGCCGGCGAGCCTCTCAACGAGCGCGACGGTGTTCTGAGCGGCGTGCGCGACCCGACCGCACGCGCCCGCCTGATCATACCCTTGCGGCCAGCCCCCGAGATCGAGACGAACGCTTTCGCAGGCACCTTCGACATCGTGTTGGTCTAGTCGCAGCACGCGGCGCAGTTGTACAATCCGAAGGATCGTTGTCAAATTCGTAACACGATTTAGTTCAATATCTCGAAAAGAGTTCGCGGTTGACGTTATAGAGCGGCGCCACGTAACTTAACCGACTGCCTGATCTCGATTCGTCCGCGCGCCGTGCAGGGACCACTTTCGCAAATTTGAACGTGTCCCACATCGTGCGACGAACACCCTATGAGCACCGATGTGGCAAGTATCGTCGCATTGCCTCGGTATTCTGCGAGAAACCCAATCCATCAAGCCCTCGCGGAACTCTCTGCGTAAGGCCATGCAGCGGTAGCTTCTGGGGATAATTCAAGCGTCTCGCCACTAGAAGAACAGATTGATGAGCGGGTCGCCGATCTGTTTTCGGTCACAGAGAGCGAGATGAATCGGGCGCGCGAAGGCTTGGCGCTGCGCCGCTGATGCTCGCTGTCGGGGATTTGCGATATCGACAATCACGTAATTGCCACAATCGCATCGTATTCTCGCGGCATCGGCACCCGTGAGCGGGTGCGAAATTGCCGTTGGAGGAGTTGGCGATGCCTGATCTCGACCAGATAAAACAGGGGGAACAGGTCGCGCGGGACCGGTCTGGGCGGTTTGCCAAGGGCCGCTCTGGCAATCCCGCCGGCCGGCCGCGCGGCTGCCGCGACCACGCCAACCGCGCCGCTCAGCTGTTGCTCGCCGGCGAGGGCGAAGCGTTGACCCGCAAAGCCGTCGAATTGGCGCTCGCCGGCGACCCGGCGGCATTGCGGCTGTGCCTCGAACGCATCGTCGGGCCATGCCGCGAACGCGCGGTCGAATTCGTCATGCCGCCGATCCGCAATGCCGCCGATCTGGCGAATGCGATGGCCGCGGTCGCCGACGCGGCGGCACAGGGTGCCGTCACGCCGCGCGAAGCGATGCAGCTGGGTCATGTGGTCGAGGCCTATGTCCGCGCGGTCGAAGCAACCCAGTTCGAGCGGCGCCTGCGCGCGTTGGAGGCGATCGATGCCGCGGCCCCTTGACACTCGCCTCGACCGGGTCGAGGCGCGGAAGATGGCGACTGCCGCCGAACGCGGCTCAGCCGCGATCCGCTGCCGCCACGTATGGCACGCCGAGGCCGCGATGGGTGCCGTCATCCGCAGCGCGCTGGCGCGCGCCGGTGTCGATGCGGCGCAGGCCACCCGCCTCTGTGTCGCGGACGAAGCCGCCGCGGCACTCGCCGCGTGCGCCGACGACCATGATGCTGCGCCCGTCACCGCCCACGATGGGACGCCGGATGATGCTTTCGCGCCCAAGATCCTGGCGATGACCCGGCGCTTTACCGACGGGGAGCCGCCCGACTTCGCTAATGCCTCCTTCGCCGAACTGTTCGCCTGGTCGCTCGCCCAGCCGGCAGCGGAGTAGCCTTGCCGTTTTCCAGCACCCTTCCCCAATTCCGTCGTCGGACGATGTCGTTAAGCGGGGGCGCGTTCCTTCTGCCGCCGCACGCCCTCGATCTTCGTCCTCATCTCGGGTCCCGGCCAGTCTTCGAGCAGCCATTGCGGCAGTGGAGCGTCAGGGCCGCTGACCGGCAGCGCCTCATCCTCGTCGCTGCGGCCGTTAGGGAACAGCTCGAGCGCATAGGGCAGCTCATAATAGATCTCGAGCACGTTGCCGTCAGGATCGGCAAAATAGATGCTGCGCTGGTTGACGTGGTTGGCGGCGCGCATGATTTCGACGCCGTTCCCGACCAGGTGAGTGTAGGCCTCGCGCAGCGCAGCGTAGCTGCCGACCTGAAAGGCGATGTGCGCGAGCCCGATTTGCCCTCGCTGCGGGCGCGGAGCGCCGTCCGGGGAAGGGTGCTGACCGATATCGAGGGTGTGAAAGTTGGCGCCCAAAGTCATGAAGACGCCGCCGTGCTCGGGGTCCTCCTCGGCGATCCTGAACCCGAGCACATCGCGGTAGAACCGCTTTGAAGCCTCCTGGTTGGCGACCCTCAGATTGACGTGACCGATGCCGTCTAACTTGATCATCGCGGCGTTCCAGCTGTGCACGAAGCGAGGCATCAAAGTTAAGCCGGCCTACGCCGCTCGGCAAGCGCCCGCGCGACTTTGCCAAAAAGGTGCGGTTCGAATGGCTGATATGGCGCAAACGCGGGCAGCAATTGCGCAAACTCGCGCCATAGTTCGGGTAATCTCGCGCGCGACGGCGCAGGAAAGGAATAATGAGCACAAGCATATCGGCCGAACGCAGTGAAACCCGCGGGGCACCAAGCCGCCGGATCGCGGAAGGCGCCGCCTTCTCGGTGATCCTGGCGCTGAGCTTTTCGCATTTCTTGAACGACATGATGCAGTCGCTGGTGCCGGCGCTCTACCCGATGTTGAAGGGCGCGTACGGCCTCAGCTTCGCGCAAATCGGGCTGATCACGTTGATCATGCAGCTGACCTCCTCGCTGCTGCAGCCGGCGGTCGGCCTCATTTCCGACCACCGGCCGCAACCCTATTCGCTCGCCGTCGGGATGGGTGCGACCCTCTTCGGCCTTCTATTGCTGGCAAGCGCCAGCAGTTACCCGATGCTAATTGTGGCGGCGGCGTTGGTTGGGTCGGGCTCCGCCGTCTTTCACCCAGAGGCATCACGCGTCGCGCGCATGGCCTCGGGCGGCCGACACGGCTTGGCGCAGTCCCTGTTTCAAGTCGGAGGCAATATCGGCTCCTCGCTCGGGCCAATTCTCGCCGCCTTTATCGTCATCCCCAAGGGGCAGTCGAGCATTGCGTGGTTCTCTTCGGCGGCGCTTTTGGCGGCGACTGTGCTGTTCGGCGTCGGGAACTGGTATCGCCGAGAGCGGGCCTCACCGGCACCGCGGGGATCACGGCATGCGATCGAGCGAAACCATCTGTCCCGGCGCAAAGTCGCCTGGTCGGTGGTGATCCTGCTGGCGCTGGTCTTCTCCAAGTCTTTCTACACCGCGAGCCTCAACAGCTATTACACTTTCTACTTGATCAGCCGATTTCACCTCTCTGTCGAGAACGCGCAGATTTACCTGTTCGCCTTTCTCGCGGCGGTAGCAGCGGGCACGTTGATTGGCGGCCCGGTCGGAGACCGCATCGGGCGCAAGCAGGTGTTGTGGATCTCGATCGTCGGCGTCCTGCCGTTCACCCTGGTGCTGCCCTATGCCGATCTGTTGTGGACCGGAATTCTGACGGTCGTGATCGGCCTGATCCTTGCCTCTGCCTCTTCGGCGATCATCGTCTACGCGCTGGAGCTAGTGCCCGGCAAGGTCGGAACCGTTGCGGGGCTGTTCTTCGGCCTATCTTTCGGCATGGCCGGGGTCGGTGCGGCGGCGCTTGGCCGGCTGGCCGATGCGACCAGCATCGACTTTGTCTACCAGATCTGCGCTTTCCTGCCGCTGATCGGCCTGTTGACGGTGCTGTTGCCGAACCTCGGGCGGGCGGTCCCGGCTACAAAGCTCGCGCGCACGCGATGAGGCTCACTTCATCGGTTGCGGGGTCGACCACCACACGCGGCGACTGCGCAAGGCGATAACCGCGCCCGTCGGCGCTTTCTCCGGTTCGGATATCGAAGAGATAACCGTGCCACGGACAACGCAGCATCCCTTTCCCTGATGCGGCACCACCAAGCGGCCCCAGCCAATGCGGGCAAGTAGTTGCATGGGCAAGGAGGGTCCCATCCTCCAGCTCGACGACACGGAACTCTTCGCCGTCATATTCGACGAGGAGCGGCAGTTGGCGCCGCAGCTCGGATAACTCGCCGAGGATGAGGGGGAGCGGTAGGGTGCGTCGCAAACGTCGGGCGGCAGCGCGCGCCGTCAGCGAGTCGCGCCGCATCATCATCGCCTCGTCCTCGTCCCACAACTGCTCGCAGCTGCAGCGGTATTTCTCCGCGAGAGCTTCGAGCCTTTCTCGACGCCGCTCCGGCAAATAGTACCGCACCTCAATCGCCGTCCGGCGCGGCGCAAGGGGCGCCATCAATGTCCAAATCTCGGTCCCTACCCCGTCGCCTGCGAGAGTTTGAACCCGGTACCCGACATTGGCTCGATCGACCCGCAGATCGAGAACCATCCGCCGGTCCGGTGTGCCAGGCGTCTTGGTCAGCGCGACCCGCCAACCCCAGCAGCCGATTTCGATAAGCTCGACGGCGTTGAAATAGATCTCGTGCAGGACCGGGAGATGCTCCCAGTCGAAGACATTTTCCCAGATACGCTCGATCCCAACGCGAACCTCGCGCCTGTAGGTCACAGCAAGTTGGAGAGAGGGAGCGACACCTAGTGTCTCGCGATCGACATTCATCGGCGGCCCGCGTTCGGCATCGTTACCCGTCCATAGCCTGCTGCAGCAGAGAAACGTCGTCGTTTTTGATGCTGTTCACCCGATCGCCGACCGGGACGATGGTCAATCCGGTGGTATAGGGGACGAGCAACCTCTTTACGGCATCAGCCGATGCCGTGAGCCAGCGTTGGTGATCGGCTGGCGCGATGATCACCGGCATGCGATCGTGCACCTCTCGTACCAACCGGCTCGCCTCGGTCGTTATGATCGTGAATGTTTCGACCGCATCGCCGGTCTCCGGCGTCCATCTTTCCCACAGCCCGGCAAACCCGATCAGCGCCCCGTTTCTCACCGCAATCTTGTAAGGCTGCTTTCTAGCGCCGCGTGTTTGCCATGCATAAAACCCGTTGGCGAGTACAAGACACCGCTGCGACTGAAAGGGAACCCGGTATGCCGGCTTCGCTTCCAAAGTTTCGGCGGGAGCATTGATCATGCCGGCCCCTACCGAGAGGTCACGCGACCATGCCGGCACCAGACCCCAGCGTGCCGAGAGGAGCTCTCTGCTCTTTTCTTTGGCGACCACGATCGGCGAAGGTTGCGTCGGCGCGATGTTGTAGCGCGGCACGAGCTCCGGCACTTTGTCGAGCTTGAACTGCCGTTTGATTTCAGCCGGGGAGGCCGTCAGATAGAAGCGCTCGCTCATCGCCGCTACTATACCATTGTGTCATCGGCTTGCCGCATCTTACCGATCGCGGTCACCAAGCGCGCCCCGGAATTTCGGCTCGTTCTGCTCTATCGCGCAAGCCGCTGCAGGATCTCGATCAACTGGCCGTGCGCGGGGCTCATCGGGTCGCGGAACTCGCCGACCGGATGCATGTCCATGAGCCTACTGAGCCGCAAGAACTCACGGATGCGCTGTCGTCGATTGAGCTGCAGTTCGGATGGACGGGAGGTGAAGAACAGCCGGCGCAACTCACCAGGACGAAAAGGTGGCTGAATTCCGATGCGATCACAGAGATCAGGAACAGGACTAGGATCCACAGGGAGATCGCAGAAAAGCGATGCCACGAGAAGGTCGTAATCAGATACGGAAAGAAATCGGCCGGCGGATTGCGCTCTATGATAGAGAAGTGCACGAAGCGCTCCAGCAGGCGAGCGAAGAACACGGTGACCCAGTAGAAAGCCGTCTTGAACAGGATCGGCAGGATCAGCCCGATCGTAGCGTCCGAGCACGGGCATCGCGTTGGCAACCAGCACCGCCTTGTCCACAACAAGCGCCGCAACCGTTGCCAGCATGAAGTTACTAACTGCAACGGCATATTCGGCGACGAGAAGATTGGTTGTGAACACAACGAAATTAAAACCGACGAAAAAGAAGATTGTCGGCGGCAACGCCTCCCGCACCTCGTGCATAAGCCGGGCGCCTATCCGACGTGCGGCCCCGGCAGGTGTCGCCGCCGTGGAGAAGCCGGGCACGACCTAGGTCGGACCTATTGAGGTCTTGGGCCAGTTCCTGCGAGATGTCGCGTGCCAAAACCCGACGAACTTCCGCGTCTTCAGCCCGGACGAAAATGCCTCTAACCGGTTAACGGCGCTGTACGAGGTGACAAAAAACCTGGCTCGCCGAATCTTTCCCCGAAGACGCCGATGACGGTGAATTGGCGCCCGATGGACGGGTCATGGAGATGCTCCGCGAGCATACATTGGAAGGATGGCTGGAAGGCTATCTGCTGACTGGAAGGAACGGCTTCTTTTCCTCCTATGAAGCCTTCGTCCATGTCATCGATTCGATGTTCAACCAACACGCCAAATGGCTGGAAAAATGCAGTGAACTGCCGTGGCGTGCGGATGTCGCCTTGCTCAACCTGTTGATTACCTCTACCGTCTGACGGCAGGACCACAACGGCTTTACCCACCAAGATCCTGGTTTTTTGGATGTCGTCGCCAACAAGAGCCCGAGTGTGACGCGCATTTATCTGCCGCCGGATGCGAATTGCCTCTCATCGGTTGCCGATCACTGCCTGCGGAGCTCTAACTACGTCAATGTGATCGTCGCCGACAAGCAGCCGCACCTTCAATATCTCGACAGGGACGCTGCGGTTAAGCACTGCACCAAAGGCGCCGGGATATGGGAGTGGGCCAGCAGCGATCAGGACAGCGAATCCGACCTTGTGATGGCGAGCTCCGGGGACATCGCGACGATGGAGGCCCTGGCCGCCACTGCGATGCTGCGGCAGCACTTCCCGGAACTGCGGGTGCGTTTTGTCAATATCGTGGATCTCTTCCGCACGGCTTCACCGACCACGAGTTCGACGCACTGTCTACCACCAACAAGCCGATTATCTTCAACTTCCACGCCTATCCATGGCTTATCCACCGCCACGATCTATCGCCGCACAAATCACCAATTTGCATGTGCGCGGCTACAAGGAACGCCGCAACATCAATACACCGATGGAGCTGGCGATCCAGAACCAGGTGGATCGCTACACCTTGGCGATCGATGCGATCGACCGTGTGCCCTCACTGCAAGCACGCGGAGCGCATGCACGCAAGCGGCTGCTGAACCGGCAATTAGATTGCCGTCACTACGCCTATGACCAAGGGATCGACATGCCGGAGATCACCGGGCGGAAATGGCCGCTTTAGGGTGCAATGTCTCGCCCTGCGTCGTCATCACCGGGCTTGACCCGGTGATCCACGCCTCCCCGGCACCGAGCACCCGGTCGCAGGTACGTGGATGGCCGGATCAAGTCTGGCCATGACGACCTCGTCAAATCTCCAATCGGATACTAGGCGTCGCTGACGATCTGCTGGGCCTCGGTCACAATCGCTTGCAGGTGCTGCTCGTCCTTGAAACTTTCAGCATAGATTTTGTAGATGGCCTCGGTGCCCGAAGGGCGCGCTGCGAACCAGCCGTTTCGGGTGACGACCTTCAAGCCCCCGATCGCGGCGTCGTTCCCCGGGGCACGAGTGAGCTTTGCCGTGATTGGCTCGTCAGCTAGGTTCGGCGCCTTCACCGCCTCGGGCGACAGGCGCTCCAGCCTCACCTTTTGCTCCGATGTCGCTGGCGCATCGATGCGTGTGTAATAGGCCGTGCCGAATTCCGCCGTCAGCGCGTCATAATGTTCGCCCGGGTCCTTGCCGGTGCGGGCGGTTATCTCTGCCGCCAATAGGTTCATGATCGGCCCGTCCTTGTCGGTCGTCCAAACCGTGCCGTCGCGCCGCAAGAAACTGGCCCCAGCGCTCTCCTCGCCACCGAAGCAGTAGGACCCGTCACACAACCCCGGCGCAAACCACTTAAAACCGACCGGCACCTCGGACAGGCGGCGCCCTAGCTTGTGCACCACCCGGTCGATCATGCTGCTGCTGACCAAGGTTTTGCCGATAGCAGCTTCTACCGGCCAATCGGGTCGGTAGGTTAGCAAATACAAGATCGCGACCGACAAGTAATGGTTAGGGTTTATCAACCCCGCGCTCGCTGTGACGATGCCGTGCCGATCGGAGTCGGGATCATTGGCGAAGGCGACCCGACAGCGATCCTTGAGGCCGACGAGCTTAGCCATTGCGTAGGGGCTGGAGCAATCCATCCGGATGGCGCCGTCGTGGTCGACGGTCATGAACGAAAAAGTCGGATCGACCTGCGGATTGATGACGGCGATGTCCAACCCATAAACCGTGTTGATCGGCTCCCAATAATGCACGGCCGCGCCGCCAAGCGGGTCGACGGCGAGGCTAAGCCCGGCGGCGCGAATGGCGTCCATGTCGACGACATTGCGCAAGTCGCTGACGTAAGGAAGAACGAAGTCTTCCTGATGGGTCGTATCGGCGTTGATCGCAGTGGCGAATGCCACCCGCTTGACCGCGGCGTTACGATCTCTCACCAGCTCGTTGGCACGATCCTCGATCCACTGGGTTACGTCGGTATCGGCGGGTCCGCCATTCGTTGGGTCGTATTTGAACCCACCATCCTCCGGCGGATTGTGAGAGGGAGTAATGACAATGCCGTCGGCAAGCCGATCGCTGTGGGAGCGGTTGTGAACAAGTATGGCGTGGGAGATGACTGGCGTCGGCGTGAACCCATCGTCCCGCTGGATGAAGGTCTCCACCTTGTTTGCCGCCAATACCTCGAGTGCAGTGCGCTGAGCCGGCCCGGAAAGCGCGTGTGTATCCTTGCCCATATAGAGCGGCCCATTGGTGCCCTGGGCTTTCCGGTAGTCGCAAATGGCTTGGGTGATCGCGAGGATATGGGCTTCGTTGAATGACCCATGAAATGGCGAACCGCGATGCCCACTGGTGCCGAAGCTGACCAACTGGCTCTGGTCGTCGAGATCTGGACGGCGCTCGAAATATTCCCGTTCAAGCCTAGCCAGATCGACCAGCATCTCCTTTGGCGCCGGCTTGCCGGCGAGTGGTGAAATATCCATCTGTGCGGATCCTTCTACGGCACCGGGCAAGGTTTCGCGTTCCAGATCTCAGCCGCGTATTGGGCGATGGTGCGATCGCTCGAAAATTTTCCCGAGGCGGCCACATTCAAAATCGCTTTACGCGCCCATCCGTGGCCGTCTCGGTACAGCTCGCGGAGCCTCTGATCCGCCTCCAGATAGGATTTGAGATCCGCCAAGTGCATGTAGTGGTCGCCGTGCGTCAGCAAGGCATCACGCAGCGGAATAAAGACCCCGGGCTCGTAGCAGCTAAAATAATCCGCAGAGATCAGGTCCAGTGCGGCCCGGGTTTCCGGCTCGTTGTCGTAATGCCAGTGCGGGTTGTACCAGGAGCAGCTGTCGGCGACCTGTTGCGCGCTGAGGCCAAACAAGAAGAAATTTTCTTCGCCCGCTTCCTCGGCCATCTCAATTGTGGCGCCGTCACGCGTGCCGATCGTCAGCGCTCCATTCATCATGAACTTCATATTGCTCGTGCCGCTGGCTTCGTACCCAGCGGTCGAGATCTGATTAGAGACGTCGGCGGCGGGGATCAGCCGCTCGGCCAGTGAAACATTGTAGTCGGGCAGAAAGACAACCTTTAACCGGCCACGCGCTACCGGGTCGCCGTCGACCGTGCCGGCCAGATTGTTGAGGAACTTGATGATGAGTTTGGCCAGGTGATAGGCGGGGGCCGCCTTACCGGCGAAGAAGAAGGTGCGCGGGGGTATGTCGAGCCCTGGATTTTCCCGCAACCGGTTATAGAGGATGATGATACGCAGCGCATTGAGCAGCTGCCGTTTGTACTCGTGGATTCGTTTGATCTGGCAATCGAAAATGCTGTCCGGGTCGACTGTCTCGCCGCAGCTCGATTTGAGCCAGTCGGCGAACTTGGACTTGGCGTCATGCTTGGCCTTGCGAAACGCGTCTCGAAAGGCGCTGTCGTTTTCGAGCGGCTTGAGCTTGCTCAATTGGCTCAGATCGGTCACCCAACCGGTACCGATGGCGTCGGTGATAGCGTCAGAGAGCTCGGGGTTAGCCAGCAAGAGCCACCTTCGCGGGGTGATCCCGTTGGTCTTGTTGTTGAACCGCTCCGGAAACATCTCCGCCAGGTCTTTGACGGTCAGCTTGCGTAACAGTTCGGAGTGTATTGCGGCGACCCCGTTAGTGCTGTGCGAGCCGACAATTGCCAGGTTCGCCATGCGAACTTTGTCCTCCGGGCCCTCCTCGATCATGCTGAGGCGGGCGACCCGGCCCTCGTCGCCCGGATACCGGCGTCGAACATCGTCGAGGAAGCGGCGATTGATCTCAAAAATGATCTCCAAATGCCGCGGCAGAATTTGTTCAAAAAAATGCAGCGGCCATTTTTCGAGAGCTTCGGGCAATAATGTGTGATTGGTGTAGGCCAAACTCCGCCGTGTCAGATCCCAGGCCTCGTCCCATCCCAGATTGGCGTCGTCGAGCAAGATCCGCATCAGCTCGGGCACTGCCAATGTCGGGTGCGTATCGTTGAGCTGGATCGCGACTTTATTAGGTAATGTGGCCCAGTCGGCGTTGTCCCGCCGAAAGCGTCGCACGAGGTCGGCGAGCGAGCAGGCAACCAGAAAATATTCCTGCAGGAAGCGCAGCTCCTGCCCCAGCTCGGTCGAATCGTCTGGATACAATACCCGAGTGAGCGTGTGAGCGGCCAAGCTTTCGACCAATGCGCCGACGAAGTCGCCGTGACTGAATTCCTGAAAATCGAAATAATGATGCGCCGCCGCGCCCCATAGTCGCAGTGTGTTGATGGTCTTGCTGCCAAGGGCGATGACCGGCCGATCGAAAGGTACACCAATAAGCGTCGAGGGACGGCCTGCAACAGGCAGCAGTCTGCCGTCATGCAATTCTAACGAGCAGCCGAGCTCGACTTCCACGGTTTCGTGTGGACGCAGAACTTCCCACGGGTCCCCCCCCCCCCGCCAGCGCTCCGGACGTTCGCGCTGCCAGCCGTCTTCGATGGATTGCTTGAACATGCCATATTCGTAACGCAGCCCGTAGCCCACCGCCGGCAGCTGCATCGTCGCCATCGAGTCGAGAAAGCAGGCGGCGAGCCGCCCGAGGCCGCCATTTCCAAGGCCAGCATCGGGTTCTTGCTCCAATAGGTGAGGCCAGTCGAGGTCTCTCTCGTGCACGGCTCGCTGGACAAAGGGATCGAGCAGCAAATTGGTCACATTATTGCCCAGCTGACGCCCGATCAAAAACTCCATCGACAAGTAATAGATGCGCTTCGGATTTTCCCGCCTATAGGTCCGCTCGGTTTCCACCCAACGTTGTGACAACACATCTCTGATTGACCGCGCGGCAGCCTCAAACTGTTCGCGGGCGCCAGCAGCAACCGGATCGATGACGTCGTCGAAGAGCAGATGGCGCTCAAAGAGCGCGTCGTGATGTCCGGAAAACCGGATCGGGCCGCAGCCATATTGATCGAGAAGTTCGGTTGCTGTTGGCGCCGCGGCCAACGACCGCGGAGGCATCTCCCTCCCCTCGTCCATTGTTCGCTCCTCACACCGATCAGACGGTTAATCTAATTTCGCGACGTGACATTTAGATTACGAGGCTTTTTCGGGTCCCGATCAGGAAGCTCCATCAAATGGCGACATCTGGAGCAGGCGCGTGACTTTACCGGTTCCTTGACGCGCAACCAGGCGAGGTAGAGGGCCGGCAGGAGCAGGGTCACGAGCGGCACGACGAACAAGCCGCCGTCGCCAAGCGACCATCGAGGGTTTGCTGTTCTGCGTAGTGCTTACAACCGGCAGCAATATCGCGTCCGCGATGTCCGGGTGCTGCGCGGCCTCGCCGGGCCGCGGGATTACCGGTGACGGCCGAGAGCCTGGCGGAAGGCCTGCGGAACCGTGATGTTCGGCGCGGCGGCGCACCGGTCCATCACCTTTTTGACGTTGCCGTCGATTTGGCTCACATCAATCACATGAATACCGGCTTTCGCCGCCAAATAGCCGTAATAGAACATCGCGGCGGCAGCCCTGTCGTCATCGGCGGCGCCGAGCAGGTCGGAGCAGCGCGCGCGGTCGACATCCCATCTTCCCGGTGCGATCTGCGCCTCGGACGTGGCCCGCGGCGCGGGCGGCGGCGCAACCTCAGGTGGCGGAGCGACGGGTGATGGAGGTGGTGCCGCTTGTCGCTGTGGGGCGGGTGGTTGCGCACATGCGGCAAGACAGCATGTCAATAAAACAGCCGCCAAGTCTTTTTTCATCATTGTCCTCTTGTCTAACGACTTTGCGTCACGGCTTTGCTCAGGGTATCCTAGGATTCCCGTTGCTTTCAGCCACCACCCGGCCGCCGCCAGTCCTCGGCAACCGATCACTGGCTTTAGTAACAGGCGCCCGCGCTGCGGGCCGTGCCGCGACGTATTGCACCGCCGACCGCGCCGACACCTGCCCCGATCGCAGCGCCCCGCCCGGCATTGCCCCCGATTGCCCCGATCAGGGCGCCGCCGGCCGCGCCTCTTGCCGCGCCCTGAAACGGTCCTGGCGTGACAGCGTAGCAGGGCGGACGATAACTCGGCGGCGGGTAGCCATAACCCGGCGGCGGGGGCGGGTAGTACTGCGCGTAGAGAGTATCGGCAAGGGCAGATTTCTCCGCGGCGATATTGATGCCGGTTAATGTAACGGCAGCCAAGAAAAGGATCGAAAGTCGCACCATCGAAGGCATCCCAGTTTCAGTGATGGATTGCTTAAATAATAAACATACGACATCCACGTCGGGTTCACAAATTGGAGGTCAACGACGCCGGTCTTCCAATTCCAGAGTCACGAGGCGGGCAACGGTGATGGCGAGATAGAATTGCCCAATAACTGATTCCAAATTGGCCAGACTGCGGGCGAACGGGTCGATGGGCACAATATCTCCGTAGCCGGTTGTGGTCAGTGAAGTGAGGCTGAAATATAGCATCGTCGTGAGCTCGCTCGGGCTGCGCGTCAAGGACGCGACGTTGGTAAAGGCTGCGGGGTTCAGTTCCCTGATCAAACTAAAGGCCGAGGCGAAAATCGTCGCGAGGTTCAGGTACAGCACGACCGCACCTTGAAGACGGCGAAATGTAATGCGGCCAGGCGCGTAGACCGCGCGTGACACCACCCAGCTCAGCGCCGAGAAGGTTAGAATGATGCCGACCTGGCTGAGCACGCTCACGGCAACAGGCGGCCATTGCTGTCCGAATAAGTGGCTCGCCGGGTTGGCTGTCAGCCCTAGTAGGATCACTCCGATCGCGCCGCGCCTGTGCGAAAGCATGACGACGATCACTACGACGGCTAATACCACTCCCTCTGCGATAGGCCTAGCCATCGGCAGTCCCTTCGCTTCCAACGGCGCGGCGAGAAAGACCAGGCAGAGTTCGAGGATCAGCAGGAGCGTCAGAGCCGGGTCTCTGACCCTCTCCTGCCAGTCATGAATCGGCGTTCGCCGGTTATTGACGACGGTCGCATGACGCTGAACCGCATGTATGGTGGCAGGCCTTTTCGGCACAGACAAACTCCTTGCGCCTTACGACGTTCAGAAGCCTTCGGGGATGACCTTGAAGGGGTAATCGGGCTCTTTATAGTCGCGACGTTCCTTGTTAATCAGATCTCTCGGCGCGTTCCCGCGGAAGTCTCTGAGATGTACCAGATTGCCGCCATTCTAGCCGAATTTCTTCTGATTTACAGCGCGGTCGCTGGCGGGATCGAGCGGTCTTGGGTCAACGGTCCGATCATAATCACAGCGATCGGTTTGGTTCTGGGCCCATACGGCTAAGGTGTGCTGCGCAAGGGAGCTGCTGCGCGGCGCTGAGCACACCGGCGAAGCGCTGGCGCTCTTGACCTGGGTGGTGTTGCCCATGGCGTAACCCGCAAATCCGCTGGTAAAGCCGATCGCGCTTCCTTCGGTGAGTTTGGAAGAAAAAGAACTCCTCTTCTCGCATGTGAGATGAGGACATGATTCGCCTGGTGGCCTCCGGAATAGAGGTCCAGAAACCAGACGGCCGATTTGTTCGCTTCATTGAAAACGACCCACGCCGACCAAAAGAGTACGAGGAATTCCGCCGGATCGCCGCTCATCTGCAATGGCTGAACGACCATCGCCAGCTGTTTGTACGCCCTCTCGTCTTTGACGAAACCCTGATCGCCGATTTCAGAAACATTCCACGCGCAGAGGATATAAACAACGGCTTCAACATGGGATTGCGATGGCGACAGAAACCGAACGGCAATTATGAATTGACGCGGCTGAAAGGCGGCCG